>Ga0075154_10001150_pt1 | contig 19580 bp, 20 predicted proteins | sample JI71714BDNA_FD_70965 | JGI IMG/M metagenome (GOLD analysis project Ga0075154, IMG submission 70965) | Wastewater effluent complex algal communities from Wisconsin, to seasonally profile nutrient transformation and Carbon sequestration -... | ecosystem: Engineered > WWTP > Effluent > Algae...
CGCTGGATGGCCGGCAGCGGCATCGACAGCGCCGGCAACATCGCCATGGCCTACAGCGTGGTCCGCCAGGCCGGCACGCCGTCGGGGATTTTCCCGGGACTGCGCTACACCGGCCGACTGGCCTCGGACCCGCCGGGCGTGATGACCACCGGCGAGAATTCGATCGTGACGGGCGAGCGCTCGCAGGGGAACGAACGCTGGGGCGACTATCACCAGATGGGCATCGATCCGGTCGATGGCTGCACCTTTTGGTTCACCGGCGAGTACATGGGCCCGGCCGGCACCACCAACAACACGCGCATCGCCAGCTTCCGCCACAACGCCTGTGGCGCACCGGCCTTCACCCTGAATTCCAGTCTGCGTCAGGCCTCGTTCTGCGCAGCCCAGCCGCCGGTCGCCGTGCCGCCGGCCACCCTGACGGTGGGGCAGGTGTCCGGTTTCACCGATCCGGTCGCGCTGAGCTTCAGCCCGGCCTTGCCCACCGGCATCAGCGGCGTCATCGGCACCAGCCCGGTCACGCCACCCGGCAGCTCGGCCCTGAATCTGACCCTGAACGCCGGTGTCGCCGCGGGTCTGAACACCGTCACGGTGCAAGGCAGCTCGGGCAGCCAGGTGCGCACCGTCGACATCGAGCTGACCGTGGCGACCCAGACGCCCGGCACCGCCACACCGGTCACTCCGGCCAATGGGGCCGCCAACGTGATCCTGCAGCCTACGCTGAGCTGGACCGCCGGCGCGCAGGCCGCCAGCCACACGGTGGAAGTGGCGACCGATGCGGCCTTTGCCAACATCGTGTTCACCGGCAACGTCACCAGCGGTAACAGCGTCGCGGTGACCTCGGCGCTGGCCTCCAACACCACGCATTTCTGGCGGGTGCGGCCGGCGAACGTCTGTGGCGCCGGCGCCAATTCGGCGGTCTTCAGCTTCCGGACCCAACCGGCGCCGGGTGACTGCGCCGACGGCGCCATCGCCACCAATGTCTACTCGGAGGACTTCAGCGGCGGCGCTGGCGGATTCACGGTCGGCGGTACCGGTGCGCAGAACTGGGCGCTGTCGACGGTACGCCCCAGCCCGGCCTCGGGCGGCAACGCCATGCTGGCCGTCGGCATCGCCACCGTCTCCGACCAGCAGCTGACCTCGCCGGCGATCACGCTGCCGACCGACCAGCAGCCGCTGACCCTGCGCTATCAGAACTGGCGCAACATCGAGAACAACGGCACCACCGGCTGTTACGACGGCGGCGTGCTGGAGATTTCGGTGAACGACGGTGCCTTCACCCCGCTGGCCGGCGCGGCTCTGCTGAATGACCCGTACCGTGGTCCGATCAGTGGCAGCTTCGGCAATCTGCTGGCGGGTCGCAGCGCCTGGTGCGAGCCCGATCCGGGCCGCGCCTATGCCAATACCCTGGTGGATCTGAGTCCGTTTGCCGGCAGCAGCGTGCGTTTGCGGTGGCGCCTGGGTACCGACGAATCGGCGGCGCGCGAAGGCTGGTACGTCGATGATGTGCAGGTGCAATCCTGCATCAGCGGCGAACCCCCACTGTTCAAGCACGGCTTCGAACCGGGCACGCGCTAAGCGGATGCCGGCGGCGCTCTCGCAAGGAGCGTCGCCGGCGTGCACGACTGCAAAGGCCGCCGCGCGGAAGCGAGCGCGTGACATGGCCGTGTCGGCCACCAGATATGTATTCGAGGCGCCTCGACCATGTCGATCAACCCCGTTTCGCCGTCCGCGGATTTCGATTTCATGATTGGCAGCTGGCGTGTGAGCCATCGTCGTTTGAACCGGCGATTTGCCGAGTGCACGGACTGGACCGAGTTCGCCGGAACGTCGACGACGCGCAAGATCCTGCAGGGCTTCGGCAACCTGGAAGACAACGTGCTTCACTTTCCGGACGGCGCGGTCCATGCGGTGGCCATCCGATCGTTCGATGCCGCCACGCAGACCTGGGCGATCTGGTGGCTGGATGGACGCAATCCCCACCATCTGGATGTGCCCGTCGTCGGCCGCTTCGTCGGGGAAACGGGCGAGTTCTACGCTGATGATCTGCTGGAGGGACAGCCGATTCGCGTGCGCTTTCTCTGGCACCGGAATTCCGGGTCCCATCCGCGCTGGGAGCAGGCCTTTTCCCGGGATGGCGGCGTGACCTGGGAAGTGAACTGGGTGATGGACTTCCATCGGATCGGTCCCTGAGGCGCCAGACGGCCTCCAGTCTGGCAGCACGGTTCGGCGCTTGATGCCGTTGATGAGGGCTGATCCGGGTCGCCGCTTCCGGCGCGACAGGTCAGGAGCGGCCGTCGGTTCTCCGGCACACGTCCGCCATCGCGGCGATCGCGTCCTGGCAGGCAGCGCAGGTAGCGATCGACGGCGGCCACGACGCGGGGCGGATGGCACAAGCCGAAGCGGGCGGTCTCGTGACATGCTCGTGAAAACCCGATCCGGACTCCGCCATGTCGCCCAGAACCCTGCTGTCGTTACCGCTTCTGCTGCTGTCGGCCAACCTCTCGGCCGCCCCGGTCGATCGTTGTGATCAGATCGTGGCGTATGAGACTTCACCGAGCATTTCCGGCAACACTGTGGCCAGCTTCGGCAATCAGTACGACTTGAACGCCTGTGCCGGCCAACCGGGTGCTTCGCTGCTGCCGGCTTCGGGGCAGGGGACCGAGCAAGTGGTGAAGCTGCAGGTGGCGAGTGCCTGCACGGCAACGGTGACGGTGGTGGGTGGATTCTCCGGTGCGAATCAATCGGATCCGGTGGTCTATGCGGCCAGCACCTGCCCGATCGCCGGTGCCGGCAGCACCCAGTTTCTCGACAGCACCTGCCTGGCGGCGGCCGACGCCACCGGTGCGCTGGGCACCGAGGTCATCAGTTTTGCCGCGCAGCCCGGGGTCGACTACTTCCTGTACTTCGATGGGTTTCTGGCTGCGCAGGGGCCCTACACGGCCACGGTGAGCGGCTGCACGCTGGTCGATCCGGCCACTGCGGTGCTGTTCGCGAATGGCTTCGAGGGCTGAGCCGTCGCGTGATCCATGGCCGGAGTTCAAGGCCGATTCTGGAGCAGCCCGGTCATGCAGCAGTCGATTGCACATATCGCACTGGTCGTCCGTGATTACGACGAAGCCATCGATTTCTACGTGGGTACGCTGGGCTTTCGACTGCTGGAAGATGCACCGCGGCCCGACCAGAAGCGTTGGGTGATCGTTGCACCGACCGGTGGTGCGGGCGCCACGCTGCTTCTGGCGCGGGCAGCAACTCCGGAGCAGCTCGCCATGGTCGGCAATCAGACCGGCGGTCGGGTGTTTCTGTTCTTGCAGACGGACGATTTCTGGCGGGACTACCGGCGTTATCTTGCTGCGGGGGTGAGGTTCGTCCGACCGCCCTCCGAACAGCCGTATGGAACGGTGGCGGTGTTCGAGGATTTGTACGGAAATCTCTGGGATTTGCTGCAGTACCAGAGCGCCTGAGCACTTGCTGGCACGTTTCCACTGACGCCGAGGCCCTGCGAATGACGACCCAGACCCCCGACCTGCTGGTGATTGGCCTTGGCGCCGTGGGCAGCGCCACGCTGCTGCACGCCGCGGGGCAGGGTGCGTCGGTGCTCGGCATCGACCGCCATGCGCCGCCGCATTCGCACGGATCGACGCACGGTGAAAGTCGGATCACGCGGCTGGCGATCGGCGAGGGCGCCGAGTACGTGCCGCTGGTGCGGCGTTCGCACGCGCTGTGGCGAGCGCTGGAGGCGGCGAGCGGGCAGTCGCTGTATGTCGCCTGCGGCGGGTTGGTGCTGGCGCGCCGCGGTCTGGCCAGCCCGATGCACGGGCAGGCGAGCTTCTTCGACAACACCGTGGCGGTGGCGCGGGCGCAGGGCATCGCCCATGAGTTGCTCGATGCCGCCGCGATCGCCCTGCGCTGGCCGCAGTTCGGGCTCAGCGGCGACGAGCAGGGCTACTTCGAGCCCGAGGCGGGCTACGTACGGCCGGAGGACTGCGTGGCGGCGCAGCTGGCGCTGGCCCGCGAGCGTGGGGCACAGATCCGCACCGGCGAGCGCGTGCTCGGCTGGCAGGTCGATGCGCGCGGGCTCCGGGTCGATACCGATCGGGCGAGCTACTGCCCCGGGCAGGCGGTGCTGGCGATCGGCGCGTGGTTACCGCGGCTGCTCGGGCCGGCCGCGCCGCCGCTGCGCGTCACCCGCCAGGTGCTGCACTGGTTCGCGGCCGACACCCCGGCAGCCTACGCCGACGCGCGTTTCCCGATCTTCATCTGGAACTGGGGCGCCGCGCCTGACGAAGTTTTCTACGGCTTCCCGGACCTTGGCGGCGGGGTCAAGGTCGCGACCGAAAACGACACGCCCTGCGATCCGGATCAGGTCGACCGGGCCGTCCGCGCGCAGGAATCGGCGACGCTGCACGTGCGCCATGTGGCCGGGCGGCTGCATGGGGTCTCCGCCCGGGTCCTGCGCACCGCGACGTGCCTGTACACCGAAGCCCCGGGCGCGCGCTTTCTGGTCGACCGCCTCGAAGACGGCGGTCCGATCATCGCCTCGGCCTGCTCCGGCCACGGCTTCAAGCACTCCGCCGCGCTCGGCGAGGCGCTGGCGGCGTGGACCCTGTCCGGCGTGCGGCCAGCGGTGCTGGCCCCGTTCGCGGCGGCGGCGCGCGGCGCCGCTTGAGGCACGTACCGCACGCCTCCATCGGGAATCGCCTCTCCTGCCCATGAATATTGCGCGCATTGGCGGAAAGCTGTTCGTGATTGCCGAGGTCGTCGGGGTGCGGGCTTATGACTTCAACTTCGAGCTGCATTTCGACTGCGAACATCCTTACCGGATCGACGGTGAGCATCCCTGCGTGATGAGGGTTGGCGCCATCGCGGATTACACCTCCGAATTCAACGATCGTCTGCAGATGGGCCTGCGTCTGGTGAATACGCCCGAGGAGCACGCCCGTGCGAGCGAGCTCGAGCATTGGTATCCGCGGCTGAAGGATCTCACGCCTCGAACGCTGGTTTTCGACACGCTGCCCGGCGCAGCGGAGATCGAGGCCAATTTCGACTGGCCGGTGTTCCTGAAAGGATCGCGCCAGACCAGCAAGCACGATCCCGAGCTTTCGGTGATTCGGGGTCGCGATCAGTACGCATCGGTAATGGATCGGTATCGCAAGGATCCGATCCTCCACTGGCAGAAGCCGGTGATTCGGGAGTTCGTTCCGCTGATGCCGGTCGCCGGCACGGTGCCGGGCAAAGTGCGGCCGTCCGTGGAGTACCGCTCCTTCTGGTGGAATGGTGAGTGCGTGGGCTGGGGCCGGTATTGGTACCAGGTCGCGCCGTATGCCTGCGCGGATATCGACGTCGGTCTGGCCCTCGCGCAACAGGCGGCCGATCGATTGGCGGTGCCTTTTCTGGTCGTCGATCTTGCGAAAACCGCCGATGGCCGGTGGATCGTCATCGAATGCAACGATGCGCAGGAAGCTGGCTATGCCGGCGTGTCGCCGTCGGCACTCTGGCAGCGGATCCTGTCGCGCGTCGCCCCTGAGCGCTGCGCAGGCCCGCCCGCTGTCGCCGATCGGGCCCGGCGCCGTACCTTCAAGAAAAGACCGCGACCCGACGGCACGGGGCGGGTCGAACCGTGGAGGGGAGTGCGATGAAGCAGTGGATGCTGGTGCTGGGCCTGATCCTGACGAATGCGGCGTGGGCCGATGCGTCGATTCCGACCGCCGATCTGGCCGGGGCGCGGGATTTGCCGTGGTTGCAGCGCTACGAGGGCAGCTGGATCGTGGCGTACGCGCAGCAGGCTTACGACGAGTACACGGTGGTGCGCGGGCCGCTGGAGCGGACGCCGAATCCGGACGATCGCGACGAGAGCAACAATCGGCGTCATCAGTTCAAGGTGTCCGAGACACGGGAGGGTGCGCGGACGCGCTTGATCTATCTGGTTCCGGCCGGTCGCTCGCCGCTGGAGGTGCTGCGCAACTACCAGCAGACGCTGGAGGCCGACGGCGCGATCAAGCGCTTCGAGTGCAAGGACGTCGAGTGCGGTGGTGACGCCAAGGGCGGTTCGGACGGCGGTGGCGGCGACCAGAGTCTGGCGATGAAGCTGTGGCCGGGGAGCCGCGTCACCGAGCCGGATTTCAGCAACGCCGATTGCGCGCAGACCATCCGCATCGCTGACCAGCGCTTCGCCAGCTTCGATCTGCCGGATGCCCGCGGGGTGGTGCAGGTGCATGCGTACCTCGGCGACAACACCGGCTATTGCAAGGCCTTCAACGGCCGCACGCTGGTGGTAGTCGACGTGCTGGAGGCGAAGGCGCGCGAGCAGAAGATGGTGACGGTGAGCGCCGGCGAGATGCAGAAAGCCATCGACGCCAGCGGGCGCATCGCCCTGTACGGCATCCAGTTCGACCTGGACCGCGCGACGTTGCGGCCGGAGTCCGCGGCGACGCTGGCCGAGATCGCCACGCTGTTGCAGCAGCGGGCCGCACTCAAGCTCCGGATCGTCGGTCACACCGACACGCAGGGCACGCTGGACTACAACCTCAATCTGTCGCAGGCGCGCGCCGACGCGGTGCGCGCCGCGCTGACCCAGCAGCACGGCATCGCCGCCGAGCGGCTGAGCGCGCACGGCGTCGCTTTCCTCGCGCCGGTGGCGAGCAATGCCGACGAGGCGGGTCGGGCGCAGAACCGCCGCGTCGAGCTGCTGCCGCAATGAGCCACGCGGCCGCGTGGCAGTGCCCGCGGACATGACCTTCGGCCGCCGTATTCGGCAGCCGCTGCGGTTGAAATTCCGCTATCCGAACGCTGGAGCTAGACCCATGTCCACCTCTTTGGCTGTGCCGCCCCAGCCGCCCCGCGTTCCGGCGTGGCGGCAGCCTGCAACCTGGCTGCAGGGCGGACTCGGGATGCTGGCGGGCGGGCTGGTGACCTTCACCGCGATTCGCACTTTTCAGGCCGCAAGTGGCGTGGATGTCGTGCTCGTCGTGGTGGCCTTCGTGCTGATCGCCTGGCTGCAGATCGTCTGGCATGAAGCCGGCCACGCAATCGGCGGCCTGCTGGCCGGGTATCGTGCGGTGGCTTTCGGGGTCGGACCGCTGCGGCTGGAGCGGCAGGGGGAGCGCTGGCGGCTGCACTGGGCCGGAAGCATCCGCGGCATCGGTGGGTTCGCGCTGCTGTTCCCGCTCGAGGGCGAGGGAACTCGCGGCGAGCGTGCTGCCTATCTGCTCGGCGGCCCGCTTTCGAACCTGCTGGCCGCCGCGCTGGCCTGGCCCTACGCGCTGGTGGAGCCCGGCGCCAGCGCCGGCTGGAGCGAAACCCTTGCCCGGATCGTGGTTGGCACCGGACTGCTGATCGGCCTCAGCAATCTGGTCCCCTTTCTCGCTGGCGGCTGGGCCAGCGACGGACGCCAGCTCTGGAAGCTCTGGCAAGGCGCCGACGAAGCGCGGGCGATGGCGGTGCTGAGCCGGCTGGGGAGTTTGTCGATCGCCGGCGTCCGCCCGCGCGACTGGCCGCTGGATGCTGCCGCGGGCATCGATCTCGCCGCCCTGCCGCAGGGCATCGCCGAGGCCTTTTCGCGTTGTCGCCTCGTCCAGGCGCAGGACGCCCGCGACTACCGCGACCCGGCCGCCATCGACGCCGCGGCGACCCTGGCCCGCGAGTTCTGGCAGGGGCCGGAAGGCATTCGCCCGATCAACGCGCTGCTGCTGGCCCGCTGGACCCTCGACACCACGGGCGACACCGCGCTGGCCATGCAATGGGCCGCGCTCGGTGAGGGCGGATTCCTCGACCAATCCGCCCAACGCGCCGTCCTCGCCGCCTGGATCGCCCTGCGCCGCGGCGACACCGCCACCGCCACCCGCGAGTTGCAAGCCGCTCGCACGCTGCGCAACCGCATCCACGACGCGGCCGGCCTGCAGATGTTTGATGAGGATCTGGCCGGGATCGCGGCGGAGCTGGCGGGGCTGGCGGGCGAAGCCTGAGGTGTCATGGCCATGGCTACTTCAACCATCCTGTTGGTCGCTGCAATGGTCGGCATCGTTATCTGGGGAGTTTTGGTTGGTGGAAAATTGCCGGTGCCCTTCGGTGCGCGCTCCTGTCAGGGAAGAAATTGGCGCCGGTCATGCCCGGATGCGTCGAAGCACGAAATTCGGCAGTTTCTTTCCACCTTCACGGCAGCCTTCGCATTTGATGATCGAGAGAAACTGAAGCTCAATCCCGACGATCAACTGCTTGACATCTATCGCGCGCTGTATCCCTGCCGATGGCAAGCTGACGCAATGGAATTCGAAACGCTCAGTGAAGACCTTGATTCGAAATACGGCGTGATTTTCAGCTCTGTATCTCTGGAAAATCTGACGCTTGGCCAGCTGTTCGAGTATGTGCGGCAGCAACGAAAATGACGCCCGTTCGCTCGATGCGGGGAACCCGATGAAAATCAGAATCGACGCATACGAAGAGTTGCTTGTGTATGCCAAGGGCTTCGTCACGCCTCGCATCATCTCGGAGCTGGCACCGCGCGATCCGGGATACTGGGATTACGTACGCGAATGGCATCAAATACTCGCCTCGCGGTCCTTTCCGTTGAATGTGAATTTCGACATCGCGGAAGTGGTGGGCATGACCCGATGGGCTGATGCCGAACGTGATTCGAATCCGCGCAGGTTTCGCCGATTCCGGGTTTTCACGAATTCCGTGGCACTCGGGATGACTGTATCCGATCCTGAAGCAGATGGTTATTTCCCGCCGAACTACACCTTGATCAGTCTGATTGACGATGCCAATGTGCTGCAGGACGCGGATCTTTGGCGACTATTGTTGTCGGTGTTCGAGGAGGCTCATGAGGTTTGGCATCGACAGCAGTCGGAAGAATCAGCGTTCGGGCTCCTGGCGTTGCTCCTGCTGAAGGCACGCCGAGGCGCTTCGGAGATCGTGCTTCAGGAATTGGCGGAGCGATTGATGGAAGAGGAAGGACGCTGTCAGTACAGGATCAGCGGAAGTTTTCTTTTTGGCTGCACGTACTTCAATCAGCTGAATCACCTCTGGCGGCGGCATGTGCTGGACTGGATTCAACCCACGTCAGGGTCCCTGGCGCTGGTTCGCGATGCGTTGCTGGATCAGTGACGAGTCCACTCATCCCGACCACTCACCGTGAGGCCGCCCCATGCATCGCCGCCGACGCAATAACTGCCGGCGGGCGCTCGGCGCGGGCTGCGTCGATCATCGCGGCGGCGACGTCCTCGGCGCGGACCGGCCGCAGGCTCGCCGGGAGCAGTGCGCGGATCGGGCGGGTGAGGGCGAGGCCGATCCGCTCTGCCAGGCGGACTTCGGCGCGCTCGCCGTCGAGCAGGCCCGGACGCAGGATCACGATCGAGTCGGGGCCCTCGCGCCGCACGGCGTCTTCGGCTTCGCCCTTGACGCAGTTGTAGAACACGCGGCTCCGGGCATCGGCGCCCATCGCGCTGACCAGGAGGAAGCGTCGGGCGCGGGCGCGGCGGGCCCAGCGGGCCAGCGCCAGGACCGCGTCGAAGTCGACGGCGCGGAAGGCGGCTTGCGAGCCGGCCTTGCGGATCGTGGTGCCGAGGCAGCAGTAGAGGTCGAGGGCCGGACCGTGTGCGTCGGACAGGACGTCCTCCAGCGCGTCGAAACGGGCGGAGCGCAGTTCGATGCGCGGATCGTTGAGAGTCGGAGCGCGGCGGGTGGGCAGAATCAGGCGCTGGTACGCGCGGCTGGCGATCAGCTGGGCGAGCACGCAGCCGCCGACCAGTCCGGTGGCGCCGGCGATGACCGCAGTGCGGACGGAGGTGGGCATGGCAAGGCTCCGGAACGTGGCGTGGGCGCCCGACGGGCGCTGCGCAGGCATCGCGCAAGGGTAACGGCTGCCGTGACCCTGACCTGTGCCCGACGACCATTCGCGGCCGCGCCGGACCCGGCGTGCCTGCGTCGATTGCTGTCCGTCCTTCGCGGTTGCCCACGCGGGCTCTACGGCAGGGCGACGCCGGACGGGCCACGCTTTGCGGGCAGGTCAAGGACTGCCACGCGCAGCGTCAGGTGACCTGCTCCGGAGCGCTTGCGAGGACGCACTCGATGACTCGACGTTCAATGCTGGGCAATCTGCTGCTTGGAGCGCTGGCCGGGACGTTGCCGGGCGGGCAGCTCTCGGCCGCCAGCCCGAGACCATCCAGCCAGATCAACCCTGTCGATGAACGGATTGCGGCACTCGCCCGGCAGATCACCTCCGGCGAGCGGAGCACCCGAGATCGGGCGATCGCGGTGCATCGTTGGGTGCGGGACGAGATCCGCTTCGGACTGTCGGCCGATTTCTATGCGACCACCGACGTCGACGTCCTGCGTGAGCGCATCGGGTACTGCAACAGCAAGGTGCTGATCTTCTGTTCGCTGCTGGCGGCTGCCGGGTTGCCTTACCGCATCCGGTTCATCGACCTCTCCGCGTCGGTGCTGCGTGGTCTGTTTTCGCCGGGAACGGCATATGTCGACCATGCCGTGACGGAAGTCGGCCTTGACGGGGCGTGGATCGCGACCGACAGCTACATCGTGGATGCGGCACTGGAGTCCGCCGCGCGTGAGCGCCTGCAGCAGGAGGGCGCGACTGTCGGCTACGGCATCCACCTCGCGGGCAACAGCGACTGGGATGGCCGGCAGGCCTCCTTCATCCAGGCGGTTCCGGGCAGCGGTCCGGCCGGCTACATCGCGCGCGATCACGGGCTGTTTCTGGATCCGCTCGACTTCTACGCAGGTGTTTCCGACGCTCGCAATCGGAGGACGTGGGTGACAGGTCTGGCGATCCGTCTGTCCGCGGGCGGCATCAATCGGCAGATCGACGAGATTCGCCGTCGGGCTTGAGCATCCGCGCGCCCTGACTGGTGGAATGCCTCGCGTGATCGAACCGCTGGGCGATGCTCGCAGTCGGATGGAATCGGCTATCGCACGGATTGGAAAGGACTTCTTTCGGGATTATTGGCGCGGATCGGCGCCTGTGAGAGCGTTGCGGCTCCTGTGGAACCCTGACTTCGACCATGACTTCGCTTGTGACCGTCCCGCAGTGCGCCGCCCGCGTCCGATGCGTCGCCTCGGCCTCATCGTTGCCAATCACCGGAGCCGTGCAGTCCGTGGTTCCGCCGTGGACCGCCCCGAACAGGTGGCGAGCACGCCGCCATGGCTGAGCGTCCCCCGAAACGCGCGTCCTGGAAGACGCGGGTGGCCAAGGCCAAGGCCGCGCACGTGGTCACCACCGAGTCCGACTTCGCCGGGATCCGCGCCGGCAGCCGTCTGCTGATCGCCAGCCCGGAGATTCTGGCGCGCTATCTGATGGGCATTCCGGCCGGCGAAACCCGCACGCTGGTGCGGCTGCGCAACGAACTGGCGCGCCGGCACGGCGCCGACGCCACCTGTCCGGTCACCACCGCGATCTACCTGCGTGCCGTCGCCGAATCCGCTTGGGAGGACCTCTGTGCCGGCGTGGCGCGCGACGCGGTGCCGCCGTTCTGGCGGGTGATCGATCCGGGCAGCCCGATCGCCAAGCGGCTCAGCTTCGGCAGCGACGTGATCGAGCACGAGCGCGCGGCGGAACGGGTGTCGGTACCGGGGCCTGCGGCGAAGTAGGCGCCTGTGGTGCCGACCCGGCGTCCCACGATCCAGCCCCTCAGTCGGCGCGGTCGTAGACGAAGCCGGCGTTGGTCCCGAGGCCGCATCCCACCGCGATGGCGATATTGAGGTGCGCCATCGCTTCGAGATGGCGGGCTTGCGCCAGGCCGCCGACCGGCAACGGGGCGAAGCCGAGGCTGGTCGCGAGTGCGGCCACGGTAGCGGCGGCCTCGCTGTCGTCGCTGGCGATGAAGGCGGTCAGGCGCTGGCCGCCGCGCCGCTGCAGGCCATCCGCTGTCATCACGTCGGCGAAGACGGTATTGAAGGCCTTGACCATCCGCGCACCGGGCAGCAATGCGGCGATGTGGTGCGCCGCGCTGTCGGCGTCGGTGAGCGGCAGCGGCGACCAGTCCTCGCGCAGCGGGTTGGTCGCGTCGACCACGATCTTGCCGGCCAGCGCCAGCGCGAGGCTGCCGAGCGCGCCGCCGCAGGCCACAAAGGGGATCGCCAGGATCACCACGTCGCCGTGCGCGCAGGCGGCGGCCGGATCGGTTACCGGAAGGCCATCGTCGCGCCGGGGGTCGCGCTGGCCGATCCGGACATCGTGTCCCGCTGCCAGCGCGAGTCGCGCCAGCGCGCTGCCGACGTTGCCGCCACCGAGGATGCCGATCTGCATGTCCGTGCTCTTGAGGTTGCCGAGGGTGCGGCGAATACTCGGCGCGGCAGTTTCTGCCCGCAATCAGGTACCTGGAGGTAACTACCGATGCCGACGCCCCCGCCTGACCTCGCGCCCGATCCCTATCTGGCCGCCTGTCCCAGTCGGGCCCTGCTGGCGCGCCTGGGCGAGAAATGGTCGGCGCTGGCGCTGGTCGAACTTGAGGCCGGGCCGCGGCGCTTCGGCGAGCTGCAGCGGCGGCTGCAGGGCGTGTCGCAGAAGATGCTGACCCAGACGCTGCGCCACCTGGAGCGCGACGGGCTGCTGCAGCGCACGCTGCTGAGCGATCGGCCGATCCAGGTCAGCTACGCGCTGACGCCGCTCGGCCAGTCGTTGGCCCCGATCCTGCGCGCGCTGAAGGACTGGGTGCGGGTCCACTACCTGCAGGTGGCGGCGCTGCAGCAGGCCGCCGGGACGCCGGGCCCGCTGCCCGGTCCGCCGGGCTCAGCAGAGACGGTCCGATGAAGTCCGTCCGACGGGGCATAGGCTAAGGCGCCGACTCGGCGCGGGCCCGCCACTCGCTGGGTGTGCAGCCCATGCGCTCGCGGAAGGCGCGCGAGAAGGCGGCGGCGCCGGAGTAGCCGAGCCGGTCGGCGACCAGGCCGACCGCACGGCCGGCACGCAGCTCGGTGCAGGCGACGTCGATGCGCCAGGCGCTCAAGTAGGCGGCCGGCGTGGTGCCGAGCACCCGGGTGAAGGTCTCGGCGAAGCTGCTGCGCGACATGCCGGCAACGCTGGCCATCCGTGCCAGCGGCCAGTCCTCGCCGGGGGCGCGATGCAGCGCGGTCAGCACGCGGGCGAGGCGCGGGTGGGCGAGGCCGGCCATCAGTCCGCCGCGGGCGCGCTCGCGGTCGTCGGCCAGCAGTGCGCGCAGCAGCTGCACCAGCACCACATCGAACAGCCGGTCGAGCACCACGCGGCTGCCGCAGCGGGCGCGGTCGGCCTCCTCGAACAGCAGCGTCAGCGTGCTGCCCAGCCCCGGGACCTCGTCGATCGGCAGGATCAGCACCGGCGGCAGCGCGGCGGCCACCGGATGCCGGTCGCCGCCGTCGAAGGCCAGCGTGGCGCAGACGAAGTCGGCGCCGTCGGCCGGCGGATTGACGAAGGCATGGGCGTAGGCGCGCGGATAGAACAGCAGGGCCGGGGCCGGCACGCGGCGGGGCGGCTCGCCGTCGTGCTGCAGCACCAGCTCGCCGCGGCGGAGCACGTGCAGGAAGGCGCGGCCGGGTTCGGCGGCGAAGCGGGTGACGCCGCAGAGCGCACCGGCATGAAACAGCGCGGCGCGCACGCGGAAGCGGTCGAGCAGCGGCCCGAGCCGGTCCAGCGGCGGGGTGGGGTCGGGCGGAAGGGGATGATCCGGATGCATTGCAAAAAAGAGCGGACTTTGGGTGATCCAGCGTCCACCATTCGCCGCGATGCTGGCAACACCCCGGCCAGCCCGGTCGGGGCTTCCATCCAGATTCCGGAGACAACGAATGAGCCGCTTGACCCTCGATCGCGCCACCCTGCCGGTCGCCAGCCAGCCCACCCTCGACGCCATCCACCAGGCCTTCGGCACGGTGCCGGCGATGTTCCGCGCCGCCGCGCATGCGCCGGCCGCACTGCAGAGCCTGTGGGGCGCCTTCGGCGCGCTGGGCGGCGGCCGGCTGCCGACCGCGCTGACCGAAACCCTGGCGGTGGCGATCGCCAACCGCAACGCCTGCCACTACTGCCTCGCCGCGCACACCGCGCTCGGTCGCAAGGCCGGCGTCAGCGCCGAGGCCCTGACCGAGGCGCAGGCCGGCCGTTCGGCCGATCCGCGCACGGCCGCCGCGTTGCGCTTTGCGCTGGCCGTGGTGGATCGGCGTGGCCCAGTGGCGGACGCCGACTGGCAGGCGCTGGACGCCGCCGGATTCACGTCCGAAGAACGCGTGGAACTACTCGCGCATGTCGCGCTGAACCTGTACACGAACTACCTCAATCTGGCCTTCGAGGTGCCGGTGGACTTCCCGGCGGTGGTGCTGCGTCGGGCCGCCTGAGCGCGGACCGTCGTCCTGCCGGATCGCGAGGGCGCCAGCCGCCCTCGCCCCGCGGTGGCAAGGCGCGGCGCCCGCTCGGCATGCTCGGCCCTCCCGGACCGTGTAGCCCCGCAATGTCGACGCCCGATCCCGCCTTCACCGCAGACGCCGGACTGGATCAGGCCCTGGCGCTGTTGCGTCGGCGCGATCACCCGGTTTTCGAGCTGCCCGAGGACCTGCCCGAGCTCGGGGTGGGCGAGGTGCGCACGCTGGCGCTGCTGGCCGCGCCGGTGCTGGGCCGGGCGGCCGATCTCGGCGCGCCGACGGCGCTGGCGCACATGGATCCGCCGACGCCGTGGATCACCTGGGCGATGGCGCTGTGGAACGCCAGCCTCAACCAGAACCTGCTGCATGAGTCGGTGTCGCCCTTCGCGACCGAGGCGGAGGCGCGGGTGCTGCGCTGGTTGTGCCCGTTCTTCGGCATGCAGGGTGGCCACGGCTGCGCCGGCTCGACGCTGGCCAATCTCGCCGCCTTGTGGGCGGCCCGTGATGCAGCCGGCGTGCGGCGGGTGGTGGCGTCGCGGGCCGCGCATCTCAGCATCGAGAAGGCCTGTCGGCTGCTGCAGCTGGAGTGGGTGCCGGTCGACGTCGACGCCGACGGCCGGCTGGACCGGCGGCGTCTGCCGTCGCTGGAGGCGGCGGCGCTGGTGTTGACCGCCGGCACCACGGCGACCGGCGCCATCGACCCGCTGGACCTTGCTGGCGCGGCGCCCTGGACCCACGTCGATGCCGCGTGGGCCGGGCCGCTGCGGCTCAGTCCCACCCATGCCGGCCGGCTGGCAGGGCTGGAGGCGGCGGACTCGGTGGCGCTGTCGGCGCACAAATGGCTGTTCCAGCCGAAGGAGTCGGCGCTGGTGCTGTTTCGCGACGTCGAGCGGGCGCACGCCGCGATCGACATGGCCAGCGGCTATCTGGCGCGCCCGAATGTGGGCGTGCAGGGCTCGCGCGGGGCCGCCGCCATTCCGCTGCTGGCGACGCTGCTGGCCTGGGGCCGCGAGGGTCTGGTGCAGCGTCTGGATCGGCTGATGGCGGTGGCCGAAACCTTGGCCGACACCGTCGCCGCCAGCAGCACCCTGGAGCTATGGGGCCAGCCGCAATCCGGCGTCACCGTGTTCCGACCGCGTCGCGGCTCGCCCGCAGCCCTGCTGCAGGCGCTGCCGCCGGGGACCTTCTCGACCTGTGTGCTCGCCGGCGAGCCGTGGCTGCGCGCGGTGGCGGCCAATCCCTCGGTCGACATCGAGCGGCTGTGCGCCGAGGTGCTGGAGGCGGCTGACCGGCTCCGCTGACGATGAGTCTTGCCGGGATGGGTGTCCTCAGGTCCGCCGCGACAGGTGGGCGACCAATGCGGTGACCACGCGGCGCGGGGTCAGGCGCACGGACTGCGCCAGCAGCCGGTTCTGCCAGCCGTGGATGGCGACGCGCTGGCCGCGGAAGGCGGCGACCACGCCGTAGCGGGCGACCTCTTCGGCGCTCGGCAGGCGCTTGTGCTTGACCAGCGCGGAGTCCTGCATGGCGGCGCGGTCCTGGAAGCCGGAGGCGGTGGGCCCGGGGCACAGCGCGGTGACGCTGACGCCGCTGCCGCCCAGTTCCTCGGCCAGCGCCTCGCTGAGGCTCAACAGGAAGCTCTTGCTGGCGTAGTAGGCGGCCATGTGCGGACCGGGCTGGAAGGCCGCGGTCGAGGCGACGTTCAGGACGTGGCCGCGGCCGGCGACGAGCAGCGGCAGCAGCCGGCGGGTCAGGACCAGCGGCGCTTCCATGTTCAGGCGCAGCATCCGCCGCGTATCGGCCAGATCGGTGTCGGCGAACTCGCCGTAGAGCCCGAAACCGGCGTTGTTGACCAGCGCCGCCAGCGGTTCGCCGCGGGCGAGCAGCGCATCGGCGAGTCCATCCATCGCGGCCGGCTCGGAGAGATCGGCGGCGTGCACCGTCACCGCCACGCCGTGCTCGCGCTGCAGGTCGGTGGCGAGTCGCTGCAGGTCAGCTTCGCGGCGGGCGCTGAGGCAGAGCGGTTGGCCGCGGCGGGCGTACTCGCGGGCCAGTTCGGTGCCGATGCCGCTGGAGGCACCAGTGATCAGGACGAGGGCGGGTTTCTTCATGGCAGGCGTTTAAACCTTTCGACCAATGGGATGTGAGGGTGGGTTGGTGGGTGGGACGGAAGGGAATTCAGCCGAGGCAGTCCTGCTCGGCGAGGTTGACCAGCTGCTTGAGCTCGACCAGCGCGGCGTCGAGCTGCAGCACGTAGTAGTTCTCCCGCGACACCCGCTCGCGGCGGAGGATGCCGGCCTGCAGCAGCACCTTCAGGTGATGCGAGACCGCCGGCCGCGACAGCGGCAGGCTCTCGGTGATCCGCGTGACGTTGAGCGCATCGTGCTCGGCGAGCAGCATCACGATCGCCTGCCGATGCGGGTCGCCCAGCGCCGCGAAGATCGGCGCACAGCGGCGGAAGGCGTCGAGTGCGGGGGAGCTGCTCATGGATGCGTCGAAGTGTTTGAACGGATGATCGTTCGTCGACGCCGCGCCGGCCAGTCGCCGGGCCGGCGCGTTCAGTCGGAACCCAGCGTAGCGGCCGGGCCGCTCGACTCAGCGGGCGTCCTCGCCCGGCGGCGTCAGCCGCAGAATCGAGATGCTGCCCGGCACAAACACAGGCGCCGCATCCAGCGCGACGGCCTTGCCGCTGAGCACGTCAATGGCGCGGGTCGCGCCCTGCAGGCCTTCGGCATAGCGCGCTCGCTCGAACACGAAGGGTGCGGTGCCGCGGTGCACCACCACCATCACCGCCTCCTCGGCGGCGCGGCGGAAGTAGACGTAGGCGCCCTGCCGCGGCTGGTAGTGCAGGAAGCGGCCGTGGGCGATCGCCGGTGAGCCGGCGCGCCAGCGCAGCAGGCGGCGCATCCAGTCCTGCATCTCGCGTTGCGTCGCGCTGAGGCCCTTGCCGGTGAAAGCCGACACCGCATCGCCCGGCCAACCGCCCGGAAAGTCGCGCCGCGCGGCGAGGTCGTCGCGTTCCACCGGGCTCTGCATCAGCACCTCGGTGCCGTAGTAGAACTGGGCGATGCGCGGCAGGGTGGCGACCATGCCCAGCGCCTGCCGCAGGACGGCCGGATCCTCGCCGAGCACGTTGTAGATCCGCGGCTTGTCGTGGTTGCCCTCGAAGACCACCAGTCGCGCGGGGTCGGCGTAGAGCCGGTCGTTGCCCAGCATCTCGTGGATGCGGCCGAGGCCGGTGGTGAAGTTCTCCGGCTCGGTCAGCGCCTTGCGCAGCGCTTCGCTGAGCGGGAAGTCCATCAGGCTGGGCGTGCCGGGCGACGCGCCGGCCCAGTCGCGTCCGGGCGACTGCCAGTGGGCGACGATTGCCGGATTGGCGCTCCATTCCTCGCCGACGACGGTGAAGCGCGGGTACTCGCGCAGGATCGCGCCGATCCAGCCCTGCAGGAAGGCGGTGTCGGAATAGCCGTAGGTATCGACGCGCAGGCCGGCGAGGTCGGCGTATTCGATCCACCAGATCGCGTTCTGTTCGAGGTAGCGCGCCAGGATCGGGTCGCGCTGGTCGAGATCCGGCATGGTGGGGTGGAACCAGCCGTGCTGGAAGTTCTCCAGATCCACCGCCGGCGCGTAGGGGTCGGTGACCGCGCTGCGGCCGTGGTGAGTTTCGACGAAGCGGTTGCCGTTGCTGATCCAGCCGGGCGTCGGCGGGTCGCTGGCCCACGGGTGCTGGTGGCCGATGTGGTTCGGGACGATGTCCTGGATCACGCCGATGCCCTTGGCCCGCGCCGCGGCGACGAAGTCGCGGTAATCGGCGTTGCTGCCGAAGCGCGGGTCGACTCGGTAGAGGTCGGTGATCGCGTAGCCGTGGTAGGAGTAGGCCGGCTGGTCGTTTTCCAGCACCGGCGTCGGCCAGATCATGGTGAAACCCATGTCGGCGATGTAGCCCAGCGACTGGCGCATCCCGGCCAGATCGCCGCCGTGCCGCGCGGCCGGATCGGCGCGATCGGCGCCCTCGCGCATGCCGGCGATCTGGTCATTCGACGGATCGCCATTGGCAAAGCGATCCGGTATCAGGTTGAGAATTGCGTCCTTCGGGCCGAAGCCCTCGCGCTCGGCGCTGCCTGGCCGGCGCGCGGCCAGCGGCACGACCACGCGGCGCTCTCCGTCGGCACCGTGCAGCCGCAGCACGATCTCGCCGGTCTCGGCGCCGGGCGCGAGGTGCAAGTCGACGACCCGATGGTTCGGGCTGGCCAGCCTGCGCTCGTCGCGCGCCTCGACGCCCGGCGGCAGCTGGAGCTCCAGGCGATCGGCACCGACCCCGGGGCCCGACACCAGCAGCTGCAGGTGCGGATCCCGCATCCCGACCCACCACGACGGCGGCTCGGCGCGGACGGCGGAATCCGGCGTGGCGCCGGCCGGCGCCGAGGCGATCAGGGTCGGGAGCAGCAACAGGACACGCAGCAGAGCAGTCATCGTCGGTCGTCCGGATCGGCATGGGGAGGGCGTTCCGGCACGAAGCGCCAGAACACGAAGGACAGCAGCAGGCTGGCGGCGAACAGCAGGAACACGCCGCCGTGCAGCGCGAGGATTTCGGCGATCCGGACCAGGCCGGGCACGGCCAGCGCCGGCAGCACCAGGCTGGCGTTGAACACGCCCATGCTGACCCCCATCCGGCGGCCGTCCACCGACTCCGAGAAGATCGCGAACACGATCGAGATCAGCGAGGACCAGCCGATGCCGCAGAGCAGCATGCCGAGGTAGTAGGCCACCTCGGTCGGCGGCGCCAGCGCGATGGTGGCGAAGGCCAGCGCCATCGCGCCCATCGCCGCGCGATGCACGGCGACCTTGCCCCAGCGCTCGCAGAGCGGCTTCAGCACCAGCACCGGCAGCAGCGCGCCGACCACGTTCATCAGCAGGAAGCCCACCGACAGCACGCGGCCGGCGCTGTCGGCAGCGGCCGGCGCGGTGTCGCTCCACATCGCGTAGAAGGTATCCGCCAGCAGCGGCCCGTCGGCACCGGCGACGACCACGTCGCGGACATAGAAGAAGCCCATCACGAACAGCGCCTGCACGCCCAGCCACGCGTAGCCATGCGCCAGTAGCAGCGTGCTGAGCCGCCGCGCCGGTGTCGGGCGCCGCTGACTCTGCCAGGCCAGCCGGCCACCGCCAGCGAGGCTCAGCGCCAGCACGGCAAGAAACAGCGGCACGGAGGCATGCGCCCACGCCCCGTCGAATAGCGC
>Ga0075154_10001151_pt1 | contig 19570 bp, 7 predicted proteins | sample JI71714BDNA_FD_70965 | JGI IMG/M metagenome (GOLD analysis project Ga0075154, IMG submission 70965) | Wastewater effluent complex algal communities from Wisconsin, to seasonally profile nutrient transformation and Carbon sequestration -... | ecosystem: Engineered > WWTP > Effluent > Algae...
CCCGTCGCCCCGTGCTTGACACGGGGCTTGGCTATCTTTCTTGCACGCATGGCCCGAACCACTTGTCCCACAAATCATCCCAATCGGGATTGTAGGCTTCGATCAGCGCGAACTTCCATTCGCGCCGCCACTTCTTGACCAGCTTTTCGCGGGCAATGGCGTGCTCGATCTCATCGTGGCGCTCTGCGTAAACCAGCCGGTGCTTGGCGAAGTCGGAGACGTGGCTTGAGCCTGATCCATCGCGATGCTGGTGCACCCGCCGCAACACATCGGCGGTCACACCGATATACATCCCGCCGCGATAGCGGTTTGCCATGATGTAAACCCAACCGCCTTTTGCCATTGCTTGAGTATTGTTGAAGAGGCCGGGAAAGAAAAGCCAAGCCCCGTGTCAAGCACGGGGCGACGATGTGGGGGAGCGTTGGCTTTCCATCCCACAACTGACGCCCAGAATCATTCAACCCGCAGCCAACCCGAACGCCCAGGCTGCCCTGTCCTACACGGGCAAAGCCTGTCATCATGCTGCTGTCCACCGACTGTGCGCGGGGTGAAAGATATGTTTTTTCAACACTGATTCCTGCCAGATTCGTCACATCTGTAAAAACTGCCGCGCCACCAGACCGCTATCCACAAGCCATCTGCTCCTTCTCAGATCAGCACAAAGCGCCCCAAAGGGGCCGCACTAAAAGGAACGGGTGCAGGGGCCTCGCCCCTGCCCGCCGGAGGCCCCCTTTACCCCTTCAAAGCGAACCCAAAACCTCCTCCACCCACGCCGGCACCAGCACGCTGGCCGGGCCGTGGCGGGCCTCATGGAACATCGGTGTGCCGGCGGAGGGCTCGAGGTTGAGTTCCAGCGTCTTCGCCCCGGCGTCGTTGGCCCATTGGACGAAGCCTGCGGCGGGATAGACAGCGCCGGAGGTGCCGATGGAGACGAACAGGTCACAGGCGGCGATGGCGGTTTCGATGCGGTCCATATGGTAGGGCATTTCGCCGAACCAGACGATATCGGGGCGAAGGCCGCCGGGTTGGTGGCAGGCGGGGCAGGGCGGGCCGCCCAACAGCGGGCCGGTCCACGGCCGGGCGGCGCCGCAGCGGGTGCACAGGGCGCTGTTCAGTTCGCCGTGCATGTGCAGCAAATGATTGTGCCCGGCGCGGTCGTGGAGATCATCGACATTCTGGGTGACGAGGAGGAAGTCATCTTTCCATTCCGCCTCCAGCCGGGCCAGCGCCAGGTGGGCGGCATTGGGGTTCACCTGGCCGAGGAAGGCGCGGCGCTGATCATAGAATGTCTGCACCAGCGTGGGGTTGCGGCGGAAGGCTTGGGGGGTGGCGACATCCTCGATCCGGTGATTTTCCCACAGCCCGTCGCTGGCGCGGAAGGTGGGCACGCCGCTTTCGGCCGAAATGCCGGCGCCGGTGAGGATGACGATGTTCATGGGCCCCACGATAAGCCCGGCTGGCCAAGTGGTTCAAGCTGTGGCTCTATGCCCGACCATGCGGGGGCGGCGGATTCAGTGGCGTTTTGGGTGGCCGATGCTGGGCTGGGGGCTGGCGCTGGCCGCCGGTGCGCTGCTCTTGGCCTGGGCGGATTATCAGCGGCTGGCCCGCACCCATGCCGGCGATGTGGCGCTGGTGCTGGTGGCCGGCCTGTTTCTGGCGCTGGGCCTGTGGCTTGGGGCGCCGCGCAAGGTGCCGCCGCCGCCCGGCAATCCGGCCGCGGTCGCCAGCCTGGGCCTCACCCCGCGGGAGCTGGAGGTGCTGCAGCTGCTCGCCGCCGGCCAGGCCAACAAGGAGATTGCCCGGGCGCTCGGCGTGTCGCCCAACACAGTGAAAACCCATCTGGCCCGCCTGTTCGAAAAGCTCGGCGCCAGCAGCCGCACCGAAGCGATTGCGCAGGGCAGGGCGCTGGGAATTTTGGGGTGATTTGCCCGAAATCACCCATTTGGGCGACTGACAGGGCCATGGCCGCCATGCTCAACCGGCTCCGCAACCTCAGCGGGAGAACCACATGATCGCCCTTCTCATCCGGTATGGCCTGGCCAGCGGCCTTGTTGTTGGCAGCATCCTGTTTGGCACCACGGTCGCCTTTCACGATGCGATCCCCAGCCCGGCCGTGGGCATGGCCATCGGCTATGCCGGCATGCTGTTGGCCTTTTCGATGATCTGGCTGGCCATCCGCCAGCATCGAGATGCCAATCTGGGCGGGGTGATCGGCTTCTGGCCGGCGCTGGTGCTGGGGCTGGGCATTTCATGCATCGCCACCGTCTTCTATGTGCTGGCGTGGGAAGCGGCGCTCGCCGTTACGGCCATGGATTTCGGCGCTGAATATGCCGGCATGATGGTGGCAGAGGCGCAGAAGTCCGGCGATCCGGCCAGCATCGCCCGGGCGAAGGCCGAGGCCGCGCAGTTTGCCGCCGATTATGCCCGTCCCCTGTGGCGCATGGGGGTGACAGCCACGGAGATCCTGCCGGTGGGGCTGCTGGTGTCGCTGATTGCCGCCGGCTGGCTCAGCCGCCGCCGGGTGGTGGCCTGACCCATTGCGCCGCCGCGCCGGCTGGCCCACAAGGGCGGCATGACGAAAAAGCCGATCCGCGTGGGTGTTCTGGGGGCTGGTGGCCGCATGGGCCAGGCCATCATCGCCCAGATGGCCGATTGGCCCGGCCTGGTGCTGGCCGGCGCCGTGGAGCGGGCCGGCCATGCCAGCTGCGGGCGTGCCGCGGGGCCGGGGCATCCCGAAACCCTCACCGTCTGTTCCAACATCGGCGCCATTGCCCACAAATGCGATGTGCTGATCGATTTTTCCGTGCCGGCCGCGCTGGCCACCAGCCTGGAGGCAGCAGCGGAGGCGCGCTGTGCGCTGGTGATCGGCACCACCGGGCTGGAGCCGGCGCACCATGCCCAGATCGATGCCGCTGCTGCCGGCATAGCCGTGCTGCAGGCCGCCAACACCAGCCTGGGCGTCACCCTGCTTGCCAGGCTGGTGGAGCAGGCCGCCCGTGCCCTGGGGCCTGAATGGGATATCGAGATTGCCGAGTTGCATCACCGCATGAAGGTGGATGCGCCATCGGGCACCGCGCTGGCGCTGGGTCAGGCCGCCGCCCGTGGTCGCGGCATCGATCTGGCCGCCAACATGGCCAGCGGCCGCGACGGGATCAGCGGCGTGCGCCCCGTGGGTGAAATCGGCTTTGCGGCGCTGCGCGGCGGCAGCGCGGCCGGCGATCACATGGTGCTGCTGGCCAGCGAGGGCGAACGCATCGAATTGTGGCACCGCGCGGAAGATCGCAGCATCTTTGCCCGCGGCGCTTTGAAAGCCGCAGCGTGGCTGGCCAGCAAGCCCGCCGGTCGCTACACCATGGGAGACGTGCTGGGGCTTTAACCCAGCACCTGCTCCACCGGCGTGTGGGCATAGCCCAGATCGCGCGCCACGGCTGCATAGGTCACCTGGCCATCATGCACATTCAGGCCGGCGGCCAGGTGCGGATTGGCGCGCATCGCCGCCTGCCAGCCCAGATCGGCAATCCGGATCGCATGCGGCAGGGTGACATTGTTCAGTGCATAGGTGCTGGTGCGCGCCACCGCGCCGGGCATGTTCGCCACGCAATAATGCACGATCCCATCAACGATATAGGTGGGATCGGCATGGGTGGTGGCATGGCTGGTTTCAAAACAGCCGCCCTGATCGATCGCCACATCCACCAGCACGGCGCCGGGCTTCATCGTGCCCAGCATGGCGCGCGTCACCAGCTTGGGCGCAGCGGCACCGGGGATCAGCACGGCGCCGATCACCAGATCGGCCGCCGCCACCTGTTCGGCCAGGCTGGCGCGGCCGGAATAGAGCGTGCGCGCCCGGCCTTCGAAATGATTGTCCAGCCGTTCCAGCACGGCCGGATCACGATCGAGGATGGTGACATCGGCGCCCAGGCCCACCGCCATCTGCGCGGCGTTGAAACCCACCACGCCGCCGCCGATCACCACCACCTTGGCCGGCAGCACGCCGGGCACCCCGCCCAGCAGCACGCCGCGCCCGCCATGGGCCTTTTCCAGCGCGGTTGCGCCAGCCTGGATGGCCATGCGCCCGGCCACCTGGCTCATGGGCTTGAGCAGTGGCAGGCTGCCATCGGCGGCCGTGACGGTTTCGTAGGCAATGGCGGTCACACCAGATTTGGCCAGATCGGCCGTTTGCTGCGGATCGGGGGCGAGGTGGAGATAGGTGTAGAGGATCTGGCCGCGGCGCAGCATGGCGCGCTCAACAGCCTGTGGCTCCTTCACCTTCACCACCATGTCGCAGCCGGCAAAGATGGTCGCGGCATCGGGCTTGATCAGCGCGCCGGCGGCCAGATAATCCGCATCGCTGGCCCCGATCCCGGCGCCGGCTCCGGTTTCCACCCACAATTCATGACCGTGGCCGACCAGTTCAGCCGCGCTCTCCGGCGTCAGCCCGACGCGATATTCGTGATTCTTGATTTCCCGCACTGTGCCGACGCGCATCGCCATTCTCCTTCCCGAGATGGACATCAGTATGCGCGCGTCCGGCCGGGAAGTGCTGCCAGAGTTTCAGACTTTTGTCGTTATGGTTGCAATGATATGCCGACAATAGGCAAATTGGCAGGATATTTTCCCATGGATCGGCATGATCAGCAAATTCTGCGCGCGCTTCAGCGCGACTCGACCGTTAGTCTGGCCGACCTGGCGAGCCGGATCGGCCTGTCCACCTCCGCCTGCCACCGCCGGGTGAAGCAGCTGGAGGCCGATGGGCTGATCAGCGGCTATCGTGCCCAGCTGGACCCGCAGGCGCTGGGTCTGAAACTGCAGGCCTTTGTGGAAATCACCCTGACCAGCCAGAGCCATGAGGCCATGGACCGCTTCGAAGCGGCGGTGGCGACCTTTGACGAAATCCTGGAATGTCACCTGATGTCGGGCAATGCGGACTATCTTTTGCGGGTTGCTGCACCCGATCTGGAACTATTTGACGTGATCCACCGTAGCTGCCTGGCGCGCCTGCCCGGCGTCAGCGCCATGCGCTCCAGCTTTGCCATCCGGACCATCAAGAGTTGGGGTGGCTATCCTGTGTGAGCGGCTGGGCAAACCGCCGCAAGCGGTTGGTGTGTGACGGTTTTTGTAATGAAACTGGTTCTTTTCCGCTGTTGCAATTGGCTGGAAAATATCTAAGAACGGTGTCATCTGGACACGTATGTCATTTACCGGGGGTATTCCTATGATCAATTCGACGCGCATCGCTGGCGGCCTTCTCCTTGGAGCGGGTGCCGATGCGGCCCGGCTGAAGGCCCAGCGTAACCGTCGAATCGGCCTGTCGGTCGCGGCCGCCATGCTGGCAGGCACGGCCCTGGTCCCGGTTGCTGCGCAGACCAATCTTGGTGGTGCCAACGTCAACATTGCCAGTTTTGCTGATCCGGCGATCACGGACCCGGCGGAAATCACCAACGGGTTGTTGACGGTCAACACGGCGGTTGACCTTCCGGCCTTCGGCGGCAATTTGACCGACTCCCTCGGTGTCTTCTCCTTGGCGAAAGACGGCGTGGGCAGCATCACCCTGTCCGGCACCAACACCTACAGCGGCGGCACCAATTTGCTGGGCGGCACCCTGTTCATCGCGGCGGGCAGCTCGATCGGCACCGGCTCCTTGGCGATGGCGGATGGGACGACGTTGGGAATCGGCGAGACGCCGCCGAGTGGCGCAGTGATGACGCTGGCAAACAATATCGTGTTGGGTGGGGGCACCGGGACGATCGATCTGCTCGGCGACCAGCCCTATGAGATCACGTCCGCCGGCGTGGCGACCTTCGACGGCGCCGATCTCACGCTTAACGGCACGATCACCGGGGCCGGTCTGCGCATCATCAACAATGGCCGTGTCACCATCAATGGCAACAACACCCACGCTTCGACCAGCCTGGAAAGCGTGATTGCGCGAATCGGCTCGGATACGGCGCTGGGCGCCGGCACGGTGGCGATCAATGAATCGGCCGTGATCAACGACAGCGGTGCGACTCGCACGCTGGCCAACAATTTCACTGTTGAAAATGCGATGTTCGTGGGCGGCACCAATGCCGTCGTGTTGAACGGCACCCTGACCCAAGCTGGCTTGGGCGGCTTCCTGGTCAAGGTGGGCAGCAATGACCTGACCCTGAATGGTGACAACAGTGGCCTGGCCAACGTGCGTCTGGCCAGCGGCAATCTGATTGTCGGCAATGCCAACGCCTTGGGCGCGGGCGCCCTCTCCACCGAAAATGAAATGGGGCTGACCCGTGCCCTGATTGCCGGCGTTGATGGCCTGACGTTGGCCAACAGCATCGCGGTTTCGACTTCGGCGATGACGATCGACACCGGCGCTTTCACCCTGACGCTGAATGGCAGTCTCACTGGCGATGCGCTGGTGACGAAGATTGGCGCTGGCACGCTGGTGCTGGGTGGTGCGGCCGGCACCAAGACCGGTGGTTTCACGGTCGACAACGGCACCGTTGTTGCCACCAGCAACACTGCCTTCGGTGGAGCGGCGGGCACGGTGACCCTGGCCAACGGCACCACGCTGCAAAGCGGTGCCGCCGGTCTGACGATCGCCAACGGGCTGACCATCGGCAACGCCACCATTGATACCAATGGCAACAATCTGACCCTCAGCGGCGTCGTCGGCGGTGCTGGCACGCTGACCAAGTCGGGCGCCGGCACGCTGGTGCTGAACGGTGCCAACACCTATGCCGGCGGCACGGCGCTGAATGCCGGCACCATCCAGATTGGCACCGGCACCGCGCTGGGCACCGGCACGCTGACCATGGCTGGCACCACCACGCTGACTTCGGGCGCGGGCGTCACGGCCACCAACGCCATTTCCATCTCGGGCGGTGTGACCTTTGATACCGCCACGGCATCTCTTGGCCTGGCCGGCGTCATCAGCGGTTCGGGCGGTTTCACCAAGACTGGCGCGAACGGCCTGACCCTGTCGGGCGCCAACACCTTCACGGGCAATATCGCGCTCAACGCGAGCGCCATCGCCGTCTCTGGCGCCAGCGCCTTGGGCGATGCCGCCAACGTGCTGCAGATGGCCAATGGCACCGCGCTGGGCCTGTTCAACGGCAGCACTGTTGCCAATGCCATCACGACGACCACGGCGGCCAACTTCACCTTGGTAAGCGGCGCCGCCACGGTCAGCGGCGCGATCACCGGCAATGCGTTGCTGACGCTGGCTGGTTCCGGCGCGCTCACCCTCTCCGGCGCCAATGGCTACAGCGGCGGCACCGATGTGCTCTCCGGTACGATTGTCGTTGGCAACAACACTGCCTTCGGCACTGGTTCGGTCACCATGGCGAACGGTACCGCCTTGGGTGTGACCGGCGACGGCTTCAATGTCGCCAACGGCATCAGCATCGGCAATGTGACGGTTGGCACGGGCGCCAACAGCTTCACCCTGGGCGGCGTCATCAGCGGCACTGGCCTGCTGACCAAGACCGGTGCCGGGAATCTGATTCTGAACGGTGCCAACACCTACACGGGCGGCACAGCGCTGAACGCCGGCACGATCACCGTGGGTACGTCGACGGCGCTTGGCACCGGCACGCTGGCGATGGCCGACAATACGAATCTGTTTGCGGGTGCGGCCAATCTGGAATTGGCCAACGCTGTCACCACGGCCGGTACTGCGGTCATCAACTCCAACGGCCAAGTTATGACGCTGGGCGGTGCCATCAGCGGCGCTGGTTCGATCACCAAGGATGGCGCTGGCGTCTTGCGGCTGAGCGGTGCCAACAGCTATGCCGGCGGCACCACGCTGACTGTCGGCAACATCATTGTCGACACCAGCACGGCGCTGGGCACCGGTACGCTGGCGATGGCCGGCAACACTGTGCTGTCTGCGGACGCGGCTGATCTGGTTCTGGCCAACGCCATCACCACGGCCGGCGTTGGCACCATCAATGTGGCAGGGGCGGTTTCCACCACGCTGGGCGGCGTGATCAGCGGCGCGGGTTCGATCGCCAAGTCGGGCACTGGCACGTTGGTGCTGAACGGCGCCAACACCTATGCAGGCGGCACCGCGCTGAATGCCGGCGCGATCCAGATCGGCCATGCGACGGCGCTGGGCGGCGGCACGCTGACCATGGCTGGCACCACGACGCTGGTTTCGGGTGCTGTGCTCACGGTCAACAACGCCATTGCCCTTACGGGCGCGGCGACGTTCGATACGCCGAACGATCTGTCGCTCGGTGGTGATATCACCGGCGCCTTCGGCCTCACCAAGAGCGGCGTTGGCAAGCTGGCGCTTTCAGGCAACAATACGTTCGCCAGTCTGACCGTGAATGCCGGGTCCGTGATTGAATCAGGCAGTGACACGTCCCTTGGTGGCGGAACCGTGACCCTCAACGCCGGTTCAACCTTGCGCACGGCGGCCTTTGTGACGCTTGCCAATGCGGTCGTCGTTGATGGCGGTGTCACGTTCGATGTCACCTCGAATCTGGTGTTGGGTGGCCAGGTTTCCGGCAGCGGCGGGATCACCAAGACCGGCGGCGCCATCCTGAGCCTCAACAACACCGCTCCAGGGACGCCCAACGATTTCACCGGCGATTTCAATCTGAACGCTGGCACGGTTTCAACCAACAACAACGCAGGCCTTGGGGCTTCCAGGCTGGTGGCCGCCGACGGCACGGCGCTGCGTTTGACCGGCACCCGCGATCTCGCCAACAACATCCTGTTGAATGGCGGCATGTCGGTTCAGACCAACGCTTCCGATGATATTTTGTCCGGGGTTATCAGCGGTGCTGGCGGGTTGACCGTGACCACCAACGCGATTGCGCTGGGCATGTTTGCTGGCGCACTCACCCTGACGAATGCCGGCAACGATTTCACCGGCGGCATCACGATTGATGCCGGCGCGATCCTCAACGCGTCCACTGAATCGACGCTGGGCACGAATGCCGGCGGCCTGCGCATCAACGATGGTCTGCTCAACACCTCGGGCTCGCCCACGTTTGAACGCAATATCACGCTTGGCAACACCTTTGGTCAGGTGAATGTCGCGGCTGGCCAGTCAGTCAGCCTGAACGGCACCATCGGCGGCACCCAACTCCGCAAGGGCGGCGATGGCGCCCTGGTGCTGAACAATGCCGCCAGCAACTATAACGGCGGCACGCAGGTTCTGGGTGGTTCGCTGGTTCTGGGTGCCGCGAATGTGCTCGGCGCCGGCGTGGTGCAGATGTTTGGCGCCACCTCGCTGGAAGCGGGCGCTGATGCCAACTTTAGCAACACCATCACGCTGGAAGCGGGTTCGACCGCAACCATCTCGTCGCGCGGCTTTGTCCTCCGCGTCGATGGCGCGATCGGCGAAGCAGCGGCTGGTCTTGGCTTCACCAAGACGGGCGCCGGCACGCTGATTCTGGGTGTTGCCAACACCTTCACGGGTGGCGTGACGGTCAACGAAGGCATTGTTGACGTGCGCGATGGCGCTGCGCTGGGCACTGGCACGGCGACGTTCAACGCCGGCACGACGCTGCGGTCGGGGGCCAATGTGTCTTTGGCCAACGCCATTGCGGTTGCTGGCGGCGTCACCCTCGACGTGCCGGAACTGATGACGCTGAACGGTGACATCACCGGCACGGGCGGGGTGACCAAGACGGGCACCAACGGGCTTGCACTGAACGGCAACAACAGCTTCACGGGCGGCTTCACGCTCAACGCTGGCCAGGTGACCGTTGGCAGCGACACCGGCTTTGGTGCTGATCAGGTCACCGTGGCTGGCGCCGCGACCAGCATCGTGCTGGCGGGCAACCGCACAATCGCGAACAACTTCACCTTCACTGAATCTGCCAACATCACCGTTGGCGTTGGCAACAATGCAACCTTGGACGGCGTGCTGAGCGGTCCCGGTGGCCTGGCCAAGAATGATCTTGGCCGTCTGGTTCTGACCAACGATACCAACAGCTTCGCCGGTGGCGTCACGATTGCCGGTGGCACGCTGGCGCTGAGCGCCAATGGTGCTGCTGGTGGCGGTGCCATCACGTCCACGGGTGGTGGCACGCTGGAACTGGTTGGCGGGCGGACGCTGGCCAATGCGGTTGTGTTGACCAGTGGCCTGACGGTTCAAACCAACAACCAGGCCAACCAATTTGATGGTGTCGTTTCTGGCGCGGGCGGCCTCTCGGTTGCAACAACGGCGGTTGCGCCGTTCGGCGGCCAGTTGACGCTGACCAACACCAACACGTTTGAAGGCGGCGTGACGATTGCCGCGAACGCGATTGTTCGCATCACGGCCGACGCCAATCTTGGCGCTGCCTCGGGTGGTCTGACCAACAACGAAGGTTTGCTGTCGGTTGGCGGTACGTTCACGTCTGCACGTGGCGTGACCCTGGGCGCCGATTTTGGTCAGTTCAATGTGGACGGCGGCCAGACGTTGACGCTGACCGGGCTGATCGCCGGCGGTGCTGGTTCGGATCTGCGCAAGGATGGTGCGGGCACGCTGATCATCGGCAACGGCGCCAACAACTTCGGCGACGGCGCTCGGGTGTTCGGCGGCGAACTGCGTCTGGCGGCCAGCAATGCGCTCGGCAACCCGGGCGGCATTGTGCAGCTGTTTGCCACGGGTGTTCTGGGTGCGGAAGGCGATGTGACCATTGCCAACAACGTGCAGATCGAAGCTGGCGCGACGGCGGGCATCAACAGCGGCGCGGGTGTGTTCACCATCGGCGGCGTGCTGTCGGGTTCGGACAACTTCGCCAAGACTGGCACCGGCATCCTGCGCCTGACCGGCGCGAACACCTACAATGGTGTCATCCAGCTCAACGCGGGTGAACTGGATGTGGATGGCAGCCTTGCTGGCGGGATCAATGCGGGTGCCGGCACACTGGTGACCGGCGTCGGCTCGGTTGCTGGCCCGGCCACGATCACCGGTGGCCGTCTGGCGCCCGGTAACAGCCCTGGCACGCTGGCCTTTGGCGGTAATCTGACCATCTCGGGCGGTACCAATCTTGATTTCGAACTGGCCGGTCTCGGCGCGGTTCCGGGCGTGGATGCCGATCTGATCACGGTTGGCGGCGATCTGGACATCAACGGCGCGGTTCTGAACATCACCGCGCTGCCGGGCTTCAACGTTGGCGTCGGCAACCGCACGCTGATCACCTATGCCGGCCAGCTGTTGAACTTCAGCAACGTCACCATCAGCAATCCGGCCCCGCCGGAAGTGACTTACAGCTTCCTGCCGGTTCCGGGCGTTGGTCCGTTCCCGATTGCGGCGGGCAGCATCCAGCTCAACGTGGAATTTGCTGGCCCCTATCGCTGGGATGGCAATGATGCCGCGGCGAACGGCGTGATCGGCGGCGGCGACGGCGTGCTCAACCTGGTGAACACCAACTTCACCAACAGCAACGGCACGTTCAACCTGGCCTATGGCAATAGTGCCACCGACGATATCGTGTTTGGCACGACGGCCGGCACGGTTGATGTGGCGACGGTTGGCATCAATTTTGACCAGATGACCTTTGACACGGCTGGCTACACGCTGGGCGGTGCGGGTTCGCTCAATGCCAACAACAGCGCCATCAACCTGGGCGCCAACAATGCCACCATCAACACCAACATCACCGGCGGTGCGCTGGCCAAGAATGGCGCCGGCAACCTGACGCTGGGCGGCGCCAACACCTACGCGAGCCTGGCGGTGAACGCGGGTACGCTGACAGCAGCGAGCGACACGGCGCTGGGTGCGGGCACGGCGACCTTTGCCGGTGGTACCACGCTGGCGGCCTCGGGCACGCCGCGCGCGCTGGGCAATGCGATCGTCATCAACGCAGCCGGTGGCCTGACAGTTGATGCTGTCACCAACGCGCTGGCGCTGAACGGCGCGATCTCGGGCACGGGCCCGCTCAACCTGGTCTCGTCTGGCGGCGCCATTGGCGGCCGCGACGGCGTGATCACGCTGGCTGGCGTCAACAGCTACACCGGCGGCACCACGGTCACCGGCACCACGGTGGTCGTCAATGCCAACAGTGGCCTGGGCGATGCAGCGGGCGCGGTGGCTCTGGACAATGCGGAACTGCGCGCCACGGCCACCTTTGTGACGGATCGCGCCATTGCCCTGAACGGCACTGTGGCCAACACGATCAACGTGGACGCCGCCGCCAATCTGACCGCCAATGGCGTGATCAGCGGCGGCGCGGCGCTGCAGAAGACCGGCGCCGGCACGCTGACGCTGACCAATGCAGCCAACAGCTATTCCGCTGGCATCGACATGAACGCCGGTACGCTCTCGGTGGGCGTGCTGGGCGCGCTGGGTCAGGCTTCAGGCGGTATCCGCTTCAACGCCAACTCGACGCTGCAAGCGACGGCTGACATCACGGCCAACCACAATGTGGCCATTGGCACGGGTGTGACGGCGACCATCGACACGATCCCGGAGGATACGCGCCTGCAACTGCGCGGCGTGGTCTCGGGTGACGGCACGCTGACCAAGACTGGCGGCGGCCGCCTGGTGCTGACTGGTGTCAACACCTACACCGGTGGCACCAACCTGAACGAAGGCACGATCCGCATCAACAATGATGCCTCGCTCGGCACTGGCGTGGTCAACACCACGGGTGGCACACAATTGGCGGCCGGCCTGGCGCCGGGTGCCGGCACCATCACCCTGAACAATCTGTTTGTTCTGGGTGCTGGCCAGACCAACATCGAGCTGGTTGGCACGCTGCAGACGATCAACACGGTGACGGGTGCGCTCAGCACCAATGGCACCACCCTGGTGTTCAACAACGTGATCTCGGGCGCCGGCGGCTTCACCACCGATACAGCCACGACTGGCCGTATCACGTTGAACCAGACCAACACGTTCACGGGTAACGTCAACCTCAACAACGCCATCCTTGTGGTCAACGCCAACAATGCCACGGGCACCGGCAACATTGTGAACATCAATGCATCGGCCGGCATCCGAAACGACACCGGCGGCACCACGCGTTCGCTGGCAAGCGGCGTTGCGATCAACGATCCGAACGCGACCGTGGGTGGCAACGGCAATCTGCTGCTGGACGGTGTGGTGTCGGGCGCTGATACCAACGTGTTCAACAAGGTCGGCCTCGGCACGGTCACGCTGGCCAATGCAGCCAACACGATCGCGTCGCAGATTGAAGTGGCGCAGGGCGAACTGGCCGTCACTGGCAACCTGACCACCGTCAACCAGCTGACCAACGTGCGCGCTGGCGCCACGCTGTCGGGCACCGGTTCGATCGCCGGCACGGTTGAAGTGGTCAACGGCGGCGTGCTGTCGGCCGGCGTGGGTGGCAATGGCCAGGTTGGCCAGCTGACGGTCGGCCGACTGCTTCTGAACGAGCAGTCCTCGCTCGTGTTCGATCTGGGTGACAATTATGTCATCGGCGGCGCCCAGAACGACCGTGTGGTTGTGACGGGCGACCTGCGCCTCGGCGGTCGTCTGACCGTGCGCCAATCGACCGGCGGCAACTTCGGCCTGGGCGTGTATAACCTGATCACCTACGGCGGCACCTTGCTGGCGGGTTCGAACGGTGTTGACGTTCAGACCCTGCCCGGCGCGTTCACCGGCCTGGTGCAGACGCTGGTTCCTGGCCAGGTCAACCTGGTCGTGACCCGCCCCGGCACCTTCATCCAATATTGGGATGGGGCTGACACCACGGGCAATGGCGCTGTTAACGGCGGCACCGGCACCTGGTCGGTCGCCGGCACCAACTGGACCGGCCTGCCGGACAGCCAACTGAACACCACCTGGTTCAACAACAGCGTGGCAGTGTTTGGTGGTGCGGCTGGCACGGTGACGCTGGCAGCGGCCTTCGCGGCGCAGGGTCTGCAGTTCGTGACCGATGGTTACACGCTGACCGGCAGCATCCTCGACAATCAGAGCACGGGCGTTGACACGGGCATGTTCGTGTCGACCGGCGCTGGCATCACGGCAACCATCAACAGCACCATCCAAGGTGATGGCCTGCTCTTCAAGCAGGGCGACGGCACGCTGGTGCTGGGCGGCAGCAACGGCAACTTCTCCGGCGGCACCCAGGTGCAGGGCGGGACGTTGCAGCTGAATGTGGCCAACGCCGCTGGCACGGGCAGCATTGCGCTGCTGGGTGCGGCTGGCACGACGCTGGCCAATGGCGGTGGCACGCTGAGCGTTGCCAATGCGGTTGTGACCACGGGTTCCAACACGGTTGACAGCGGCGCTGGCAGCTTCACGCTCACTGGCGTGGTGTCGGGCACGGGTTCGTTGAACAAGGCGGGCACTGGCACGCTGACCCTGTCGGGCAACAACAGCTATGCGGGCGGCACGACGATCACCGCCGGCACACTGGCGGTGACCAACAACAACAGCATCGGCACGGGCGGTTTGACCATCAATGGCGGCACGACCTTCCAGGCGGCGGCTGATGGCCTGAGCTTTGCCAATGCCGTGACGCTCAATGGTCTGGGCACCGTCGACACGCAGGCCAACGGCCTGACGCTGTCGGGCCTGATCAGCGATGGCGGCATCTCTGGCACGCTGGTGAAGATCGGCAGTGGCAATCTGACCCTGTCGGGCGCCAACACCTACACCAACGGCACCAACCTGAACGCCGGTTCGATCACGGTGGGCAACAATGCCGCCTTGGGCACGGGCACGCTCGCGATGGCCGATGCGACCAGCCTGATCTCGGGCGCTGATGGCCTCACCCTGGCCAACGCAATCAGCACGGCGGGTGTGGGCACGGTGAACACCGGTGCCAACACGCTGACGCTGGGCGGCGTGATCTCGGGCGCAGGCTCGATCAGCAAGACCGGTACCGGCACGCTCGTCCTGAACGGCGTCAACACCTATGCCGGCGGCACCGCACTGACGGCAGGTGCCATCACGGTTGGCGCCAACGCGGCCTTGGGCACTGGCGGCCTGGTGATGACCGGCGGCACCACGCTGAACGCGGGTGTGGCCGACCTGGGCTTGGCCAACGCCATCACCACGCTGGGCGTGGGCACGGTGAACACGGGTGCCTTCACCTTCACGCTGAACGGCGTGGTTGACGGCGCTGGTTCGGTCACCAAGGTCGGTGCGGGCAATCTGATCCTGAATGGTGCCAATGGCTACACCGGCGGCACGGCGCTGACCGCTGGCACCATCACGGTGGGCACCAGCACGGCGCTGGGCACGGGACGTCTGACCACGGCCGATGCCACCAACCTGGTCGCTGGCGTGACCGGCCTGAACCTCGCCAATGCGGTGACTCTGAACGGCGGTCTGACCGTGGACAGCAGCACCGGCAGCTTCGAGCTGTCGGGCATCGTTGACGGCGCTGGCAGCATCACCAAGATCAACAGCGGCAACCTGATCCTGTCGGGCGTGAACAGCTACACCGGCGGCACCAACCTCAACGCCGGTTCGCTGACCATCACCAACAACGCCTCGATCGGCACCGGTACGCTGACCACCACTGGCGGCACGACCGTGTTCGCCGGCCGCAACGACCCGTCGACGGGTCTGGTGCTGTCGTTGGCCAACAATGTTGTGCTGGGTGCGGGTACGACCACTGTTGATCTGCAGGGCCAGGTCACCGTTTCGGCCGGAGCCAATGGCGTCAACACCTTCACTGGGTCCGAGCTCACGCTGGGCGGCACGATCAGCGGCGCTGGCCGACTCAGCGTTGTTGACGGCGGCCTTATCAGGTTGAATGGCAACAACAGCTTTGCTGGTGGCACTACGGTGACCAACACGCTGGTGTTTGTTGGCACTGACACGGCGCTGGGGACGGGCAATTTCACTGTCGCGGGCACCAGTATTCTGGGCAACGACAGTGGCAGCTTGCGCACGCTGGCCAACGCGATTGTGAACACGGCTGCTCTGACCGTGACCGGGCCGAATGACATCACGCTGACCGGCGAGATGAGCGGTGCGGGCTCGCTGAACAAGACCTCGACCAGCACCCTCACTCTCAATGGCATCAGCACGCGGACGGGCGACAACCAGCTGATTGGTGGCCGTATCACGCTTGGCAACAGCGGCGCGCTGGGCACTGGCAGTCTGCGGTTGTTCGACCAGGGTCTGACGACGACGCTGGCAGCCGGCGCTGACGGCCTGGCGGTTGCCAACAACGTTACGCTCAATTCAAGCACCAACCTGATCGTCGAAAGCGGTGCCGGCACGTTCACGCTGACCGGCGTCGTTGACGGCCCCGGCTCCTTGACCAAGATCCAGGCTGGCACGCTGATCCTGAACGGCGCCAACAGCTACTCGGGCGGCACCGCCCTGAACGTCGGCACCATCCAGGTGGGTACCAACACCGCGCTGGGCACTGGCAACCTGATCATGGCCGATGGCACGACGCTGCAAGCGGGTGTGGACGGCCTGACGGTGAGCAATCTGACCATCACCAGTGGCGGCACCATCGACACGCAGGGCTTCACCTTCACGCACGCTGGTTTGATCGGCGGCGGCGGCACCCTCACCAAGGTTGGCACCGGCAATCTGGTGCTGACCCGTGGCAACACCTATGTCGGCGGGACCTTCATCAACGCTGGCACGGTGACCGTGGGCAACAGTGGTGCCTTCGGTAACAGCAGCTTGGTGACCATGGCTGACGGCACGGTGTTGGCCAACAATGCCAGCGGCTTCAACGTCAACAACGCCTTCAGCATCGGTAATGTGGAAGTCGCCACCGGCGCCAATATGTTCACGATGAGCGGTGTGGTGAACGGTGCGGGCCTGCTGACCAAGACCGGCACGGGCAACCTGGTCCTGAATGGCGCCAATGGCTACACCGGCGGCACCAATGTGACCGCGGGCACGGTGACGGTCGGCAACAACACGGCGCTGGGCACGGCGCTGGTGACGATGGCCGACGGCACGACGCTGGCCAACAATGCCAACAATCTGGTCGTCGCCAACGACTTCACCATCGGCAATGTAACGGTGGACACGGGCACCAATACGTTCACCATGAACGGCCTGGTCAACGGCGCTGGCCTGCTGACCAAGACTGGTTCTGGCAACCTCGTGCTCAACGGCGCCAACAGCTACGCTGGTGGCACCGCGCTGACCGAAGGCACCATCACGGTGGGCAACAACACTGCGCTGGGCACGGCCGGTCTGACCATGTCGGACAGCACGACTCTGGTGGCCGGCGTTGACGGCCTGGTGGTGGCCAATGATGTCGCCACGCTCGGCCTGGGTGTGATCAACACCGAGGCGTTCACCTTCACGCTCAACGGCGTGGTGAGCGGCGCTGGTTCGATCAGCAAGAACGGCAGCGGCAATCTGGTGCTGAACGGTGCCAACACCTACGCCGGCGGCAGCTTCATCAACAGCGGCACGGTCACGGTTGGCAACAACACGGCGCTGGGCACGGCCGTTGTGTTGATGCAGAACGGCACCACGCTGACGGCCAACACCGACAATCTGGCGCTGGCCAACGAGTTCAACATCGGCAACGTGACGGTGGCGACCGCAGGCTTCAACCTGACGCTGAATGGCCCGGTGGGCGGCGGCGGTCTGTTGACCAAGACCGGCACCGGCAACCTGGTGCTGAACGCCAACAATGGTTACGGCGGCGGCACGGCGCTGACCGCTGGCACCATCACGGTGGGCAACAACGCCGCGCTGGGTACCGGCATCTTGACGGCATCGGATGGCACCAGCCTGGTTGCGGGTGTGAACGGCCTGAATGTCGCCAATCTGGTGACGCTGAACGGTGCTCTGTCTGTGGACAGCGGTAACGGCAGCTTCCGCCTCTCCGGCGTGGTTGGCGGCACCGGCAGCCTGACCAAGGTTGGTGCTGGCCTGCTGTTCCTGAGCGGTGCCAACACCTACAGCGGCGGCAGCTTCATCAACACTGGTACCGTGGTCGTGAGCAACAACACGGCCCTTGGCACCAACACGGTGATCATGCTCGACGGCACGACGCTGGGGGCGAATGTTAGTGGCCTGTCGCTGGCCAATGAGTTCAACATCGGCAACGTGACCGTGGCAACCGGTTCCACGACCTTCACGCTGAACGGCCCGATTGGCGGCTCCGGCCTGCTGACCAAGACCGGTACCGGCACGCTGGTCCTCAATGGCAGCAATGCTTACGGCGGCGGCACAGCGCTGACGAATGGCACCATCACCATCGGTACCAACTCGGCGCTGGGCACCGGCACGCTGACGATGACGGGCGGCACCAGCCTGGTGGCGTCCACCAGCCTGACCGTGGCCAACAACATCGTCACGCTGGGTGTTGGCACCATCGACAACATCGACACGGTCACGTTGACGGGCGTCATCAGCGGCGCGGGTTCGGTCACCAAGACCAACCGCGGCAACCTGGTTCTGCAAGGCCTGAACAGCTACGCTGGCGGCACCTCGCTCACGGCCGGCACCATCACGGTGGCGACTGACAGCGCGCTGGGCACCGGCCTGCTGACCATGGCAGGCGGCACCACGCTGAACACGGCCGTGAACGTCGGCCGGGCGGTGAACACCGAAAATGTGGTGATCGGCAACGCGATCACCAGCGATGGTATCGCCACCATCAACACCGACGCCGGCTTGGCGCTGGTGCTGGCCGGAACGGTCTCCGGCAGCGGTCAGTTCACCAAGACGGGTAGCGGCTTGCTGGTGCTGAATGGCAGCAACACCTACACCGGCGGCACCACTGTCAACGAAGGCACCCTTACCGTTGCGACGAACACGGCGGTGGGTACTGGCACCCTGGCGCTGGCGAGCGGCACAGTGCTGAACACGAACGCCAACGTGGCTTCGGACAGCAACAGGCAAAATGTGGCGCTGGCCAATGCCATCACGGTCACGGGGACGTCGTTCAGCTCGGCGGCGGTCAATACCGACGCCGGTCTGACCCTGATCCTTGACGGCCCGATCTCCGGGTCCGGCTCGATCACCAAGTCTGGCAGCGGCCTGCTGGTTCTGAACGGCGACAACAGCTTCACTGGCAACTCGCTCTTCGGTGTGCGGTTGGCGGGCGGCACGCTGCGCACCGGCTCCAACACGGCGCTGGGTGCCATGACGATGCTCACGACGGCAGGCACCACGCTGCAGAACGGTAGGGCTGGCGTGACCCTGGCCAATGCCATCGGCGCCTTCGGCGCGCTGACCATCGATACGCAGGGCTTTGATTATACCCTCAACGGCAATCTGTTCGGCGACGGCCCGATCACCAAGATCGGTTCTGCCAACCTGACGTTGCGCGGGATGACCAATAGCTACACCGGCGGCACGAACCTCAACGCTGGCACCATCACGGTGACCAACAATTCGTCGCTGGGCACTGGTGCGCTGGCAATGGCGGGCGGCACCACGCTGACCTCCACGGCCAACACCACCGGCAGCGCCGCGCAGAACATCGCCTTGGCCAATGCGATCAGCACGGCGGGCGTGGGCACGGTCAACACCGGCACGGGTCTGACCCTGATCCTGGATGGCATCGTCTCGGGCGCTGGTTCCATCGCCAAGACTGGCTCGGGCCTGCTCGTGCTGAACGGTGCCAATACCTACGCTGGTGGCACGGCCTTCAACGCCGGCACCATCCGTACGGGCAACAGCGGTTCGCTGGGCACGGGCGCGGTGACGGCCGCGGCGGGCACCATCCTGCAGGCT
>Ga0075154_10001156_pt1 | contig 19521 bp, 17 predicted proteins | sample JI71714BDNA_FD_70965 | JGI IMG/M metagenome (GOLD analysis project Ga0075154, IMG submission 70965) | Wastewater effluent complex algal communities from Wisconsin, to seasonally profile nutrient transformation and Carbon sequestration -... | ecosystem: Engineered > WWTP > Effluent > Algae...
TGGCTCTTTTACCCAATATTGAAGCCCTTTGTTTATTATATTTATTGATCGGCGATTAAGTATTTTATATACGTAATGCCTTTGTGTTGCAGAAAACCGAGCGTTAAAGTTTTGATCAACTAGCTGGCAGTCTACAACCCCCAAACTATAAGGTCTACAAAAGTGATTAATAGAATGCATCACTTTATAAGGATCGTGGAATTTTAATAAATCAAAACTTGCGACTTGCCCATAAGCATTTACTCCAGCATCGGTTCTTCCAGCAGCTGTAGTTAACACCGTTTCTTGGCTGAATTTGTATATAGCATCCTCAACTAATTGTTGTACTGATAAATGACCTTTTTGTCTTTGCCACCCACAAAAATCTGCACCTAAATACTCAAGAACGATTTTATATCTGAACAAAACTATGCCTAAAATGAAAATAATTTGAAGTTATTTATTGGAAGATTTGGTGCGGTCGAGAAGATTTGAACTTCCACTCCTTATCAGAACAGCACCCTCAATGCTGCGCGTCTACCAGTTTCGCCACGACCGCATAATGCGTTCTTTATATCAAAAAAAATTATGCTAATCAATCAATTAATTTGTATAAGTTCAATGCTGCTCTAGACCGAGGCGCTTGAACAAAAGTTGATCTTTTTGGGGAATTGGATTATCCGCAGTTAATAATTTTTCGCCATAAAAAATAGAATTAGCACCCGCCAAAAAACATAAAGCTTGCATTTCATCAGACATTTGCTCTCTCCCGGCTGATAATCTAACATAAGATTTTGGCATGAGAATGCGCGCAAGCGCAATGGTTTTTACAAAATCAAACGGATCAACTTCCTCTTGTCCTTCAAGAGGAGTGCCTGGAATTTTAATCAGTTTATTGATCGGGACTGACTCAGGAGGCTCATCTAAATTTGCCAATGTTACAAGCATTTTGATTCTGGTCGCGTTATCTTCGCCCATACCAATGATCCCGCCACAGCAGACTTTTATGCCCGCCTTACGTACATGTCCAAGTGTATCAAGGCGATCTTGAAAACTTCTAGTTGTTATGATTTTATCGTAAAAATCTTCGGATGTGTCAATATTATGGTTGTAGAAATCAAGTCCTGCTTCTTTTAGCTTTTCTGCTTGCTGTTCTTTTAACAACCCCAGTGTTACACAAGTTTCTAGCCTAAGTTTCTTAATCTCTGCAACCATAGCGCAAACTTGCTCTAAATCATCATCTGTTGGGCCTCGCCAAGCAGCTCCCATACAGAACCTGCTAGCTCCAGCCTCTTTGGCTTTTTTAGCAGCAATCACAACATCTCTTAATGCCATTAACGGCTCTTTCTTAAGGCCAGTTTGATAGTGCGCTGACTGGGGGCAGTAAGAACAATTTTCTGGACACCCCCCTGTTTTTATGCTTAAAAGTGTGCTAACCTGCACCTCGTTAGCTGCGAAGTGTTTCCGATGAATTGTTTGTGCCTCAAAAATGATCTCATTAAAGGGCAAGTCAAAAATCGATTTTGCTTGTTCTATAGTCCACTTGGGCTGCATCTTGGGCTGCATAGTTAATCCAAATATTATTCATAAAGACATAATGTATGCAAGTATATGAAAAACACTTAAGCACACTACGAAGTAGTGGTCAATATCGCAGATTAGGCGCCAAGCGTCAAGAAAGCAATTGGGAGCTTTTAGATTTTTCGACTAATGACTACCTTGCCTTAAGCCACCATAAGGATATTATTGCAGCAGGAACCGCTGCCGCGCAAGAATATGGCATTGGCTCAACGGGATCGCGTTTATTGTCTGGGAACTGCAAATTATTTGAAGAATTTGAAGCTGTCATTGCCAAAGATAAAAGAGCAGAATCTAGCTTAATTTTTAGTTCAGGTTTTCAAGCTAACATCAGCACTTTATCATGCATATTAGATGATAAAATTTTGGGCGAAAAACCGTTAGTGTTTTTTGATAAATTGAATCATTCAAGCCTTTATCAAGCTGTTTTCTTAAGCAAAGCGCAAGCTTTGCGCTTTCATCACAATGATATAAACCATTTAGAGTCTCTTTTGAGGGAGTATAAAAATGACTCAAGGCCAAAATTTATCGTAACAGAAACAGTTTTTGGTATGGATGGCGACGTTGCGCCTCTTGAAGAAATAGTAATTTTAGCTAAAAAGTTCAAGGCGTTTTTATACCTAGACGAAGCACACGCAACCGGGGTTTTTGGAACTGGTGGCTATGGTTTATCCACCACCCTTGATTTGCAAAATCTGCCTTGCATCATTATGGGTACGTTTAGTAAAGCTATTGGCGTTAGTGGCGGATATATTGCTTGTCACGAAATTATACGCAATTTTATTATTAACAAAGCAACTGGTTTTATTTATTCCACCGCCCCATCACCTGCGGTAATTGGCGCAGCTTTTAAAGCATGGCAACTGATCAAAGCTTTAGATAACGAGCGCAGCGTTTTGCAAGACCTAGGAAATGACTTACGCATAATGCTAAAAGATCGTGGATTTAATATTGGCGCATCAGAGACTCACATTATTCCTATTATTTTAAATGAAGAAGATAAATGCTTAAAAACCCAAAAAGCACTTCTTCAAGCAGGAATTATTGTTTCGTGCGTTAGGCCACCTACCGTGCCGCCTGGCACTTCTCGTTTAAGAATTGCAGTTACAATAAAGCATACACACAAAGATATAAAACGGCTGGTAGAAACATTAAGCGCGGTGGTAGAGTCATGACGCATTTTGTTTTTTGCCACGGTTTTGGTTTTAATGCCAGTTTTTGGGAGCGTATTGCACCATATTTTTCACAAGAAAAATGTTCTTTTATAGATTTAGGCTATTTTAATAATCGAGTGGATATTCAATGTTTGCAAGAACAAAGAATTGTAGCTATCGGGCATTCTATAGGTCTATCAAAATTAATTTCAACGTATAGTTTTGACTACCTCATAGGATTAAATGGCTTTATAAATTTTTTGGGCTCCGATCTTGCTATATATACCGCAGATACTTCAAAAGTTGATAGAAAAATGAGCGGTGAGCTTGCGCAGCGTACTCTAGTACGTGAGCACAAGCGAATCCCGAAATTTGACGCATCAAATCTTGAAGTATCTGCGGTATACCAAAAAAGATTAAAAGAATTAAAGGCTCTACGATCAAGTTTCTTAAAAGATGCTAAGACCACTTTAAGGAATTTTTACTCGCGATGTGGTACGCCGGAGCTTATAGAATGTACGGACTTCTCAAAGCTTGATCTTGACTTAATATTATCCGATTTTGATTGGCTTCAAAAAGAATATAAACTCCCAGAGGTTCCAACACTGATTTTAAGCTCTGATGATGATATGGTGCTGCCACATACAATTACCTCAGATAATTTCTCAAACCATCCGCACATTAAAATTGATAGCATCACGAATGCTGGGCATGCTCTTGGTTTTAAAAAACCATTAGAGGTTTATGAAAAAATTATGAGTTTTTTAAATAGACTTACAAATTTTGACGACAAAATTACCAATTTAGATTAGGTTATGCAAATAGAAACACGATTCAATAAAGCAAGTAAGTCATATGATGACGTGGCATGGGTTCAAAAGAATGCAGCTGAGTTTTTAGTAGATAAACTTTTAAAGCATCAAAGTTTCATTCCTAAAACTGTTTTGGATTTAGGTAGCGGAACTGGGTATATTCCTGAACTTTTAGTAAAAGAATTCCCAAAAACTTCTTTTTACCTTAATGATATAGCTGACCAAATGCTCAAGGTATGCAAAGCTAAATTTGCTAAAGATAAAAATATTTATTATCTCCCAGGAGATATGATGAGGTTAAATGCCGATATTTATGAGTGCGTCATAAGCAACTTAAGCCTACAATGGGTTGCTAATTTAGAAGATGCCTTGAGGTTTTTCCACGCTAAGAGTTCTAATGTTTTCGCTTTTTCAACTTTATTAGATAAAACATTCGAGGAATGGGAAAATGTAATTAATCAGTACCAACCTATTGCAATTTTGAATTACCCAAAAGCAGCAGAGTTAATTAACTTATGCAACAAACTCAAAAGTCATGACCAAATTTTTGAATTCTGGTTAATGGACGTCCCGTTATCTTTCGATAGCCCTGTCAGCTTTATGCGTTATCTCAAGCTACTTGGAGCATCAGCTTCTGGCAAGTTGGTGCATTCATGCAACCTTAAAAAATTACTTAAAACTGAATGCCAAAGCTTAACAGTTACTTATAAAATATTTTTTGGAATTTTTAGAAAGGTAAGTTGATGAAAATTTTTATTACTGGCACTGATACAAATGTTGGAAAAACGCTGATCTCTAGTTGGCTAGCACTGCATACCGGGTTTTCTTACTTTAAGCCCATACAAACTGGACTCAAGGAAGGGAGTGACTCATCTGAGGTGCAAAGACTAGCTAACGCTAAAATTTATCCGGAAAGTTATGCATATAATGCTCCATTATCGCCACATTTAGCTGCCAAGATAGAAGCAGAGAAAATTGATTTAGAGAAAATTATATTGCCTCAAGAAAATAATTTAATAATTGAGGGTGCTGGTGGAGTTTTAGTGCCAATTAATGATCAATACCTTATGATCGATCTAATCAAAAAATTAGGAGCTCCGGTTATAGTTGTGGCCCGCACTAGTTTGGGTACTATAAATCACACTCTCTTAAGCCTAGAAGCACTAAAGTCACGTAACATACCAATAGTTGGGGTAATTATGAATGGTGAGCAAAATAGCCAAAATAGTAATGCTATAGAGTTTTACGGGCAAACATCAATTCTTACCCAGTTCCCTAAACTAGAGGCTGTAAATAAGGATACGCTTCAGAACGTAGCCCTGACGGATAAGTTGAAACAAAGTTTAGAGGCGTAATAAAATGACACTATCAGAGCGTGATAAAAGAGTAATTTGGCATCCTTTTACACAAGAAAAAACTGCCCCCCAAGTGATCGCTATAAAAAAAGCCAAGGGCTGCTATCTTTATGATGAAAATGATAAGGCATATCTTGATTTGATCTCAAGTTGGTGGGTCAATATCCATGGTCACGCACACGCGGAAATAGCAAGAAGTATTTACGAACAAGCCAAAAAACTGGAACACGTGATTTTTGCAGGATTCACCCACGAACCTGCCGTTACTTTATGTGAGAGCTTGCAAGCCATATTACCAGAGGGTTTATGCAAGTTCTTTTTCTCTGATAATGGCTCAACCGCTGTTGAAGTGGCATTAAAGATGGCTTATCAATATTGGCGGAATTTAGGAGTCCAGGAAAAAACGACTTTCTTAAGTTTTGACGGGGGTTATCACGGCGATACATTTGGTGCGATGTCTGTAGGGGCAAAATCTGGATTCCATAATCAATTCAAAGATTTACTCTTCAACGTTCTTTCCGTGCCTTATCCGGATACTTGGGATGATGATAGCGAAGTAGAATTAAAAGAACAAAAAGCTATAAATGTACTAAAGCGTTATTTAGATGATCATCATCATAAGATAGCAGCCATCATTTTGGAGCCGCTTATCCAAGGCGCGAGCGGCATGAGAATATGTAGACCCGGTTTTATAAAAGAAGTCATTGCATTGGCCAGGCAAAAGGATATTTTGGTCATATTTGATGAGATAATGACCGGATTTGGCCGAACAGGGACGTATTTTGCCCTTGAGCAACTTCATATTACTCCTGATTTTTTGTGTGTTTCCAAGGGTATTACGGGTGGCTTCCTACCCTTAGCCTTAACAATTACAAATAATAAGGTTTATGAGGCTTTTTTAGGAGATGATTTTAATACAGCTTTTGCCCATGGGCATTCCTATACAGCAAATCCTTTAGCATGCAGCGCTGCGATTGCATCGCTTCGTTTACTTAAAAGCCCAAAATGTCAAAATGCTATAAAAAATATCAACGAAATGCATCAAAAAGGAATAGATATATTGAAATTACAATGTTCAAGTGTAGAAAAAACTCGGGTTGTCGGAACAATAGCTGCGTTTGATATAAAAGATTCTGCGCATTTGATGCCTTCTCTCAAGCAACAATTCTTCGAGCAAGGTATGTTGCTCAGGCCTCTTGGTAACACAGTTTATTTGCTACCTCCATACTGCATAACGAATGAAGAGGTAGAATTAGTTTATGGTAGAATTGCAAACATAATTAACAAGCAAGCTACTTTAATTTAAGCCTGATCTTACGAGTATAAACAAAATAACAAGACTTCTCCTTTGCGTCATTACCACGAAAGTGGGAATCGTAATAAAGCTATAATTGTTGTAAAATTCCATCAGTACCTAGTTAGTTAATAATCAAAGTAGTTAATTTTATTAATACATTAAAAGTTAACGTGTTAATATATTATTAATACGTTTTTTGTCAAGTATATGCAATAATTGGCATTGATTAAATAATTAAAGATAAATTTTAGGTACCAAAATTATGACTAAAAAAACAGAACTTACAGAAAAACAAATCAAAGACTTAGCACCCGAACTTGCTAGACAATATAAAGTCCGGGTTGGTAAAAAAGATAGCTTCATGGGTACAGACGGAGAATTGATATATGAAAATGCTTTGCAAAGAGTTGATCCTCGGGCAATAGCAATGATGAACGATCCGACTAAAAAAGAAGAAGGTAGGATAATTGAAAATGCTATACAAAAAAGATTCCAAGAACAATTTGGTGTAAAAACCAAAGATGGAAAGATTGTTCTAGACCCAGTTAAATTAAAAGATCCAAATAGAGTAAAAATTTTCGGCAATCTTCTGCAAACCGATTTAGGTGAAAGAAATTTTGAAGCATTTCTATCAAAAAATCTAGTAAAATCTAGAACATCTAATCATTTCAAGTTTGTTATGGAAGCAGAAGGAATAAGAGTTGACGATAAAGCAAAAGAAAAATTTGCTGTTTTAGCTGAAACCATGACCAAAAAATTTATCCCTAAATTTGTAGACAAAAATTTCAAACAAGTCGAATTTGGTATTAAACAAGCTCTTAAAGACGTTAAACCTAATAGTAAAATATCAGACAAGGATCTAGATAAATTGCTTAAAAAAGCAGAAGCAAATATCACTAGATCTCTGGAAGACCAACAAACTCTTGAAAGAAGGGGGTTAAAACGTCCTGATATTAATACTTCTGCAAAAATTTCACCAAAAGAAATAGAAGCCAACAAAGCTAAAAAAGCTAAAGCAGAACAAGAATTCACCAATCAATGGAAAGAATTAGCAGCTAAAGTATCGATTAATTTCACCAGTGCTGGCAAAAATTTTGATATAGATAAGCTAAATGTATTATCTCATGATCTAACTAAAAAATTAGGAACGGATTATGTGAAAGCGAAAGATAATAAAGATAAAATAGTTGAATCTATTACTCAAGAAATCATGAAAAAACAAGGGTTTTTTTCAAGAAAAATGCTGAATATTCCAGAAAAAGATATAGTCAGCAAAGTATATGCTCAACACCAAAAAGCAGCTGCTGTTATGGCTGAAAAAGCAGCTCTTTCAAGAGCAAAACCTAATCCGCTCAAAGAAGTATACATTGCTCCTAAGCAATTAGACCCATTTCCACAAACTGCACCATGGACAGCAGCTACCCCACCACCACTTCTTTCAGCTAGGAAAGCTTCTAGTAGCCTTACTTTACCAGAAGTAAATCCTGATGTTAGTGGATTAGATTACAAACATATACCTGAAAATATTCCAAAGAAGGCAACTATAACATCCTATAAGATACCATATGATGAAAGACCAAAAACTGCAGATGAAGCAACGATGAAACTAAAAAACGATATAGGGTCTCATCTTACATACAGTATCACAAACAAAGAGCAAACGAAATGGACAAAAGACTACCAGCCTAAAACTATTGCACCAACAGCCCAAAAGAAGCTGGAGATAATCGCACAAAATGCAGTCAAAACTTTGGGTGCAGACTATGTGCACGCTAGAGCTGGTCTTATAGCAGAAGATATTGCTAAAAAAATAGAAAAAAAGGTTGGTAAAAGAGGAAATACTGAATATATACCAGATTCTATAGTCAAAGACATTCAAAAGGATATAAATGCAAAACATGGAACGAAATCTAAAGAATACCTAAAAAATTTGCAACAACAAGCTCAAGAAAAATCTAAAGAAGCCTTTCTCTCTTTAACTGCAGAAAAAAGAAAAGAGATTAACGCCCGTATCATCGCAAGACATGATGCAGAAAAAATTGGTAGTACCATTAATAAACCTACTACCTCCAAGTCTGCAAAAACACCTACAACAAAAACACCACCTTCTACTCCTGTTAAAAGGAAAGGAAGTAAAGGTGGCATACATATTAGCTAATGATTAGACAATATTAAGTTCAGGGGTTTTCTACTCACTAAACTCCTGAACTTAATTCATTAAATAAATTCACATTTGGCAAAAATTATTTCTCCCTTTTTGTTAGAGATCTGCTATACTCGCGATCGATGCCGCGCGGGAAATGACAATATAAATTTTGTAAAATGTTATGAATTTTGATTTTGATAAATTACTAAACTCTAATGCTTGGCCATTCGTGGAAGCAAAAAGGATTTACGACCTAATAGGCGGCAGAGCTCCAGCTAAAGGATATATAGTTTTTGAAACTGGTTATGGTCCTTCAGGATTGCCGCATATCGGCACTTTTGCTGAAGTTACTAGAACCACAATGGTAAGGGAAGCTTTTAAACAGATTTGTGATATTCCAACAAAGCTAATTTGTTTTTCAGATGACATGGATGGTCTTCGGAAAATTCCGTCGAATATACCTAATCAGCAATTGATAACTCCTTATATCGGGCGCCCGCTCACTTCAATCCCTGATCCATTCGAGGAAAAAGAAAGTTTTGGGCATTATATGAATGCCAAACTTCGCTCTTTTTTAGATAAATTTGGTTTTGAATATAGTTTTTATAGTGCCACGGAATGTTATAAGTCTGGTATGTTTGATCATATGATGCTTAAGGTTATAGATAAATATGATGAAATAATGGAGCTTATGATCCCTACTTTCAGGGAAGAACGTCAGAAAACTTACTCTCCTTTTATGCCTTTATGCCCTAAAAGCGGTGTGGTATTACAAGTGCCGATCGAAAAACTTGATAGGGAAAGGGGAAGCGTGTTTTATTACGACGAAGATAAAAAACTCATTGAGGTTCCAGTCACTGGTGGCCATTGTAAATTGCAGTGGAAACCAGATTTTGGCATGCGCTGGGCTGCTCTTGATGTTGATTACGAAATGTATGGTAAAGATCATCTACCGAATGCTGAGATCTACAGCAGAATATGTAAAATTCTGGGCGGCAAACTACCGGTACAGTTTTTTTACGAATTGTTCTTAGACGAAGAAGGAAGTAAAATTTCCAAATCCAGGGGTAATAGTGTTAGCGTGGATGAGTGGCTACATTACGCTCCGCTTGAAAGTATCGCATTGTTTATGTACCAGTCGCCTACAAAAGCAAAGAGGCTTTATTTTGACGTTATTCCAAAGGCTGTTGATGAATATTTAACATTCAACAGTAAATATCACGAAGAAGAGGATGGCGCTAAAAAATTGGCAAACCCTGTGTTTCATATTCATGCGGGTAATGTACCAAAAATTAATACTTATGGCATTAGCTTTAGTTTATTGCTTAACTTAGCATCTGTTTGTAATCCAGAGGATAAGTCTGTATTGTGGGGATTTATTAGCAAATATGCTCCAGAAGCAAACAAAGATAATGCTCCTTATTTAGACCATATGATTGGCTACGCAATTAATTACTATAATGATTTTGTCAAAAGTACCAAAAAATATTTATCACCTGATGATAACCATAAAAAGATTCTAACGCAAATTAAAGATATGCTGAGATCTCTACCAAGTAACGTAAGTGGCGAAGAAATCCAGAATCAGATTTATACCATCGGTACTAACGCTGGTTATGAAAATTTACGAGACTTTTTTAAAGAACTATATGAAATTTTATTGGGACAAACTCAAGGCCCAAGACTTGGTTCGTTCATCAAATTATTCGGGATTGATGGAACTATAAAACTTATAGACCAAACACTTAGTATATGAAAAAATATCATTTTAACAAATTGATTCGTAGCAATTTACCGGAAAGAATGAAGCAGGAAGGAGTGAAGATTTTTGGTCGTTCTTTAGATGAGCAGGAATTTGCTCAAAAACTTAAAGAAAAATTGGTAGAGGAAGCTATTGAGGTACAGGAAACGAATTCTGCTGAAACCTTGATAAAAGAACTAGCTGATGTTATGGAAGTGATGGAGTCCATAATATCATTATATAAGATCGATATAGAAGATATTAAAAAAGAACAAAAAATCAAGCGATCTACTAATGGCAATTTTTTGTCAGCTAATTTTGTTGAATATATTGAGGTTGCTGAAGACAACTTTAAAGTCATAGAATATTTGGAGAATAGGGATCGTCCTTATAAATTTTCAAATTAGCTAGTGTTATTTAGGGGTTTTAAGCCTTGTTTCTTCATCAAATTTTAAGCTAAAAATATTGATAGTTCCTACTTAACTTGCGCACTACTCAATAGAGAGTTATAATATAACTGAGCTTTTTCAATTATATTATAAATAGGGATTTATGTCTGCAATAAAGACAGTCTGTGTTATAGGCGCCGGAGTGATGGGTAGCGGCATAGCGGCACAAGTGGCTAATTCTAGTACTAAGGTTATTTTACTAGATGTTGTGGATTATAAATCTGGGGATCGAAATAAAATAGTTAAAGATGCTTATAATAAATTATTCACCCAAAAACCCTCTCCTTTATCCCATCCAGATTATGCAAAATACCTGAAATTAGGTAACTTAGAAGATGATATTGCACTCATAGGAGAAGCTGATTTAATAATAGAGGTAATAATTGAAAAATCAGAGATTAAGCACCAACTATATTCTTCTATTATCAAATATCTAAAACCAACAGCAATATTGGCTTCAAACACTTCTACCCTACCATTATCGGAACTTAAAAAAAACTTACCAGACGATATAAAAAAACGCTTTGTTATTACTCATTTTTTTAACCCTCCAAGATATCTGGAACTTTTGGAATTGATTACTGATGCGAATACTTCAAATAATATTTTATCAGAATTATCAATTTTTCTTACCCAAAAACTTGGAAAAACAATTGTTAAATGCAACGACACACCTGGCTTCATTGCTAATAGAATAGGATGTTTTTTGCTTGAACTAACAGTACGAAAAGCCATAAAAGAAAACTTAAACCCGATTATTATAGATAGTATTTTTTCCAAACATCTTGGTTTTCCTAATACTGGAATTTTTGGCTTATATGATCTAATCGGTCATGATGTTATGAATTTGATATCTAATTCACTACTAAAATCATTGCCAGATACGGATCGCTACCATCATATATACGATGTAACAAATAGCTCAAATCTAGTTCTTGAAAATATGCGTAAGCAAAATTTAATAGGCAGAAAAACAGGAGGAGGATTCTTTAAGCTATCTAAAGATGCTGATGGAAATTCAGTAAAGCAGGTGATTGATTTCAATGCGTTAAGTTATCATAGCTCAGATAATTCAAAAATTGAAGGGAAAGTGAGTGATGGAGATAGTAAAACCATTTCGGTTGAGGATTGGCAAAATTTAGATGAATTACTAAATTCCAAAAATGAGTACAGTAAATTTATTACTGAAGTTTTAAAAGAATTTTTTTCATATGTTATTTCTCTAATTCCTTCTGTAACTAATAATATGGACGATATAGATAAAGCGATGCAGCTTGGATATAGTTTAAGATATGGTCCATTCACATTGTTAGAAAAAATGCCTGGTGGCGGAAAGAACTGGCTAAAACTAAGTGGTATAAATAATGAGATTTTAGATATTACAGGGACAAAAATTGAAAACAAGGATAATAGCAGCACTGGTTTTAATCGTAGTAATTCGCTAACAGTTTTAAGTAATAACTCTGCAGAATTACGAAAAATAGATGGGAAATTCATTTTTGCTATAAAATCAAAGATGAATGTTTTAGATCATGATGTTTTCAATTTAATAATAGAAGCTGTTGATTACTGCGAAAAAAAACAACAATATTTATATTTTTTGCCAAACGGGAATAATTTTTCGGCCGGAGCAAATTTAGCTAATTTTAAAGAATTGATTACCAAAAAAGATTCCCAAAAACTAGAGGAATTCATAAAACTTGGTCAACAAGCAATGATGACTCTGAAATATGCCAAAATTCCAGTAATTTCTTGTGCAATAGGGTTTGCGCTGGGCGGGGGATGCGAAATTTTGCTTCATTCACATTTTATTGTAGCACACCAGAATTTGAATGCTGGCCTAGTAGAACTCGGGGTTGGGTTGATACCAGGTTGGGGCGGAACTAAAGAAATGTTCTTAAGGAGTATAAGCCGTGCTCAACTAGTGCAACATCTGAAAAATATATTAGTACAGAATAAATCCAACTCTGCTGATTACTTTAGCTTAGATTACTCTGTTCCTTGTAGCATTAATATGAACAGATCGTTGATTTTACAACAAGCATTTACGCATAAATTTGATAATTTCATTCCAAGAAATCTTCAGAAAGAAATTGAATTGCCGAATGTTAATCTTGCTGATGAATTTCAACTAGAAAAACTTGACGAAGTTCAGCTTGATATATTAGAGTTTTTTCAAAAAATTATTGATAAAAAATTTGTTACAGAGCAACAATTACTGGATTTTGAACGCGATAAATTTATAGAACTAGCTTTTAAACCCGCAGCACTTAAAAGAATTAGCAAATTTGTATAGATACCGCAGATATTTAACTATTTTTAGTTCGCAGACACTTGTTAATTTTTGATATTCAATCTTCTTAATACTTCCTGATAAACTTCAACTACTTTATTTGGATTAGTTTCTGCCACTTCATAGCATAGTTTTTCGTTGCTATCCATATCCCACAATTTACAGCTGTCTGGTGAAATTTCATCAGTTAACATTATCGTGTTTTCTTCACCATTAAATACTCTACCAAACTCTAATTTTATATCCACAACCCTAATATTTATAACTGCAAAAAGACCAGTGAGAAAATCATGTACCCTGATAGCAAGTTTTTTTAAATCTGAAATCTCTTTTTTGCTTAACCAACCAAAATTATAAATCTGATATTCATTAATAATGGGATAATTTAGATCACCATTTTTTACTCTGAAATCTATAATTGGAGAATCAAAAACAAACCCTGACTCCATCCCAAAATCGCTCACATATCTACCAGATGCTAAAGAAGATACGTGCACTTGTACCGGAAATACGTCAACAAATTGAATAAGTTGCTGACGCATGTTGTTTTTTTGAATAAAATGTGTTTCCACACCTATTAAATCTAGCTTTTCCATTAGGAAGGAAGATATGCTATTATTAATAGCCCCCTTGCCAGAAACTTCTAGTATTGTTTTATTTTTAAGTTTTAGTGTGTCGTTAAAAGACATAATCAAAGCATATTCTTCACCAGAATGATACAGAGTTTTGCTCGAACCAGTATATATCTTTTCTTTCATTAACAAACTTGATAATTATATTGTTTATTATTCCATCATTTTATAAATCAAATGCATCTTTTACGCGGCTCTTTTTGGATTATTATCATCTTTTTTTACAAAAGAATTTCTGTTTTTTGAGTATTTAACTTTTTTACCCCAACTCTTGCCGCCTTTACTACCATCTTTCTTGTCTGTATTATCATCTTTCCTACCTTTGAATCCAAAGCTCTTCTTTTTTCTGTCAGAAAATGGGGTTGATTTTGAAGAAGGTTTCTTAAAGTTTTCTCTTGTTGACTCTCCTTTGGTGATTAATTTTTCAATCGCTTTTTTACGAGCAATATCTCCATCAGATACAAAAGATATAGCAAAACCTTTAGCTCCAGCTCTACCAGTTCTTCCTATACGATGTAGGTAATCTTCAGGACATGATGGGAGGTCGTAATTAAATACATATTTAACATGATCGATATCTAATCCACGAGCTACAACATCGGTTGCAACCAATATTCTTGTCCTACCACCACGAAAATCATTCAATACTCTTGTTCTCCTTCCTTGGGCCAAATCTCCATGAATAGGCTCCGCTTTGTGACCATTATTTTTTAAATTTTTAGCAAGTTTATCTGCGCCCCTTTTGGTTTTAACGAATACTATAACTGTTCCGTCTTTAGACTTAAGTTGATTATCTAGCTCAGTATATTTTAAATTTTCTGTAACACTGATGAATTCTTGTTCAATTTCGGGAGCAGCTTGATTCGCTTTCCCTACAGTAATTTTATGTGGATCTTTTAAATATTGACGAGCAGCTTCATGGATGTGATTAGGCATAGTAGCTGAAAACATTAACACCTGACGCTTCTGCGGTAAGTATTTGTTTATTTCAGCAATTTGCTCTTTCATACCCATATCAAGCATTCTGTCCATTTCATCTAGCACCAAATAGTTGAAATCTTTCAGTTCGGTGGTGGCGCGTTTTAGATGATCAATTAACCTACCAGGAGTAGCAACAATTATTTTAGGATCAGTTCTTAGTTTAGACACTTGTTTGCCAAAAGCTTCGCCACCAATGATTGTAGTAGAAGAAATTTTTATTCCTCCAACTGTTTGTTTTAAATTTGCGCTAACTTGCATAGCTAGTTCGCGAGTTGGAACCAGAACTAATACTTTTATATTTTCTGTCAAAATTTTATTAATAGCAGGAAGCAAATACGCTAAGGTTTTGCCAGAGCCTGTTTTGCTAGAAGCAAGTATATCTATGCCTCCTAAAGCAATAGGAATAGATTTTTGTTGTATTTCTGTAGGTGTTAAAATTCCCAAACGAGATAAGTTGCCAACGATCTGTGCCGGTAGGCCGATTTCATTAAAATTCATATTTGTATATTATTTAATCTAAAAGTATTATTTATAAAAAAGAAGTGTGGATGATCACAAATAATGAAAAGCAACTATTTGTTTAAGAATTTACAAACTTAATTGACACATTTCCCATACTTACTAAAAATATTGGGGATCATTAAGATGTTTAAAAAACGAAAAACAGTCTGGGATTATAAAAGCTTTTAACCAGCCATGTTTGAATAAAATGTCTCCAATTAACACAGGTACTTATATCATTTTGTTTCCACTAAGTCAATTTAAATTACAATTTTAATTTATTTTATTGACTTAAGTCTATTTATGTATATATTTTGACTAGTTGTTCTAATACTAATTTTTTAAGGGAAATTTTGCTTATTATGTTCGCAGTTGTTAAAACAGGTGGAAAGCAATATAAAGTTGCAAAAAACAGTGTTATCAAAGTTGAAAAAATAGAAGGTCAACCTGGTAGCAAAATAGAGCTAAATGAAGTTCTAATGGTAGGGGAGTACTCTAAACCTTCTTTTATCGGCACACCAGTTGTTAAAGGTGCTATGGTAACGGCAGAAATAGTTAGCCAATTTAGAGATGATAAAGTGATTGTTTTTAAGAAAAAGAGACGTCAACATTATCGTCGCAAAAATGGCCATAGACAAGATATAACAGAACTAAAAATCATTGATATTATAAAAAAATAGGGGTTTAAGATATGGCAACCAAAAAAGCTGGTGGTAGTTCCAGAAACGGTCGCGATTCAGCTGGCCGGAGGTTAGGAGCAAAAAAATCCGATGGTCAAGAAGTCCTTGCTGGTAATATTCTTTATAGACAGAGGGGAACAAAAATTCACCCTGGAAAGAATGTTGGTATGGGTAAAGACCACACCTTGTTTGCTCTCGTTCCGGGAAAAGTTGAGTTCATTTCTAAGAAAAATTGTAAGTTAGTGAATGTCATCTAGTTGGTTGCTCTCATCTAGTTAAGTTAGTGAATGTCATCTAGTTGCTTGCTTTCATCTAGTTGCTTGCTCAGTTAGTCGATAAACTTCAGTCGATTTTTTGGCAATCCCGTATGTAATATAAAGCCATCGTCATTGCAAGAGTTTGAGAATCTTGCCATTATGATGGCCTTTTGCTAAGTCTTTACTATAAAAACTCTAAGAATAAGCTTAAACAGTACGACTTATAAATTGATCAGTAAAAAATGCGCGCAGAGATAGAAAATTTAAAACATAAGATCGAACAATCGTTGTCTTTGCTTAGGAGGTCTCTTTGACATCGAAAGCAAAAGAAAGCTTTTAACTGATTTGTCTGTAAAATCCGAAGACCCTAACTTATGGAACGATCCTAAAAAAGCTGCTGATATCCTAAAAGAAAAAACAATTTTAGAAAAAATCACTGCTTCATTTGACAAAGTCAATAATGGCTTGGCAGATAATATTGAACTTGCCAAGTTAGCTGAAGAGGAAGAAAATCAATCACTTCTCGATCAAATACAATACGAATTAAAGGAAATAGCTGAGATAGCTACAAAATTTGAAACAGAATGCTTATTTTCCGGCGAGGCGGATCATAACAACTGCTTCCTCGAAATTAATGCTGGAGCTGGTGGAACAGAAAGTCATGATTGGGCTTTGATGATGATGCGCATGTATTTGCGCTTTGCAGAACGTCTTAGATTTAAAACTGAGGTAGTCAATATCATTAATGGCGAAGAAGCTGGTATTAAGTCTTGCTGTATCAAAATAAGAGGAGATATGGCTTATGGGTGGCTTAGGACTGAATCTGGGGTGCACAGATTGGTTAGAATATCACCATTCAATGCTGCTGGAAAAAGAATGACTAGCTTTGCATCGTGCTGGGTGTATCCAGAAATTGAAGATGATATCGATGTTAAAATTGAAGAAAAAGACTTGCGCATAGATACTTACCGCTCTTCAGGTGCTGGAGGTCAACACGTAAATACTACAGATTCAGCAGTCAGAATTACTCACATACCAACTAATATAGTAGTACAATGCCAGAGCGATAGATCGCAACATCGCAATAAAGCTGAAGCAATGCAAATGCTAAAAGCTCGCTTATACGATCTTGAACTAAAAAAGAAAAATGAAGAAATAGACAAACAGAATGCTACTAAAACTGATATTGGCTGGGGACATCAGATTAGGTCTTACGTTTTACAACCATATCAACTTGTTAAGGACTTAAGAACAGATTATGAAACTTCAGACTCAGCAGGAGTTTTAGATGGCAATTTAGAGAAATTTATTTCAGCGGCTCTTGCGCTAACAGCAAATAAACTCTAAGCTTATAAAGCTGTATAATTCTTAAATTTTTGCTGTAACTATGATTGCTTTTTGTCATGAAAAACATAAACTATATCAGAAAGAGTTTAACCACTACTTGCTTACGGAAGAACAAGATAAAAAACTGATTCGTAGCTTTAAAAATGAGGCTAAAAGAATCTGTTCATATAATTCTGACATATGTAACTTATGGATATTTGAATCTGATGTAAAACCAACAACAGCCAACGAATCAACAAAATCTTTTGTTGTGATACCATCTTTGTTCAACTCTCCAGAGATATTATTTTTTGATCAGCAAGACAATTTTATCAAATATCTAAAACAATTTGGCAATGTTTACTTAGTGGAATGGGTTTCGAGCGTTAAATCTCTAAATTTATCTGACTATACCTATGCATTAGTTGAAATAATTGATTTTATTAAAATTAACACTTCAAACAATCCTAACCTAATAGGCCATTGCATAGGAGGTAATATAGCAATTTTTGCTAGTTTAATTTCTAAAAAAATTCATTCACTAACAATACTAACCACCCCTTGGGATTATTCGCATTTTAGTGCGCCAATATTTTTAGCAGAACGTTTGCGATTAAATCAAGCAATATCCGGTTTAGAAACAGTACCTAAAATTTACATTCAAATGCTTTTTTTTATGCTATTTCCAGAAAACTACCAAATAAAACTTAACAAATATTTTGCCCTTAATACCAGTAAAGCAAAAGAAAAATATTTAAAAATCGAAAAATGGCTTCAATCTGGTATTAGTATTTCTACTTCATTATACGAAGAGATTTTAGAAATGTTAGTTATGAGGAATTCTTTAGTTAATAATAACTTTTGTATCAATGATACTAAAATATCGCTAGAACAAATTAATGTACCAAGTTTTATTGTTTCAGCTAAACAAGATAAAATCGCCCCACCCTCTTCCATAGAGCCGTTAAAAAATGGTTTAAAAAACTCCACTACATTGTCTGTAAAAGGAGGTCACATTTCATATCTTATAAATAACGATAATAATTTTAAATCAAAATACGCACAATGGCTACAAGAAGTCTCGAAACTTAAGTAACTTACTCCTCCCCTTTAGCCATAGTTATATATTTACTAGGCCCCTTTTTATATCGCCACTTAACAAGTTTTTTATCCACTTTGCTTACCATAGATTTAACTTTTTCAGTTTCATCAACTAATGGATCGCTAATCATTTGAGTTACTCTTGGTTTTTCTAGATCAAGATGTTTTGAAGCCAATTTATGGATACGTTCTGGAGACCCCAAATATGCTAACTCTGCCTTTAATATACGAATAGCATCCTCTTCATTTTGGACCTGTTTTTTCACCTCTTGTAATTCCACCTTAAGAGTCATGACATTATCTTTCACAGTAAAGAGGCCAAATACGGTAACTAAACACAAAATAAACGCTAAATAAAATGGCATTTTATTTAAACTCATATCAGACACCTCCTATTTTTTCTGCAACACGCAACCTGGCAGATCTTGAACGGTGATTTTCTTTTATCTCATTAACAGATGGTAGTATTGGTTTTTTTGAAATTATTTTTAGCCATTTACCATCCTCTATAACTTCTGGTGCTTTAGCATATTTAGATCTTGCAATCTTTTTTTGCGAATGTTCCTTGAAAAAAGATTTAACAATACCATCTTCAAGAGAGTGAAAAGATACTATCAAAACCCTTGCACCAGGTTTTAAAAGATCATCTACAATTTCTAAGAAACGCTCCAGACTTTCTAACTCCTTGTTTACGTAGATTCTTATTGCTTGGAATGTTTTAGTAGCGGGATCAATCTTTGCTTTGCGATAATGCATACTAGAACGAACAACCTCAGCAAGTCTTAAAGTAGAGGTAATAGGCTCTTTCGCCCTTTCAGTGACAATCATTTTGGCAATTTGACGGGATTGCACTTCTTCTCCATATTTATAAATTATATTTGCTATCTCTTCTTCAGAAGCATTAGCTATAAAATCTGCAGCGCTATAACCACTAGAACTCATGCGCATGTCAAGATTTCCATCTTTCATGAATGAAAAACCTCTTTCTGCAACATCTAGCTGCATTGAAGAAACTCCAAGATCCAGAACCACCCCATCATATTGCTTGTACTTTACAATTTCAGATGAATTAGCAAAATTTCCTTCTAAAAATTCAAATCTATCCTTAAATTTTTCTTTTAATATTTTAGCATATGTCTTAACATTTGGATCTTGGTCAAGAGCAGTGACTCTGCAATTACAACTCTCTAACATCGCTCTGCTATAACCGCCTGCTCCAAAAGTACAGTCAAGATAGTC
>Ga0075154_10001162_pt1 | contig 19452 bp, 16 predicted proteins | sample JI71714BDNA_FD_70965 | JGI IMG/M metagenome (GOLD analysis project Ga0075154, IMG submission 70965) | Wastewater effluent complex algal communities from Wisconsin, to seasonally profile nutrient transformation and Carbon sequestration -... | ecosystem: Engineered > WWTP > Effluent > Algae...
TAATGTACAGCTTTTAGAACTAACTAAAAATAATATGCTTTCAGAAAAAAATATACTGAATAGCCATATTCAAGCATTAGAAGAACAATTAGCGGAAAAACAGGAAATAATTATCAACCTGTTTAATCAACAAACACAGCTACTTATTCCAATAGCCCAAACGGAAAGAGATAAACTATCTGTTATTATTCAAAATAATAACACTGTTTCCATTGAACAAAAAGCACTTGTAAGTCCGCAAAATACTGTTTTTAGTGCTGATAAATTATTACTTGATTTGATTGATGTAGCTAAACAAATTATAGAAAAGCCTGCAGCCTATCTACATCAAGATGCAAAAGAGAACATTATTACGGATTATTTTATAGATTTTTTATTGCGTAAAAATTATCAAGTTGTTGGGCAACAGCGAAAAGGAAAAAGTGCGACTAATAAAAGTGCTGGACAATTAGATATGGCAATAGAAGATGAAAAAGGTATAACTTTGTCTATTATTGAAGCATTTCCTTTAGAGCAATACAGTGCTACTAAAATTATTACTCATTTGCATAAATTGGTTAATAATTATGATAGACTTGGCTTGCCTGTTAATTTTATACTTATTTATGCTCAAGACTCTGATTTTAATGGGCTTTGGGATAAATATAAAAATTACACTAGCAATCTAAATGCTGATGTTTTCGCTGAAAAAAAATTAGATAATCTCAAAAAACCTTTGTTAAGTTTTGACGAAATCGCAATAACACAATCTGTCAGCGAAATAAAAGTAGGTTGTTCAACACACGAAAACAATCTAAAAATTTATCATATTTTTATAAATATGCACAACGATAAACCGAATAACTAACTATGCCAAAACCTATTCTTGCGCTTATCACGGGCGGCACATTTGATAAAGAATATAATCTTATCACGGGGGAATTGTATTTCAACGATACGCATTTGCCCGAAATGTTTGAATTGGGGCGCGCCAATGTACCCGTAACTGTGCGCACGCTGATGATGATAGACAGTTTGCAAATGACTATAGAAGATAGACAGTTGATATTAAATAATTGCACCCGTTGCGAATTTAATAACATCATAATCACCCACGGCACAGATACTATGGTAGAAACCGCCAAAGTGATAGCAGCAGCCAATCTTAATAAAACTATAGTGCTGGTGGGGGCTATGATTCCCTACAAATTTGGTATGTCGTCGGACGGCTTTTTCAACCTAGGCGCGGCTATAGCTTACGCGCAATCTTTGCCCGCTGGAGTGTATATCGCTATGCACGGGGATTTTTTCCATTGGGATAATGTGTTTAAAAACAGAAAAACGGGTTATTTCGAGCGATTAAGAGACTAACACCATCATTGATAATTTATAATTCATAATTTTAATATGTTAAGTTTTGTTCAATTCTTTACTTTAGAGCGGCAATTTATCCTTTTTATTGCAGCTTTGGCGGGAGCTATTACCTGTTTTAGCCTGTGGGGCATCACCAGCGGTTTGTTTTGGTTGTCTTTAATCATTGTGGTGTTTTTGGTGGTCAAATATATTATATTGGGAACTATCAACTCGGCTTTGATGAAAATGCAAATGGGCGAGTTTGAAGCTGCCGAAAAAACGTTGAGTTATACCCGCTTTCCGCAATGGTTGCGTTTTGGTTATCACGGGGTTTTTTATATGCTGAAAAGCCAACTCACGTTCCAACGCGGCGACCACAACGCTGCCGAATCTTATGCAGAAAAAGCGTTAAGCCTTGATTTGCAAGATGATATGAAAGCGGGTTTGTACCTAGAACTTATCAACATTCACGGCTCGCGCCAAAATATACCCAAAGTGAAAGAGTATTTTGCCAAGGGTAAAAAGCTAAATATCACCATTCCCCAACTCAAAGAAAAATACAAAGAGATTGAGTTGATGTTGGAGGGCAAACACCCGCAGCAGTTGCAAATGCAGCAAAAGTCTCGCCATTCTCCCTATTCACAAGCACCCTCTTTTATGAAAAGGGGCAGAAAATAGGGTTAAATTCTAATAAAAAAAAATAAGCCTTTGTTTTTATAAACAGAGGCTTTTTGTATTTTTAAAATAATATATTATGGCTAAAACGATTTTATTTATATTCATTAGCTTTTTTACCCCGTTATCAACCTCGTTAGCACAAAAATTAGCTTATACCCAATTCAATCAATTGGCCAAAATTGAGCCTATTTTATACGATTATAGTTATAATAAAAAAATAAAACAGGTTATCAATAATACCAACCGACAAAAATTGGAAACGGAGATACATCAAGAGTTTAATTATATCTCTTTTGAAGAATGGGGAGCTGATAATTCGCAAACTTTTATAAAAATTATCGCACTGAGAAACATTAGCAAACAGCCCATTTATGCGGTTATAAAACGCAGTTTTTCTGATATAGAATCGGAGGCTGTGATTCGTTTTTGGCGTTTGGAAAAAAAAGAATGGAGGGATGTGAGCAAAGAGTTATTGCCGCGCTACGATGATTTGCAAGTTGTTGATTATCAAGATTGTGCGGGAAATTTAAAACGAGAGGCTAAAGTGTTTCCTGTTTTTTTTGAGCTGGAAAATAAAGACTTGGTGTTGCGATATAAAGCTGATGTGGTGGCTGCCAACGGGTTTTGTTTGTACCAACGGGAGGAAGATAATACAGGGGGCGAAATTGCGATTTGTGCTTTGCTTAATTGTTGTGATTTTTATATTATAGAATGGGCTTTTGACCCTTTAGTTTGTAAATTTGAACGGCTTAAATAAGCTCTTTTATCCGCTAATTATGTCCAAAATAAACCCTTTTTCTTTACAAAAAATTAAATAATCGGGTAGTATGTTTTTTATAATATGTTCAAATTTTATATTATCGTGCAGAACGATTATACTACCAGCTTTTGTGTGTTTTTTCAACCGATTTAAGCACATTTCGGGGCTTGTTTTAGGGTCAAAATCGCCAGCCATAAGCGACCACATAATTATTTTATAATTTATATCCGAACTTTGCAATTGCTTTATCTGACTAAATTTTATCTTCCCGTAAGGGGGTCTAAACAGGTTGGTTTGGGTATAAATTTGGGCTTTGTTTATATTCTCTAAGTAAATATCGTTGGTAGTTTTCCAGCCGTTGAGATGGTTAAAGGTGTGATTGCCGATTTGATGCCCAGCAGCCAAAATATCGCTCACTTGTTGGGGATAACGCGCGCAATTTTCGCCCACGAGGAAAAAAGTGGATTTAAAATCGTACTTTCGCAACTCGTTGAGAATAAAAGGGGTTAGGGTTTCGTTCACGCCATCGTCAAAGGTTAGGAAAATTCTATTCTCGCGGTTGGGAATATCCCAGATGAGGCTCGGGTATAAACATTTTGCGAAAAAAGGCGTTTTGATAAAGTACATAATTTTACCTACAGAATTGTTTTTTGCTGTTTTCCAACTCCTTAAACCCCAAATTGATAGCGGTTTCCCAATCTTGGCAAGCCAATTGTGGTTCTAACAACTCAAAATACACCAAACCGCGATAATAGTAAGCGTTGGGGTAATTTTTATCCGCTTGTACGGCCAAATTCAACCGCTCTAATGCCAAAGTTGGGTTTTTTTCCCCCAATGCTATAGCCGCCCAAAGCGTGAGCGGTTCGGCTTGTTGGGGCTTTTGCGATAGGGCAATTTCAAAATTAGCCTGTGCTGGGACAAAATCGTTATTTTCAAAATATAATTTTCCTAATAGCGCGTAATAATGTGGTTTTGTTTTGGTTAAATTATCAACAGCCAAATTCAAATCTTCTATAGCTTTATCTTTGCGGGATAAATTTACCCACACCAGAGCGCGATAATAGTATAAAATATCCACTAATTGGGGCTGATTATTGACCAAAATAGCCTCGTTTAACAAGCTCAAGCTGCGTTCAAATCGGTTGCCGTCGTAATGGATTATGGCTTCTTGCATCCATTTTTCCGCCTGTGCGCTGCTATCTATTTGTGCAAAAAGGGGATTAAAACAGCCCCAAAGGGCTAAAAAGGGTATAAATCGGTACATTTTTTACAAAAAAATTTTTTATATTGGCAAAAATATGTATTTTTGCATAAATTTAACCAAAAAAAGTTAAAAATAAAATATGGAATTTGTGTATATTACTTTAGGTATCAACCTTTTATGCGTGGTGTTCGGGTTTGTGCTTTCTTACGTTACCCTTTGCACAACTTGGCTGGACAAGAACAGAATTCAGGCTAAAAAGGTAACAATGAAAGTATTTTATCAGCGTTTGCCCCTAATTTTATTCAACTTGGCTTGTCTGCAAATAATCTCTGGGTTTGGAATTTATTCGGCTCAAGGGATGTTTGACCAAACGGAATTTTATTGGTTTACGTTTATAGCACAGTTTCTACTGTTTTTATTCTTTGACGATTTATATTTCTACGGGTATCATCGCCTAATGCACGAAAGTGAGTTTTTGTTCAAACATATCCATAAAATCCACCATAAAGCGACCACGCCTTTCCCTTTAGAATTTTTGTACGTGCATCCGTTGGAGTGGATGATTGGCGCGGTGGGGGTGGTGATTGGCTTGCTGGCTAATTATTTTATCTTCGGTTCGGTGAGTATTTACACGTTTTGGTTGTACGCTTTCTACCGCACGGCGCACGAGATAGAAATTCACGGCGGGGTAGAGTGGTGGTGGTCAAAATATATCCCTTTTTACGGTTCGGTGCGCCAACACGACGAACACCACGCGTATATTAAGGGGAATTATGCTTCGTCTTTGTCCTATTTGGATAAAATTTTTAAAACTGAAGCACCCAAATAAAATTCAAACCGCTGTAACTTTCCGCAGGTTTTTGATTAAGAATCAGATTGATATTAAATGAATAGTTTATTGACTACAAATTTCGTGCTAAACTGTGGCGGGCAGGTTTTGGATTTGTCCCAGCCTGTGGTTATGGGCATTTTGAACATAAACCCAGACTCGTTTTTTGACGGCGGACGCTACACTCAAGACGAGGCTATGCTCGCACAAGCTGAAAAAATGTTGAGCGAGGGCGCGGCGATTATAGATGTGGGGGCAGTTTCTACCAAACCCAACGCGCCTCAAGTTTCTGAACGGGAAGAATTAGCCCGAATAGAGCAAAAATTAACCCTGTTGCTGCGAAAATTTCCGCAAGCGATTTTTTCTGTGGATACTTACCGTGCTAATGTGGCAAAATTGGGGTTAGAAATTGGCGCAAAGTTTATCAACGATGTATCCGCAGGCAATTGGGACACGCCCATTTGGGATGTAGCCGCTGAGTATAAAGTGCCTTATGTGCTAACTCACGCGCAAGGAACGCCCCAAACGATGCAGCAAAATCCGCAGTACGAGCACTTAATTTTGGAAATATACGATTTTCTCAACCACAAAATACAACTTTTGCGCGAAAAAGGCATCTATGATATTATCGTGGATTTGGGGTTCGGTTTTGGGAAAACTGTAGCCCATAATTACCAACTTTTGCGCCAATTGGGCGATTTTAAGATACTAAACTGTCCGATTTTAGTGGGCGTTAGTCGCAAATCTATGATTTATAAACCGTTGAATATCAGCCCAGAACAAGCCTTGAATGGTACAACGGCTTTGCATATGGTCGCTTTGCAGAATGGGGCGAATATATTGCGCTGCCACGAGGTAAAAGAGGCGATAGAGGCGATAAAATTATATCAACTGTTGCAAAAATAGGCTAATTTTATCAATTACAAACTATTAAAATGGATAATAAAAAAGTGTTGGCTTTAGAATTAGCCACAGACCCTCGCTGGGTGAATTTGGCGGAGATGAGTTTGGAGGATATTTTGACCGACCACGCCTATTGCGAGCAAAAAGCGGCTATAAGTTGTATATCCTTAATCTCCAAATACCCAGAAAAAGAGTTATTGATAGAACAATTAGCTCCTGTAGTGAGCGAAGAATGGGCGCATTTTAGGCAAGTTTTGCGCGAGTTGAAAAAGCGCGGGTTAAAATTGGGTTGGCAAAGAAAGGATTTATACGTCAACCAATTGCTCAAATTTGGGCAGAAAACGGGCAATCGCGATGCGGATTTATTAGACCCGTTGATTATTTGCGCGATGATAGAAGCGCGCAGTTGCGAGCGTTTTCGGTTGTTGTCGTTGCACATCAGCGATGCCGAATTGAGAGAATTTTATCATCAGTTTATGGTAGCTGAAGCTGCTCATTACAAGCTATTTTTGGGTTTGGCAGAACATTATTTTGGGGCAGAGATTAGCCGCCAGCGTTGGAAAGCGTGTTTGAAGTTTGAAGCGGAGTTGTTGGCTAATATGGAGATTAGAGCGGATAGAATGCACTAATTTTGACGATTTTCTTTTTATAATATCTTTTTTTGCAAAAAATCATAAATACCCCCGTGTAACTATGAAAATACTTCTTTACCTTTTACCCGCTTTTGTGTGGGTGCAGCAAGCGACCGCGCAAGCGGATTGTGATGCTACTTTTGCCAAAAATATATCCATTAGTGGTATGCAAAGGCTTGAAACTAAACCCCTTACGCTAGTTATACGGCAAGAGTTTGTCTATAATATAGAATTTATGAACTCCGAAGATGGCTTAATCGCTCGTATGGTAACTACAGAAAATAGACCGCTCGAAAAAGACGATAAGTTGATGTTTATCTCTATGTCTGACGAAAAGCGAGTATTCACTTTTATCCACGAGGGGGAAAAAATCAAATTTAACGGTGTGCCTGCTTATTCCAACACTATGCAATTGGATTTGGAGAATACGGACTGGTTAGCTAAAAATACGATTAAGCAAGTGCGGGTTATTTCCACGCTGGAGAAAAAAATGTACCCTTTCTCCCTACAAAGTGAGCGACAAACCGATTTGAAAAAATATCTAACCTGCTTTTTGGGCAAATTAGACCGCGCGCGGGTAAAAGATAAAAAATTGGGCGATGCAACCAGTGCTTTTAGTGGCACAGGCGGCGGAGACGCGACCAATCCCGACGGGGGAAAAACCACCCCAAGAGGCGGTAACGCAAAACCTGAAACGGATGAAGAATTGAACGACCTTAGACGCCAATTAGCCCTCCAAAAGGATAAAACCCGCGCTGAGATTGAAGAGGAGAAAAAACGCTCGGAAAAAGTACGCGAGCGCATCAGCCAAGAGATTCAAACAGCTACCGAAAAAGCGTCAAAAGACCAAGCTAAAATCGCCGCTGATGTATTAGATGCGCGCAAACGCGCTGAGGAAGAAATTTCTAAAGCCCGCGAAAAAGTAGCCGCAGCTATCGCTGAAGCGCAAAAAAATGCTACCGATTTGGTGGAAAAATCCCGCTTGGAGGCTATGCAAGTCAAACAAAAATCGGAAGCTGAAATTGCCAAAACACAAGCAGAAGAAGCGCAAAAAGTAGTAGATGCCAAAACCAACGCAGCCAAACAGATTGAAGAATCCCGCAAACAAATGCAGGCAGCCAAAGACCAATTCGCGGCAGAGGTTCAAAATATCAAAGAAGAAGCTTCTGATGAAATGAAACGAATCCAAGCCGAAACTACCGCTAAAATAGAAGATGCGCGCAAAAAAGCTGACGCGGACAAAAACGCTACAGCAGCGGACGTAACCACAGCCAAAACCAACGCAGCCGAAGAAATTCGTAAAACCCGCGAACAAACCGCTAATGAAGTGGGTGCGGTGAAAAAAGCTGCTGCCGAAGAAAAACAAAAAATTCAGTTGGAGGTGGCTGAAGCGCATAAAAAAGCCGCCGAAGAAATTTCTGCAACTCGCGAAAAAAATGCACAAGCAGTAGCCGCTGAGTTGGAAAAATTGAGCAAAGAGCGCGAGAATATAGCCAAAAATATAGCGGCAGAACGCCAACGCGCCGCTGATGAAATCTCTGCGATAAAAGCTTCAGTTGTTACCGCCAAAGAAGCCGCCGACAAGGAAAAAGCCGCTTCTGCCAAAGAGGTTGCCGATGCTAAAGCTAAATCCGCTGACGAGATTAAAAATACTAAAACGGCTTCCTCTGCCGAAATTGTAAACGCTCGCCAAGAAGCTGATGCTAAGAAAAAACAGATTGCGGATGAAATCACCACAGCCAAAACCAAAGCTAACGAAGAGTTGGCAAAAATCCAAGCTGAAATTACCGCGAAAATAGCAGAAGCCAAAGCCAAAGAGGAAGAAATTCGCAAAAATTCTGCCAAAGAGATTGAAGAAGCCCAAAAACGCGCTGCCGAAGAAATCGCCAAAGCCAAAGCTGATGCGGTTAAAAATATAGAAAACGCTACCAAAGAAGCCGCTTCAGCCAAAACTCAATATACAGATGGGGTAAAAACAGCTCAAGATGCTGCCTCCAAACGCATAGCGGAAATCCAAACCGAAACTGCCAAACAGTTGGAAGAGGCTAAAAAAATAGCTGAAAGTTCTAAAACTATGTCAGCTACAGAAGTAGCAGCCGCCAAAGAAAAAGCCGCACAAGAAGTGTTGAAAACCAAAGAGTTGGCATTGAATGAAATCGCTAAAACCAAAGAACAGGAAGCTATAGCCAAACGCGACGCAGCCGAATCGGTAGCCAAAGCGCAAAAAGATGCAGCAGATGAACGCTTTGCTATCCGCGAAAAAAATGCCAACGATATAGCCAAAGATAAAGAAAATGCAGCCTTGGAAAGACAAAAAATCGCTGCTGAAATCGCCGCTGCCAAAGAACTTTCTGCGCGTGAAGTAGCCAAAGCTAAAGAAGATGCAGCCAAAGCTATAGAAGAAGCAAGGGGCAAAACGGTTGCTGTGCAGCAAGAAGAAGCACTAAAAGCGTTAAAATCTCGCGAAGATGCAGCCGAACAAATCGCCGCTACCAAAGAAAAAGCTGCACAGGAAATCGCCGATGCGCAAGCAGTAGCGGTTGAAAAGAAAAAACAAATCGCTGCCAACGTGGATTCAAATATGACTGTAGCTAGTGCTCAAATTGCCGCCGCCAAAGAAAAAGCTGCGCAGGAAATCGCCGAGGCGCAGAAAAAATCTACTGCCGAATTGGATAATATCCGCGTTCAAAATGCCGATGCCAAAGCTAAATTGGCTGAAGATTTAGCCAAAACTAAAGAAGCTAATGCGGCTGAAATTGCTAAATCTAACCAACAAGTCGCCGAAAAGAGCAAAGAAATCGCCGATAAACTCAAAGAGATAGAAAAAGCAAAAACTGAGTTGGAAAATATCCAAAAACAGATAGAACAGAAGAAAAAAGAACTTTCCGAAACCAAAGGAAAATAACCCATAATAGAAACCGTTACCCAAAAAGTAGCGGTTTTTTTTATTTTCGTCTAATCCCAAATGTCCCCTTATTGGAAAATATGCGGAGAAACGGAATATATTTTTGGAAAAAGCGAACAAACGACGGGACTAAAAACAAAAAAGCCCCGCCAAAGCGGAGCTAATTAATTAGATTTTCTAAAACTTTGCGCTTCTATCAACAAAGTTTGTTCTGCATTATCGGGTTGTATGTAGCGATAATTGCCACCGCCGAGTTCGGTTAGTGGGATTAAATTCTCTTTATTGACTTTAAACTCTTTTTCATCAAAATAAAATGCGCTTAGAAACAGTGAGTTTTTGCGCCCTTTTTTAATCAGGTTGCGAGTTTTTCGCCCAATTTCAAACTTGCCATCTGTTACCAACAAAATTCGGTTATTTCCGCCCTCTATAAAGGTTTTAAACGCAGTTTCGTACCCTAAAGTTAAGCCCGCTTCCGCATCCGAAAGCCCTTGTATGTTCAATTCGCCTATCACTTGCAAAATCTGCTCTTGATTGCTGCCGCTTGTGGGTGGTAAGACCAATTTAGCCTTGCCCGAATAGGTGATAATGGTTATCAAATCCTCGCTTCTCAATATGGGTAACAAAGCCTGTAAGGATTTTTTAAATAACGGCAATTTTTGCGCTGCTGCCATAGAAGAGGACACATCCACTAGAAAAATTAGGTTGTTGGTAGCAAAACCTTTGAGCGATTTATCCCCAACTTTGGCGGGTTCGTTGGCGAGGCGCAAACTATCCGCTCTCAAACTGTCCTGTCTTTGTTGCCAAATGCGCGCCAATTCGGCTGGGTCTGGCATTTCAAACTGTTCGCGGTATTTATCAAAAGCGGGTAAATTCGGGTACAAAACCTCAAAATTGAACGGCAGTTCGCAACCCATAACCCAATTTTCGCCCATAGCGTTCAGCATCTTATTGTAAGCGATGACTAAACCGTCGTTGGGGCGATTATGCAACCAAATCAACTCTTGATTATAGTAATAAAAATGGGGCTTATGGGCTAAATTTTGATACTTTTGCGCGTTTTGGCTATAATCCAATACCACCTCCGAAATCCGCTGCGCTCTGTGTAATATGGTGTCAAAACGCTTGTGATAACAAAAAACTGAAGTGTCAATTTTGGGCTGATGTGCTAACAAATTTTTAGCATTTTGGCGCAAAGACAACAAATGGGTGGAAAAATCCACGTTCTGACGGCGCAAATCTTTGGCTGGATTATCGTTTTTGACCGTGAAAAAAAGCTGCTGCGACTGTCCTATAAGCGGGTAAAGTTGTTGTAAAAGGTACAAATTTGGCTCGTTTTTTGGATTTTTTTGCCCAACGCTGACTATACTCGCTATGTTTTGGTGCAAACGCTGTTGTAGAATGAACAAATCAATATAAGCCAACTCTACCTGTTGCAGATAATTATACCCTTTTGTTAGCAAACTATCTTTTCTGTACGCTCCCGTGTTGATATAACTTTCAAAATTAACCCTCAAACCCTCCATTTTTTCCATTATGGTGTGGGTTTGGTTGATTAAATCGTACAGTTGCTTGCGCCGATTGGCGGGGATAAAAGCGTTGGTTTGGTAAATTCTACTGTACAAGTTCTTGGGTAATTCGGTGAATAAATCATAATTGCCCAACACGTCTATTTTTTCATAATTGGAAATGGGGGTTTTTTTCTCCAAATAAGCGTTCATTTGCAGGTTTATTTGTTCAAAATCTTCGTACATCAGCCCGCTAGCTTGCACTACTTCGTTGGAAAAAACCACATAATTGTTCAACGCCTTGCATAAGTTGCTATCCAACAGCAACACTTGCGCCCGTATTGGCTGTATGCAAAGCCCCCAAAGGGTAAAAAGTATCAGAAAATAGTTTTTCATCTATTGGTGTTTTTGTCCTGATAAACATTGCGTTCTGGGGTTTTAATCCCCAATTTTTTCCCTAAACCAACCCCAAGCCTTTTCCACTAATTGTTGGGTAGCATTTTCTAGATAAAAAGAGCCAGCCGCTGCGTCCGCTACCGCGTTGATATGGCTTTCTTCTATCAAAATATGCTGTATATTTCTAGCCAAACGGCGAGCTTGTTCTCCCGCATTAGCCCAGCCACCACGCGGGCGGACTGTTAGCACATTCACCCTGCCTATAGCTGCGGACAAAGCCTGCGAAGAAGCCACAATTTGGTTATAATGTTCATTATCGGTCAGACAAGTTTGGGTTTCGGCTTGTATGCTAGGACAGGGGATATTTTCGCCCAGACTTTGGCAAAGTGCAAACCACAACTTTTTAACCGCTCTTATTTGCGCTATTTCTACCCAAAAATGCGCGCCTATGCTCACTACAAGACGCAAATCTTGTGCCACTTGGCGCATACTTCCACACAATTGGTAAATTTTATCTATATTCAACAACATTTCCGCCAATTTTTCCGCGCGGCTGCTGTTGGTTTCCGTTGCTGATAATTCTATACTGAAAAAATTGAGGGTGGAAAAATCGTTTTTATACTGCTGATATAACGAAAATTGCGTTTCTAAAGTTGAGTTTTTTACCAAAAAATGCCCTCTTAATTGTTTATTAATACCCTTTTTTCGCGCATATTGTACAAATTCGGCTGCTGTGATTGTTGTGTCAAAACACCAATTAATAACAATCATATCCAACCAAATCCCATCCAAATAGTCGTCCAAATGTTTTACGGCTTGGGCTGTTATGGAAATTTCCGCCACCTGCGCACCCGTTTGTAAGGCTTGCAAAAATACCCCTTTTTCGGCAGTTACGTCCTTTCCCGCCCATTCAAAACGCTCTCCAATCTCCCAATTTGCTGTTTTTAAACAAGTTATGGGCTGGGTAGTTACTGCATTCCTGTACAAAGGTTTGAGGCATAAATGCGCATCTACTTGCCAATCCAAACTATCCAACGGGCGTCCTTTCAGGGCTTTGCCCAACATTTTCTCCCAATCCGCATAAGTGGTGGGCGCGAACTCCGAAAATAAATTACTCATACTATAAATTATAATGTTTTTATCTGAGAGGAAGTTTTTAATATAAAATAAAGAGCGCAAATATACAACTTTTTGTTAATTTTGCCCCCAAAAAAAGCTTTTTCATCAAAAAATATGAAAGTTATCATCCCCGTAGCTGGTGCAGGCACGCGCTTGCGACCACATACTTACACCCAACCCAAGCCGCTTATCCCCGTGGCGGGCAAGACTATACTAGCCACGATTATAGACCAACTGCTGGAGGTGGAAAAATTAGAGCAAATTATCCTCGTCATTGGGTATTTGGGGGATAAAATCCGCGAATATGTGGAAAAAACCTACCCAGACGCGCCTATAGAGTTTGTTTATCAAGAACAAAGGCTGGGTTTAGGGCACGCCATTTGGTCAGCCAAAGCGCAGGTAGAACAAGACAAAGAGCTGTTTATAGCCTTAGGGGATATTATTTTCGACTGTGATTTGAACCTGATGATAAACTCGCCCAATTCTTGCTTGGCGATAAAAAAGGTAGAAGACCCGCGCAATTTTGGCGTTGCCGAACTCAACGAACAGGGACAAGTGCGCCGTTTGGTAGAAAAGCCCAAAATTCCCAAATCCAACCTTGCGCTTATAGGTTTGTACAAAATCAACGAGGTGAGTTTATTATTTGAGTGTTTGGAATATATTATCCAACAGGATTTGCGCACCCGAAACGAATATCAACTGACGGACGCGTTAATGCTGATGATAGAAAAAGGGGCAAATTTCAACACGTTACAAGTGGATGTTTGGCACGATTGCGGGCGCAAAGAGATTTTGTTAGAAACCAACGCTTTATTGCTCAAAAGAGCCAGTTATAAAAATAATCCGCCGCAACAGTTTCCCCATACGATTGTTATCCCGCCCGTTTTTATCGGACAAAATTGTCAAATACAAAATTCTATCATAGGCCCCAACGTATCTATAGGCGATAACAGCAGTCTCAAAAATACGATTATTAGAAACTCTATCATTGGCAATTTTGCTGCGATAGAAGATACTGTTTTGAACAAGTCTCTTATCGGCAACGATGCCGCTATCAAAGGCGTTTGCCAAAGTCTAAACATAGGCGATAATACTCAGATTGATTTTTCTGTTTAATAAAAAAGCAGCTTTTCCTATCACGTGGAAAAGCTGCTTTTTTAGTTTTTATCTATATTTCTAACCCTAATGCGGTTGGTGTTCTTGTAGCTTCTTGCCACAATAAGGGCAGAATATAAACTCGCTGCCAAACTTGAACATACATTTATCGTGTTGGGCGGCAGTAGCAAAATCTTCTGGTTGGGTACCGTTTAGCCTATGCTGTTCAGCTTCTTCTATCGCGTCTTCAATCATCTGTTTTTCTTGCGCCAGGCGTTCTGCTTCCTGTGCAACGCGCATTTCTTCCTGTTGTTTTTCAATCTTTTCGATAAAAGCAGCCCCAATTATCGCCGTGGGTAGTGCTACAATCCCCAAACCCAACACCGCGATAATACTCCCCACAAACTGCCCCCAAGGGGTAACAGGATAGATATCCCCATAACCTACAGTCGTAAGCGTGGCCACCGACCACCACATAGTGGAAACAATGTTAGTAAATTTACCATTTTGTATATTATAAGGGGCATCGTTTTCTACATAATACATCATAGTACTAGCCACCAGCATCACAATAAAAGTGGTAAATAATGTAACCCCCAATTCATACCGTTTTTCGTAAAATACATCCCCAACTACCATCACCGAGCGGGTAAAACTGCTCAACTTCAACACCCGCAACATACGGGTTACTTTCAAAATACGGATAAAACGCAAATCCATATCGAAAAATGTAGGCACGAGCAAGTTCATAAACAGCGGAAAGATAGCCGCAAAATCAATTACACCACTCCCCGAGGTCATAAACGCCCAACGCGATTGCCAACGGTTGCCCTCTGGGTTGGGATATTTGAAATCTGCTGTCCATACCCGCAGAATATACTCGCTACTGAATAAAAACAAAGTGATATCTTCAAATATATCAAAATAAGCATCGTAATTATCCCGCATATATTGGAACGATTCGGCTACCGTGCTAGCCAAACTTAATATAATAAGGAACATAATTATCGCATCTACAGCCTGGCTTCGCCAATCCGAAGTTACCTCGTTGTCGATAATATCAAAAACAGAAAAGCGAAAGCTATTTTCCGCTGCTGGGTTGAGTTGTGGGCTAGAATCAGTCATAATATCTTTGGTATAAAAATAGAATTGGGTGTATAAATCGGGGCAAAGAAACTGTTTTTTTACAAAATAGGTACAGTTTTTGGAAAAAAAAGCGAAAAAAACTTCCTCTTGGGATAAAATTGCTATCTTTGCGCGCTATTTTGGGTATAAATTCACCATTCATCCAATTTTTACGCCTATGTTCAACCCCATCAAACTTAGCTTTTTCCTCTGTTTGGGTTTATTCCCCTTATCTATATTCGCACAAACGGATAAAATAAGCCCAGCTTTGTCCCAATCTTGGCGCAATCAGCCCCGTCAGAGTTGTTTTATACTACTCCGCAGTCAAGCGGACTCATCCGCAGCAAGAGATTTGACCAATAAGCGCGAAAAAGGTTTATTTGTATTCCAACAATTGCAGAAAAATGCTACCGAACAGAACCCAATTTGTGAGTTTTTGGATAGACGCGGGATTACCTACCAGCGTTTTTGGATAGCCAACGCCATACAAACAGAATTAGACAGCAGCACCGCCTTAGAAATTGCCCACTTGGCTACTGTAGCGCGCATTCTACCCAATAATCCGATAAAAAACCATCAACCTGTTGCCAACCCACCCGCTCGCCGTAGTGGAAATGATACCCTAACTTGGGGAATTGAGCGCATTTTAGCCCAAAAACTTTGGGAAAAAGGGGTGCAAGGGCAGGGCGTTACCGTTGGCGGGCAAGATACGGGCTACGATTGGTTACACCCAGCCATCAATTCTCAGTATAGGGGCAATAGGAACGGGAGTACAAACCATAATTACCATTGGCACGATGCTATACACCAACCCCATCCGCTCAATTCCGACAGCCTTAACCCCTGCGGGTATAGTATTTCTGTCCCTTGTGATGACGGTTCGCACGGCACGCATACTATGGGGACGATGATTGGGGATAAAATGGACAATACTCGTATAGGGGTTGCGCCCGCCGCCGAGTGGATAGGTTGTCGTAATATGGAACGCGGTTGGGGTTTGCCTAGCACTTATATCGAATGTTTTGAATGGTTTGCCGCACCCACTGACTTATCCAACCAAAATCCCCGCCCTGAACTCGCCCCGCACGTTATCAACAACTCTTGGGGCTGTCCAGAAATAGAGACTTGCCACCCTGACAACTTTGAAATTATGCACATAGCTGTAGCCAACCTCCGCGCTGCTGGGGTTATGGTGGTGGTTTCGGCTGGTAATGATGGCCCCGATTGCAACAGTTTAGCCAATCCTGCCGCTATATTCGCCGAAAGTTTTAGCGTGGGGGCAAGCAATGAGGACGATTTAGTCGCTGATTTCAGCAGCAGGGGCGCGGTAAGTTCGGATAGTAGTTTTAGAACCAAACCCAACGTAGTTGCTCCGGGTACGAACGTACTTTCTTCAGTTACGGGGGGATTTTTTAGCAACGCAAGCGGTACAAGTATGGCAGGCCCTCACGTGGCGGGCTTGGTCGCTTTGCTCATATCGGCTGACCCAACGCTGGCTGGAGATGTGGATAGAATCACTGAATTATTGGAACAAACTGCCAACCCGCTGATAAGCCAACAAATCTGCAATGGCACAAGCGCAGCGGATATTCCCAACAACATTTTCGGCTACGGGCGGGTCAATGCTTGGGCAGCTTTGGCTGTTATCCGCCCCGATTTGTTGGGGAATAGTATCAACACGGAGAAAATAAGACTTTATCCCAACCCGGTTAAAACTGATATGGTGATAATTGCCCCCGAAAATATGGGCGCAGAAACCACAGTTAGCATTTACACCCAATTGGGGCAGACGATGTGGAAACAAACCGCTAATTTTGAACGTATCCTGTCCCTAAATGTTGAATTTCTAACCACAGGAACGTATTACATAGAGATTAAAAATGGCGAACGCCGCCATACACTACCCTTTCAAAAACTATAATACTAACCACTAAATAATGAAAGCATTTTTATTCCCTGGACAAGGGGCGCAATTTATCGGAATGGGCAAAAGTTTGATGGAGAACGACAATACCCGCCAACAGCTTTTATCCGCGAATGAAATTTTAGGTTTTGATATAGCCGATATTATGCAAAATGGTTCTGAAGAAGACCTGCGCCAAACTCGCGTAACCCAACCCGCTATTTTCTTACACTCGGTTATTACCGCCCAACTCAAAATGAACGCTCAAGAAGCGCAAGCTGTAGCTGGGCATTCTTTGGGTGAATTTTCTGCCCTCGTCGCTGCTGGTGCTTTGTCGTTTGAAGATGGGTTAAAATTGGTATATCAACGCGCTATGGCTATGCAAGCTGCTTGTGAAGCCAACGAGGGAACTATGGCCGCTGTGATGTGCAACGACCTTACTTTAGTAGAAAACGCTTGTCAAACTGTATCCGCCAACGGCGCAGTAGTTGTAGCCGCTAATTATAACAACCCTGGACAGTTGGTTATCTCTGGTTCTAAAGATGGTATAAGCCAAGCATCCGCTCTATTGAGTACTCAAGGGGCGAAAATTATCCCGTTGGTAGTGGGTGGTGCTTTCCACTCGCCTTTGATGCGCTCGGCTGAATTGGATTTGCAAAAAGCTATAGAAAATACCCGTTTCAATGCGCCTTTCTGCCCTATCTACCAGAATGTGGATGCTAGTCCAACCCAAGATGTAGAGACGATTAAAACCAAACTTTGCCAACAACTCACCGCACCCGTGCGCTGGCAACAATCTATAGAAAATATGCTCGCTGCTGGTTACAACTCGTTTGTAGAAGTGGGCGGACGCGGCAATATATTGTTGGGTATGGTCAAAAAAATTAATAGAACCGTAAATATGGAAATGTTATCCTAAATGATAAACGATGTGCAGATAAAAGCGGGCAATCTGCTGATAGCCGAACCTTTTTTGGAAGACCCTCACTTTGGTAGAGCGGTGATTATCATCTGCGACCACGACCCCAAAGATGGCACTGTAGGTTTTATCCTCAACAAAAGCCTTAATACTCCCGTTAATGAAATTATGCAAAATATGGGGGATTTTGATGCTGATGTGTTTTATGGCGGTCCTGTCCAACACGATACTTTACACTACCTACACAGCAAAGGCGACCTTATCAACGGCGCGGTCAAAGTATGTAATAATCTTTATTGGGGCGGTGATTACGAACAGGTGAAATTTTGTATCAAACACGGGCTAATAGAAAAGGACGAAATACGCTTTTTTATCGGTTATGCTGGCTGGTCATCGGGGCAATTGTTGGAAGAGTTGGAAGAGGTTACTTGGTTGGTGGCTGAAGGTGATGCCAATTATGTTTTCAACCAAAACCCCGACCAACTTTGGAAAACTGCCCTTTCCCATAAAGGGGGACGTTATGCGGTCATTGCGCAAATGGATACAGCCCTTTCCAATTAGTTTATTACAACCCCATCCCAAAGTAGGAATGTATTCGATTACATTTCTACTTTTATTTTTTTAACTCTACAGTTGTTTGGTATAAAAGAGATGTTAGCAATGAAATCCGTGAGCTATTTTTTACGATTTGACAAATACTAAACAACTTCCCAAACAACCTTAAACCCCCTCTGTATGCTATCCATAATTTTTCACACAGCTCCCCGATTACTCAAATACGCGCTGGTGCTGGGTTTGCTGTTTTTTATCAGCTTATTTTTTCCCAACAAAGCCAAATTTGAGTACGAATACCAACTCGGCGAACGCTGGCGATACGATGACCTTTCCGCCCCTTTTGATTATCCCATACTCAAATACGATAATGAAATAGCCGCCGAACAGTCGCAATTCAAAACCGATTTTATTCCCTATTATAACCTTGATACGCAACTTGTTTATACTCAAGTGGATAGTTTTAAGTCGCAAATTCGCAGCTTATTTGTTCAATATCCAAGCGATTTCAACCTTGCCGATACGAACTATTACCTCACTTGGGGCAAAAACACCCTGCAACACATCTATCGAAAGGGGTTAATTCTCGTGGATTCTATCCATAAGGACAAAGGGGACGATTTTAGCTGCATTTTGTTGGAAAATAACACAGAAGTGGGTGAATTTTACCTCAAAAGCTTTTTTGATAACCAACAAGCCGCCCAATTTTTGGTTGATACCCTATCCAAAAGCAAAAAAATAGCCAATAATAAACCCATTTTAGACCTGTTGAGCGGGTTGATAACCCAACCCAATGTGGTGTTTAACCCCAATTTGACCGAACAAAAACAGTTGGCAGCCCAGCAGAACCTTAGTCGGTTTCATTCTATAGTCAAAACGGGCGAACTTATCGTCGTGCAAGAGGGGGTTATTGACTCGCTGATTTTTAGCAAGTTGCGCTCTTTGGAGTTTAAATACAACGAGGAAATCAACCAGCACAAAAGCAGTTTGTTGATGTATTTTGGGTATTTGGGGATAACCTTAGCGTTGTTGTCCATTTACGTATTTTTCCTCCGTTTCTACAACCAAGAGATATTGAATAATAGCCGCCACCTGTCTATGTTGCTCTGTTTGATAGGTTTTTATGCGTACTTATCCTATGGGATAGACCAATTACCCTTTTTAAGCGAGTATTTAATCCCATTCTGTATAGTTCCGATTATCATCCTCAACTTTTTTTCCGCGCATTTAGCCCTTTTTACCCATATTTTGATAGTGTTGATATGCTCAATGCTGTTGTCGTTGGATTATCAGTTTATACTGTTGCAGTTGATAGCGGGGATGGTGGCGATTATCACCAAGTTGAAAACGCGCTACCTAACCGATTTTTTCGCCTCTATTCTCTACATAGGGTTTAGTTATATGATTGTGTACGTGGGGTTGGAACTGACCCGCACGGGGGTAGTGTTTCCGATTAAAGATGCTACAGGGTTGGTGTTGGAACAGGGAATTCGCTGGCAGATGTTGGTATGGATAGCTTTAAACATATTCCTAACGCTGCTGTCTTTTCCATTAATTCCTATGTTGGAGAAATTTTTTGGATTGACATCAGAAAT
>Ga0075154_10001165_pt1 | contig 19416 bp, 17 predicted proteins | sample JI71714BDNA_FD_70965 | JGI IMG/M metagenome (GOLD analysis project Ga0075154, IMG submission 70965) | Wastewater effluent complex algal communities from Wisconsin, to seasonally profile nutrient transformation and Carbon sequestration -... | ecosystem: Engineered > WWTP > Effluent > Algae...
AAAAAAAAAAAAAAAAAAAATAAAAAAATATAAAAAAAAAAATGAAAAAAAAAAAAAAATAATTTTTTTAATTATATTTTAAAATAAAAAAAAAAACAATAAACTTACGCTTACTAAAGATAAAGTTTCTGATGGATCTCAATTTCATCATCCACCTCAAGATCCTTCCTGAAAAGCTCACCAAGCGCCTAGAAAAAGGGCCGACGACGATAAGAATATTGATTTATGCGTTAAAAAAAACGCTTTAGAACTGTCCGCGTACGCGATATAATAAAAATTTTTTTTAATTTTTACGAGAAAACTAAAATACACGTTAAAGAAGACTAGGCCGTAATAAAATAAAAATGGATGAATTTTATTTAAGTTATTTTTTAACAAAAAATTAAAGTTAGTTTTGCTTAAAGAATTAGAAAAAAAATCAAATAAATTCAAAAAGTAAGGTTGGGTTTCAATAAAAATAATTCCTCAAAATAAGATGTGTAAAAATGAATTTTTTTTAATGGCTAAGTAAGATAAAAAAAAGGGTAGTAATAGCAAATAAGTAGAATTAACTCAAAATAAAGAGAAAAAATTTAAAAAAGAATCGTTTGGGAAAATTTTAAAATATAAATCGTTTGCTAAAAAATTAAAAAAAATAATTTTAAAAAATCAAAATAAAAAAAAAACTGATGGAAAAAAAAAAGTATTTATATAAAATAAAATTAACTAGACTACAGTACCTAAAAGGTAGGTCTAAAAAAAAAATTGTTAATAATTAAATGATCAAGGAAGAAAAAAATATCAATAAGCGTTACAAAATTAAAAAATTCAAAAAAAAGTATTAAATAACTCATACCAGTACATCGATTCGTGGGGGATCAAAAAAATGGCTGGGATGAAAAAAAAAAATTTAAGACCGTACCATCCTCCCAAAAAAAAAATTACGAAATGAATGGACGATATGACTAAGTGAAGGTATTCGGCCAAATAAAACATCAGCAGCATAGGACCGCTGTACTCTACGGCGTACCCAGCTACGACTTCGGATTCGGTTTCCGCATGATCGAAGGGGGTTCTTTTCGATTCTAAAAGTAGTAAGATAATAAATATCGAAGCCGCAGGGCTGTACAAAAAAAAAAATCAAGTTAGATTTTGTGAATTAATAAAATCATGAAAGTTCGCCGATTGCGAAGAAAACATTAAAAAAGAATATAAAACTGTAACGAAAATATCTAAAGAGATAACGTGAACAATACCGCGAACAGTTCCTAATATCGCGTATCGCGATTGACTAACTAAACCTACTAATGTAAAAAAAATATTTCCAAATAAAACGAGCACTAAATGGTAAAGTATTAATGAATCTACGTTTTCAAAAATAAAAATAGAAGGGCCTCAGATAAAATTTTGTGAAAAAATTAGTTGAATTGCGTACAGAATAGCTAAGAAAATAGGGGCTAGCGCGGAGCTCGGCCTTGGAATTATAAAAATTTCTTTACTAAGGAGTTTTATTAGGTCTAATGCAATTTGAAAAGCCCCGTTTCGGCCCATTACTGCGGGACCCATTCGGCGTTGGGCGTAGGCTAATAACTTTCTTTCTGTTAAAACTACAAATAAAGTCAAGAGGACTGATAAAAAAGAAATAAGTAGCGCGAATTCACTCATAAGCTTAAAGCTAAATAATAAATTGAAAAAAATAAAATATACTTAAAATAAATAAAAATAGCACAAAATAAAAAATATTAAAAAATAAAAGACTCGACACGTTATTTATTTCGAAGATAAAAAACCTATGCGCCGGGGTTATAAATAAATTAATAAAAAAACGTGTAATTTTATCAAAAATATATTTCTCATTAAACAAATAAGATGAGAAAATTAAAAATTTTTTTAATCATAAATCAAAAGATTTTTTTTGTAAAAAATCCAAAAGAAGACCTTCTTGTCAAATTAAATCATTTATTTTTTTAAATCTATTGATAAAAAAAAAAGTTTTAATAAAATCATTTTTATTCGAAAAATTTAATTTTTTTAAATTAAAAAAAATAACATTATAGTTAAAAAATAAATAAAATAACATAGGGTAAGAAGAAGGACTTGAACCTTCAGCCTTTGAAGCCACAATTCACTGTTCTACCAATTGAACTATACTTACCGTTCGCTTATTAAATAATTAGACTGTTTATGTAACAAAAAATTATTTTCTTAAATTAACCGAATACACTTTATTATTAAAAATTAAGTTAAAATAATTTTTTTTAGTAACGTTAAAATTAATAAACTTAAGGTTACTAGTTTTAAGATGTTCTAAATTTTTATTATATAATTTTAAACATTTACGAATAAAAGTTTGAAAAAATTGAAATAAATAATGATCGATTAAATCTAAATGATGGATAAATCACGCTAGGTATAGATAAATATATTGGTAAGAAAATTTAACTCAAGGATTACCGACGTATCCTCCTTCAGGTTCGTAGTAATATCGTCCGCAGGGTAACATACTAGCGCTGCAGAATAAGGACATCATAAAAGTTATAAAAGCGAACGTTTGTAATAAAGAATTTTGCATCGGAATTGTAGGAATGTGTTTGTTAGAATTATTATACAAATTGTATATCAATGGTAAAAATGCTAATAAAATAAAAAAAAGACCCATTCACATTAAACCTTCATAATGAGTGGGGGATATGACTAAAAGACCCATTAGCGGTCTGAAATATCAATGAGGAGCAACTCCGTAAAATCTAATTTCGTCTAACTCAGCGATATTTCATCTTTCAAAAAAAAAATAATTTACAGTCGATGGATTGAAGTGGTGTAATCAGAAATAAATAAAAACGAACATAGTTCAATATCAAGCATCTTGAATTTCTTTTAAAAAAGCATCATAAAATCATGATATATAAGAACCTGATTTATCTTCATAGGTAGATTCACCGCTATCCGAATCTCATGATTCGTGGCAAAATAATACGTGTAATTGAATTAAATATAAGTAATATCATGGCGTAAAGTAATGTAAAATCATTAATCTAGTCATTTGATCCGTATTTAAATGTTTATTTGTAAAAATAATATAATAAGTTTTATAAATATTATTGAAAATTGATCAATAAATATTAGCTATGATGGTTAAAGTTAAATCACTTAAATGGGTGGCGCTTAAAGAAATACCTAAAGCGACGATATAATGAAACCAAAAAAAAGCGTATCCTCCTAAAATTCATCCGTCAGATTCTGGCGTAATGTAGTTTTTTAAATAAATTTTTTTTAAAATATGCATGTAAGATAAGACAAAAATTGTGTCGACCCCCCTTACGTGCATATAAAAAACTTCGGCACCAAATCGAGTATCGTTAAACATTTCTTCTCGAAGTTCGATAACTAAACCAGGTTCGGGTATATAATATCATCCTAGATAAAATCCCGATAGTAATTGCATTAAAATAGCTATTAATAACATAAATCCAATGATAGATGTTACGCTAGAAAATGGCAAAACTAGTCTATTTACAAAAAAATTTAAATATGAAAAAATAACGCCCGAAAGAGAAACTAAATTTCAACCTCAATTAGATACGGCGTCTATATTTTGAAAAATTGGATGATAGCCTCACTGTACTCTACGAAAATAACGACCTTCTAGCAAATAAATTTATAAAGTAAATTAATATTGTCAGTACAGAGCGTGCCTTTCGTAATCAATTCCCAAGGTGAGCACAAATAGTATGAGGAAAAAAAAAATTAAAAGAAAATCGTATAGACCGCAATACGTTATTCCAGAAACAAAAGGGAAAAGAAAAACTAATTCGATATCGTATAATAAAAAAAAAATACAAATAAGTAAAAATTGTATAGGAAGTTTAATTGGTTTTTGAGACTGAGGTCGAAAACCACATTCGTAAAAATCTCTACGAGCGATTTTTAAAAAACCAAAGCGTCTTAAAAGATTTCTAAAAGAAAAAGAATTTATAACATTATAAATAATAAATGCTAATGCAAAAACAGATGCGTAATTAAAAAATAATTCAAAATCTCCCAAATAAACACTTAATTATTAAGATAGTAGCGAAAAAAAAAAGAAAAAGAAAAAAAATTTAAAAAATACAAAAATTCATTTAATTAATTTGTTAAATAACATTTGGGACGATACGTAACTAAATATCATTTTACAAAAAACTGTTAACTTAAAATTTAAAAACGAAAGAGACATCTCTATTAAAATAACAAAAGAGTTATAAAAATTAAAATTTCTAAATTTTTATGTTAACGATAGGAACTTATTTTACCTTGTTTTTTGTATATTACTTGTCGCGTAAAGCGGACACCCTTACTGGTAAAAATATTTATCGGCCTTACCTTTGATAGAACTACAGCAGCCTTTATCGTTTTAGTATGCCCAATTCCAAACATAATAATGGATGTTTTCGATAAAAATTTTACATAAGTATAAAAAAAAAATAGACGTTTTATGTGAGAATAACCAAATTGCATAGCTATCGTGTTTCGTTTATTTTTATAAATATAGTACCCCTTCCCTTTAAATTTAATTTTTTTAAAAAAAATTTTAGAAAAAGAAAAAAATATTTTTTGAAAATTTTTTCAAAAAATTAAAAAAAATGAATTTCTAAAAAAATCTTTAAAAAAATAACAATAAGAGCTTTTATCAAATCGAATTTGATTGTAAAAGGAATTAACTGGAAAAAAAAAATAGTAGTTTTCGGAATATAAAAAAATTAGCGCGGGTTTTAGTAAAGTATTCGAAATTAATAAATTTTGATATAATCTTGGCTGCAATAAAACGGAGTCTCAGATACTTGGCAAATATAAAAAAAAAGTCGATAAATGGTATTTTTGAAATTTATTTCTATATAGTGCATTTTTTTTAATTCGAATACGTCGATATTTTAATTTATTTTTAATTTTGCTTACAGTTAAATAATTTAAGTTGACATTTTTACCATACCACAACATAAGCGCCAAAGCTTATTTATTTAAAAAAAATAATTATTTAGCTATTGTTAATAAATTTAACATTAAGCTTTTTTTAAAGTTTTTAAAAACATAATTATGCGAAAAAATTTTAGATTTCCAAACAAAAGTATTTTTCATATCGTAAATTAAATTATAAAAAATAGAGTTAAAACGTTGATGAAATTTTTTTTCAAATCTAAATTTAAGTTCTTTTACTATTCAGCGCAATGATTGATACTGTCGTTTATACGGAGCGACGTACTTTCAAACAAAAATATACTTTCCAGATTTACCTCTTGAATATTTTCGAACATTTTTATCGACGCTGTAGACATGGTACGCAAAGATTGGAATTATTTTATTTAAAATTTTTAAAAAATCACACTTAAACAGCGTTTCGGACAATAAACCATTGTTAGTTAAAAAAGAGGAGTCGTTTTTAACAATAAACGGTTTGCTATTATTAAAAAAAAAATGTATAGAATTTAAATATAAATTAAAAAAACCGCTATTATTGATTTCAAAAAAGTTACTAAAATAATTTTTAAATAAAATTTTAAAAGTTTTTTCTTTTTTTCCTTTTAACATGATTAAATTAAACAACTTAAGTATGGGCAGCTCAAAACTTTTTCTTTTTAAAGATTTTGATTTTTTAAAGCAAACCGGAACATCAATCATGTTGTTTAAAAAAAAAGAAATATAGGATGAGTTTTTAAAAAAAAAAAAAGATTCGTAATGAAAATCATCTGTAAAATAATAATTATCTAGAAAATAAAGATTGTGATGTTCGAAGTGATCAAAATCGCTTAGATTTTCGTAAAATTCGAATATACTAGTTTGAAAATAAAAAGGATTAAAAAAAGACGAATCGAGAGCTTTATCAAATAAATTATTTTTTAAAAAAAAAATATTAGATGAAAAGTTAAAAGTCGGGTCTACAAAATAAGATTGAGGCGTATTAGTCATAAACATATCAAAAATGAAATAAATTTATATTATATAATATTTCATAATCAATAACTTAAAAAAAATATTTATTATTAAAATTCAAATCTAAGGACTTAAAAAAATTAAAAATCAATACATGGCGTATTAAATTTTTTTTTAATTTGTTAACTTTAAATTTTCGTAGCAAAGATGCGGGTCTGGGGTGTTTAATTTTTTTTAAAAATTTACCAATGTTAGATTTTTTTTTTAAAGGCTGAAGAGAGTAAACGTTAATAACTAATCAATCATGAAAACGTAATATTCAAAATTTAGTAAAATGTAAATCTTTTCTTCTAATTCTAAAACTTAATATTTTCAACTCTCCCGTCATTTTATTTTTATATTGAGAAAACCTTAAATATTGCATCATGCGATCTTTTTCATAACTTAACTCATCGTTTACTATTTTTAAATTAGAAAAATTTCAAAAACGATAAGAATGCTTAAAAGTTTTTCTAAAAATTCCATAATTTAAATAAATGTAAAGTAATTTATTAATAAGATTATCTTGGTGAAATTGAAAAAATTTATTTACATCTGTAAATCAGTAATTGTATCAGAATAAGTTTAAACCTCATCTTGTTATAGACGGATTACTAAGATTTCCCAAAGCGTTTGCATTTTTATATATAAAAAGATTTTATAATTAATTTTATTACACAAAACAAATTATAAATTTTAACGTTCAGATGCTAAAATTTACTTTTGATTAAAGATTTTTATTTATACGAATGTTTAATTAGAAAACTAAAACTAAACCGGCTACGAAAAATAATAAGAAAGCGAAACTTTCAACGAAAGCAAAACCTAAGGTCGTATAATTGAATAATACTTCTTCTAAATCCGGTGCGTAAGAAATTCCTTTAATTAAAGAGGCGAAAATTAAACCAGTAGCGACGGCGCATCCCATTAAAGGCATAAAAACAAAACTTAAAGATAAAACTTTCGAGGCTTTAATAAATAGCAGATCGCTTAGAAATCTTAAAAAAACGTACAACGTATGTCGTAAACATGGGTTAGCAAAAAAGTTATTTGAAAAGTTTATAATAATTAAACAAAATTTCCAAAAAGTGCATTAATCACGAATTACTTTCGATTAGTCAGATAAATTCAATTGGAAATCGTCAATAACAAACAATAAAGCTTATTAGTATCGTGGCGTAAAAAAGAAAAAAAAAGAAAAAAAATTGTTTTAAAGACGATGCGCAAAAAGTAGCAAACGTAAAAGATACTTCTTTTAAAGCATAGATACGTCTTAGAAAAGTTAATCAATAAAAAAGTAAAAAAAAAATAGTTAAGAAAAAAAACATATTAATCATTAAAAATGCAGCCGCAAACGGACCATCGTTTTTATATCAAAAAACAGTACTCGTTTTGTGATAAGTAAAGTGATCGCGTTTTGCAGGACCCCACCCTCATTTATTGGGCTCATGGCTTAATTGTACATAATCGATAGATCGAGTTTTTTGATATCAAAGGGGGTCGGTGAAATAGCCAAAAAAAGTTATTATAAATTGAGTATAGAGAAGGTAAGCTAAAAAAATATTAACTATCAAGGCTAATAAAAAAATTTTTTTTCAAGAAAAAAAACGAATATTTAATTGTAAAAAATGCGATAATAGGATTGCTATCGAAAATATACTTATAAATTTAAAAAAAAAAACGCGATTATACCAATTTCATCAAGAAAATACAAACGAAACTGTATAAGTAATTTCGTAATAAAATGGAACTATTACGAACATGGAGGTCGCGCCGTAGCAGAGGGCGTATCACAATTCGATTAATCAAAAAGTTTTATGTCAAGCAAATCAGACTCGTTTATCTCTACCAGTAAAACTGCCAAATCGACTGGTTATTAAATTTTCAGCAATTCAAGCAAAAATAAAAATAAAAAGTAATCATGTTTGCACTAAACTTCATTCAATAGGCTCTCATAACGGCTCGTCATCTGTAAAACAAGCATCGAAAAAAAAAAATAAAAAAAGACCTCTAATAAAAAAAAAACCGTCTCCTATAGTTTTTCGAAAAATATTTAAAAACAAAATAAAAAATTTATCAAATTTAATATTTTTTAACAATAAATAGGGAGCGTATTTTTTGCTAGAAGTATAGTAATAAAAATAAGATATTTTAAAAAGACGTTTGTACCTATAAAGGGATAATTTTAAATTATTTTTTTTAAAACGATAAATCAAAAATTTTTTAAAAAAATATTTTTTTCCAATATTTGCATTTTTAAAAATACCAACGTAGTTTAAAAAAACACCGGAAAATTTATTTATTATAGCGGTTTTAGCGAAAAAAAAATTATTTGAAAAGTTGTCAATTAATAAAGAATAATTAAATTTTAATTTATTCAACAAAACACTTAAAATCAACTTATTAATCAAAATTGATTTATGGTTCAATCTTCGAAAAAAAAAAGTTGTTTTTTTTTCTTAATAAATTAATAATTTTTAATATTAAATAACGTTAAATGAAACTGAAAATAAAAAATAAAATTAAAAACAATAAAAAAAAAACTAAATTTAATCTTTTTCGTACTATAAATAAAATTGATGTGGGTATAGAGTAAAAGTTTAAATTTTTAAAATTATTTTTAAATTTAATGATCGAAGAATTATATTTCATCAAAGTTAAGTTATTCATAAAATAAAAAGTAAAAATTAACATCAAAAGAAAGCTAATATAAAACCGCCTAAATTTTTATTAATAGCGTCGTTATGAAACATTAAGCCCTTTGAAGTTGATATTAAATAACGACCGCACCCCGTTCGTAATTGTAGAATTTTTAAACTATTGACCGATATGTAAAATGTTTTTGTAATCGTAGAAAGCATTTTAAAATTACTAGTGGTCGCTAGATCTCTATAATAATTTAAATAAATTCTAAAAAAAGGTTTGTTTTTTTTTCAAACTATAGTGTAGCAAGAGACGACAGAAAATTTTTTAAAAAAAGAAAAAAATTTAACGATTCTTTTAAGATACGGTAGGTGGAAAAATATTTTTTTTTTTTTTAAGTTTATTTTAATATGATTAAACGTGTAGTTAGCTGGGTGATTATATAACAAACATTGGAAACACGGGACTCGAACCCGTACTCGTTAAACCCAAAATTTAATGCTTTACCGATTAAGCTAGTTTCCATATACCCTATTCTTTGATTATTGATTAAATTGAGGGGACAACATGCTAATGTTTCGTTATCGTTGTTATTTTAAAAAAATTTTTTTTCAAAAGTTAATTTTTTATTATTGTAGATGTATCAGTAAGAATCAGCATAGTTAGAAATATTTCAAAAAATACACGAAAAATAAAAAAAATTAAAAAAAAAGTTTAAAAAAATTAATAATCAAGTTACAAAGTTTTTTGTATAAAAATTTAAGAAAAAGAATAAATGTTCAAGTTTCAAATAAATTTGATTAAAATAAAAAAAAAAAAAGAATAGAAAACGAAAATACTAAAAAAGTTAAAGATAAAAATTTTAATCAACCTAACTTTGTCAAATAATCGTACCTGTAGCGTGGCGTACCGCCTCGTATTAAAATTAAAAAAGTAATGCATAGGCAAAATTTAAATCCAAAAAAAATAGAATAATTAAAAGGAAAAGAAATTTGAGATAATCAATTTATTAGAAAAAAACCATTTAATAATTCAGGGTAAAATAAATCAAATAGGAAATTAAAAAAATACGAAATGTTTAGGTAAGTAATAAAGAAAATATTAAAAAAAAATAATTTAAAATCTCACATTAATAATAAAGTTACATTAAATTTATCAACTAGCTCTTTTAAAACCAGGCAAATGTCCTTTATAAGATTCAGTTCTAAAAAAAAATCTTGAGTATTGAGTATTTTTTAATACATACCAAATACGACCAGTTTGCACACATCGATTTTGAATTTGAGTCGATGAGCTTAGTCTAACTAGTCGAGATCGGGACCAAAGCGCAAAGTACCTAGCACCTAATGGCATTTTTTTATTTTTAATAAAACTTTTCAGCAGTTGTCTTTTAATTTCATTTTTTAAGAAAAGTTTTCTTCTAAAATTGTCGTTTAATTTTCATTGAAGTTCTCGATTAACCATTTAAATTATCTATCGACGTCGCCAAAAACAATATCCTGAGACCCTAAAACCGTTACTAAATCCGCAAAAAAATGACCTTGCACCAAACGCGGCATAACTTGCATATGGTGATAGGCGGGGGTGCGTATTTTACATCTATAGGGGTTAGATGTTCCGTCTGAAATTAAATTCACACCAAACTCACCTTTAGGAGCTTCGACGGCGGAATAATTAAAACCTTTCGGAGCTTTTAAACCTTCACTATAGTTTTTAAAATGATTTATTAAAGTTTCCATCGAATTATATTTGGAATTAAAATTTAATTTATTAAACTTATTGGAATAAATAAAATTAAAAAATGAAAAAAAATTAACATCGCCTTTTGCTTTTAGTAAGCTTACGTTTGAACCAGGAAACGATACGTGACTAATATTCGACAATACTTGAGATACTATATTGATACTTTCGAACATTTCTCGCATTCTAATTAAAAAGCGATCGTAGCTATCGCCTCTTTTTCCTAAAAAACCTTGAATAGATAGAAATCAATAATACGAGTAAGTTTCTGATTTTGAAAATCTTACATCTTTTTTAAGGCCGGCGCTTCTAGCAATAGGGCCTGTACATCCGTAGGATATGGCATCGTTAAACGATAAGCTTCCTATTTGCACTAGACGTGATTTTCAAATCCTATTTGTAGTTAGAACAGAAAAAATTTCAGTTAAAGATTTAAAACAATCTCTTACAAAAAGAGAGACGTCTAAAAAAAATTGATAGTTTAGGCCAGTCCAATCAATATCGTTAGGTCTATAAAAAGCGGCGTGCATTCTAGCACCAGAGACTCTTTCGTAAAACTCCATGATCCTTTCTCTTTCTTCAAAAGCTCAAAACATTGGGGACATATTTCCGACGTCGAGAGAGTGGGTTGAGATCGCGAGTAAATGATTTAAAATTCTAGTTAATTCGTCAAATAAAACTCTAATTTGAACGTATAAAGAGGTGTAAGACGTAGTTTTCAACAACTTTTCGATAGCTAAGCAAAAGGCATGTTCTTGCGTCATCATCGATACGTAATCTAATCTATCGAAATACGGTAGAGATTTTAAATAGTTACGACTTTCGATTAACTTTTCAGTACCTCTATGTAAAAATCCGACATGAGGATCGGCTCGTTCGACTAACTCGCCGTTCAATTGAACGACTAATCTTAAAACACCGTGAGAAGCTGGATGTTGCGGTCCAAAATTTAATACAAAACTCTTTATTTTTCGCTCGGAATAGTTATTTTCTAAAAAAGAAGGTTGTCAGAAATTAAAAATTGAAGATTTCAATAAAAATTGAAAAAGTTTTCTTTTAAAAAGCTTCAATTAATCGAAATTATTATTTATGTTTATCGCTTATTAGTCAAACAATCCGTTAACGGCTCTAAACGTTGTTCAGGGCGCTGCGAAATCTAACTAATATATACTAATTTATGTATTTTCAATTATACATATTAAAAATTGGAAATTTTTGTTGAAAAAGAGGAGTTGTATCGAATTCTAAAATAGAGTGAAATTCGTAGATAATAAAAAAAGATAACGTAAGGTAATCGACTTCAATGTTTTTAGGCACATCATCTGTAAATGCTCGATGTCGCAAAACTCATAATGGAAGTTTAAAACTTCTTTGTTTGTCATCCGGTAAATCTTTTTTGCTAAGCTTATTGTTTATTTTTGCCTTAAATTTAAATTTATGTAAAGATGCTCAAATAATAATTCATTTGTAAAAGATGTAATATTTATAATTAATAATTAATTGAATAAAATCGTTTTTAAAGAGCTGCATAAAGGGGTTTAGGGACATTTTATTATTAACAAAAATAGAACCGTTTTGGATGAAGGTAAAAGCTCAACTCATGTCTGGAATAATTTTCGATAGTTTTAAAATGTTATGTAATTGGTTTTCAAAAAAAGAATAGGTAGCCTTTTTTATAATTTTTTTAAATTGATTAATAAATTTAGTTAACCTATGTTGATATTGTAACTTAATATTTAAAGAAATCTTAAAACATTCTCTAGCCTCGCGTCATATATTTTGATATCCAGGTTTAAATTTTACTTTTTTTATAGAAAAATTAATCGGTATGTCGTTTAAAAAGCTAATGTACGATAAAAACATTTTATGATCAACTCACCTAACTTTGTTTAAAATTTCAAAATATGAAGTTTTATTAGTAGATTTAACAGTAACGTTTTGTTTTTCGTTATATATTAAGGTAGCGAAATAATTTTTAAAAAAATAATTTTTATCATCTAAACGCTCTGAAGCCGTTGCGTAATCAAAAAAGGGTTCAAAAAAGGGTATTCTCGGCAAGCTAAAGTTTATATTAGTCGGATTAAAAAAAGATTTGAGGTGTTTTTTTATAATAAAATTTTGTAGATCATTTTTAAAAATAAAAGAATGAGTGGTTTTTCTAAATAAATAACAATATCTAACCGGATACGACTCAAAATTAGATTTTGTATATGTGTACAAAAATCCATCAAAAGAGTGAGTAAATTTAAAATCTATTCTGGAAAATAGAAAATCATAAAAACTGTCTACCAATAACCTAGAGTTTTTAGTGCTAAAGAAACGGATTGACTTGTTAATTAAGAAAAGATTGGATGATATTTTATAAAGAAAAATACGCGAAAAAGAATATTTAGAGTATTTATTAAAAAAAAAAAAAAAGTTGTTTTTTTTTAAAATTAAACTATTTTTTTTATATTTTTTAAAAAAAATATTTTTAAAAATTAAATTTAAAGAAAGTATTTTTATTTTTTTTTTAATTAAAAATTTTTTTTTAAAAAAAATTAAATGTAAAAATTTATTTTTTTTAGAAAAATTTCTTAAAAAAAAAACTTTCCTAGTAATTTTTCTATTTTTTTTAATTTTTTTGAATCTTTTAACAATACGATAAGCCGTACGTTTATACAAAAAACGTAAATAATTTTTTATAAAAAAAAAACAATGCTTACGCTTAAGAAAAAAAAGCGTTTTTTTTCTTTGACTAATAATTATATCGAAAAATGAGAGAATTTTTTCATATTTTTTTTCATACTTTAAAGGGTATTTATGAGATTGTAAAATTTTTTTTTTTAAAAACTTAATGGATTTGAATTTATTAATTTTACCCAAAAAAAGTGATTTTTTGAAAACAGATTTAGATAAACTAGAGTTAAATTGGTTATTAATTAAATAAAAAGTGGATTTGAAAATTTTATTTTTTTTAAATTTTTTTTTAATAGGATTAAATAAAACGCTGTGAAAATTAAATTTTTTTCGAAAAATCGAAATATTCGCCAATAGAAGCGACTTATCGCTATTTTTTTTATAAGTTTTTTTTTTGTAAAATTTTGAAAAAAGTAAACTAGAAAAACTAGAAAAATTTTTAAATTTTTTTTTAAATTTTTTTCTTTTTCCCATAAAAGATACTTTAAATTTACGATAAACAAGAGAAAATGATTCTAGTGAGTGGAGGGTTATTTTATTTGCATTTAAATGAATTTTTTTAAAATTTGATGACACGGATAAATTTACTTGTTGTAAAGGTAGATTCGGTCATTCAATAATTTTAAAAAGCCTCTCGTCAATTAATTTTTCTGTCGAATTTTTTTTAACAATTTTAAAAAAAATATTTCAAAAAAAAAAATTCTTTTTTAAATAAAAATAATTTTGTAAAAACATTTTTTTAAATAAAGGTAGTTTTAATCTTTGAGATTTAAAAATTATTTTATTTTTTAATAAATTTAGATCATCATTGGGGCGATCTTTATAGTAGCGCTCTTCGCCATAAAAAGATTTTATAATCGGGAAAAAGGAACGATTGAAATAATAGCCGGTTAATGGGAATTTTTTTAAACGAAAGTATGAATAAATTAATTTTTTACTATAAAAAATTCGTACGCCATCTGTACCATTAATTACTGATAAATTATTGTCTTTAGTTTTATTTAAATTATTTTTTTGAAAAAAAATAAATTTTCAAAAAAAAAAATTTGATTTTCGTAACGCCATATTAAATGACTTTTTATTTTTTTTAAAAAAAATAAATTTATAAAAAAAAGTTGTTTTTTTTTTTAAAAAAATATTTTTTTTTAATAAAAATTTTTGTAAAAAATTATTTTTAAAATTACTTTTAAAATAATTTAAAAAATAATTTAAAAAAAAATTTAAAAAAACAACGTTTTTAAATAAAAGAAAATTAATAGAAAAAAAAAATTTGTACTTTTCTAAATTATTATGATCTTTAGAGAAATAAGAATAAGGAAATACGTACAGTTCGTTTAAAAAAAAAAGTCATTTTTTTAGTAACACTAAAGCTAAAAATAAATTAAAATCAAAAATTTGTTCTTTTTTTTGTAAATACCATTTTCATTTTTGGAGCTTTTTTTTTCAAATCTCTTTTAATAAACTTATTGCGAAGCGGTTCAGGCTTTTTCTCAACAAAATTAAATTTTTTAACTTCTTGAATAAAAGATCTGGTAATTTTATTACATAAATAAGCATTGCTTGCGTTAGATCAAGTACGCTGTCCTCGAGATGGTTTTCCCAAAGCGTGACATCTTCCTCTGTGCGATTTGATTAAATATAAGCGAATCATGTTAAACTTATGTAATTCGCTAATCGAAAAATTAATAGAATTTAATTTAGAAAGATAAATATTAAATGTTTTTCGTCACGAAAGAGAAAAATTTAAAAAAGTTTTATGTTTATTTATTTTTGAAGAAAAGTATTGTAATTCAAAACGACGAGTAAATCGTTCGATTGATTCGCGAGCCAGTCCTTTTTTGTCAAAAAAAAAATCTTCATAAGTAACGTCAAAATTTTGCGTTTTACCTCCGTATAAGAAACCTCTTGATCAATAAATTTTTAATAATTGTTCAAATTTCAAAAAAAGAAAAAATTATTTTTTTTTTTTTTTTCTCAGCTGTTTGGCTTTGTAAACAGCTAATCGTCGGTTTCAAGTTAACTCACCAAATTTAAAACCTATGTTTCACAAATTGATTTGGCGCAACGTTCATTTTTTTCCACAATAAATTTTAACGCGAAGTTTTCTAAAACTAAACGGTATTCTTGACGATCTATTAAATATTTTTTTATCACCAATTTTAAAAACCATATTTTGTTTAAACAAATATGTTTTTTTTCAAAAATAAGGAGCGCAAAAATTTAATTTTATTGAGATATTTTCATTATTTTGAAAATATTTTTTTTTATGGTTTAATAGCTTAGAATTTTTATTTAAAAAATAAATAGAATCTATAGAACTATTGATTCGATTACTGATTTGGGTATTGTTCAAATTTCACAAGAAAAAATTATTTTAGTTTTGCAGTTTTTCCCCAAGGGGTCCTTTGGTATTTAACTGATTTAGTTCTTCCTCCGTGCGGATGATCCACAGCGTTCATGGCTACACCCCTAACCGTTTGATTAATTCCAAAGTTTTTATAATAACCAGCCCTCCCATTGTAATATCTTTTATGAGAAGAATTTGCAATTGAAGATAGAAGTGCAAAAGAATAAGAAGAAAATATTTTTTTTAGTCCCGAAGGCAGTTCTAATAAACAAGAAGTTGTTTGCAAATCAATTTTAACTAATCTAGCGGACGTACCTGGACTTCGCATATATTGCACACCGCGGCCTGGTATAATTTGAACAAAAGAAACAAAAGACAACTTTGGAATTCTCGCTAAGCGGGCGTACGACGATTTAAAATTTAAATAGCGAAGGAACTTAGGAAAGTACGTATTGAAAAAAGAAAATAATTTAAAACAATCGGTGGCTAAATAATAACAAAGAGCTCCTGAACTAAAGAAAATCAAAGCGGCTATTTTGTTTTTATAAGGTATAAAAGAACATGAGGCTATGAAACCTAAAGTTAAATGATTATAAGAGTAATTTACGTTAATTTTTTTTATTTTTCTAGTACTGCAGTTACGTTTTCTAAAAATAATTTTACCCCCGAAAGAACGGCCTGATTTATTTTTTATGAATAATGAAAGTTTTTTATGTTTATCGCTAAAAAAAAGTGGAGTTTTAAATTTAGTAGCAAATCTAGAAGCGTTTGAGCTAAATTTTTTTTTTATTAGAAATATTTTCGAAAAACGAAGGCGCAAAGTTATTTAACATTTTTTTTTTTTTTAATTAGCGGCGGACTGCGTTAAAAAATTATTGATTATTCTTGATTATTCTTAAAGACTAATAAAATAAATATTGTACGCAAAATAAATATGTTATTATAAAAAACTTCTTGAATTACATCATTCAAATCGCACATAGAAAAATCTGGTTTTTTAACAGAAGATTCGTAATTTTCTGAAAACGTATAAGATTTAGCGTAATTAGAAAAAGAGTGCACCGAGGGGAATAAACTGTCGTCTCAAAATGAGTACATTGGGATCGCTAAATTAGAGACGTAAAGTTCTTCAAAATTTTTAAAATTTTGATCATTTTGCAGCTCTTGGATTGCTGTTTTGTTTTTATTCAATAAACATTTATCGTAATTTTGTCAATATAAATGAGATCAACCTCAGCTAACACATCCGATTTGAGTCTGCGACGCGTATTTTTTATAAGGTCCCCAAGGAGAGCGGTGTAGAGGTTTTTTTGATAAAATTTTATTAGCGTAACAAAAATTTCAATTTGAAAAACCTTCGAGACTTTTATTTTTAACAAAGTTAAAATTAAAAAAAAAAAAATTATCAACAAACAGGTTTAACATAAATTCAAATTTAGCCGGATACTTATTATTTAAAAAATCTAACGATCAAAATTTAAAAATAGAATGATAAATAGCTCAATTAGATTTATGCCGTAAGCGCGTATAAGCTTTTCTTTTAAATTTTGTCAAATAACGTCGGTTAAATCGACGCGACAGCAGGAATGTACGAAATACGTAAGCTTTCGCAAGCTTACGAACGTAATTAAAAGATTTAAATTCTAAAGATCTTTCCGAGGCTATAAGAGTTTGTATTTTATTTAAATGTGATCACCTCCGTACCATTCGTTGGAAGAATTTAATTCAGATAAAAGAAACCCTATTTTCCCTTGCAATTGAATTAATCCGAAGAGTAAAGCTTCGGCAGTTGGAGGACATCCCGGAACATAAATATCAACGGGTATAATTTTGTCACAGCCACGAACTACTGAGTAAGAAAAATGGTAGTAACCGCCCCCGTTTGCGCAGCTACCCATTGATAATATTCATCTAGGATCCGGTAATTGTTCGTATAATTTTCTTAGCACCGGTGCCATTTTATTTGTTAATGTTCCCGCTACAATTATTAAATCTGAATGGCGCGGAGAGGCTCGAAATATGATACCAAATCGATCCATATCGTAACGACTAACAGCCGCGTGCATCATTTCTACGGCGCAGCATGCAAGGCCGAAGGTTAGTGGTCAAAGGGATCCGGCCCTGGCCCAGGATATAATTGAAGTTACTTTTGTCGAAATTCATTCAAGTTTCAATAAAAAAAAAAATAATTACTTTAGTTACTTTTGTCTTTGGATAGATCTAAAACATCTACGAATGTGTTTAGTTAAGCTTTCAGGTCTCGAAACGCCGTAAACAGATCGTCGTTTTCTTTTTGAGATTACCGGAGAAAAATCGTAAACACCTCGAATAATAGTGTAACCCACTCCCGGTAAATCATTAGCTCTACCACCATTGGCTAAAACTCTATTGTAACGCGAACATATATAACCCGAACCTGGTACGCGGGCCGTAATGTTTAAAGTATTGGTTAATCTAATTTTTGCCACATGTCTGGATGCTGAGTTTGGTTTTTTAGGACTCATAGTTGTTACTTTAGTAACCGTTCCCTTTACTTGAGGACGTTTTTGCAAAGCAGGTGTTCTGGAAGAATTTTTTCGTTTATAAAATCTATTTTTAAAAGCTGATTGGCGTAAAGTTCCCAAGTAAGCACTTAACTTTGTTTAAAAAATAAAAGATTGTCAGGTAAAACCTAGTCAAAACATTAAAATAATTAGAAAAGAAAAAAGAATTAATTCTTTTTTTAATAAGTCAACAGGCGTTGTTTTTAATAAAAAAGATGACATACCGAACATTACATTCATTCAACTACGAAAAAAAAATGTTGGACCTAACAAGTATAAAAGTACAAGCAAAATTAAAGATAAAAAAGGAAATAAATCAAATAGGTAACTAAAAAAAATAAATTCAGCTATAAAAAAAATTGAACCCGGAAACCCTAAAAAAACTAATGAGTTCGCTAAAATGGCTAAAAAAAGTTTGGGACATAAAAAATTAATGCCGCTAATTTCAGTTATTAAACGAGATTTAAATCGTCTATTTACAGCGTCGACTAGTAAAAACGAGTTTGACGATAAAAGTGCGTGGCTTATCAACATGCAAAAACTAGCTAATATCAAAGGAGAATGTCCACTTATAATACAAATGGTTAATCAGTGCATTTCTACAACAGTTGAGTAAGCCACTAATTTTTTTAAGTCAATTTGATAAAAAAGTTTAAAAACCGAGTCTACAATTCCAATAGTTAAAAATGGGTAAACAAAGTAAAAAGAAGGTTCAATTTGCAACGTTAGTAGACATTTTAAAAATCCAAAAAAAGCAAATTTGACCAAAACGCCACTTAGGAAAATTGAAAAATTTGTGGATGCCTCTACATGCGCTTTAGGTAATCATCCATAAAAAGGTCAGATGGGAAATTTAACGCCAAAACCTATTAACCAACATATGAATAAAAAATTTATTTCAATTTTTGAAAAAACAGAAAAAGAAATATTTTCGAATGTGGTTAAATCACAAACAATTATTAAATAAATAAAACTAAATATCAAAAATAAAGCGCCGAATTGCGTTCAAAAAAACATCAGATAAGCGGCTTCTACGCAACGGCGCGTTTTAGCAAATTTATATAAAATTAAAAAAGAAGGCACTAACAACATTTCGTAAAATAAAAAAAATAAAATAATTGAATTTGTAAAAAAAAGTCCCGCTCCGAAAATTAAAATTAACGAAACGTAAAACGAAAAAAATGAAGTTTCGCTGTAATTATAGTTAAGGCAGAATAAAACTGAAAGAACTGTTATTATTATAAAAATATATATAAAAGGAAATATGTATATATCTAAAGAATTAAAACTTAAGTTTAATCAATTAGAGAATATGTGTAAATTATTATTATCAAAGAAAAAAATTGAATTATCAATTACGGCCGTAAATATCAAAGAAGACGATATTAGAGTGGCGTATATCGTAAATAAAAATAAAAATAAAATCAGAAGTAAGCTTATTAAAAAAAATTTATTTAATTTTTTATAAATAAAAGCTTTACGGATTGAGTTAAAAAAAAAAATTTTATTAATAAAAAAAAAAAAAATAAAAAAAAAAAA
>Ga0075154_10001167_pt1 | contig 19390 bp, 19 predicted proteins | sample JI71714BDNA_FD_70965 | JGI IMG/M metagenome (GOLD analysis project Ga0075154, IMG submission 70965) | Wastewater effluent complex algal communities from Wisconsin, to seasonally profile nutrient transformation and Carbon sequestration -... | ecosystem: Engineered > WWTP > Effluent > Algae...
TGTTCAAGTGTTACAGGTTGTTCAAGTGTTACAGGTTGTTCAAGTGTTACAGGTTGTTCAAGTGTTACAGGTTGTTCAAGTGTTACAGGTTGTTCAAGTGTTACAGGTTGTTCAAGTGAACTATTTGAAGAAACACCAGAAAAACTACCAATAAAGGTAGGACTAGGAATAGTATCTCTTATGTTCTCCTGAGAAGTTCAAGCAGACTGATTAGAATCTTGAGAAAGGGGAGTAACAAACATTCATACCACTTCATTAGTGGGAAGATTTTGTTCTACCGTTGTATCAGATTGTGAAGTTGATCATTGCGATCATCATTGTGATCATCAAAACATTGTTCATGAAGTCTGTACTTTAGTGTCTTCGCTCATCACATATAAAAAAATGAATATAAAACAATATGAGACACTAACACCATTGTTAGCATAACACAACAGTAATTATAGTACATTTCCATTTTTTTGTCAAATTTATCAAAACAACATATCTAAAAAAATTGACTCCTCATCAATAACAATAATAACATAAAAAAATCACTATATAAAATACCACAAATTTGACAAAATCTATGAATATAGTTACAATAGAATATTATATTTATTTTATAGCAACATTATGGCAAGTATTGATCTCAATTCACCAGCAACACATCCATCAATAGGATGAGGATCCACCACTCCTAGTAATCTATCCATAAATTCATCTACTCTTGCGGCACAAATTGCAGATAAAATTAAAGCAAATAATCTTGCATGAGACAACGCAGATCTAACTTCATTTGAAACAAAGAAAAAGGTAGATAACGTAAAACAGAAGTTATATGTGTTCGGCTTGGCTGTAATAGGATGATTAATGTTTAGTTATATGAATGCTTCATTTGAACAATACACACAAAAAGAAACCGAAATCCAAACTCTTAACAATAAAATAACTGAAGTCACAGCCAAAATTCAGTGATATAAGTCAAACGAGGACATATTAAGACAACTAACAAGGGAATCAGACATCAATGAAATTATCAGATGTATTAATAATTCGAACTTATGTGAAAATGTTCCTCAAGCACTAAGAAAAGACTTATCCGTCACAAGAGCATACCTGCTTATGACACCTCTCAGTGATGATAAAATGGAAGTAGATCAAAAAGCAGTATTAAAACATTTTAATGAATACTTGTTACTCAATGATAATGGCACCAGACTATGACAATTACTCAATATTAGCTTCACAGAACCACAAATGGTCGACTCAGAAAAACAAATCTATAAAATAGCAGTAGATACAACCATTACGTTTCCCAATAAGGATGCCCTCATGGCAATGATTCAAAAAATTGAAAGCTGAATCAATCCAAATAGTCCATTACTCATTAAAATTGAAACTGTTAATTATGATATCGTAAAATTTGAAGAAGCGCAAACAATTAATATTTCATTTGCAATCTATCAGTACAAAAAATAACCCATTACCACAGATATTTTTGTATTCAGTATGGTCAATATATCACAAAAGAACAAACAATCCCAATAGCGACCTATATTTCAATAACTTCCCTTGCTGTAGTATGGGAAGTTTTTTGTTGATCAACAATATATCAAAATCACGATATCACAGCAATAAAAAGATAGACACTCACGACCCTCATTAAGTCACTAAGGTATACTCATGAAGATGCAACATCAACAAAACCATAAGATGCAATCATCAATAATACGAGCATTGCACAAGCAAGAACTAATTTTGGCTTACTAAGACGATGAGCAATCAAAACACTATATAACCAAGTTATTCATAGTACAATTACTACTACCATTAAAAATATAGACTCATAATTAATCATACTAGGATCTACTGTAATAGATCATTGCATCCAGTGATACAGAATATATCCTACAAGACCTAGCAGGAGTATGGTATTTTGAAATCTAATAATATGTTCTCTCATCAGAAGAAAAATAACAACAATAAAAACAAACTACATAATAGATACTTGTTATTGAAAATCAACCGCAAAACACTATGTATGAAAAACAGATACTTTATCAATAATACAATCTCATAATGCCATATCGTCCATGATGATTTCCTGAATATAATCCACAGCAACAAAAAAAATTTGATCTTGTGCTTAAGACGATTGTAGCAATCTTCCAACAACATCAATTTGAACACATTCGAACGCCAGCCGTAGAGCCTATTGATATCATTATGAGATGAGGAGATATTGTTGACAAGCAGGTATATGGACTCTATTGACTTGCACAATGAACCGAAGATACAAAAGACTATGCTTTGCATTTTGACCTTACCATACCTCTTGCAAGATATATTCTTGACCATCGTAATGATATCACATTTCCATTTAAACGCTATCAAATACAACCTGTTTGGAGATGAGAAAGAACCAAAAGATGAAGATATAAAGAATTTTGGCAATTTGATGTAGATGTAACTCGAAATAGCAACAATACTATGAGCTCATGGTATGATAGCGAGACAATATTTGTATTAGATCGTGCAATGCAGACAGTTGTTGATACTTTCAACCTCAAGATCAATAGAATTTGTAAAATATCTCATATCTGACTTACAAAAGAACGACTAGAGTCTCTGGAAATTACATGAACTACACAAGAAAATGTACTATGATTACTTGATAATTATTTTAAAATAAATCGTGAAGAATTTGAACATAAACTTCTCAATCTTGTAACAAATTATCAATCACAAATCATATGTGCACTTATCGACACAAAAGACTATTCATCTCATATGTCATCACTTCCATCATATAATGAGTTTCATGAATTATGTAATTCACTGAGTAGACTATGAGTTTCATATGAATATGATGTTTGTATCGTCAGGTGACACTCATACTACAAATGAATGGTCTGCGAATGGTTTGATAATGATGATATCGCCCTATGATCTCTTGCGGCATGAGGAAGATATAATAACATCACAGATTTCATTGATAATAAGCAATCATTTAGCTGAGTAGGAACCAGTCTTGGAAGATTTGTGTATCGAGCAGTAGATCATATACAAAATCAACAACCAGAACATTCGTATTTGGTCATAAATTTTTCAGATACTGCCAAGTACACTCAATCACTGTACAAAGAACTCATTGAACAATGATTGTCATGTGGATACTATCCAACCGCATCAAAATTATCGAAGCAATTTGAATATGCCGATAAAAAATGAATAACACATTGTATTATTGCGTGACCATGAGAGGTAGAGCAAGGAACCTATACAATCAAAAACCTACACACATGAGAAGAGACAACACACCCATATGATTATCATATCGCAACCAACTAAACAATTATGCGAACATTCTGACAATATAGAGAGTTATTGCAACAATTAACCAACTAGATCCGATTCATCATAACACCCATACAATAGTAATGATTGACTGCATTCACTGCTCTTGAGCCTTATCATCTGACGCAGAAAGTAACATACGTATTCCAGTATATACAAGATAAATAATACAACAAAACGCCAAAATACCCAGAGCCCGATCGGTAATTTTTTGAATTCTAGAAGTAATGGCTGTTAGTGTTTGCTGATGATTATCAGAATTAATAACTACTACTCACGCAACTGATCCATCAATATCTGACTCTCATATTACTGTATTTGCTCATGCCCTAATGGGGTTTCATTGTATCTTGGTTGTATCTATTACCTCATTTGAGTCTTTAGTAAAAATTTTGGTTGCATCTACATTAAAAATTCATTCAAGAGCAAAAGAAGCGGGAATAAATAATCCCCGGAGAACACATCATATACACGCATATACTACATATTTAATTATCAATCATTTCATGACACTATTATATGTAGAACATCTTATTTTTGCAAATTTCAAGTCTGTAGTGCCACGGATGCCCACGCATCAAATGTTCAAGACATAATATGTCACCTCATTAATTCACACAAATGATGGAGATAAGCAATATTATGTAGTGACAATAGTGTTCATCACATTATCTCTCATTCTTTGACTAAATGATGAAGATATGATCTTGTATAACGCTGACATGTCATACATGGACAATCCGAGACCAAAGGAGATTGGTCATCACGATAAGATGCATTACTTAATTTCATATTTCATCATAATTTCATAGCAGTACCATGACGAGCAATACGAGTAGGCATCACACAATCAAACATATCAATACCTCTCATTACTGCATGAATAAGATCCTCAGGGGTTCATACTCACATCAAATATCTTGGTTTATCCTGCGGCAAGATGTCCTTAAGGTGATCTAACACCATATTAAGCTCTTCTCTTGTTTCTCATACACTGAGTCATCAAATTGCTATACCATCAATTGCTCGTTTTGACAAATGACCAACAGAAGCGCTTCTCAATGACAAATCAAGTCATCACTGAACAATAGGGAATAATACTCATCTCACTTCATCATACTTTTGCAAAAAATACTCAAACTGTATATCAGCCCAACGATGAGTCAGATTCATATAATATTCAACTTTACGTCTTGAGATATTAGAGGTAGGCGCACATACATCAAGAACCATCATAATATCAGATCCAAAATTTGCCTGAATATCTACCACCCCTGTAGGAGAGAAAAAGTGCCTACTGCCATCATAGGGACTACGAAAATATACTCACTCCTCGGTAATTTTAACCAATGATTTACCACTTTTGGATAATCCCAAACTAAACACCTGAAAACCACCACTATCGGTCAAAATCAGTCTATCCCATTGCTGAAACTGATGCAATCCTCAATATTCTTTGATTTTTTGATCACCAGGTCTAAGATACATATGAAATGTATTATTAAGAATCATATTGATAGGCTGACTTGATCATAAGTGATCTTTATCGAGTCGGTCAGTGCTCATTCATTTGAGTGTGCCCTTTGTGCCAACCGGCATAAAAACTGGTGTAGCAAGAGAGACTCCATTGAGAGTGATAACACCAGTTCTTGCATAATTTGATGTTGCCTGGATGTCAAATGTTAATTTAGGTTGCATATGATTAAGTAATTCTATAAACAAATAAAAGGCATCATATTTATGAAATTGGACGACCACATATACCATTGGGGATATTGGAACAATGAGCTACACATGCATTATATAAACTATTGGCCGATTGAGCAACTGAAGTAGTAGCAATACGATAGATCTCCGTAGTCATGTCAGGGATTGTATAGGTTACAGGACGAGAATCTTGATCGAGAGCATATAACTGCGCATTGGCATGTCATTGAAGATTGGTGTCGGTGGCTCTATTAAGCGAAACAGCAAGCAATTCAATCGTACGACGCTCATAGTCAGGAGTATTAATATTGGTATATGGTCTGGATAGAGTAGGTTCAATTGTTACTCTAGCTCCGTCACGAATAAGTGATTGAGCTTGAGTAATTGTAGCAACTTGTTCCAACTTCAACTGCTGCAATTCTTCTCTTATTGATGATCATTCATTACTGGATGTAGCTTGAGTTCATTCTCTTTTTCTGAGGCTAATTGGACCAAAAGCAGTGAAAAACCTCTCCTTTGCTTTGATGCGTATTGTGTTGGTGGACCAATAGGATGGACGGAATACGGCTGCTGCATCATTCCATGCCTTAGCAATAACAGCTCGCTGAATCTTGATATCTTGCGTAGTATTCTGTACTAATGATGCTGACTCATTACAATTCAACGCTCACCTACCACAACTATAATACTCAGAAGTCTGACTAAGTAATGCAGTATTCGATACATATCATTGCCATGTAAATCAGGACATCAACTGTCATCATTGAGTGAGACGTATCGTTGTAGAATGTAATTGTAATAAGGCCATAAGTAATCACTCATATGTTGTAGGAACAACTCAGTCACCAGATACAAACAAGGAATCCTGTCAGACTTGTCTTTGAAATATAACCCTTAGTTCCGATATGAGCTCAGGTGGCAAATTCTCTTTCCACTGAAACCTTCAATTAATAAGGCGTATAGCAACATTGTCTAATGTTTCAGTGATATTATTCAGTTTATCTATATCAGATTGAATACCACGAGCACTACTACGAGACTGTTGTGGCATAGTATTGAGAAGATCGTTTCGTTGATTAGTATATCATTTGGCAGTGATTGTATTATATTGTTGTCATTGCAATGAGACAGTAGTATTGACTGGAGCCCTATCAACAACAGCAAGAATTGAACCCATCCAAGAAACATATGATTCAATTAATGGTGCACCACTTGCACACGCAAGACAAGATGCAGACGTGAGTGGTATCATTGATCATCGACCCAAAATACAACCAATGAGAATTATCACTATTTTCTTGATCATAAGTATCATAATCAATAAATAAAATAAGCTTTGATAGCTCACAACACAGAGGATTGTATTGATGGATGAAAAATATTATAGTTATTAGATCTCAGCCATCAAATTTTATGCTCATAAGAAGCAAATAGCTCTAGAATAGATTGATGTAAGCTAGGGTTTGTATATCATAGACCATCAAGAGCATATGCAAATAGGCGTTCATGGATATCACAATAATATTTGACAAGATTTTGCAAAGATCAACAGGTACGATGCATCCTCATTGATCATACAATATCATCATGACTCACGCCAAAACGATCAAGAATTTCCTGCGGAATATAATAATATCATCCTGTTATATCCTTATGAAAATCATACAACATATGAACAATCCAACATCATTCTCATAGTGCTTGTAAATATCAATATCATCAAGGTGCGCATCATAAAATCTGTCATATGATCATAGAGATCGAAACACCACGATCACAAATATAAGCCTTTAATTCATCTTCTGTGTGATATGCAACGCGACTCACATACAATAAATCTGACTGCAAAAAATCTTTGATATGATCAAAACCCACCTTACGACGATAGAGCATATCAATTGTAGCACCATAGATAGGATGAGAAACATTGCGACTATAGTATGCCTGATATCGTTGCTGAATCTCACTAATTAATACACCTTTTGTACTAATAACATCAAAACGATACAAAAAATCAAACAACAATAAAAGATCCTTATAGGGATCAATGGGTAATTTTTGAGCAGCATAATACCACCATTTGCCATGCTTTTTGAAGGATAAAACAAGTGCTGACCAAACAATATTCATATCCATAGAATAGCTATTATTTTATGATAAACAAGAGAGAATAGGAAAAAAATCTTAGTGTGATTGTTGTGATATACTTTTGGAAGCAATATGAAAATGATTTCTACTGTGCTGCCATTTGGATGTCATTGCTCACTGAGTAGAAATATAGCACGACTGAATAACAACAAATCAAGCTAACTTAAGCAAACGGTCCAGTCTTGAGTGTGAATAAATATGATAAAATCTATGATATACAATTCAATCAGTAAAAGGAATCATTACATCACGCCACGAGAGATAACCACATGTCAATAAAAAGTAACAGAAACTCTTACATAAAGGTATCCAATAACGCCTGAGAAACCACTTTGAGATACATCGATTTGTCATAATAAGTGATCATCAATAATTAAGAACCCTATATATTTCATGAAAAATAAGCGACTGTTGCTCACGAGTAGGTATGTGTTGAATACTAGCAATACCAATGATAACATCACAAGATTGCTGAGGAATTGTTTCAATATATGACATCATCTCATCACATAACCAAGTTGCATCTGGATATTGTTGTATTGCAAGATCAATTAGTCACTGACTCACATCTACTCAAACATAACGAAAACATTTGGCAGGGCAGTGCTCTATCAAATAACCATAGAGTCTTCAATCACCACAACCAAGTTCTACAATAGTCAATTCTTCTTTATTGAGTTGATTGATATATGTCACAATATAATCAAACTCAGGCCAATGACGACGACGAGTATGATGTCGCTTATTGGCTGACTGTGTGTAGAAGTGAGCAAGATCTTTAGTGTATGGATGCATCAACATACAAGATAAAAGAATAAATTACAATCAAAATGATCTCTCAAGTGGAGTCTTCCAATCAATAACCTCATTAAAGTAATCATTGAGTGGCTTGATAATAGTATAATCTGACACAACTTGGGTAAGGAATTGAGCATCAATTACTTGCTCATCATCGTAGATTTTATAGGCATACCACGAGTCTTGCATTAACCATTGAGATCATGGTCAGTCTATCATATATCAACGAGGAATCGTAGTACGTCATCTACCATGTAAGCTACCAAATGATTGCTGGAATTTCTTATTGCTAACAATCGCTTCTAATTCTTGTTCATGTAAGACAATATATTCTCTAACAGCTTTAAGATTGTATCTATCAAGTTCATAGCATCACCCCGCAATCATCGATTTTCATGGTTCAATATGGAGATACAATCATGCATAAGATGACTTTTTACCTCATGGAGCAATATATAATCCAAACCATGGTTTATATGGAGTTTTATCTTTAGAAAAACGAATATCGCGATTGATTCTAAATAAACATTGTTTAATCTCAACACCAGCAAAGTCAGAATTAATCGTACACAATTCATGTAATAATGCTTGACCAAATATCACAAATTCGTGCTTTGCGTCTTCGTAGAAATCTCTCCACTCGTCCATCCAAATCTTAGAATTATTAGCAGAAAGATGTGTAAGAAATCACAAAATACGAGGAGACAAGGCTGCGTGCATATCGTTTGGTGTCCATCAAATAAAGATAGATACATCATAACCAATCAGCGCACAAAAGCAATGATGATTATAGCATTCACTTGCAATATCATAATTCATCACTATAGTACTAATCAATGAAAACGCACTACTTACGTGTCCTAAGACCTCTACTACATAGCTGTATCATTGCATGAGCATTTTGGTGAGCATATGAGCTACGTCAGTACACTGATTTAATACCTCGTATTCAGTTTAGAGTGCCCCCATTTATCATCTCAGAACTTATTCTTTTTGCATCGATTTCAATCATACTGTACCTTATCATAGGACTCAGACAAAGAATATTTCAACTACAGTGATTGATATTGTGATACTATCCACGTTTCATCAAGACGATAGTGACATGGTTCATCTGGATTACAGGACTTGCGTATTTTGGTAATTGATTTATTTTTGATGGATGAATATCAAGATTTGTGATTATTGTAACATTTTTGATACTGTTTGTAGGCATTACCATTACTGATCCGCTATATGAACGCATCATGTCACTCATGTGACGTAAGTATCGTATGATGATCATTACTATACCATGACACGACACGACACAGGTACTCCAACTTATTCGTCATACGATTGCTGCAGAAATCACTATCTATTCATACGATACTACTCCAACAACAATTGATCAATATGATACTGTTATTTTACTATGACCACTGTGATTAGATCAACTACAACACCTTGCAGATCAAGTTACCATTGCTGGCAAAGAATTCTTTCATGTTCATAGTGCAATGTTTTTACGCTGACTGATTTTTCAACAGCAACAATTGTGACCACTACTATGATTACAATATAAATCATCCATTATTGATGAACGAGCACTGGTGACAAAACGCATCATCGATATTGTTGGGGCATGTATAGGGATTGTCGTACTAAGTCCCTTTATGATCTATATCGCATACCGTATCAAGCGTGAAGATTGATGACCCATTTTATTTGTCCAACAAAGAGTCTGACTTGGATGACATACATTTAACTTCCTAAAGTTTAGAAGTATGAAGTTCGAATATTGTACTGGCCCATGATATGGCGGCACCAAAGCAGACCAATACTATGAAATGCTGATTAAATCAGATCGCAATGTACGCCCATGATCTCTACCGAAAATTCATAATGACCCAAGAGTCACCAAGATAGGTCAACGAATTCGTACCAAATCTTTGGATGAGTTGCCTCAGTTATTCAACGTACTATGAGGCTCAATGTCCCTCATTTGACCTCGTCCACATCTACCTCGTGAAGTGAATCAATATGAGTCCTGGCAACACAGACTCTTGGCAGTTAAACCATGAATTACTGGTTATGCACAAATTTTTGGTCGCGATACGCTTGATTTTACACAAGAAGCCAAACTTGACCTATATTACATCCAGAACCGGTCCTTGTGGATGGACATCTATGTAATGTTTGCAACACTTGGTGTGATAAGTAAATGAAGATAGTTGATTTCTAAAATAAAATAGTAAAGATTTTTTTCTCACAATGAAACTATTGTATCAAAGTGATATTTTAGTATATATGGGTTTACAATTAAAGGATGAAAGTAGAAAGTCACACCTTTAACCTTGTATCTTTAACCTTATACTTAGTATATGACCTACTTTGATCTCATCTCAAGTCCACAATATCCCAAAAAAGCACTCATCTTCAAGCTCATCGAATTCTACACTGGTAAAACCAAGGACCAAATCTATCTTGAGTATCATGACGAAATGTGAACCGATCTGGAACACAAAGTGATCAACTGATATCGCCGTTATGTGGACGGGGGAGAGCCGCTAGAGTACATTACCGATAATGTGTCGTTTTTGGGTAATCATTTTCATATTGATGGGAGAGCATTGATCCCAAGACCAGAGACAGAATATATGATCCAGTCAGTAGTGCAATGGGCTGAAAAGGCTAAAAAAGGCAAAATGACTTCGTCGGCTGAAGAGGCTAAGAATATTTTAATTGATGTGTGAACTGGGTGTGGAGTGCTTGGCTTGAGTTCACTACTTCTTGCTCCTCAGGCATGGTCACATACTTATCTGACAGATTATGAACCACAGATCATTGAACTTACTCGCAAAAATCTTACCAGACATCAATCAGAAATAACATATCGTGGATCAATCAGCACAATTGAACTTATCACTGCAAGCATGCTCGACTGGGTCAACTCAGAACATGTCTGACTACGAAATTCTCATGATACTATCGTCATTGTTGCAAATCTACCATATATTCCTGAGACTACTTTTGACCAAAATGTCGATGAATCAGCCAAAAAGTGGGAACCTCGTGAGGCGTTTGTATGAGGGGATGACTGACTGGACTGGTATAGAGTTATGTTTGGACAGTTGTTTGATCTCCAGTCATGATGACTCACCACTCCAGTGACGATGTTCTTAGAGATGATGACATGGCAGATGGAAATCCTCGAGCGTGAATTTGGAGATCGTATTCAGTTTAGTGTGACTAAGACATTTCACTTTAATATTATTATTGTGCAATGAAAACTCTCATCCTAATACGCCACGCACAAGCAGTAGATAGATCTCCAGTAATTTCAGATCATGATCGTCCACTTACCTCCAAGTGAACGAAGCAAAGCAAAAAACTTCCCAAACTGTTTAAGAAGTTAGATATCAAAGCAGATCATGTGATCTCAAGCACCGCTAATCGCTGTCATGATACAGCGAAGCAAATCTGCAAGAAGTTTGACCTCAAATTGCATACCGATGAAAATCTATTCTTCAAAGGAGTTGATCCTTATTTGGATAATGTTGCTGGTGCGACAGATAATATTCAATCTCTTATGATTGTATGACATAATGATGATCTTACTGATCTCATATCTCTGCTTCTTCGTTGTAATTTCCCACCAGTAGCCAAGTGATCTGCGACAGTCATCGAGTTTGATATTGAGAGCTGGACTGAGGTGAGGAAAGCAGGTGGGGAGCTGAAATGTTATTTATCAGTGTAAGTTTTCAGATGAATCTACCTCAACGCAAATCTCCTCGTCGACCTGATTATGACTATACTAGTATTGGTACATATTTTGTCACCATTTGCACGAAAAATAGACAGCATTATTTTGGTAAGATTTGTAGGGACGCCCTCGTGGGGTGTCCGAATACCGAAATGATTGACATAAATAATGAAAACGGACAGGCCACGAGCCTGTCCCTACAAATACATCATGATGATTATGTCTGACCATCATTGTGATCTATTATTTGAATATTTAAGTCAAACGTTACAAAACATATTAAACAATCCTGAGTTGAAATACCATATTGAGATACCTTTGCACGACAAAATAGATATCATGACCATATCATCAGGAATGAAAAAGAATATAATCAAATTAAGTATTATATTCAGACCAATCTGCAAAATCGAGAAGATGACACATTAAATAAATAATCCATTATCAATCTTACAACCTATCATGAAATACCTCCTCTCCACTCCCTATAACTGTGCACAAGCTGCCAAGACTGAACTCAAGCGTCTCGGATATCCGCTATCTCGCGTCATCACGCCTACCACGCTCGAATTTGAGTGAGATGAGACTGCAATCGCTCGTATCAATATCTGGAGTAGAGTAGCAAATAAGCTGTATCTGACTGTGTGACAGTGTAATGCAATCACTCGAGAACACCTATATGAGTGAGTATTGTGAGCTCGTCGAGAGCATTGGTTGAGTCCTGGACAGTGAGTCATCGTCACTGCAAGCTCGAAGAATAGTCAACTCACATCAACACCTACTATTCAATCAATCAGTCAGAAGGCAATCTATGACAAAATTGGAAATAAGAAGCAATTGAATATTGATGAAAATATCGCACCACTAGAAATCATGATCTCAATTGATCGTAATGAAGTGACGATTTTGCTCAATAGTAGTGGCTATAGTCTTCATCGTAGATGATATCGTCTTGAAACTGGAACAGCACCAATCAAGGAGAATCTTGCAGCAGCCATCGTCCTCGACAGTGGTTGGAAGTTTGATACACCATTATATGATATCTGTTGTGGTAGTGGCACAATTGCGATTGAGGCTGCCATGATTGCCAAGAATATTGCACCTGGATTGCATCGTGATTTTGCATTTCAGTCTTGGGGGCGGTATGATCAGAATCTGTATGCTCAGGAGATGAAAGCTGCCTATGACGCTCAGAGATGGGACAAGCAACACACCATTATTGCTAGTGATATCGATCCTGATATGATCCAAATCGCTCAGTCGAATGCAGAACGTGCTGGTCTGACTGATGTGATTGTCTGGTCTACTCGCTCATGTCAGGACTACCTGGATCAAGCTATGTCTGGAACTCTGGTGTCCAATCCTCCATATGGAGATAGACTCAAACCTCATGATCTCAACCAGATCTATACGACATTTACCAGACTCTATCAGGAGCAGGATCTCAACTGAGGTATCATCACCAACTTTGATCGACACCCACACTCCAAATGGAGTCAGACCCTCTATTATAACTGATCAGAAGAAGTTACATGGTGGAAGAAAGCCCAGATGTAATACTCCTCTCAAAATCTGTAAGAATTGCAACAAAATAATCCTTATCTCACTCATAAAGACTAATTTTATCTTGTTCTTCGAGACATGATTTACACATAAGACGTAATATATTTTGCAGTATTTTTTTTCATTCATCAGAATATCTATTGTGACTCATTCATTGTATAACGCCATGTACTCGGATACCAAGTTGTGCGATATTCTTAGTAAAAGAAGGATGAGCAATATCCATATACGTTTTTATAGTATCATACGAAAAATAGTATCTAGGAACTATGATATTCATAATTCATCGCAGCATAATCATTTCAAGTATAACATCTCATTTCATCCATTCCTTAATTCACAAAAGATAATCAATTTCACATATTGAATCATTGGTAGACAATTCAAGCAAACCATCAAGTACTAGATATAATTCCAAAAAATCATCATAATATGGTTGAATAGCGTATTCTAACTTTACCCTTATGTCATCAAAAGACATATTACCAAAAGCAAATAAATATAAAGGAAAAAAATCTAAAAGATTAGTATGATAAGTATCTACAAAACTAGAGATTAAGGAAGGAGGAAGACATCAAGACACTCATTGATACGACTGTAAATGTTTGAATAACACAGTGTTGTCATCAATTGCAAGATTTCATGAATATCTCAAATATAATCAATAATCGCTAAGGGCATGCTGTAGATCTCAGCGAGAAATAGTAATATTTTTTTGATATGTAGGTCGCCCATATTGAATTGAGGCAGAAATGACAAAGTTAAAATGATCAATAGATTTATCCATTTTGTCTATATAGCAAAAACATCAAAGATATAAGTATATAATGTTTACAAATAATTTGTCAATCTTTTTCTCTCGATTTTCATCCAAAAAACCTTAAACAGGTTACGAACTTTAAACTTTATAAACCAAGATCATGGCTTGACACTCCAAATGGGCAAATATCAAACACCGTAAAGCAGCAGAAGATGCCAAAAAATCTCAAAATTATGCCAAAGTAGGTAAACTCATCCAGATTGCTGCTCGTCAATGAGCAGATCCACTCATGAATCCAGCACTTGCAACCGTGCTCCTCAAGGCCAAACAATACAATCTCCCCAAGGAAGTCGTCCAACGTGCAATCGAAAAAGGTAGTGGCACAGGAGAAGGTAGTAATCTGGAAGTCATCTTCTATGAGTGATATGCTCCAGGTGGGATCGCGATCTATATCAAGTGCGTCACTGATAACACCAACAGATCTGCAGCAAATACCAAAACCCTCCTCAATAAATACGGCTGAGCTCGATGAGAGCCAGGTTCTGTTGCACGACAGTTTGCCGAGAAGGGTGAAATCATCATCACTGGAATCAAGGAGATTAAACAGAACAAAGGTAAGACAGTAGAAGAAATCAGATCATTTGATACTGACACATTAGAGATGAATCTCCTCGAATGCGATATTGAGGATTATGAGATAGATGCTAACTTATGTCGTGTTACTACTGCCAGAGATAGTCTCATCACGGTCACTGATCAGCTCGAGACTGCATGATATGCGATAGAGTCTTCAGAGTTAGTCTATATGCCGAGCAACACCATAGATCTGGATGATGCAGGTCGAGAGAAGCTTGAGAGAGTCATTGAAGCACTTGAGTCTGATGATGATGTAGACACCGTATATCATAATGCAGGATAACAAATAATTTAGTTTATTCTAGGCAATATTCTTAAAGTGACTACTAGAGCAAATAAGATAATTGAAATAAGAATACTTACTAGCTTTTTCTTCGTAGGAGATAGATCTTTAGTATATCATATGTAACCAATTACGTATCATAATATAACTCCAATAATTCCTCATAAAAGTCATCACATCGTCATACTACATATCATTGCTATAAATCACCGCTGAATATATGAGTTTTTTTCATTAAATTTACCATTCTCATCGAGCCACCAACTGCTAAAAAACTTTTTCATCAGAATAAATATAAAATAAATAACAACTGATATATATATAAACCTAAAAGCAAGTAAATTTTAGCAAAAGTCTATGTAACTAATGACCTACAACCTCTCCGACTACAACTTCACTCTCCCCGAACATCTCATCGCACAACAACTTGCATCACCTGCAGATAGTTGTCGCCTTATGGTAGTAGATCAATGACAGATCAGCCATCAGCATTTTACCGATATTACAGATCATTTGGGTAGTTGAGATCTCCTCATTTTCAATGATAGCAAGGTCGTCCCAGCTCGTGTCCAGCTTACATCAGCAGATATGATTACCACCAAGTCAGGTAAACAAGTAGAATTTAAACTCGGAGAAGCAGAGATTTTTTTCTTACGTCAGTATAGTGATATAACTTTTGAAGCACTCGTCAGATGGGGCAAATGGTTTAAGACTTGATCTATAGTCACAATTTGAGATTATAAGTTAACGATCGGAGAAGTCACACTTGCAGGGAGAATGATCACTGTCTCGAAATCTTCCCTGATAAGGGAAGGTGGCGGAACGCCGGATGGGTTTGAGGGGAACTTGGTGTTACAATTCCTCCACGATCATGGCACCATCCCATTGCCACCGTATATCGCAGATGATGCATCCAAATATGATGACTATCAGCCCATTGTAGCCAAGCAGGAGGGCAGTGTAGCCGCTCCTACAGCAGCGCTGCATTTTACCGATAGACTATTGCAGCAGCTCGATGACAAGTGAGTACAGCGTGCATCAGTGACACTTCATATCGGTATCGGGACATTTCGTCTCATCGACGTAACAGATGTACGTGATCACGAGATCCACCGCGAGGTGTGTCAGGTTTCTATAGAATTATTCACTCAAGTCGCTCGTACACATCTGAATAACAAAAAGATCACTGTCGTGTGAACCACAAGTTGTCGCACCATTGAATCACTACCATATCTATACTTACACATTCGTAATCAAATCATACTTGATCAAGATATTCGTCAGTATTGGGACAACTTAATTATAAATTGTATTGATTCTGACTATATTATTGATCCAGTAGTGATGTGAGATATTGTCGAATTTGAGACACAGCTATATATGTACCCATGATTTGAGCCTAAAATACTTGATCATCTTGTGACCAATTTTCACCTACCACAGTCAACACTATTACTTATGATTGCATCTCTTATTGGATATAGCACACTCATGAAGTGCTATGAAGTTGCCATCCAGCAAGAATATCAGTTCTATAGTTTTGGTGATGGAATGCTGCTAAAAAACATAAAACCTCAAAACAGTCAACTGATATCTTGATCATATAACACATAAACTTGAACTATCTAAATATATTACTATGCTAGTGTTTATTTTAGTAGATAATTATGTTATATGGAACCTACCAACCAGACTACTCCATGGCACAAAAAAAATGTGCTATGATTTACCTTAATTGAATTGATCATCATTATTGTAATCATTGGTATTCTATCAATCTCACTAATTCCTCGCATTAGAGGGGCACAAGATAGAGCAAGAAGAGTAGTAATTACATGACTTCTAAGAGAATCTTTTGTTCAAGCACAAAGATATCACATAGAAAACAATACTTATGAATGATTTTGTGAACAAAGCGCTATACAATCAATAATACAAACGTTGTGAGGCTCATGAGTTGCATCATGTTATGTATTTCCCAATCCCTCTAATTTTAATCCATATCTCACGCATATCGAATGGTGAATTGCTGTAAAACATAGAGATATATACTATTTTGCAGATCCTCAGTGACTATTCATGCTTGATCGTACTAATGCACTACCTAATGTAACAACTTGGCTAGTATTTATGTCCACCTGTGATGCAACAGGGAAAAAAGCTCCGAGAGTATCATCCCTAAGAGCAATGTATAATATTAGAAATGGTGCAGACTATCCTTCATACTTTTGACCTAATCCTACATTACGATCATCCACAGAAGATCCTAGATCCTGGATGTCTAATTTTAGCTGGCTTACAAGTATGCAGGCTGGAATGTCTGTAGAATGAAGTAAAAACTGATCAATGAGTTTAGGTCGTTGTGCAACTAGTTTGACAACATAGTTTGAGCAAAAATCTATTATAATGTATTTATTTTGAATATAGGTGCTTCTATAATTTGTGCTGGATCACAAGTTAAGTTATTAATACATATCATTTATTATCATCAATAACCACTAAGGCTACACATGAACCAAGAATACACCAATCTAATCATCTTAGTTGTTATCATTGTGATAATCATATCAGCACTTATACCAATGCTATGGTCTCACTATCAAAATAGTCGTAGCAACAATCATTCTGTTGATAATACCACACCCTATCGTGACAAATTGCTACATATCAAACATCCCATAATCTCTCAACTATACGATCACTATAGCCAAGTTATGATAGGTCAGAATCATATATTTATCTGACTCATGTGATGTCGGCTCGCTGGGGGTCATTGTCTCCTCACTGGCCTACCAGGTACTGGTAAGACGCAAGCGGTCAAAACCTTTGTTAGTTTGCTATGACTAGATATGGGGAGAGTGCAAGGCACGAGTGACCTCCTCCCAGCAGATATAACTGGATCACTGATCTACAATCCTAAGACGAGTGAGTTTGATACAGTATTTGGTCCGATTATGCATGAGTGCGTACTCGTAGACGAGATCAACCGTATGCCAAGCAAAACCCAATCAGCACTACTTCAAGCAATGGCAGAGTGATACATTGTGATTGGTCAGAATACCTATGATTTACCACAATCATTTATGATCATTGCAACACAAAATCCCCATGATCGTATTGGTACATTCTTATTACCACAAGCACAACTAGATAGATTTATGTGTGAGGTAGTAGTCGGAGCTCCAGGGTTAGAGGAACAAGAGCAGATTCTCAATCAATTAAATCAAAATAAGATAGCAGAGAAGCTCCCCCTTGATAAAGAGGGTAGTCGAAGACTGGGGGATTTGCAATCAGAATATAATCAAATCACCATCTCGTCATCTATCACTACTTCAGTCGCACAACTCATCCAAGATCAGTGATTGTCATCGAGAGCTGGACAACATATCATTGCATTTGCACGTGCATTAGCTCTCATGGACAATAGACAACATGTGGATCAGTCGGATATTACAGTAGCTTTAAATTATACAATAGAGCATCGCTTGAAATAAGCAATAGATTAAATATGATACATACACAATATCTCGAATGAGATTCCCCAGTTATTAAGTTGGGCAAAAAATCCTTTATTTTTTTGATCATATATCATGTACCAAGTAACAGTCGATGTGCCATTTCGTACACAAAGTGATCATATTTCACTATATGACTTAATGATACAATATGCTCATTATCAACAAGAGTCTTGAGGCTACGACTTCGTAGGTACTGCCGAGGATTGTATTGCTGATTTACGTAGTCGTATCCCAAATTATCATGATCATCAAGAGACAGAAGCAGTTCACTAAGGCTTTTGATAAGCTTCCTATCAAAATAGCAATCAAGGTAGTAGAGACGCTTGAGATTTTTTCTGTAGATCCATTTCAAAATTCTCTCAATAATCATCAACTACAATGAAAACTATGAGATTTAAGGTCACTCAATGTGACTGGTGACTATAGAATACATTTTAGAGAGCTCAGTGATGGATCATATGAGCTTGTGGAATTAGTAAATGTTGGAACTCATAGTCAGTTATATGGATAGACTGCACGTGCACTGCCTCTCATGGAGTTCTGTTTTCCAAATGATGACATATGTACCTCTTTTTTAAATTTCTATATTATCAATTTATTTTCTTAAATATTGCAAATAACTCAAATAATGCGTTGAAAGAGATAATTTAAACTACATCCTCTGTCACATATGAATCTGAAACTTCAAATATTTTATCAAACTTATTCGCTAATACTAAGGATATTTCTTTATTACTAAAGCAAACAATTGCTCAATGATATTGAGTGTCTGTCTCTAGTCTAAACATTGAATTATCAAATACAGCGTAATGACAACGTTTATGAAATTCTTTGTTATAAATATTTAATGATTCTTCATTAAACAACCTAATTTTTACTTTATCATCATTGTT
>Ga0075154_10001170_pt1 | contig 19374 bp, 17 predicted proteins | sample JI71714BDNA_FD_70965 | JGI IMG/M metagenome (GOLD analysis project Ga0075154, IMG submission 70965) | Wastewater effluent complex algal communities from Wisconsin, to seasonally profile nutrient transformation and Carbon sequestration -... | ecosystem: Engineered > WWTP > Effluent > Algae...
AGAAACGCCTGCTCCGAAAAAAGCGAAGGCTTCTGTAGCGAAGGCCAAAGCCCAGCCAAAAGTGAAGCCCAAGGCGCCGCCCAAAAAGCCCGCCACCGCAAAGGGCAAAGGCCGGTAAGCGATGAATGCGCCAGTCGCGAAATGGGAGGGAGACCCGCTCCGCTACGCAGGCAAGAAACTGTTCATCCTCGACGCGCGCAACGGGGTAGAACGCAAGCATCTTCTCGACTGGTTGCATGGCACCTGGGGTCAGGTGGAAGAGGGTGAATGGATCGCGCTTCCGCTGTCGGATGAAAGCAAGGCGCTAAAACTCGAGCCGCTGGCGGCGCGGCTGACAGCAAGCGATGATGCCAGCCTGATCATCCCGGTGCGCATCGCCTGGCGTATTCCCAATTTCGACAAGGACCGTGCACTAAGGTTGCGCGACATCGTTTTCGGCGATCCGCGTCTTCCGGGAAGCTTGCGTGCGCGCATAATCCTGATGCGAAACCGTCGTCGCGCGCAATGTGTGCTGGGTGAGCCTGCGACGATCGCTGATTTGAAGCGCCGCTTTGTTGAGGATGTGGGCACTCCGGGAGACGACGAAACCAGCGGCTTTGCGGGCTTTGTTGCGCGGCAAGCCGTGCTGACTCTTGAAATGCAGGAACGCGGTGTCGTCGGCACCCGCTATAAAGTGCCGCGTTTCGTTGCAGACAGCATCGCTGCCAGCCCCAAATTTCGCGAGGCGATCGCCGCAATTGCGGCTGAAAGCGGAAAGTCGCGGCGCGACCTGATGCCAGAAGCGCGCAAATATATGAAAGAGGTCATCTCGACCCCAAGCGCATTGTTTCTGGATCTGCGCGCGCGCCTCGAACGCTTCATGATGACGCAAGGCTATGACAAAGGCTTTGTCTATGATCCCGATGAACTTGAGCAATTGCGCGAACTGATCCGCTCAAAACCAACGGTGTTGTTGTTCACGCACAAAACCTATCTCGACGGCATTACACCCAACGCGTTGTTTTACGACAACGACATGACGATGCTGCACAGTTTTGGCGGCATCAATCTCGACTTTTTCGGGATTGGCACGCTGTTCCGCCGATCCGGTATGATCTTCATCCGCCGCAGCTTTCAGGACCTGCCCGTTTATAAAGTCGTGCTGCGGCAATATATTGCCTATCTTCTGGAGAAACGCTTCCCCATGTCTTGGGCTCTGGAGGGAACGCGCTCGCGGCTGGGCAAGTTGATGCCGCCCAAATATGGCATCCTCAAATATGTGCTTGATGCGGCTCACGATGGTGGAATCGAAGATGTTCATATCGTTCCGTTTGTCACCAGCTTCGACCTCATCCGCGATGTCGAGGAATATGCCGAGGAGCAAACAGGGCGGGCCAAGGCGCCGGAGTCCTTTTCCTGGTTCATCGGTTATCTCAAAAGCCTTCGCGAGCCGATGGGGAAGGTGCGTATTGATCTGGGCAAGCCGGTGGTCGTTGCCCGTGCGCCTGATCCTGAGGACAAGCTAGCACTTTCCAAAATCGCCTTTGATGCTTCGGTCAATGCCAATCGGGTGACGCCAATCACCGAAACGGCAGCTTTGTGTATGATCCTGCTTGGTACGGCCCCACGCGGCGCGACAGCAGAGGAACTGGTGCAGACAATGACGCTTATCGCCGACTGGGCGCGCGCACGCGGGATAAGGCTGAGCAGCGAATTGGAAACGCTTGACCGCTCAGCGTTGCGTGCCACCGCCGACACATTGGTCAATTCGGGGCTGATCCACCGCGATGAAAGCGGAAGCGCCAGCGTCTATGCGATTGAACCTGCCAAACATGCGATGGCAAGCTATTACCGCAACACCATCGTCCATCATTTCCTCGACAAGGCAATCATCGAATTCGCATTGTTCAAGGTGGATGACGAATGCGATGGAAATTGCGAGGATGCTTTTTGGGCAGAAGCGATGCGGCTTCGTGACCTGTTTAAATTCGAATTTTTCTATCCACCGCGCGAACAGTTTCAGCGAGATTTGCGTGCCGAACTTGACCGTACCGATGGCCAATGGTCCGCGCGGCTGGCGGCAGGCGGACAGGAATTGCGGCGGCTTGTACGCAGCTTCCAGCCTTTTGTAGGCCACGCAGTATTGCTGCCTTTTGTCGAGGCTTATACCATTGTCCTCGACCAATTTGTGCGGCTGAAGGTCGGCGAAGCGCTTGAGAGCAAGGCGTGCGTCGAGCAGGGGCTTGCCGAAGGACGTCAGGCCTATCTGCTGCGCCGGATCAGCAGCGAAGCATCGATTGGCAAGATCCTGTTCGAAAATGGCTACAAGATGGTCGAACATCTTGGACTGGCAGGGGTAACGACTGAGGAAGTCGCGCGCAGCCGACGCAAATTGCTTGCCGAGTTTCGCGGGCTATCGCGCAGGATGGAAAAAATGCGTATTGAGCTGCTCGCTCAGGCAGAGCGTAACGCCGAAAGGGAAATGGGCACATGACCCAGCAGTTGAACGCGCAAGACGCACAATTCCTCTATATCCAGACTCCCAGCACGCTGACGCATGTGATGGCGGCCTATATATTCGATCCGGCAACTGCACCTGGTGGCAAGGTGCGGTTCAAGGATATTGTTCGCCACGTCGAAAGCCGTCTGCACACTTCGCCAGTGTTCAAGCGCAAGCTTTACCGCCTGCCGTTCGATTTCGACCATCCCTATTGGGTTGAGGATGAAGCCTTCGAGCTGGAAACGCATATCAGCCATGTGCGGCTGCCCGAACCTGGCGATTGGAGGCAATTCTGTATTCAGGTCGCGCGCCATTTCAGCCGCCCGATGGATATGAACCGGCCATTGTGGGACATGTATGTTGTTGAAGGGCTCGATCGGATAGCCGGCATAGCACCCGGCAGCTACGCCATCCTGACCCGCATTCACCACGCCGCCATTGATGGCGCATCAGCCGCGCATTTCTTTGTAACGCTCAGCGACATCGATGCAAACGGGACGCCGGTGATCAAAGTCCCAGAGGGTAGTTTTGAACTGGCGAAGGAGCCCAGCACGGTTGAAATCCTGTCGCGCGCGGCAACGGCTAATCTGACGTCACCGGTGAAGTTCATGGAATCGCTGATGAAGATGTCGCCTGCGATTTTGAGCGAGGCGCAAAAGAGCCTGTCGCAGGGCAAAGGCAATGAAAGCGGCGTTCCGCAAACCCGGTTCAATGCGGCCCTGTCTCCGCACAAGATGTTCGACGGAACGGATTTTGCGCTGGCCGATTTGTCGTCGATCCGGAAAAAAGTCGAAGGCGCAACGATCAACGATGTTGTGCTGGCTGTTTGCTCCGGTGCGTTGCGTCGCTATTTGCAGCACCATAAGGAATTGCCGAAAAAGCCGCTGGTCGCAGTCGCTCCTGTCAATCTCCGTTCCCAATCGAGCGACGCAGAAATGCCGGGAAACAACATCTCGGCGATGTCGGTCGAGCTGGCCACCCACCTTGCTGATCCGCTCGTCCGGCTTAAGGCGATACGAGCCTATACGCAGGATGCCAAAGAGGCGAAGACCGGCCTGTCGGCGCGGGTGATGACCGATTTGAGCAAACATATTCCGGGTGCCACCATGTCGGGTGTTGCGCGTTTACTGTCGAGCCCGCGTTTCGCGCCAAAGGCGACCAATGTCTTCATCTCCAATGTGCCGGGCCCCCAGTTTCCGCTCTATATGAATGGCGCAAAGCTGACGCATCAATATGGCATGGCGCCGCTGGCGCATAATATGGGGCTGTTCATTGCCACCCCCAGTTACAATGGCCGGATGAGTTTCTGCATCACGTCGGAACGCTCAATCCTCCCTGACATTGCCTTTTTCAGAGAGTGTATAGAGGCATCATTCGCCGAGCTTATGGCGGCCGATCCTGCAAAAGCGCCAAAGCCGGTGGATAAAGCCAAGCCTCGCGTTGCCAGCAAGCCAAAAGCGGTGGTAAAGCCCAAGCGGGACGTTCCGCCAAAAGCGGGTAAAGCAAAAAAGGGAGCCGCCACCAAAGCCAAACCCGCCGCAAAGCGCGGTACCCGGTCAAAAGGCTGACGTGGCAGACATTCCCGGATCGAAGGTATTTGACATGATGTTGAACCCATTGTTCGGCACCGAAACTGAACTCGCCAAGGCGAAAGATTATTTCGAATGGTCAGAAGCCGCGCAAAAGCTGGACAGCAAAAGCGGCAAGGCCAATTGGCGTGAGCGCGATGCCAGCGAGCATTATGGCTATAAATCGATCCGCCGCCGCCTCGAAACATTGAATGAACTGCGCGCAGCAGGTGACAATGAAGGGCTGCTCTACACGCTCAACGAAGGCATCCACGGCAATATGGACGGGATGGCCAATGACAGCCTGTGGGCCGAGGCGCGTTTTGGCACCAAGCAACTGATCCACGACTATGTCGATGCGATTGCCGATGCGTTGGTGCATCTGGCGAGCCCCGAAGTCGATGAAATTCCGGTCGAAGAGAAACGCGATTTCTTCCGCCGCGCCTATCATTGCTATGGCTGCTCGGCGCTGCTGATGAGCGGGTCGGGCGCATTTTTGTTCTTCCATGCGGGCGTGGTGAAGGCCCTGTGGTCGGAAGGTTTGCTGCCCAACATCATTTCGGGATCAAGTGGCGGGTCGGTGATCGGTGCGCTGGTTTGCACCCATACCAACGATGAACTTGCCCCCTATTTCGACCCCGACAAGCTTGCCCGCGAATATGAAAATGACGAGGGGCAAACCTTGTTCAACCCCTTTGGTGCATCCAAGCGGATGAGCCAGGTTCAGGTGCGTGAACGGCTGGAAGAAATCATTCCCGACCTGACCTTTCAGGAGGCCTATGAACTGACCGGACGGCATCTCAACATCTCGATCGCACCCGCCGAAAAACATCAGAACGGACGGTTGATGAACGCGATCACGTCGCCCAATGTTTTCATTCGCGATGCGGTATTGGCGTCGTGCGCCGTTCCGGGAATTTATGAGCCTGTGGCACTCCATGCCAAGGATCATGAAGGCAATCGCGTTCCCTATCTGCCGGGACGCAAATGGGTCGATGGTTCGGTGACGCATGACCTGCCGTCGAAACGGCTGTCGCGGCTTTACGGGGTCAACCACCATATTGTCAGCCAGGCTAATCCGCTGATCACGCCCTTTGCAAGCGATGTGACGCAAGGGCCGGGACCGCTTTCGGCGATCCGCCGTGCGTCGGTTTCGACGCTGAAGGCGTGGCTCAACGTCAATATGCAATTGTGGGACAAGCCGCTGCAACTGGTTCCGCAACTCCACAGTCTGGCCAATATGACGATGTCGGTCATCAATCAGGATTATTCGGGTGATATCAATATCATCCGCCCGATGATGATGTGGTCGCCGTCGAAAATCCTCAGCAACCTCTCGCTTGAGGATATCAGCGAGTTGATGGATCTGGGTGAACGCGCGACCTGGCCCAAGATCGAAATGGTGCGTGCGCAAACAAAGATCAGCCTGACGCTTGACCGCATTCTCGCCGAATATGAAAATGCCGACATCGAGCCCAAAAAGCGCGCGATGAAGAAGAAAATCGGCTGATGGAAACGCCGATCATTCTGCCAACGAATTCGGCGGGGGCCGGTGCAAAGCTGCACTGGCACGCATGGTTACCGTCGGAAACGCCGAGGGCGGTGGTCTTGCTTATCCACGGATATGCCGAGCATTTGCGGCGCTATGATCATGTCGCAGCAGTGTTGAATGCCAAAGGTCTGGCGGTCTATGCGCTTGATCATTGGGGACATGGCAAATCCAGCGGCACGCCCGGTTTTGTCCCCGCTTTTTCGGCCTTCACCGATGGTGTCGAGGCGTTGCTGGCACAGGTCAAGGCACGACATCCGGGCCTACCATTGATCCTGATCGGCCATTCGATGGGCGGGCTGATTTCGGCGACGCATTTGTTGAGCCATCAGGCCGAATATGCGGGTGCAATCTTGTCCGGCCCGGCGATCAAGCCTGCCGAAGAGCCTTCGCGATTGATGATTTTCATCAGCCGTCTGTTGTCGCGGCTGTTGCCGAAAATGGGTGTGTTGGGGCTCGATGCCAACGGCGTCAGCCGCGATCCAAAGGTTGTTTCAGACTATCTCGCCGACCCGCTGGTCTATACCGGCAAGATCAGCGCGCGGCTGGCCAAGGAAATGTTCGAGGCGATGCATCGCGTGCAGGCAGAAGCCCGGACAATCCGCGTGCCGATGCTGATCCTGCACGGCGCAGAAGACAGTCTGGCCGCGCCCGAAGGATCGCAATATCTTTACGACCATCTTGGTTCGCCTGATAAGCAGATCAAAATCTACCCACACCTGTTTCACGAAATTTTCAACGAACCCGAACGCGAAGCGGTTCTGGCCGATGTCACCGGCTGGATCGACGCGCATTTGCCGAAAGCTGCCAATCCATGACATTTTTGCTCATCATCCTCGCGCTGGTGCTTGCCAGCCCCTTCATGCTTTATCTGTTTGCGCCACGCGTGCTGTTCAACTTCGCCCGTGATGCCTTGCGGCGCAAAGCCGGGCTGGTGCAGAAATCGGTGGTGGTCGGTGGCATGACATGGCCCTATCTCGAAGGTGGCAATCCTGCGGGCAAGCCACTGGTGCTCGTCCACGGTTTTGGCGGGGATAAGGACAATTGGGCGTTTTATGCACCCTATGCCGCCAAAGATTATCGGCTGATCTTTCCTGATCTTCCCGGTTTTGGCGAAAATGACCGCAGCTTTGAACCTGACCATAGCGTCGCTGCCCAGGCGGCACGGCTCAAGGATTTCCTCGATACGCTGGGAATTGAAAAATGCCATTTGGGCGGCAACAGCATGGGCGGCGCGATCGCGCTGCGCTTTGCGCTCGATTTTCCGGACCGGTTGGTAACGCTGACCCTTTTCAACAATGCTGGCGTTATCGGTACCGACGAAAGCGAATTGCAGCAGATGGTGATGCAAGGCGAAAGCCCGCTGGTGCCACGTACGCTGGCCGATCTCGACCGGTTGCTCGCCTTTATTGCGCACAAGCCGCGATTTGTTCCACGCCAGTTCAAGAAAATGATGTTCGGCGATGTGAAGCCGCACGAAAAACTGCTCGACAAAATTTTCCAGCAAATTGCCGAAGACGGCCTGAACAATCCGCTCAACGATCGGCTGAAGGAAATCGAAATCCCGACCCAGATCATCTGGGGGCGGCACGACCGCTTGCTCGATGTCACCTGTGCGATTGTCCAGCATGAGGGCATTGCACACAGCGAGCTGGTGATATTCGAAGATGTCGGCCACGTCCCGATGATCGAAAAGCCGGCAGAAACCGCGAAGCATCATCTCGCCTTCCTTGCCAAACACTGATTTTCAAGGCACTTTCCCTGTCAGAGGGAGAGTGGAATGACATTGAAAATCGGCCTGCTTGGCGGCGGCAGTTGGGGGACGACCGTTGCATCGGTCGCAGCACGCAATGCGCCTGTGATGTTGTGGGCACGCGACACGGAAACCGTTGAAGACATCAATACAAACCATCGTAACAGCCGCTATCTGCAGGGAATCAGTCTTCCCCCGGCGTTGAAGGCCAGCGCTGATCTGGGCGAGGTTGTTGCCCAGGCCGATGTGATCGTCATGGGCGTGCCATCACACAGCTTTCGCAACGTGCTGGAGGAGGTGGCGCTGCACATTCGCCCCTGGGTTCCGGTGATCAGCCTGACCAAAGGGTTGGAGCTGTCATCGGGCAAGCGGATGAGCGAGCTTATCGTCGAATGCCTTCCCGGTCATCCGGTTGGCGTGCTGACCGGCCCCAATTTGGCGCGCGAAATCATGACGGGGCAGGCGGCTGCCAGCGTGATGTCCATGGAGGACGAGATTATCGTCAAGCGGTTGCAATCGCTTTTCCATTCCGGTCTGTTTCGTGTTTACACCAACACCGACCTGATCGGCTGTGAGTTGGGCGGGGTACTCAAGAACATCATCGCGATTGCGGTGGGCATGGGTGACGGATTAGGGGCAGGGGACAACACCCGTTCGGCGCTGATCACACGCGGTCTTTCGGAAATGACACGGTTGGGTGTGGCGATGGGCGGCAGGGCGCGGACTTTTTCGGGTCTTACCGGAATGGGCGACCTGATCGCGACTTGCACCAGCCCATTAAGCCGCAACCGCCATGTCGGGGTCGAACTGGGCAAGGGGCGAAAACTCGAGGAGATTATCGGTTCGATGCATATGGTCGCCGAAGGCGTGAAGAGCGCTCCGACTGTCATGGCGTTGGCCGAACAGCATGGCGTTTCGATGCCGATCAGCCGTGACGTCTTTGATGTGATTCAGGGCAACAAGACGCCGACCGAGATTTTCCGGGGGCTGTTGCGGTCAGCCGTAGGGTCAGAGGCGGAGGCTGGTTAAGTCCCGCAAAATGTCACATACTCGTCAGTCCCATCGGGTGCAGGCAAGGCATAATTCGCCCACTCTACACGCTCGATATAGGGGTTCTGAACCACCTCTAGCAAACTGAAGAAGGGCGCGTAATTGCCACCATTGGCACTTGCCAGCGCTTCCTCTACCTTGTGATTGCGTGCAATGTAGAGCGGGTTGACTGCCTCCATTGCCGCTGTTCGCTCGGCCGTCGATTGCGGATCGCGCGCCAGTCGCTCGTGCCACTGAACAAGCCAAAGATCAAATCCGCTGAGATCCTCAAACAGCGCCAGCGCGGCAGTATCATCGCCTGCCTGTGCCTGCGAAAGCGAGCGGAACAGCAAAGTGAAATCTGCCTTGCCCGCCTCCATTGCCTTCAACAGATCGAGCACCAGCTGCATGTCGCCATCCTCGGCACCGGCCAACCCAATCTTCGCGCGCATTCCCGGAAGCCAATAAGCGAAATAATGATCGGCAAAACCGTCGATCATCGGCCCCAACTTCGCCACATCCTCATCGCCGCCTATGGCATGGACCGCACCCGCCAGCGCCTCGGCCAGCCTGTGCATGTTCCAGCGGGCAATCCCCGGCTGGTTGCCAAAGGCATAGCGACCCTGCCGATCGATCGAACTGAAAACAGTGTCCGCCGCGTAGCGATCAAGAAATGCGCAGGGGCCATAGTCAATGGTTTCGCCCGCGATGCTGCAATTGTCGGTGTTCATCACGCCATGGACAAATCCGACCTGCATCCAGCGCGCGATCAGCGCGGCTTGCGCCTCAACCACTGCTTCAAAAAAGGCGAGATAGGGGTTAGTGGCATCCGCTGCTGCCGGATAATGCCGTGCAATAGCGTGGTCGGAGAGTTGGCGCACGGCATCCGCCCCGTGATGCGCGGCGAAATAGGCGAAGGTGCCGACGCGGATATGGCTTGCGGCAACCCGCGTAAGCACAGCACCAGGCAGGAAAACCTCGCGGAAAACTCCATCGCCAGTCTTCACTGCCGCCAGCGACCGAGTGGTCGGGATGCCAAGCGCATGCATTGCCTCGGACACCAGATATTCGCGCAGCACCGGTCCTAGTGCCGCCTTGCCATCGCCGCCGCGCGAATAGGGGGTGCGGCCAGAGCCTTTCAACTGAATGTCAAAGCGGCGGGCATCGGGTGCGACAATTTCGCCCAGCAAATGCGCGCGGCCATCGCCCAGTTGCGGGTTGAACTGGCCGAACTGGTGTCCGGCATACGTCAGCGCAATGGGCTGCGCGCCATCGGGGAGGGCTGCACCGGATAGCAACGCCGCCAGTTCGGCGTCGCTGACACCGCTTCGATCTAGGCCCAACTCTGCTGCCAGCGCATCGTTAAAAGCCACCAGTTCGGGTTTGCTCGCCGCGTCGGGTTCGCAGGCGGCGTAGAAACCCTCCATCGTTCGATGGAAACTGTTGTCGAAGGCAAAGGTCACAATTTCTGTAGCGCCACCGCGTTCATGCAATAGCGCAAGCCCGTGGGCGGCGGGCCATCTGGGAAGACATGCCCCAGATGCGCGTCGCAGACATTGCACAGCGTCTCCACCCGCACCATGCCGTGGCCGCGATCGACATGATAGGCGACGACATTTTCGGCGACAGGTGCACCAAAGCTGGGCCAACCGGTGCCGCTCTCAAATTTGGCGGCCGAATCGAACAGTTCGGTGCCGCAGCATTTGCAGCCATAACGCCCGGGTTCGAATAGGCTGCACATATCGCTGGAAAAGGCGCGTTCGGTGCCATGCTGGCGGGTGACGTAAAACTCCTCTTCGGTCAGCTCGCTACGCCATTCGGCCTCGCTCTTTTCCACGCGCGTCGGCGGAGCGAAGTTGCCTTTGTCCGCGCGCTCAATCACTTCGTTCCAATTACCAGCCATGTCGGGTCTCCGTTGATGCCTTCTTAGATGGTATGCCGAAGGCGAAGTAGCAAGCGGCGCTTGCGCTTGGTGTCGATGTAACCAATATAGCTATTGCAGCGAACTCCCATCAGGAGAATGCGATGACAATGACCCGCCGTATGATGTTGCGCTCAGGCCTTGCCTTGGCTGCGCTTGCCACTTCGGGGTGCAGCCGCGCTGCAAAGGGCAAATTTGAATATGTCCTTAGCGATGCCGAATGGCGCAAGAAGCTTAGTCCCGCCGCTTATGCGGTAATGCGGCAAGAGGATACCGAGCGTGCCGGTTCAAGTCCGCTGAACAAGGAAAAGCGGGTTGGCACTTACCACTGCAAGGGCTGCAACCTGCCGCTTTACCCGTCGCGAACGAAGTTTGAGAGCGGCACAGGCTGGCCCAGCTTCTGGGCACCCTTGCCCAATGCGATCCGTACCAAAAAGGATCAGGGCTGGCTAGGCCCGCGCATCGAATGCCATTGCCGTCGCTGCGGCAGCCATATGGGGCATGTCTTTGATGATGGTCCGAAACCGACCGGCAAACGCTATTGCATGAACGGCGTGGCGATGGTTTTTGTGCCTGCCTAAGGCAACAAAACCGCCCGCCCGACAACCTTGCGTTCCTGCATCATTTGGAACGCCTCAGTCCAATTGCTTAGCGGAAGGCGGGTAGGCGCGTGAGGATGGATAGTGCCGTTTGCGGCCATATTGTCCACAGCCGTTTGATTCTCGAGCCCCTGTTCGGGGAAGCGGCGGCCATATTCGCCAGCGCGGACTCCCATGAGTGAAAAGCCCTTGATCATCGCCATGTTGCTAGGAAGCGTCGCGATGCGGCCCGAGGTAAAGCCGATCACCAGCAACCGTCCGTCAAAGGCGATGCAGCGCACGCTTTCGTCAAAAACATCGCCACCGACCGGATCAAAGATGACATCCGCCCCGCCGCCGGTGATGTCGCGCACCTGCTGGTAAAATCCAGGGGCGGAATCGATGACCGCGTCAGGCGCATAGAGATCGGCAATGGCTTGGCGCTTTTCGGGCGTGCTTGCGGTTGCGACCACCCGAGCGCCCAACGCCTTGGCCAGATCGACACAGGCAAGTCCAACACCCCCCGCTGCGCCATGGACCAGCACCCATTCTCCCGGTTGCAACTGTGCGCGGCGAACAAGGGCGACATAAGCGGTCAGATAGCCGCTGCGATAGGAAGCCGCCTCCGCCCAATCGAGCCTTGCGGGCTTGGCGCGCAAATGCTCGGCGGGCAGCGCAACATAATCCGCCATGCACCCGAAACGCGCACCGCTGGCGATATCGCGTCCGATCAGAGTTTCATCGACACCCGGACCAACCGCGACCACTGTGCCACTGCACTCCATTCCCGACGTGAAGGGCAATGGCGGTTTGAACTGATACTCCCCGCGCGTCATCAACAGGTCGGGAAAACCAAGGCCAGTGGCGCGCACCTGCACCAGCACCTCGCCTTCGCCCGGGACGGGAACGGGCACCATTTCAAGCGCGCACCCCGACAGGTCAGGCGACAATTCACGCACCATGACAGCGCGCATCGAAGCGGGCAGATCAGTCACGCTGTTACTCGCGGTATGTCGGAGATCAAGGGACTATGGCCCCACGCACGAAGTTGGTTGAGCAGATCGCTGCCCGCAATTCCCAAAGACGCCGAATTGCGCAGCGGATGCACCCACACCCTTTCGGCTGCTGCAATTTCGCAATCCAGCACCACGTTGAGTGATTTCGGCTCCGCATTGATAGCGCCCAATGGTGTGACTGAACCCGGCGTCAAACCGATTAGCCGTTCCATATCGTCCGCCTTCCCAAAACTCAGCCGTTTTGAACCGATCACGGCGGGCAGGGCTTTCAAGTCAACACGGATTTCCGCCGGGACCGTCACCAGCCAAAAAACCGCGTCATTGTCCTTGAGGAACAGATTCTTGCTGTGGGTTCCGGGCAGCTGGTCGTGCAGCGCGCTGCTTTCGGCGACGGTAAAAACGGGCTGGTGCTCGACGACATCATAATCGATGCCGCTGTCATCCAGCCCGTGATAAAGACGCGCTTCGGCGTCCATTTTAATCTGGGTCAGGCCGGACGGTGCAGGCCGCACAATTTGTTGCCAGCGGGGTCGCGCAGATAGGCGAGATACATTTTGCCCATGCCGCCTTCGCGCCAGCCCGGGGGGTCTTCGCAAGTCGTGCCGCCGGCAGCGACACCGGCTGCATGCCATGCGTCGGCCGTTTCAGGCGTGTCCATGGTAAAGCCAACCGTGCCGCCATTGGCTGCGCAGGCGGGTTCGCCGTTGATCGGCTGGCTGATCGAAAATGTGCCGGTGGGGGTGAACCAGAATACCCGGCCCTTATCATCCTGAAAGCCGGGATTGGCTCCCAGCGTGCCGAGGATGGCATCATAGAATTTCTTCGATGCCTCGATGTCGTTTGTACCGACCATGATATGACTGAACATGCTTCTTCTCCTATTTTGAAACTCTAGAACACTACAACGCTGCGGATCGACTTGCCCGCATGCATCAGGTCAAAGGCGGTGTTGATTTCTTCCAGCCCCATAACGTGGGTGATCATCGGGTCGATCTCGATCTTGCCGGTCATATACATATCGACGATCTTGGGAACATCAGTGCGGCCCTTGGCCCCGCCAAATGCCGTGCCGCGCCAGTTGCGTCCGGTCACCAACTGAAAGGGGCGGGTGGCGATTTCCTTGCCGGCTTCGGCCACGCCGATGATGATGCTGGTACCCCAGCCGCGATGACATGCCTCCAATGCGGTGCGCATCACTTCGGTGTTGCCGGTGGCGTCAAAGGTATAATCCGCACCGCCGTCGGTCATGTGCACGATCTTTGCGACGACGTCCTCGCGGCTCATGCCTTTGGAATTGAGGAAGTCGGTCATGCCGAATTTGCGGCCCCAATCCTCACGGTCGGGGTTGATATCAACACCAATGATTTTGCCAGCCCCCGCCAGCCGCGCACCCTGAATGACGTTCAGGCCAATGCCGCCAAGACCGAATACTACGACATTGTCACCCACCTGCACCTTGGCAGTGTTGATCACCGCGCCAACCCCAGTGGTGACGCCGCAGCCGATGTAGCAGCTGGTCTGGAACGGCGCGTCCTCGCGGATTTTGGCGACTGCGATTTCCGGCAAAACGGTGAAGTTCGAAAAGGTCGAGCAGCCCATATAATGGAAGATGGTCTGGCCCTTATAGCTGAAGCGGCTGGTGCCATCGGGCATCAATCCCTGACCTTGTGTTGCGCGGATCGCGGTGCACAAATTGGTCTTGCCTGAGAGGCAGCTTTTGCACTGGCGGCATTCGGGTGTGTAAAGCGGAATGACATGGTTGCCGGGCTTGACCGAAGTCACACCAGCACCAACCTCGCGCACAATCCCTGCGCCTTCATGGCCAAGCACCGACGGGAATATGCCTTCGCTGTCAAAACCGTCTAACGTGTATGCATCGGTGTGACAGATTCCAGTCGCCATGATTTCGACCAAAACCTCACCAGCCTTTGGACCCTCCAAATCGAGTTCGACAATTTCGAGCGGTTTTTTCGCTTCAAAGGCAACCGCAGCGCGAGTCTTCATCGGCCAATCTCCCTTCTAATCGCAAACGGCCTTATTGGGGAGGTTGTTCTGGCGCAATATGTGAATGCGGGAAAAAATGCGGTTTTCACGTCTATCAAACACCTTAAGCGCGACCAGATCGTCGACCTATACCCCCGAAGGCCTCAGCAGTTGCGGTGCACATAGTCATTTTGTTCGCTCAGCACGGCGATGGCGCGTTTGATGACCGCCTTCGTCCGGTGCAGTGCGCCAATCTCGGAAGAAGACATGTGCAGGTGCCGTTTTCGATTTGGGCGATTAACTGTAGAGGCAAAGGCGAGCTTGTCGCCGGACACCGAACAGTTTTCGCTGGCGGTCGTGGAGGCTATGGCGTCCGTTTTTCCAGTGGTCTCAACCGATGTCGTGGATTTGCATCAGAAGCTCAGGACGCAAAATCTGCCATTTCTGGACGATTGTAACGATGAAACAAAAATGGAATGGCTATCTCCCGGCTGGCGACTGACCCGATATTGGGAAAAAGGCTAGGGAAAGACAATCTTAGTGCGGCTAGCCTGACCGTCCCATTTTGCGCACGCTGTGTGTCGAAATCATCGCGAACAGTTGTAATGCGCGCAACGGCTCTGCCATCAATACCAGACGGATCACCGTGCGCCACAATCCCGGACTGTTGCCGCCCAGTTGCAGCAATTTCCCGATCATCTTCAGGCCATCGGTCTGCATCGCTTCTTTCGAATAGCAAAGATGCGGGATGACGAAGGCAAGCACTTCCTTTTCCATGCCCTGACGACCGAACAGCGCATCCAGCTTATCAAGCGGCGGCAATGCGGTGAGCGCTTCCGTCGGGTCCGGCCTGCCAGCATTGCGTTCGTGATAGGCGGCAAGAGCGACGGCGGTACCTATCTGTTGTTCGGTCAGATGACGTTTGCTCACCTGGTCCGCCGAATGGCGATAACAGACCAGTTTTTCGGGCATGCTGCACAATTTGGTCAGATTGCTCAGCCGCAGCCACAGGTCAAAATCTTCGCAATGGCGAAAGGCCGCATGATAGCCTCCCACCGCTTGCACCATATCGCGCCGCATCATCACCGAGCTATGACAAAGCAACGATTCCGTGCCGATATTCGACAGGAATTGTTGGTGATCGAGCGCATAATCGGGGCCTGCCATGGGAAGCTCCTGTCCCTGCTCATCAATATTGACACGTTGCGAGCCGACAACACCATAGTCCGGATTGGCTTCGAGAAAGGCAACTTGCCGGGTAAAGCGATCGGGCATGGAAATGTCATCGCAATCCATGCGGGCGAGCAGCGGCGCGGTCGCGGCTGCGATCAACTCGTTGAGGCTTACGATGAGGCCCTTATTTTCGCGGCGGATGAGGCGGATACGATCATCGCGCCCGGCATAGTCCTGCAAAATGCTCCAGCTACTGTCGCTCGAGCCATCATCAAGGATCAGAAAATCGAAATCAGTGAGTGATTGCACCAAGATGCTTTCGATGGCGGGCGCCAGAAACTGCTCGCCGTTATAGACGCTCATCAAGACACTGATCGCTGGTTCGGGCATGATGTTGGGAAGACCCTATATTAGCGAATGACGAAGGTGCCGTTATCGTCCGATCAGGCCAAGGGCGTGGGCGGCGAAGGCATCCCGGTCGAGCACCCATCGTTGGTCTTGTGGCAATTGCGGGTCGCTATAGGTCCAGCCTCCATTGGCAAAAACACGGGCGGCGCGCGCGGACGTGTTGAACGCCAGCGAAACCATGCGTTGCTGCGCGCGGGTGGAATGTTCATTGCCTTCGATCAAGATTGGGTAGTCGCGCATCGTGAAGCCTTGCGGGTGCAGGGCGAAAACAAAGGGTTCGTTGCGGAAGCTCTCGACCGTCGTGTTCTGGAATACTGAGAGATAGACCTTGTCTAGCGCGTTGAGCGGCGAGGCCGGCATCTGCCAGCCATTGGTCACCAGCACTGGCCAAGGATACAGGTTCGCCGGACCATAAAGCATGTCGGTGCGCAGGGCGACCAGCCCCTCACGCGGGGTCTGTGCCGAGGCATAGCGTTGCAGGCGCAGATTTTTCGACCAGGTAAAGCCATAGGCCGAAGCATCAATCAAAGGCATTGCCGAGGGCGAAGTTTGCGATGAGCGGTTGGAAACCGTCACATCCTCGTAAATCCTCAGATAGGATTTGTCCTTCAGCTGGTGGCCGCTGGCGATATTCTGCCAAGTCTTTTGCCCATACCAGCTCGAACGAACCATGTGCGAGACGAGAATTCCGTTGATATAGGTGCTGTGTTCCTGATCGACATTGGTGCCGACATTCCCGGCAATTTCGCTATCCTCGATATAAAGCATCGTCTGACCCGAAGGCACGAATATCGCATTTTTGCCGCCGAATATCCTGGATCTGCGCACTACGGCAGAAAAAAGGCCGGGGCGTTCGCCTCCGAAGGTTTCCAGATGCAATGCCCCCATCGGCTGGACAGCGCCGGGGAAATCGAGTTCGATGTCGTGCATTTCAAAATGGATGCGCTGCCGCCCGATGTCCATCGCGCGCAGGTCGACCGACGCCCATTGGTCGTTGGTCCGGAATGTCACCCGCTGACCAGAGATGGAGGACCGCATAACATATTGGGTGCCGTTGAGGTTGCCCGCAAGTTGCGGCATCCACGGTGCAAAGGGGTACACGCAAGGCCGACCGCTTTGATCGGTTGCCTCATAGATGAAGTCAAAACCACCCTCGGCGCGGCCATACAGCGACGCAGCATCGCGGCCTTCATAGACTTCGCGGCGGGCGGCGCGGGAAGCATCGCATTTCACGAACAGGCGGATCGCGGGCCGACGCAGGCCGATCGTCGGCATGTAGGAGGGATAGGTGCTACCGTTGGTTTTGACCTGACGATGCTGGGTCGTTTGCCCATTTACTGTTGCATCGTCATTTGGCGCAGCGCTCTCGCCGACTGCTGATGCCGCTTCACTCAGCCTGCCGCAGCCTGCAAGCAGCGCAATGGTAATGGCAAGGAGTGTTATCGGACGACAGCAATCATTCATGTGTGAATCCTATTTTCCGAAACATATTAACATCGTCGGAAGCGACGACAGTCCATGTAAGATTGGTAGCGCACTCAATACCGCCAAAATGCAATAATATCCAGCTTTTACGGTAAAACTCCAACGACAACTGGCAACCAAATTGCCCTTAGAAGTTTCAGAGATTCTGAAATTACACCTTGAGGTCCAGCCCAGCAATTTGTGTAGCATCGGCAAATCAAGGCCGCATTTATTGCTCCTATCTGTATCGCCGCGCTCCCAATCGGTCACCATGGTGCCGGTCGCCTCGCATTTATTTATAATGAGTCCGAACCCTAGAGTCTCCAACCAGAGTTTTAGGATTTTTGGTTCCCCTCCATCGAGATATGGATCAGGTGATGGTTGAGCGTTGGATTTTTGATAACTTTGATCAGCATATCGACAAATGCGATAGTTGCTGGCCGGGTATAGCCGACAGACAGGGCTTCTTCATTTCAAATCGGTGTGTCGATCGACGCTGCCTTTACTCAAATGAAAAATTCAAACCGGTATTACTCCGACGAGCGAAGTATCGTACAATATGGCTTAGTCAAGCGGAGCCTTTTTTGCTGGCGGAGACTGAGTCCTACATATCGCTGTCGTATGTCTCTACAAATAAATGAAACTATTCTCTACCAGCCGGTTTTTCCCCACATTGGTCCCCACACCAGAGCGGAGATGATACATGCTAACGCGACGTCCGCTAAGTTGGACAGTCGCGACAGTCCGGTATTGAGCCCATGTTAGCAAGAACGGACGTTCGTTCACCGAGTATCGTGATGGGAGCCGCGCTGGATACTCCAGTACGTCCAGTTTTCAGAGCTGTACGGCCTAATTGGCTATTCTGTAACATCCCAGCCTATCGTGCAACGCAGCGGGTTGTCGTTTCTGTCGAGCCATCCGCGTCGTTAGCGTCACCGACGATAAACACACCTTCTTTTGCTTTGGTCAGCCAATAATATTTCTTGCTCACAGTCTCGCTTTCATAACGCGCGCCCGAGCCGGACATGGTTTGCGGTAAAAGCAGCATTTCGCCGTCGACATTGAGGCGCACGACCGGCGTATCGGTGTCGTTGCCCATATAGCTTGCCTTGACGGTGCGCCCATCCTCGCAAGCATAGGTAGCGGACGCAGTCGCCGCAGCCGGCTTGGCCGCTGCTTTAGCTGAACATGCCGGCAGAAACGCGTTCAAGGATTTGGCGGCATTAGAAAGCGAGATGCGCATTTTGGTAGCGTCACCACCTTCACCAATTTGGACATAGGCCCATTTGCCCTTTTTCATATCGGCGAACATCGGGTCGCTTGCGCTTTGGGTTATTTCAAAGCCTTCAAACTGGCCTGTGGTCATGTATTTTGCCGGATAGGAAAGCGTCTTTGCGGACGCGTCTGTTTCAAATTTGATGCTGGCCCGATTGCCCTTCATATTTTTGGGCGGCGCAAAATATATCTGTGTTTTGACTTTGCCACCGGCCTCGCAACTGGACGACCAGACAATGTCGTCTGTCTCGGGCACGCTCAGCGAGAAATTGGGTTGGTACACATCGTCGCGCTTGCCGCTGCCCATCCATTGATAGCGTGCTTGCAGCTGTTCAAAGCCATTGGCGCTCCATTCAAAGGCAAGAGATTCGCCCGGTGCAAAGCCCCCATCCGCAGAGAAAATGGTCGGCGGGACGGAGCTGTCACTGCTTTCCTCGGCGGACGTCTTTTCCGCTTTATCGCCGCCTGAGCAGCCCGAAAGCAGCGCGAAGGCTAAGGCGGTTATCATCATCGTTTTTGAAGATTGCGATAGCATTTTGGAACTCCTTAATGATGCGAATGCCAGTGTCTTTTCTCCGGTCAACAACTCTGGCTTGTGTCTTTAAACATCATCATAAATGTTTTGGATGATTGGCCTTGGCAGTTGGTTGAACGCCCGGATCGGTGTCTTGCCGCCCGCATAGGGTGAATCATCATCGTTGGTGGGCAATCTGCGTATCGCTATGACGGGAGTAAGGATTGCCGCGCCGCTTTGCGCCGTGCCCGAATTTGCTGGCCCGCCCACCCCGGCTTCTGCACCGGTAAGAGAGGTATAATGGGACTTGTCATCCGATATGATTTTAAAGGCAGAGGCTGAGGTCATATAATGACCCTCTGGCCGCAAAGTTTGTGGCCGTTGGACTAAGCCCACATTGGAATAGATGCTTTTCGGCGATGCAGCAGCGGTCGGAATGCTCTGTGGCACGGCGATAAATGCTTGTCGACGGATGCGCGGGCGCCCAGCAGCCGGTGAGCGCGGCGCGCTGGCTCCCGCTGCACTGGCCGCCGCTTTGACGGCAGCTGCGCGTTGCGATTTGCTAAGCTGATAGCGGTAGTGGGCGGCATCACGCTGAACGCGCGCACTTTCATGCGCCTGGCGCACGGGCATATACGCCGCGACTGCCGCTTTCCATGCAGCG
>Ga0075154_10001171_pt1 | contig 19363 bp, 19 predicted proteins | sample JI71714BDNA_FD_70965 | JGI IMG/M metagenome (GOLD analysis project Ga0075154, IMG submission 70965) | Wastewater effluent complex algal communities from Wisconsin, to seasonally profile nutrient transformation and Carbon sequestration -... | ecosystem: Engineered > WWTP > Effluent > Algae...
GAAGACAAACTAGCTTATGCACTAACAGAACTACTAGCAGATCCTAAAAAATCAACCGCTCAAGTAATTGCAGCAAGAGCAGTGCTGAAGAATATTGGCTTAGAAGCAAAAACTCCACCATCACAAAAAGCAGCAGAGCTTATTCTCGCTATGCAAACAAGCCACTCATAACTAATCCCAGAAACCATTTAGCAAATTATAATTTTTCTTTTAGCAAATCGTTCACCAGCCCTGGATTTGCTTTGCCACCAGTATTTTTCATTACTTGACCAACAAAAAAACCAAACAGCTTATCTTTACCACTTCTATATTGTTCAACCGAATCTGGATTAGCAGCAATGACCTCATCTATAACTTTTTCCAGCAAAGACTTATCGTCTATTTGTGAAAGATTTTTTTCCTTGATGATCTCATCAGGTAACTTTCCTGATTCAAACATTTCTTCAAATATAGTTTTAGCTATTTTACCTGAGATCGTACCTTCTTCAATTAACATAACTAGTTGATTAATCATAACAGGGGTAATTTTACATTCAGCAAGTTCTATATCGTTTTTATTTAATCTCCCAAATAGCTCACTAGAAATCCAGTTAGCAACTAACTTAGGACTAACTCCTTTGCTTGCTTCTTCAAAATATGCGGCAGTATATGCGTCAGCAACTATCACTTCCGCATCGTATTGGCTAAGACCAAGATCGCTTACATATCTGCTAATTTTAGCATCTGGTAGTTCTGGTAAATCCTCTCCAAGTTTTGTTATTAGCTCATCATCAACATGCACAGGAAGCAAGTCTGGATCAGGAAAATAACGATAATCATTTGCATCTTCTTTAGATCTCATAGTTCTAGTAGTACCGGTGTCAGCATCAAATAACCTAGTTTCCTGGTCAATCTTGCCTCCATTTTCGAGCATTTCCACCTGTCTTAATGCTTCATATTCTATCGCTTTTACAACATTCTTAACCGAATTAACATTTTTAATTTCACACCTAGTTCCCAAAGCCTCCCCAGGCTTTCTAACCGAAACGTTAGCATCACAGCGCAATGACCCTTGATCCATATTACCGTCGCATGAACCAACACAGCGAAGGATGCTGCGAAGCTTTTTTATATACTCAGCTGCTTCAAGTGGCGAACTTATGTCCGGCTCGCTTACGATTTCCATTAGAGCAATACCGGACCTATTTAAATCAATCAGACTAAAGTTAGGAGATTGATCATGCATACTTTTACCAGCATCTTGTTCTAGATGAATTCTATTAATCCGAATTTTTTTCTCAACACCATCATCAGTATTAATAAAAACATAACCATCTTGGGCAATGGGTATGTAAAATTGTGAAATTTGGTAACCTTGTGGTAGATCTGCGTAAAAGTAATTTTTACGATCAAAAACGGACATTTTATTAATTCTTGCATTAACGCTCAAACCGGATTTGATTGCTTGCTCCACGCAATATCTATTTAAAACAGGTAACATACCTGGCATACCAGCATCTAGTAGATCAACTTGAGAATTAGGAGAAGCGCCAAACTCAGTGCTTGCTCCAGAAAACAACTTAGACTTAGAAGTAACTTGAGCATGGATCTCTAAACCTATAACATATTCCCACTTACCAGTATTTCCTAATATGTAATTCATCAGAAACCTCTTGGCTTAAAATTTATATCTAAAACACAACGCTCTAAAGCGCTACTTACACGCAGCAAATTATATTCGTCAAATGCAGGGGTTATTATCTGCATTCCAAGTGGTAGACCATTATTAGTAAGCGCTGCAGGCACTGATGAACAAGGCAATCCAGCAAGACTAGAAGGAATGGTAAAAATATCATTTAAATACATGGTCAAAGGATTCTCTTGCTTTTCTCCTATCCTAAAAGCACTACTTGGAGTAGATGGTAGCAGAATTGCCTGGGCTTTTTGAAATGCTACTTTAAAATCATCTGCAATCAATTTACGCACCTTCTGGGCCTGTAAGTAATAAGCATCCATATGACTCGAAGAAAGTACATAAGTTCCAAGCATTATTCGTCGCTTTACCTCCTCCCCAAACCCTTCTGTTCGTGTTTGAGCGTACATTTCGTCAAGACTCAATCCTGTTTTTTCAGTCCGGTGGCCATATCTTACACCATCATATCTAGCCAAATTAGAAGATGCTTCGGCTGGCGCTATCACATAATATACTGCTAAAGCATATTTGGAATGAGGTAACTCAATTTCTACAATCTCAGCTCCTTGTGATTTTAGCATAGAGATTGAATTTTGCCACATTGACATTATCTCTTGGCTAATTCCCTCCATTTTCATGAGTTCGTAAGGTATGCCAATTTTTATCCCTTTAATACTCTTACTACAAGCGGAAAGTAATTCTGGAGCTTCTTTTTTTGCTGAGGTGGAATCCTTTTCATCAAAACCCATTACAGCCTCCAACAAAAGAGCGCTATCTGCAACATTTCTAGTAAAAACTCCAGCTTGGTCTAAAGAGCTAGCAAAAGCAATCATTCCCCATCTGGAACATCTACCATATGTTGGTTTAACTCCAAACAAACCAGTAAAAGAAGCTGGTTGCCTAATTGACCCGCCTGTATCACTGCCAAGAGCTCCCATAGCTGAAAAGCTACTAACAGCAGCTGCTGACCCTCCAGAAGATCCTCCTGGTACAAGATCGTCGTTACTACCCACCTCTTTCCACGGATTTATAACATTACCAAAATAGCTAGTGGTGTTGGAAGACCCCATAGCAAATTCATCCATATTAGTTTTGCCAATCATTATAGCGCCAGCATTTTGAAGATTTGCGCTAACTGTTGACTCATACCCAGGCACAAAATTAGCAAGCATCTTTGATCCAGCAGTAGTCCTTACCCCGTTCGTGCAGAACAAATCCTTTATTCCAACTGGAATTCCTTCAAGCTTTCTTGCCTTTCCTGATTGATAATTTTCATCGGCGATTTTTGCTTTTTCTAAAGCTACGTCAAAAATTTCGGTAATATAAGCATTTAGATGTTTTGTATTTTGGGCTTGCGCTATATGAGCTTCTACAAGTTCAGTTGCTTTGAACTCTTTATTGCGAATAGCTCTTAAGGCCGTTTCTATGGATAATTTCACTAAACTAGACATAATAATTACTCAACTATTTTTGGTACTATGAAACATTTTACTTCCTTTGCAAACTTAGCGTTAGAAGCAGGAACATTGGCAAATAAAATCTCTGAATTATCACCAGAATTTACAGCATCCTCCCTAAAACGCTGATGCATATCGCACACGGAACGCAATGGTTGTTGGTTTTGACAATCTACCTCCTTTAGCAATTCAATCATGCTTAGCACATTATTCAATCTTTGTGAAAACTTATTCATCTCATCTTGAGAGAATGTTAATTTTGCTAATTTTTGTAATTTGTTTAACTCTTCTTGCGTAATCATAAAACAACCTATGTTTTTAATAATTTTAGATAAGTTTTAGAGCTTATAATATAGAAACTGAATATAGAAACAATTCGATCCTAAGGATAGCTAATAATGCTTTGAAAACAAGCTCAAAAAAGCATCAAAAATAAAAATCTTAAAAGATAGAAACTAATACTAGAAAATTACTTTGATTTTTTCTGTCGTTTTTTGCCATCAGTAGTTTTATTAAACCTACCTATATTTTTGACAAATTTTTGTATATTAGTTTTTTCAGTTCCCACTGATTTTGTGTAGCTACTCTCAATGCGCACATCTTCTTGGTGAATATTTGAGATCAATTTGGCTTCAATAGCTCTTCCATGGTTATTAAAAGCGATTTTTACTATTCTCTGCTCAATAACCTTGGCTTCAAACCAAGCCCGTCTAGCCATTGATCTTTGGATATAATACCAATTATTTGGTGAATAGTCTGGAACATAAGTTGGACTACCAATTAAATTGACAATTTCCTCCTGAGTTGGTTTCTTAGAGTTGATTTCATCAATTGCATTGTCAGTAACAAACTGCCCTCTCACATCGATTGATTGACATCCAGATATCAAACAAACAAGCGCTAATAAACACGATAACTTGATCAATATCAAACGAAAATAAGGGGTGCTTAGTATCATAAAAAAAATTATTTAAAATTATAGATTTTCCAAACGAAATATAATATACTGCGCAGGTCTTTGACAAATACTTTTTTTAATTTTTTGCAAATTAATTTTTAATAAGAGGAGCAAAATGGCAGTTCCAAAGAAGAAAACCTCCAAATCTAGGCGCAATCAAAGGCGCTCTCACGACGCTTTAGGCAGAGTGAACGTTATAGTGGATAAGGACACTGGTGAATATAGACTACCGCATCATATGGACTCTGTTAGCGGCGAGTATAAGAAACGTCAGATAGTTGTAGAAAAACCAAAGGATGAAGAGTTTGAGGATTAAATTTTGAACGACTAAAGTTTAAAATGACATCAAAAATCACCACTTGCTTGTACTTACAACTTGCTTGTAGCTAAGATTGCTTGTACTTACAACTTTTTTGTACTTAATCTTTAGGTAGTTGCGTCGGTGTTTAGTTTTAATTAGGTTTTGTTTTAAAGGATTTAAAAATAATAGGATTTATCTATTGATGGTACCAAAAGTTTTATATTCAAAAATTATAGGAGTGGGTGGTTACTTGCCTGAAAAACTGGTAACCAACTTCGATTTAGAGAAAACTATTGATACTAGCGACGAGTGGATTAAGTCTAGGACCGGAATAGCTCAAAGGCACATTGCGGCAGAAGATGAATTCACTTCTCATTTAGGTTATAAAGCTGCTCTAGCAGCAATTAGCAACGCAAATATTTCTAAAGATGAAATAGATCTAATAATAACTTGCACTAACACCCCTGATAACACATTTCCATCTACTGCAAATAAAATACAAGGCTATCTTGGGGTTGGTAATATTCCGTCTTTTGACTTGCAAGCTATATGTTCAGGTTTTTTGTATGGCCTGCAAACAGCAGATAGCATGATCAAATCTGGTAAGTATCGGACGGTTCTTTTGGTCTGTGCTGATAAAATGTCTTCAATATTAGATTGGCAGGATCGTAAAACTTGCGTCTTGTTTGGTGACGGAGCAGGAGCATTGGTTTTACGAAAGTCAGACGCACTTAAGTCAGACACACTTGCTGATTCAACTTCAGATTCACTCTCGTCTATATCTTCGGATGTGCTTTCATCTTCAATACCAACTCGGACTTTAGCTTCTGGTATAATTGACTGCGAGATTTTTTCAGACGGAAAACTTGCTGATATACTTTATACAGATGGAGGTGTTAGCTCTAGTGGAAAAAGCGGTGTAGTACAGATGGTCGGACAGGAAGTTTTTAAAAAAGCTGTGGAGAGAATGTCAGAATCTGTGCATAATATTCTTAAAAAAAATCACTTCACTATAGATGATGTCTCGTATCTTATACCACACCAGGCAAACTTAAGGATAATAAGCAATATGGTAAACCAATTTGGCATTAGTCAAGATAAGGTAGTTGTTACCATAGATAAACACGCAAATTGTTCTGCGGCATCAATTCCTTTGGCTTTAGGAGAATTACAGTTGACTAAAACTATTAAATCTGGTGATATATTAGTATTCACAGCTTTTGGAGCTGGAGCAACTTGGGGAGCGGCTATAGTTCGTTGGTAGTTTTCGTTGGTAGTTTTTTAAAAGCACCTCTTGTTTATGTTTGGCTCATGCTTGTTCATGCTTGCTCATTTCATTGTTTAATTGATTGTGATAACAGGCATTGTAATGTTAATATTTCTTAATATAATATTTCTTGATAATTTCGAGAAATATAATCGGAATTGGTGGCATCAACTAAAAATATAGTTCTGTAATAATGAAAACCGTTACTAGAGAGATAATAGCAGATTTGCTTAAACAAAAATTAGGATTTTCTTCTTTGATTTGTGAAGAGATAACCAGCGCTATTTTTTCTGAAATACTTACTTTATCCATTAATGATGAAAAATTATTGTTGACTAATTTTGGGAAATTTCAGATTCATTCTAAAGGAAAAAGACCAGGTATTAATCTTAAAACCAAAGAGAGTGTAGAAATTACTCCAAGAAAAGTTTTTAGATTTCACGCCTCTAGATCTTTAAAAAAAATGTTAAATACTTATGAGTCATAACAATAAAAAGTACCTTTCAATTTCAGAAGTTTCTAGAATATTGTCTATTCCAACTCATAAGCTTAGATATCTTGAAAAAACAAAACCGACAATAGAGATCTTTCAGATTAGAGGAAGGCGATACTATACCCACAGAGATATTGAACTTATCAAACAAAAAATTAGCACTATCAGTAATAGCGATAATAGAAATGTAGCAGAGGAAGTTAGTGGTCAGGGGTTATTATTTGACATAAATAACACCCTAATGACCGACAACCTTGTGGACCATAAATGCGTTGGGTACAGTAGAGAGCTCAAATCGCCTAAAATAATATCTTTAGAGGAACAAACTATAGTGAATAAAATTGACTCATTAATCTCTAGACTATCCAAAATTAGTTAAATGTTGCTTTGTTTAAGTTAAGCGTTAGTTATTATGCTATGATAGTATGATGATTTTTGTCTTGAATCGGAAGATATGGAAGCTTATAATATTTGGTGTAGTATTATAAGCGTATAATAATAATGGCGGTGTAAGTAAAAAGCAGTTTCTGTTATTGGCGTGTGTATTTAATTTTAACAAATAGATAAATAGGTAGTTGAACATGAGTGAAATTTATAAAAAATTGTCATTAATTTTTGTTGCGGCAGTTTTAGTATCTGCTTGTACTCAGAATAGTTTGGACAAGAAAAACGTCCATTCTGTCGAAAAATCCACAACAAACCAAGTAACAAGTCACGTTCGTGATGTTACTTCCTCGTCAGCTGCAACTTCGGCAGCAAAGGCGGAAGTTTTAAAACTTGCGCAATAACTTGTTGTTAGCATTTTTTTGTTGGTTGTGATAGCAGATGCGAATCGCAACTTGGAATATAAATTCTGTGAGACTAAGACTAGGGCTGCTTGAAAACTTTACATCTTTTTTTCAGCCCGAAGTTTTGTGCTTGCAGGAAACAAAAGTGCAAGATGCATTTTTTCCGATAAAGGAAATAGAGTCAATGGGTTATAAGCACGTCGCCTACATTGGACAAAAATCCTATAATGGGGTGGCGATTTTGTCTAAATATCCCATTACAGGTGTATTCTCTTGTGATTTTTATAATCAGGATAGAAGGCATATCGCTGGACTCATTAACGGCATAGAGATTCATAATTTTTATGTTCCAGCTGGTGGGGACGAACCGGATGAGAAAATTAATCCAAAATTTAAACACAAACTTGAATATATCAAATTTATTCAGAAATGGTTTTTAGAAAACCGAAAAAAAGATGACAAAATAATATTGCTGGGTGATTTAAACATTGCTCCGCATGCAAATGACGTTTGGTCAACGAAGCAACTGAAAAACGTAGTAAGTCACACTTTAGTTGAAAGAGATTTGTTGATTTCTTTACAAGAATCATTCAATTTTATTGACAGCGCGAGGTATTTCACGAATATGGAAGAAAAGCTCTATAGTTGGTGGAGTTACCGAAATAAGGATTGGCGAAAATCTGATCGGGGCAGAAGGTTGGATCACATCTGGGCGAGCTCTCCTTTAGAAGAAAAACTTAGATCTGTCCAGATTATCAAAGATGCAAGGAGTTGGTCGAAGCCTTCCGATCATGTGCCGCTTATATTAGATTTGCAACAACTAGATTAAAAATATTTGTTAATAAAACTGCGGGCTCTTAAAATAAAATTAACCATAAATTGTTAAATTGTGATATCAAGGCAACATTATTGGTATTGCTAATGTATGAAACTATGATTTATTTCGCATAGTTTAAAATCAAAGTATATCCTTCCGCCGGGGTATTAAAAATATTACTACCGAAGATTATTTCAAGATAGTTTACGTACGTCGTAATACTTAATAAATAGAACTAAATTAAATTTTCAGGAGATTATTTATGAAAAAAATTCTTTTAACAACAGCTGCAATTACAACATTGATGGCTAATACAGGAGCAAGCTTTGCTACAGCTGAGACTTTTTATCTAAAAGCTAACGTTGGTGGTGACAAATTTTTGGATATTAAAACTGATATCAAAGAATTAAAAGAGAAATCAAAAAACGATTTTTTTGTGGGACTTGGAGCTGGTTATTATGTAATGGATGATTTCAGAGCTGAGCTTTCATTCGACCATTACCTAAAACCTGAATTTAAGGGCAGTGGTAAAACGAATCCTATTATTGGTCAAAATCGACAAGTTTCTGCAAAAGCGAAAGTAAAAGCTGATGTGCTTTTGTTAAACGGATTTGTTGATGTGTTTGACGCTAAAGTAGCAAAGATATTTGTAGGTGCTGGTGTTGGTGTGTCAATGGTCAGTGGTAAAGCAGATGTTGATGATACTAATTTAGTAACAGGCCAAAAGGAAGCTCGATCTGCAAAATACGAAAAGAAAAATAATCTTGCCTATGCAGTTCATGTAGGAACCAGCGCACAGATTTCCACAGGCATTAACGCTGAATTAACTTACAGCTTTAGGAATTTGGGAGAACTCAAGTCTAAAAACGGCTTAAATGGAACTTCAGTTAGTGGCGGTAATATCAGAGGGCATCACGTAGCGGCTGGTATCAGATTTGATATTTAATAAATTTTTTTCGAAAATACGAACTATACAGCAGATTTAGTCAAAGATTAGGATGATTAATTTAAAAGCAAGCCTTGTAGAGCTTAGATAACTACGTGAGCAAAAGTAAGGCTTGAAAAATTGATTATCCTAGCTAACCTTTAAGTGTGGGTGAGTGTGGTAAGTTTTATAAAATGTTCTATAAGATTGTAAGCCTTACAGGATAAAGCTTAAAAATCTGCTGAGTGAAGCGAAGCAATCTAGAAATAACTAAAAACACCGCATTTAGCTTGTTCTGAATAGCCGCGTCGCCTTTCAGGCTCTTTGCTAATCGCGCCTTGTATGATTTATACCACAAGGCCTACAGGTCTATATACTGTTGTCATAAATTCGTTCGGGTGGGTCAGATCAAGACGACTATTTATTACGCTCCAAGTCATCCCGAATTTATTTCGGGATCCTGAAACGAGTTCAGGACGACCATTTATTACGTTCAGGACGACTATTTATTACGCTCCAAGTCATCCCGAATTTATTTCGGGATCCTGAAACGAGTTCAGGACGACCATTTATTACGTTCAGGACGACCATTTATTACGTTCAGGACGACTATTTATTACGCTCCAAGTCATCCCGAATTTATTTCGGGATCCTGAAACGAGTTCAGGACGACTATTTATTACGTTCAGGACGACTATTTATTACGTTCAGGTTATTTAAACTACCCTACCATACATGAAGTAGTCCTTAAACTCTCCTTGCACTATCTCGTATTTTTTTAAAACTCCCTCTTTATTAAAACCGCATCTTTCTAAGAGCTTTATAGATCTCTCATTACTAGTTATGACAGTCGCTTGAACCCTAACTATTCCAAGGGAATAGTCACTAAATTTCAGAATAGCTTTAATAGAACGAAGCATCACTCCCTTGCCCCAATAAGCAGGATCAAGATCATAGCTAATTTCTGACCTTGAATGAGGAAAAGTTATACCGTTAAAGCCAGCAGTCCCTATCATTTCATTAGTTTCTTTTAAAGCAATTGCCCAATAAATACTCCTTTTATTGGTAAACAATCCTCCCCAATAAGTTACTTCCTCAATAGCTGCATCAAGATCTTTTGGTGTATTTTCTTGAGTCAAAAATTCGCTCATCTCAGGAGCGTTCATATAGTCGAAATACCTTTGCGCATCATCTTTGGATATTTCTCTAAGTATTATATCTCCTAAATCAATCACCGGAAATGGTTCAAAAAAGGGTACTATATTCATAAAATATCTATGATTTGTTAACTAAATTGATTTTAAATATAAAATTGGATCTTCCAAACCATTTTCTTCAAAAGCCTTCAGCCTTACCAAACATGCTAAGCATTTACCACAAGACTCTCCAAGAGTTGTAGGATCATAACAGGAAATTGTAGAACTATAATCTACGCCCATAGTTAAACCTAAATGTACTATTTCTGTTTTTGTCATATTAATTAGCGGTGCGTGTATATTAATCCGATCACCCATAATACCTGCCTTAGTAGCAAGATTAGCCATATTTTCAAAACTTTGGATATATTCCAAGCGACAATCAGGATAATTTGAATAATCCGTAGCATGCACTCCTAAAAATATATCATTTGCTTTTTTTACTTCGGCAAATCCAAGGGCGTAGCTTAAGAAAATGGTATTTCTTGCTGGAACATAAGTTACAGGAATTTCTTCTCCCACATCGCTTGCTTGTTGGTAATTTGGAACATTTATGGAATCGTCAGTTAGAGCTGAAACTAAAAAATTTTTCAGATCAATATTAACAATCTTATGTTCTACAACATTGTAGTTTTTAACTAACTGTTTAATCTTCTCAAGTTCTACAACCTGCTTTTGTCCGTAATTAAAACTTATTGCATATATCTCATAGCCTTGCTTTGCAACAAGCGCTAAAACTGTTGATGAATCGACTCCTCCACTAACTAAAACTATGGCTTTTTTCATTGATTTAACTAAAATAATAATTGTTTATGGTTTCAAAAAATAATCAAATGCTTTTAACATCTAAAGTTTATAAAAAAACTATTTTTTACTATAATACAAATAATCCTTCTAGTAAAAAATTTTTTTATCTAAAATAGTATTAACAAATGCTGAAACATAAATCAAAGGAATCTTTACTATCAATCATAGCGATTGCCTTTCATAGGATGCCGCAAATCTATCGAACAAAAAACTTAATGTTTATTTTGTTATTCATTCTTTCGTGCGTATCTTTATTTATTTTCTCTAAGCAAATATTCTACAAAACCGATAATATCCTACTTTATGGTCAGATTACTTTTTGGCTATGGATGACTATATTCTTTTCTTCATTTATGGAAGCTATTGCTTTGGCAAGAAATGAGGGTTTTGAATTTCAAAATAAACATACTGAAAAAACTACTATTGAAAGAATTAGCAATAGTGAAAAGGTCAGCACAATCAAAAAACTTAAATCCGTTGCAAATCTTAATAATTATAACGAAATCAGCTCATCCTTAATAAAAAATGGTAATTTAATACTACTACAAAATGGCGATGAAGTACCGTTTGATGGAGAGATTATAAAAGGAATTTGTTATGTAAATGAAACTGATATTACTGGATCTCTTGAACATAAGCTAAAAACCCCAGCAAAAGATAATATTTTAATAGCTGGCAGCATAGTAGAGGGTAGTGACCATATCGTTATGAAAGTCAGTTTTGCTAATACTAAATCATTTTTTGCTCGGGCTTTTAAATTGCTACGAAATATAGACAGGCAAGCTATGCCTTCAGAAATGGCTTTGCAGAGATTAACTCTAGGACTGTCGATATTATTTGTCATGGTGATTTTTGTTATATGGGTTATAGCAGATTATTCCGGTTTAAAAATACCAGTAATTTATCTAATATCTTTGATTATCATTTTACTACCAACCGCAGTTTCTGGACTTCAAAGAGCTGTCATCTACAATGGATGGGCAAATCTTAGCACCCTCAATATTACCGTCCAAGACCAAACTGCGTTTGATAATGCCGTAGACCTTAATGTGGTATTTTTAGATAAAACTGGAACTCTTACTATTGGTAAAAGAAAAATGGTCGAATTTATTCCAGTTTCAGATATTAGCAAAGAAAAATATCTAAGATACCTATATTTATCATCTCTAAAAGATAATACCCAAGAAGGAAAAACTATAGTAAATTTTGCATTAAATAACACTCAAGTTTTGAATCAAAGAGTCAATAATAAACTATATGAACCAATTTTATTTTCTGCCTCCAACCCTATCAGCGGATGCAATTACGATAATGTAGAAATAAGAAAAGGTGGTTTAAAATCTATAGCAAGATATTTGGGGGGAAATGTTAAAACCTTGCCAGAAGAAATAAAAAACATTGCTACTGAAATAGCCAAAGATCATGGAACACCCATGATCTTAACTTACAACAAAAAAATCATCGGAATCATTAACTTACGTGACGCTTTAAGAAAAGGAGTAACCCAACAAATTCAAAAAATTCAAGGTAATGGAATTATCACCGTAATGCTCACTGGAGATAACCACCTAACGGCTGCTTATATAGCAAATAAATTGGGCATAGGCGCTTACTACGCTAATAGCACTCCAGAGAAAAAATTGGCTTTAATTCGATCTTTTCAACAAAAAGGCTTTGTTGTTGCTATGTGCGGAGATGGTGTTAATGATGCTTTAGCTTTAGCACAAGCGGATATAGGATATACTTTTGAGGACAAAGGGGAAGTGCATTCAATTTTAGCTGGTAATATTATAGCAAAGCATCACGACCTAAGAGGTTTACTTGACCTGAAAGATGAATGCAGAAAAATTACCATACAAAGAAGCGCTTTAACAGTTTACTCAATAACTTCGGATCTAGCTAAGTATTTCGTAATTGTTCCAGCTTTATTTACTACAGCATTTCCTGCGTTATCTCAATTAAATATCATGCACTTCCGTTCTCTAGAGAGCGTGATACTTTCATCAGTAATTTTTAATGCTCTAGTCATACCATTATTTGCTCCTTTAATTTTTTCTAAAAAAATAATCGAAAAAAGAAAAAGATTTTTGTGGCATACCATTTTGACATACGGACTTGGTGGTATAATCTCACCATTTTTATTCATAAAACTAATTGAGATTATTATTTACAACCTTGGACTTGTGTAAAAAGAATGAAATCAAACAACATATTAACTTTATAAATTATGAAAGATTTTTTCTTAAGTATAGTCATATATTGTTTATGCTTGATGTTAGTTGGGATTTATGTGCTACTTACCTACTTTATCGGTCACAGTTTTTGGCCATATCAATCCTCAGGTAGCCTGGTTTTTGATAATGGAAATAATATCCGAGGATCAACCTTAATTGCTGGACACTTAAAAAGTGAAAAGTACTTTAAATCTAGGCCAGCTATAGACTTTGATCCAAATTGCGATGTAGCACTCTATAACTCAGCGTTAAAAGAAGAATTACTGCAGAAATATGATTCAACCATCCGCCCTTATGATATCACTATGATAATGCCTTCTTCAAGTGGGCTAGACCCTTTCATTACTCGAAGAGAAGCAATTAATCAAGCTCTTGCTATAGCTAAGGCTAGGAACATCAATCCGGAAGAAATCTACAAATTAATCGACGAAAACACTATTTACCATCAGCAACCATTTTTTGAATTGGACATAGTAAACAGCTCAGTACTAAATTTTAAACTTGATGATGTTTTTTAAACTTGATGATGTTAAGAGCTTTTACATTCCAAGTCATCCCGAAATAAATTCACAACTGTCCGAAGTTGCAAAATAAATAGATAATGAGTATAGTTTTTCTATTTAAGAAGGAGAGGCTATATGAAAATAAAATTTTCGGATTTGATGTCAAAGATACCGCCGCAATTATTTGAATCTGTTGGGGCAGAGCATAATGTTGATAAAGTAAATCATAAACTTACAGGTCAATCATTATTCCAGATTTTATTATATAATATTTGCGAGGAAGACAGAATAAGTTTAAGAGTTATAGAAGAAAGTTTTGAGAGCCATCAGTTTATTGTATACCATAAAGGAGATATAATCAAAGCAAGTAAGAGCGGGATATCAGATAGGCTTAAGGCAATTGATTATAGATATTATGAGGCTATTTTTAAAAAGCTAAGCAAATCATTTGCCAAGGAAATGCCACTAATGGAAGGAAAGAATATAAAGCTTTTTGATTCAACTTTAATAACTTTATCGGGAAAATTATTAAAATGTGGGTTTAAAACTGCAAGCGGTAATAAACAGCAAGTAAAGTTTAGTGTAGGGTTTGATGGGTTACCTTGTAATGTTAGGTTTGGTAACGAGAGAAGCGACAACAGCGAAGATGTAGCATTAAAAGCGGCAATAAAAGAGGCTAGTTTATCAAAAGATGATATAGTTGTATTTGACAGAGGAATAAGTGCAAGAAAGACTTTTGAAGAATTCAAGCAAAGTGGCATAAGCTTTGTTACGCGGCTACAAGATAAAGCAAACTATAGGATAATAAAAAACAATGAATTAATTAATGAGACAGTGGGTGAGTTAGAATTAACTGGTGATTATATAGTGAATTTAAGAAGTAAAGATATACACTGGGTTAAAGAAGAATTTAGGTTAATAAAAGGACGAAATAACAAGAGTGGTAAGGAGCTATTTTTTTTAACAAATTTAAGTGATTTAACAGCAGCGGAGGTAACAGAAATTTATAAAATGAGATGGGATATAGAGGTATTTTTTAAATTTATCAAACAACATTTAAATACTAAACATTTTTTATCTAGAAATCTTAATGGTATTATAGGTAGTGTTTTATATGATTTTGATTGCTGCATTACTAATTTTAACTTTTAAAAAACTAAATAACATTGATAGTTTTAAATTAGCTAAAAAGAGGTTTATTGAACAATTAAGAAGAGCTGTTACTTATGACATTATACTTTTATATAAAGACAAACCCTCCGAATTCAACTCTTCCTTTGTCTTCTAGAACTTCGGACAGTTGTGAATTTATTTCGGGATGACTTGGAGCGTAATAAATTGCTTCGCTTCGCTCGCCACGACGGTTAAGCTTAGTCTTTCTTGTTCTCATTTTCCATAATATGGATTATGTAATTATTTGACTATAATTTGACTAAGGCACCCCGATCCTCATCCTAAAACTTAAGACCAAATTTCAAACTTTCTTCTGATAAAACCATAGAATTCTATAAATAATTTATTCACAGTAACGCCTCCATCTAAAATTTTTGATTTAAATTTATAAAGACTAGAAACATTTTCCTCATTTGAATTATCAGCTGAATTTTGAATATTATCAGCTAATTCTCTAAAATTAGATTTATTATCAGTTTGGCTACTTAACATAAGGCTCAGAGATGAGTAAGTTAATTTTTTTGACAGGAATGTATTATTTAATTTCAGATTTTCCATGTTAATAAATCCAAAGCTTTTGTAGGTAGAGTTAGTTTCGCTAGCCCTATCATATACATGATGCGTAATATCGTGATCGTAAGATGAAGCTCTATGAACAATCTTAATTTGCTCATCCTTTTTACTTGACTCAGTTAAAGGCGTTGCTGAATCTGATAAATTCTCCTCTAAGAGCACGACTCCCCCCTGCTCTAAACTAACTGGTTCAGGAGGAGTTCCGCCAGAAGCTAATTTAAAGCTTTCCATAGGTTTAATATTATCAGTAATCAACGGCTTGGCAATAGTTTTTGCTGACCTTGCAAGTTCTATAATTTCTTCAGAAGTTGCGAGCTCAGCCTTATTAAACCATTCTATCAAAGGTGCCTGAGATATAGGTAATACAGCCGTATTTTCATTTGGCGATTCTACTCCTCCAGCAAGCTCCACAGCAACTTCTGCTGGAGTTATCGTTTCAGGTAGCTCCGCTTCTGCCTCAATCGTTGCTCTTCCTGGTGCAATAATTTGATTACGTACCGAACTTAACTCCTCCTCTACGTGATCTATAGCAGGAGATGCATTAAGATTTCTCGGCCTAAAAGAATCAGTGTTTAAAGGATCTACATTAACGGTAAATATCTCTGATGTTTCTATGACCTCCACAACTTCATCAGCTTCAGTTTCATCTTCAGCTTCATCTTGATCTTCAGCTTCATCTTGATCTTCAGCTTCGTTTATAGCCTCTGCTACCCCTATACTTAAATCATCATCAGACATCATTAAATCATCAATAAATCTATCAGAATATAAAGACGCTGTATCAGCATCGCTTTCTTCAAGTTCTACGTTATCTTCTTCGCTACTAGTATCGAAATCCAACTCCTCAATCACCACAGGTTCCAACGCCTCAATCACCACAGGTTCCAACGCCTCAATCGCTGCAGGTTCCAACGTCTCAACCGCCGCAGGCTCCTCCAACACTTCAACTGCCGCAGGTTCCAACGCCTCAATCGCTGTAGGTTCTAGCGCCTCAATCGCCGCAGGCTCCAACGCCTCAGCTGCTACAGGCAATTCTAGAATCTCTGCTTGCTGGTCATCTATTTCTGCTATTATTAATTGGCTAGAGATGGGCCGGTCGGTATCAGATTTTGCTAGGAATTCTATATTCTCTGGATCTAGTTTTGTGATTTCTTCTTCTTTTATTGTCCCTAGAATGTCTAAACTATTTTTTTCATTATACAAACTAATAACAGGTAATGCTGAAACTGCAATGCCTTGATCACCATCTAACTCATCAACAATTAATGAAAATACATCAGATGAAAAACTATCTCTTAGCTTATTTATTTCCCAATTTAACTGAGTAAGTACTTGTTTGTGAATAGATAATAGGTTTTTTAAAGAATATATATTCGTTGCCACGCTCTCTGAGAGGCGAGGAGCAATTGCCGTTTTATATAAAGCTGAATTTTTTAAGTCTTCAATTAAAGGGTCTATCTCTGCTTTTATAAAAATCAGAGCATCATCCATAACATCTTGACTATTATTTTGATATGTCAGGCAATAAGTTTCAAACTTATCTTTGATTGCAGATAACTTTGCTGACAGTTCTTTAAATCCATCTATGCGGCTGCTGGAATAAGGAGACCCTAAAATAACACTGGAGGTTTGATCTTCATATTCCCTGAAATCCTCAAATTTATCTGTAATACGAAGGATGGATAACTCCAGATCTTTTTGTTGTCCTTGCAAGAGTGAATCTTCTTCATCTAATGAAGAATCAACATCGTCGTCCGTATAATCTTCTTGATACTCCAAAATCATCCCAGCGCCAATAATTGCTTTTTCTTGCTCATTTATCAAGCCAATAGTAACTTTAAGATCAGACTCAGCTTCCTCTAGCTCCTTCTCTAAATCATATTTTCTTATATTTATTAATCTTTGTTCTTCCCTAAGAGTCCTTAGACTGCCCTCATACCCTGCCCTTAAATCTTCTGGTAAATCATCTATATTTAAATCAGCTATTTTTACAATTAAGTCAGCTATTTGCTTTTGCTGATCTGTGATGAGAGCAGCGTTTTCTTCTAAATCTTCATCATGCTCCTTTAAGTTATTTTTTAATACCCTAATTACTTTAGCAATTTTATCCACCGAATCGGTAATTTGTATATTATACTTCTCTAAAACCTCGTCTGCTATTTCTGTCAGTTCTTCATTACTTGAGGTTAATAATTCTTGTATTGCTTCCTTTTCAGACAGAAGTTGCTCTTGATGATTTTGTAAACTCAATAATTTTTCATTTAAAGGATCAATCTGGTTTGTTAATTCATCTTTTAAAGTTTTTAGGAACTTGTTTTTTAGAGAATCAATGGCTTTTTTATTACTTCCTATGTCAACAAGATTCTGTTCTATTGAAATTTTAATTTTTTCTAAATCTTCTTGACTATCTATCAATGATTTTTTATTTAACAACAATTGTTGTTTCAGAAGGTCTAAATTTTTAGTAAAATCACTTACTTCATCTCCTGAAAGTTTAATAGCCAGATATTTATCAAAAACAAAATCTTCAGAATCGCCAGAATCACCAATCTCTTGATCGGTCTCTAACCCTTCAGCTGACTCAGCATACTCTCCAGATAACTCAGTAGCAGTTGTTGTTGGTGGCATAAAATCTTATAATAATCAATGGTTAAAGCTACTCATTTTCTTACAAATGCAGAAGCTTAGAATATCACATCTTATATGATTTTAGCTTAGCTAGATCGCTACTATCAAGGTAAAATTTATCGGAAAAAGAAACTTTTGCTTTAAAATCGTCAAAACTGTTGTAAAAAATACACACAGAACTATTACCTTTTTCAATGGAAAGTTTATTTTTTAAAACGTTCACCACTTCCATTAAGGCATCTTTAGTTTGCGGAAATAACCTGAGTTCCATACCAGAACCCACTAGAGCGTCGTTCAGTGCGCTAAAGCTTTTTGCTGTTAACCTCGCTCCGCCTTGATCGATTAATACTTCGCAAGTTACCACGACTGAAGTTTTGACATTCAACAAATGGGCGTATTCCCTTATAGTATCTTCACTGAAGATTGTCAATTCTAATATTCCAGAGGGGTCTGAAAGTAGCATAGTAATGAATCTACCACGTTTAGACATTCTGGCATCTTTCTTCACGATAATCCCCGCGACTTTTAATACATGAACCCCCTCATGAAGTTGGGTTTTTATATATAAGGCATTTTTTATATTAAGCTCTTGAAGCAAAGAAGTGTAATTAGACAATGGATGATTATCGATAAATAGACCTATTACCTCAAACTCACAGTAGGCAGAATGTTCTTGAGTAAATTCATCAGCAGAAAGTAATATTTCCTTATCTGCTTGACTAGCAGCAATCAAACTGAACTGATTCGACTGATTCTGGGTATGATAAGCATTACTGTAAGCTATTAATTTAGGAATACTACAAAGCAAGGAATTTCTGTTTGAATGGAGTTGGTCAAAACAACCAGCTTTAATAATATTTTCAAGTGATTTGCGATTAAGTAATTTAGAGGGGATCCTTTCAATAAAATCTGTTATGCTTTTAAAAGCTCCTCCTTTAGATCTAATTGCTGCAATTTCCTGACCAAAATTAGTGGTAACATTTTTTATAGCTCCAAGGGGAAAAATTATCGACTTACTAGACTTACTATGGTCTAGTTCTCTTGCGTCAGATGAGCTAGATGCAATCTTAAAAAATCCGTCTGAATGATTAATCGAAGGAGGGAGAATCTTAATGTCAAATAACCTTGCTTCTTGCAGAAAAACGTTTATCTTGTCGCTGTCGCCAATATCCAAATTCATCGCCGCTACTAAAAATTCAATAGGAAAATTAGCTTTTAAAAATGCAGTCTGATAGGATATCACCCCATAAGCTGAAGCATGAGCCTTATTAAAACCATATCCAGCAAATTTTGCTACTTTTTCAAAAATTGTTTTAGCCTGTAGTTTTGGAATATTATTTTGTAATGCTCCATTAACAAAAATCTCTTCTTGCGCATCCATCTCACTTTTTACCTTTTTACCCATAGCTCTTCTGAGTAAATCAGCAGCCCCTAAACTATAACCAGATAGTTTTCGAGCTATTTCTAGCACCTGCTCTTGGTAAACAATTATTCCATAAGTAGACTTCAAAATCGGCTCAAGCAAAGGGTGTAAATAATCAGCTTCCTGCTGACCATGTTTACAGGCTATA
>Ga0075154_10001173_pt1 | contig 19344 bp, 8 predicted proteins | sample JI71714BDNA_FD_70965 | JGI IMG/M metagenome (GOLD analysis project Ga0075154, IMG submission 70965) | Wastewater effluent complex algal communities from Wisconsin, to seasonally profile nutrient transformation and Carbon sequestration -... | ecosystem: Engineered > WWTP > Effluent > Algae...
GAATTCTTTAAAAAGTGGATTGGTTACGATCAAGAAGAACGTATTCGCGCTGCATATTTGCGGTATGGACCGAACGAGTTCGATGTTCGACAACCTACCTTCAAAGAGCTCTATAAAGCTCAATTACTGAGCCCGTTCACTGTATTCCAGCTATTCTGTGTGATTTTGTGGATGTTGGATGAGTATTGGCAATACTCTGCGTTTACTTTGCTCATGATATTAACTTTTGAAGCCACTGTAGTATTCAGTAGAATAAAAAGTTTAGGAGCGCTTAAAGGAATGGGGAACAAGCCACGCCAAGTTTTTGTCCTTAGAAAAAACGTTTGGACACCCGTTGAAAGTAATGCTCTGCTACCAGGGGACATTTTTAGTTTGACTCGTATCAAACCCCACCGAGTGCAGAAAAATGCACAAGCTAAAACTCCCCACGACACTGTAGACAACCAAGATGGTGACATTGTCCCGGCTGATTTGCTTCTTCTTAAAGGTCGTACCGTGGTAAACGAAGCAAGTTTAACTGGCGAAAGTGTTCCACAAATGAAAGAGGGAATGACAGATTTTGAAGCTGGAGTTGCATTGGACATGAAAGGAAGGGAAAAGATCCATGTTTTGTATGCGGGCACTAAACTACTTCAGTGCCAAGGCGACGTAATATCCGAACTCACCATAGAGGAGATAGAGGAGGACGAAAAGCCCAGCTCCAGTGCTAAATCTGGGTCGAATGAGGCACCAGTGAAGAGTTTGATATGTTCCTCAATCACAGATCCACCAGATAAGGGGTGTGTCTGCTTTGTTCTAAGAACAGGATTTAGTTCGGCACAAGGCAAGTTGGTGCGAATGATTGAGGGATCACAAGAAAAGGTCAAGGGGCATGAAAAAGAAACCGGACTCCTGCTGCTCTTGCTCTTCTTCTTTGCGTGCGCAAGCAGTGGATACGTTCTCAAACATGGCATGCAGAACGAGAACCGATCAAAATATGAACTTCTGCTACATTGTATCTTGATCATCACAAGTGTCATTCCACCCGAGCTGCCGATGCAAATGGCAATGGCTGTGAATAATTCACTCATGACTCTTATGAAGATGCAAGTGTTTTGCACAGAACCATATCGAGTTCCCATGGCTGGAAAACTTGATTGTTGTCTTTTTGACAAAACTGGCACTCTGACAACGGATGAACTGGTAGCAGTCGGTGTCTACAGGAATTCTGTCGAAGGAAACATACACCACAACGGAAAATTTATGGGCAGGAACTTAACACCTATGACTCATGTAAATGACGAAGCAGGGTTAGTTCTAGCGGGTTGTCACAGTCTTGTTATCGTAGATGGGGATCTCGTTGGAGATCCTCTGGAAGAAGCATCCTTGTCGGCCATGCGCTGGAGGGTCGCTTCACCGTCTGGAAAGGTCAAACCTTCACTACCTACAGAAAAGAAAAGGAAAGGCAAGCCACTTCTAATTGCTGGAAATTCTGTGGACACTATAGAAATCCTTATTAGACATCATTTCAGTTCAAAGCTCCAGAGAATGAGTTGTCTAGTCAAGGATAATAATAACAACCGATTATTCGCGGTTGCTAAAGGATCTCCCGAGGCTATAAGGGCCCTTCTTTCGATCGTCCCAGAGGGCTTCGAAGCTACTAGTACTGGCTTGGCAAAAGAAGGCTATCGTGTTATTGCTCTAGCGTACAAAATGGTTCAACACGGTGCCGAAGAAGATGCTTGCATATCTTCACGTGCTCATTGCGAAGAAAATTTGATTTTCGCTGGTTTCGTTGCATTTAGCTGCCGCGTAAGTTTTGATTTTTTTACTTAGCTTTCCTAGGCGCAACCCTAATTTCTTGATTTTTGTTTGCGCTTCCTTTAGGTGAGAAAAGATACCAAGGACGTTTTGGATCGCCTCAAGGAGGGAGGTATGAGCGTGGCAATGGTTACCGGAGACGCCATACTGACAGCCGCTCATGTCGCTAAAGAAGTTGGAATCTGCGATCCTGATCCGGAAGCCGTGAACCCATCCGATGAACTTCAGAAATTGTTACTCAAAAAAAAGGTCTCGAAAAGACCCATACTTATTCTTGAAGAATCTTCTAGAGGTAAGACTTTTACACACTTATCTCGACGCCACAATCAGAGCATTCCTCACATGATCAATCTGCTATGTTAAATGTACAGGAATGATATGGAGAAGCTATGAAGACAACAGAGAAGTAGAAATCTACGAATCCGGGCGTACTCCATCATTAGCTATGATTTACGACTTGGCCACTACAGGAAAAAATCTTTCTGCCGCGATTGAAGCTGACAAGGGAACTACTAAAGTAAGTTTCCGAGCTAGTGGTGTCTATTCAAATTTCCAAAAAGCTTAATTCTGACTCTTGCTGCTCAGATCCTACAACATTTCAAAATATTTGCAAGAATGAAACCTGACGAAAAGGAGACTGTTATTGAATGTCTCCATTCGGTCGGACTCAACTGCCTTATGTGTGGTGATGGCGCCAACGATGTTGGAGCCCTTAAGCAGGCAGATGTCGGCGTAGCGCTTTTGACGGGATTTGGCAATGTCAATGTAGAGAAAGGCGACGACGGAATTGACAAAAAAGAGGATAAAGCCGCTCTTACAACTGCCTTGGTAACAAGGGAGGAGATTGAAGCTTTGAGAAAACTACCAGTAAAACTGATAAAAGGAAAAATACGTTCGATTGGGGTTGATCCAGATCAATATCCAGATTTAATGGAAAAGGAGGATTTAATAAAACTCTACCGCATCAAAGCATCTGAATTGGCGGTAAGAAGACACGACATGCAAAATAAGTTGGAGAAAGCCAAAATGACTAGAGCAGAGATGCAAGCCAAGCAAAAAGCCATCATTGCAGAAAAGCAACAAAAAATGATGGATAGAGTGAAAGAGCTTGAAGAGCAGGGCGTTAGCTTTGCACAGTTTAAAGTCCTGAAGGAGTTTATGAGCAAAGAATGGAGTGAAAATGCGAAGAAAAAGGCGGAACTGCAAAAATTGCATACCGTGGAAGGAGGTGCAGCCATGCTTGCCGCTCAACTAGATGATTTGGAAACCGGCGAACTCCCGATGGTAAAGTTGGGCGATGCGTCTGTAGCCGCGCCGTTCACCAGTAAGATGCCGAGTATTCGAAGTTGTGTCGATATTATTAGACAGGGGCGGTGTACTCTTGTTACCAGCATCCAGATGGTAAGCTATGATCTACTCTTCTCCAGGGTTAAGCATTCTGCGCTAACATCTTTTCTTAATTTTTCGCCCAGTATCAAATTCTTGCTCTAAATTGTTTGATCAGCGCCTACTCACTTTCAGTTTTATATTTGGACGGCGTCAAGTACGGAGACACGCAAATGACCGCCATGGGGCTTCTTGGTTCTATCTCATACATGTCGGTCTCAAGGTCTAAGCCTCTCGACAGGTTGTCTCCTGTTCGTCCCTTGACTTCCATTTTTCATCCCGCGCTTTTCTTTAGCTTGTTGGGTCAATTTGCGGTTCACCTTGGAACAATGTATTGGGCTACTCGCATGGCGAAAAACCATTTGCCTACAGACTATGAAACGGATCTCGACGGCGAATTCAAGCCGGGTATACTTAATAGCGTTGTGTTTCTTGTAAGCAGTGTGCAGCAGGTCACTGTCTTTGTTGTGAATCTGCAAGGAAGGCCGTTCATGACTGGTTTGACAGAAAATAGACCATTGCTCTGGAGTCTTTTAGCAACTTTCATTATGACTTTTATGTTTGCGAGTGAGTCTGTACCAGGGTTAAATAAATACTTCCAGCTTGTTCCCTTCCCAGACGAGAACTTTAGAGATAGCATTTTGAGACTTCTTGTGGCAGATGTTCTTGTGGCCTTTTCTATCGACCGTTTAATGAAGTTCATTTTCTGTCCTCAGATACTGATTGCAAGCATGAAGGGTTGGACAGCCAAGGACGTATTTGGGCTATTCAAAACAGTCACTGGACTTTGTGTTTTCATGTACCTGCTTCTTGGTAACGAAGATACATGGGAAGAACTTCTTCGGGAGGAAGCCTTAATTAATGGCGAAGAGCTAGTGGACATCACAAACCTAACTATTGCCACTTACGAAAACGTTTCTAGGGCGGCAGACTTGACGGTTGGCATCGAGCTTTAATCCCAAACTTCTTAGCAACCACTTTCTAATTTAGTCATCGTTTATAAAGTACAGTATGGGCTAGGATAATTTGCTAATTTGGTCAACGTTTTTAAAGTACAGTATGGGCTAGGATAATTTGGTGGTGAACGTTTACTAATAATTCGTGCTTGGTTCATGTTGTGTATCTAATTACAGAATTTGATTTTCAACTAAAAGGTATTTATGCGAATTATAACAATGTTTTACAGTTATTGCAAGGGTTTACTCTTCAGCTTCAGCATCTTCGTCGCCGCCACTGAGTTGGAAGTATCTTAAGTCATATGAGTTCTTGCTTCCGGCAACCACTCTCAGATAGTCTCGCAATTGCTGCTTCTTTAGATATCTTTTAGAGAGATACTTCAATTGGCGTTTGGAGAAGTTGGCGTTGGTTGACGCGACAGTAAGCTTGGTACGATCTCTCGAAATAGTTACTGCGTTGCCCAAGTTGCCTGTCTTGCCATCAACCTTGATACGATCATTCAAGTACTTCTCGAAAGAAGCGAGGTCAATGACTTTGTCTTCAACTGGCTGAGTGCAGTCGATGACGAATTTAACACCGCCCTTTTTACCTCCTTTGACCTATAGAATAAACAAGAATTCGTGAGGAACTACAGCGAACAAGTTTTATTGAGGCGAGATCCACCTCAAGTATCGATTGATTGTCACAAGAGGACGTCAATGTCTGCAAGGAATAATGCGGTTAAGCACAAGCACGCCTCCCAAAGGATTTAGTCCTTTGAGGGCAGCCTTTCCTTAAACAGAATTGAAACGAAAATTTCCTGCTCACCATCTTGAAAGCTTTGATTAAAATAAAATGGAATTTGTCTGTCAATTTTTTGCCTGAGGAGAGTACGTAATATATTCATACGCGAGGCATGTCCAGAGCATCTCATAACCTGTAGTTTAATTTCAAGGTCGGTGCGCTTTCGTCTAACAATATTTAGTTAGTTTCCTTCTAAATTGACATCGAGAGTTTATACTAACTACGTTCGACACCGACCGGTCGGGTGGAACTATATAAGTAGAAAATTTGCTCGACTTGATTCAAGAAATTCCATCGGTAAATCAATTTAAAGCCGACTTTATGAATCATTCGGAGTGAACCAGATACTCTGAAGTATACTTGCTTGTAACAATCTACTTTAGAATAACATTTTCAGCTCCTGTGAGATTAAAGATTTGATTTGTTCCTGTTTGAGAAAACAAAGACTACAATGGATAAACAATGCTATTATATCATTTTAAATACAGTGCAGTTCGAACTCCTGTGATGGAATTTAAAATGGAGAAGCAATTTCACTAGGCTAGAATACTCAAAATACTCCATATGAACCATGTCAAAATGCTCATCGATTTTTTTTGTTGCGCAAATAAAATCTGCCTTACATGAAAGATGAAAATGTCAAGAAAACAAGGAACCGTTCGGCTGTCTTTCATTTGTTTAGGCACAAAATTAATTTTTATCAGTGACATTACCTCAAGTTTTTTCGTTATAACTTATTTAAGAGTTACATGCAAGCCTGGGTGAATCCGCCAATAAAAAAAGGAGCTGCATGGCTCTGCAACAATGTTGTCCAATTGATTTCGTCAAACTTTGGTTGAACATGAGAATATGACGAAACAACAATAATGTAATCTAAGCCATTTATTTAGGCCTGCATTTCAATACCTGGGAGAATTCCTCATGAGCCAGACATAAGGCGGGCATCCGAAGTAGGCTGAATTCAATCACCAGCTCTAAGTCCCCCACAAATGTGGCGACAAGTCAGGTCCTTGTATATAATTATGTATGAATAAACAGAAAGTAAAGATCATGATCGATTCTCATGCGTGACAGTCAAAATGTGTATTCATCATCCGAGTCTTCTCCTCCTTTTCTTGCAACTGAACTTGAAGAAGCTGCTGCTGAGTTGCTGCTAGAAGCGACTAATAACGCTGCAGAAGAACCAGATCTACCAGTAGCGCCATTACCGCTGTATCTCTGCCTTAATTCCTCGACTGTCATGGTGGCTTCTTCGTATAAACTAGCTAACTCGTTGCTGTCAGCTGGCTCATCGTCTTCGCTAGGAATGTGATCATCATCAAAATAATCACGACGGCGCTTTCGATTTGTACTTTGAGATTGGTATTTCTTTTCGCATACAAGGGAGTTTTCGTTAACGTGCTTGATATCGATGGGAACTTTGTACTCTCCACTCAGAACAAACTGGCCGTACTCGTTTGCCCCGGACCCGGAAACATGAAATCTTATACATCTCAGCGAATCTAGCTTTTCGTTCTTTTCATTGTGTTCAAAGTCGAGACAATCACCGCTCTTGACGGGGAAAAAGGATATTTGTACATCTTTTTCCCTTATTTTCAGGATCTCGTCGTTGTTCTGGACAAGGAAGAAACCATCAAAAAATATCGTATCACTTGTACTTCTGTTGGGATTTAATAAATCAAAGCCAGCTGTGAATGGAATTTTCGATTTAAGCTTAAATTTTGATGGATGTGAGTCTTTGCCAGCATGTTTGTGCTTCCACGTTCCGGAAAATATCACATACTTTTCTTCGTTAACTTCCAAATCACCGACGAGTATCGCAACGGTACCAATTCCTTCTTCTTCGTCTTCGTCATCGTCTTCAGATGATCCGAAATTTGCACCAGCATCACTATCCTCATCTCCTGGGTCGAACTCAGCTTCGTCGTCGTCATCTTCGTCCCCAGTTGGACCTTGAAAATATTCATCTTTAAGTGATGCTTTTTCTTTGTCAGTGGTCATTTTTATTTTTTTTAGGCCTTCGTTTCGGAAACCAGCCAAACTAGGAAATGAAACGTTGCGCCTCACCACGAGACCAGTCCGCTCATCCAATCTTATTGGCGTTCTATTCTGTACTGTATTGCATATTTGTATGCGACTTTTTTTTGCAGGTTGAAGGGTTCTCATTAAATTAACACGTCTATTTGTATTATGGGAAAATAACCATGCCTGCCCTTTCCAGTCTAATTGGATTTTTCAAAAACTGATTTGATTCCTCATTATAAATACCATTATATCAGATTTCTACAAAGATTCAAACCAATCAGATACTTTTTATGAATTTGATGGATACAAGCAATTTAGATCTAAAAATAGTTATGACCAAGACGTTTGGCTCACAGAAGTAGCACAAAATCTACAAATCGCCACTACTTTTTCCTAGCAGAATGATAATAGGAAAATTTCATTCAGCTCTATATTTGCATAGTTAAATTTGGTCTTGCGTCTTACGCGGTAGCGATATTTTTTTAAGCAACGTTGCGCAGTCTCGCACTACCTTATCTACACGTATTTGAAATTTTTAACACATGCCTAAATCTGCAGTTTTAGCTTAGACTCTTACTTCATGGCCAAGGAGTAGGTTCGATCTTTCATCTCACGAGCTATACAAACAAAAGCCATGGGTCAGTCTGTGTCAAAACGCTTAGTACCCATGTTGGAAAAATTAAGATTCAAGCACGAGCAAGCGTTGTTAAATGATGCCTTACAGGAAATCGAAAGAAGAAAAGCGGAGGCTTTAGCGCGGATTCCAAAATCTTCTATCTCCAAGACAATTTACACGGATCCAAGCTCTCGTCTTGCTGGATTCCAAAGAGGGCAACAATATCAAAGAATTTCCGATGAAGATTTTGAAAAGCACATTTTATCAGGGGATTTAGAAGAGAGCCATAGAATGCCACCCGACTTGGTTCAATTCTTAAGTGAAATCGGACCTGCAGGGAAAAAATTGATTCCAGAGATGTCTTCATTACGCTTGAAAGACGAGTCCGTGGAACCAACTTCGAGGTTGCCCGGCAAGTACCCATCGGTGGCAATTACAGCACAATTTCAACAACGCGCACAAGAAAATGATTACTTGGTCAAAGGCCCAAGGTTTTTGTCAGATGATGAAATTGTTAAATTACTTCTCGGTAAAGAAAAAGTTCCAGATGATTTGTCATCTGTGAAATCAGCACTTCAACATGTTGGCATTCCTTTCATAATTAAAGACAGGCGAAATCCCAATCAAGACTTAGATCCTGATCTTACACCTTTTGTTGCAGGTGGAATTCATCAGTTACACGAGTTGCACGCTTTAGGGACTCAAATTTATCCCCCTGTGTGAGGATATTTTCATTTGAACAGTGAGGGGAAATGATGGCATTCCTTCACCTTGCGAAAGTTTTTGTACTTTTCTAAAATAAGAGAACTTTGATCAAAAGATCAGTTTTCATTAGTGTTAACTTCAGCATAACAACCTACTAGATAATCTATGAATCAAACTTGGACAAGCCTGGATTTTGCTATTTGCAGGTTCTGATAGTTTAATCTATTCACAGTTTATGAGCATAAGTTGCACTCCTCTGAGCTAGAGCAACAAGCTGAAGAATGTGGACAAAGGAGAAATCACCACTGCTAGGAGCAAGTGCAAAACGTAAAAGAGAGTGGATGAAACTCACAAAAATAGACCAGTTCTATCAAGACTGTCCTATGTTCTCCTATCGAGAATTACAAAATAGTAACAAAGTTAACAAGTTTCAAGAGATATTCGAGATGATTTTATCTAGAAGACTCTCCCTATTAAGTAAGTGAATGAGAAGAGCCAGCTAACATGGTTTCAACCAATCCTACTGCACCAGTTAGTCCTTCTGCACCAGTCCCGGTAACCAACAGATACGCCTCAAATACACTTCAAGCCTGACGAGCCTCTCTACAGGAAAAAGAAACAAGATTAATGAGCAGTTTTACAAAGCTACTAGAAACTGTTTCAAATGCTTGCATGTCCTTGGCTCTCCGAGACGAAAACAAGTCGAATGAAAACCTAAAGCAATTCCTATTTGATTTCTGATGCCAGAGCGGCCCTTATTTGCTATGGACTGTATGATGTGTATAACATTGCCAAGGTCAAGAGTGATGAGAAGAATCTTGATGCAGATGGAGTGCTATGTTGAGGCTATCTCTACAGTTCAAAGGGAGACTTTAAACTAAGCAAAGTGATAACATCAATAAGAGTAACAACAAGCCACATATCAGCAGTACAACAGAGGTAAAAAGTCAGGTTAAACATGTATGAGACAGTGACTGTATGGGTTACATACATGGTTGAATTCTTCGAACAAGTTATGAATGCGTAAACTATGTACTCGACTATGTACTAGTGAGAGGAAAATCGATGGAATTGGCGAATTTCCTTCATCTTGTGATATTTATTGTCAAGATTTTTCTATAAAAGAGAACTTGAACAAAAGATCAGTTTTAGTTTCAACTTCAGCATAGCAACCTGCAAGTTAATCTATGAATAAACATTGGATTGGTATGGATTTTGCTATTTGATAGTTTAAACTATTTCCAAGCTATAATGAATACTTGAGTGAATTAATGAATGTATCTCACTCAAGCTGGAAAATAAAGCCCAGCAATTATGTAGGTGCTCAGTATAAAACAGACATCGTTAAATTTACCAGCTATGTAAAAGCTACAACTAGATGTTTTTTTTTCGCGTCGTCACAGCATCAATTGTTTTCTTATATTACACAACAACTTGCGTCCCCAAAAGACTTAATAAGAGGCCAGGGTAGTCATCAAGGAAAGGTATCAAGCTTTCTTTGGGGAAAACGATCACGGAACATCCTTCCTTCCCAGCGGCCAAGGTTGAGCTATGAACCACCAATCTATCGGACTCGCGCTCATGTATAGTCATCTCACTGAGCAAAGTGGAATTCTTTTTAATGGGCCCCTCTTCCATTTCTCCAAAGCCGTATTGTGTGCTATCTTCATCATGTTGCTCTCTCTTGTATGCCGTAGATAACAATCCAGCAACCATTTTAGAAACGTCTCCAAGAAAGTGACCGCGACTGAAAACTAAACCAGCTGTAAAAGCTCTGCGACTGTAAAGTCGTCCGAGTACCTTGTTTGCGAAACGATCCTTGGAGGATCTTCTTCGCGCTGCAGATCCATTCGCCCTAGCGGATTCGTCTGCAATGCTATCTTCGTCGTCATGAAGCCCGTCGCCGTAGTCGTGAATTTCTGATCTAAATGAGGCGTCTGTTGAGGATGAAGATCTCCTTAGAGCTTTCCGGGTGGGAGCCTTTTCATTGATGTTTTCGGCTCTACTTTTCAATCCAGCTTCAAGACGTTTCATGTGATCATCAGGAGCGTTACTTTTAGCGCCGTCTCCGGTGTGATCGCTGGATTCAGACCAGTTGTCGTCACCTTCTCTTTCATCTAATGCTCCTAGCTCGCCAGCTTTGGATTTGTTGAAATTTGCAGTTGAGTCACTGCGCTGTTTAGGAACGCCAACTACAGCTGCCTCGGGTTTATTTGGTTGCCTGCGTTTTGGAACAAATGCTACAGTTCCAGCAACAACGATATAGGCTTTATCAACAGTTTGACCAGTGCGCCACAATCTGTGCCCAGGGGCGAAATAGACTGGACCTTCAGCCAAACTTTCAAGATGGCGCTTCTGTACAGCATTGAGCTTACGTAAGGAGGAGTTGCAGTCGAGCAACTCGATGATATTGAGGTTTTTGACGGCTTCCTTTTGCATTTGGCTTGCAGCTGTCTTGTGAATGACCCCGACGTCACTATCTGCAGCAACTTGCTGCTTTTTTCTTGCAAGGTATTTTCGGTACAACGAAGATCCAGACTGTAAAATAGCTTGAAGATTTGTGTATTCAATTGTGATGACTTTGACGCCCTCGGAGGACATGGCCACAATGTCGTGCGTCTTTGCAAGTGAGCTTTCACCACTCATCCTCTTTTCAGGTTGTAGTGATCGAGGTCCGGTCCAATCACCAGCGTACCATACAGCACCATGTTTCTTTCTGGCAAACGCTACGAGATCTTTTTCGGTGATAGGTGCATGCTTGCCATGGTTGTTTTGTCCGATACCTGAAACACGTCTCTGCTTTGCATTCTTACTTTCGATTTTTTCTTTGGGTATGAATAACATCTTGCTCTTTGTTTGCTCCCTCTCCATGCAAGTTCCCTCCCATACCACACAAAGTACATCACGTCTACGCGTGGCTGGAACAACAATATCGTTGACGCAGTACGCGTCAACTCGAGCAGTCTCAAGAACCTCCATCGTCGAGGAGTACGACAAGCTGGACATGAATGGAACGGCGCTCAATAAGTTCAAAATGAACCAGGCATCCGTACTTGAGGTTGGCCTGATAGCTACGAGTGGTAACTCTGGTGGGACCTTGTTATTTAAAACCGACTGTTTCCTTTCAATGTGCCGCTCTAGAGTACCTCCACCACCGCCACCAAAACTCTTATAACCCGCACTGCTGCTATACTCATTCAAAAGATCTTCGGTGGGGAAATCAACAATAGCAGTGTCCTCACTAATACTAGAATAGCGACGAGCTGCAGCAGAACGAACTTTGCCACTTAAGGCGTCAGCAGAAGGTTGACCTGTTGGATCGGGGAGAGACAGCTGATCGAGGCGAATAGTTCCGTCTGTCCCCGTCGGAGCTACCCGTAGTTCACAATTCTCCGGAAGGGCCGAAGTGTGGACAACATATAGGCGCTGCTTCACACGAGTTGGGAGTTGTAGTAGCACATCTAGTGGCGTATGGATTGGAGGTGCGCCACTTTCGTGCAAAAGTAAATCAGTCTCCTGCAAGGGCAGATTCCTGAGATCATCAGCTCGAGCGGGAGTTAAAACACCCTACAATAATCATCAAAAGAATAAGATAAAATGTAATACATTTGGCTTGTATGAAGTAGAACAAGCGAAAGCAGCAAAGCACGCACCTTTTCTTGTAGCTTATCTATCTCTGCAGGTATATTCATGTGGTCACCTGTAAAAACCATAGACCGTCCTCTCCATTCGACACGGAATCCGACGCAAGGAATACTGTGTAGCGTGTACGTGAAATGAAAGGTAGCACCTTGAAAACGCAATGGTTGGCCGATAATAGCCCTTTTGTATCTATGACTGTGCCTCAAGAGAGCCGGACTGAGAGCCGACAAGGCAGCGTATTTCCGAATGAAAGACTCATAAATGGTTGGCGTAGTGATGACTACAACTGGACTTCCTGTCAAAACCTTTTGGAAGGCTCCAGCATCGTGGTCTGCATGACAATGCGTCAAGATAATTCCGACAATTGTTCTGGGACGAATACCCTCACGTTCCAAGGTGGCAGAGGAATATGGAGGTGGATCAATCATAACACCACGACCATTTATCCAGAGGACGTAGCCAGAAGTAGATCCCGCTTTGTCGAAACCGTGAGAATTTCCTAGAATGGTTACTCCAAAAGAAGGCGGGTGAAAAGTAGGAGGAAGCGAGAAGTCAGTGTTTTTCTTCATAACAGGAGTTTTACTGTCTCCTGCATAATCCTTCTCGTTTTCTTGAACTACAGCTGATTCGTTCTTGAAGCCGGTCACAGAGACGGATTCCGGCACACGTACATGTCCAGAGAAGCGGGCCTTTCCAATAATGTGATTGTTTGCATCTATATCATGAAGAACATATTCTGTACCACCAGGCATCTTGAAAATTTCGACTCGCTTGCAGGTTCTTTTTTCCATTTCCTCCTCACTTGTTCCTGGAGCAAAGACTGTTGCCACGTCGCCTATATCAAGAATAAGTAGGAACGAAGGGAATAAATATCGCGTGTCAACATGAAAACTTACACGCAACGTTGACTTACCAACCCACTTCACTTGACTGTATGTCCAATTTTTCCTGGAACCTCCTTTGTCGTCGTTCTCTTCTTCTTGACTCTGTTTCTTCTTGTCACCGCCTTTTCCTTGACCGCCATGATAAGTCATCCGTCTACCAGCCTTGTTAGCCGTAGAGGATGTGTCGTCGGTCTGCACCATGTCATTAAAGCCCGATGTCTCCAATTCCTTTTTCTGTTCTTCTGTTAGTGGCGGAGGAACCCCAAGTTTGTTCTCACACGTATCCTCGCTGGGGGTTTCGAAGTATGCGAATTCAAGCAGAGTTTCAAGCTCTAGTTCCTTGCCGTTAGGCATAATACGAAAATGTTTAAGCTCCTTTGCAAAATTGGGTATAGCTTCTCGTGGGAAACTTGGATCAAAATCCTCTTCTTGGTAAGCTACCGGACTGTCTTTTTTTCGGAATTGTGCAGGTCCTAGTAACGTCTCACTGAAAACTTTGCGAATATTTTTCTCCGCTTCGAAACTGTCAACCACAAGCAGGCACTTACGTCGTAAAACGAAGAAATTATAGTAGGCGGGAAACTCGAATTCGGCCAAGTTCACACCAAGTGCAGGCCCCATTTCACGACAAAATCGCTCAACAGGAACCACATACACCGTCGGTATATCGATTCCAAGTCTCATAGAATCTTTTATGGTCTCTGGTGGAATACCGAATTGAACCATACCTACAGCTTTGGTTTCTATGGTAATGCCTCCTCTGTATAGTTTGGTGGTCTCCAATGTGGGGACATTGCGGTATGACATCGAAACTTCGGCATCATCCAAGAGACCGTGGGTCATACCTTTGGACATAGGTACGAGCATGTTAGAGGGTGTAGTTTGTCTCCGGGTATGCTTCTTCGATCCGATGCTGGTTGCAGATGCTGCCCTGTTAGGTCTATTTACGACATCACTGCGGTGATTTTCATCTACACGAGGCACCCCCGAGATTACTATTGCAGAAGGAGTGTCTGATTTTGATTCGCCATTGTTACCCTTATCGTTCCTGAACGACTGTGTTCGGTTATCACGGCTACCGCTGCTTAGCGAAACCACCGAGGAGCCTGTGGAATTTTTCTTTCTCAAAAGACTTTTGGGGAGACTCCATTTCTTCTTTTTCTTGTCTTTAAGGGAACCACTCCCGAGGGCGGCGTTGGATGATTTGTCTGTGGAACTCATTTTGAGAACCGCAATCCCTAGAACCTTTAGTTGGTAGGTTTGTTTCTTCGAGAAAACAATCCCTTTTCATGTGACGTTTAAATCACAAAAACTGCACGTATGAGCGACTTGGCTGAAAATCGTCGCTTTTCGGTCTTATTGAGCAACAGGACCCTATCCCTCAGAAATTTTCGATTCTAGCTCAAGTGAATGTCCAGTATTGCTATTCTTCAAGCGCTTCTAATCCCTTGCTCTTGTGATAACCTTGATACTTTTGTGAAGCGTTGCAGTATCAGAGGTATTTCCTAACTTTACAATGAGGACAACCCGCTGGTATCTTCCACAGCCAAATTAATAGCTATGCAAACAAATTATAGAGTAAGTACGATTATCGGCCAAATATCAGAAATGACAAGCGTATGTCTCTTCTGGGTATGAATGACCCCTTTCAAGTTGGTGGCAGGTTTGATAAATTATTGCTTGGATAGAGTTAGAACAATCTGAGCACTTTTGCGCAAATGGTTCCTTTCGCCAAGGTTACAGCAACCCATGAGCGATAGGGGTGCTCCGATGACTGACACGATGATTGCCTTGCCTCAAAGCGTGTATAAACTGTTGTGCTGGCTAGAACATCCTACATAAGTACATGAAGAGGGCCATAACGCACAGAGTATGACATTCCTTACGTATTAAAATTACGTTGCAAAATTGAAATGCCGATTTTTTATTTGTGTAGGCACCTTTAAGTATAACTTACTTACAGTATCTCCCATCCCTTCTAACTTGTGCGAGAGGTTTTAATCCAAATTTTTATTTTTTATTTGTGCACCTTTAAGTATAACTGTATCTCCCATCCCTTCTAACATGTGCGAGAGGTTTTAATCCAAATTTTTCACATGTGACATCATATATTATTGACGAATAGTAAGTGAACTTTTTGTTGGACAAATAGCAAAATAGTTTTGATAACCTTCCTTACCAGATATGATTTACTACAGCATTTTACACAATAGTTGTGATAATTTACTCCTGCTCTCACTTGGACAAAATGTACCTTGCTCTTTACTAGACTTGTTTCCACTAGCAATTTTGTTTACAGCTGCAGCATTTGAACTTGATTATGAGAGGGTAAAACGCTTGTATATGAAAATTATACTTATGCTTGACCGAAACTCTAATGAGAAACAGATATCAGGGTTACAAAAAGATGCCATCAAAATACCAACGAGTCAAGCGAGAATCCGACAACCCAACCACACAATCCAACAAATCTACAATCCAACAATCCAAAAAATCTACAATCCAAAAATACAACAATCTACAATCCAACAAATCAACAATCTACAATCCAACAATCCAACGAATAAACAAATGAACAAAAAATTAACAAGCAGATAATCAAACAATCCAACAATCCAACAATCAAACAAATCAACAATCTACAATCCAACAATCCAACAATCCAACAGAACAGCAGAACAACAACTCAATAATCCGAGTTTCCAACAAATAAACAAATAAATAAATCAACAATCCAACAATCCAACAATCCAACAATCAGCAAATCAACGCTCCAAAGATCCAACAATCAAACTAATAAATTAATCAGCAAATCAACAATCCAATCATCCAACAATCAAACAACCCAACAATCAAGCTTATAAACTAATCGGCAAATCAACAATCCAACAATCCAACAATCAAGCTAATAAACTAATAAATTAAACAGCAAATCAACAATCCAACAATCAAACTAATAAATGAATCGGCAAATTAACAATCCAGCAATCTACAATCCAACAAATCAACAATCCAGCAATCAAACAATCCAGCAATCAAACAATCAAACAAATATATTACTCAGTATATCAACACTCCAACAATCAAAAAATCAGCAAATAAACAATCAAACTAATCAATAAATCAGCAAATAAACAATCAAACAATCAAAATATCCAAAAGTCCAACAATCAAACAAATCAACAAGTCAAAGATCCAAGTTTTTACTAATCTACCCGCTCCAATAGAACCGCAGCGTTGACACACAACACCATCGAAAAAAGGGGAGTTATAAAATAAATGAGACAAATTATAATTAATAAATTAGCTCTATCTTTCTAGTTAAAAGAAAGCTCTTATTTGTCGACTGGTAGTTTTCATGGCTGGATAGTGAAATCTGGGACTTTAACAATGATGTCCTGAAATACGAAAGTTATACATCACAACATAGTATGCTATTTCTAAAAGCGGTCCGTATTCTAGCAATGATTCTTTTGGTGTTTGAAAAAGAGCCTTTCATTGCACATTTATTCTCCCAAATTGTTTTGGCATACTAATGCAATACGACTTTGGCCCGGTTAAGTTTGCTTTGCAGGTAATACACGTACGCGCCTAAAAGAACTGTGGAGACGGCGAAAATTCCGATGAAAGCTCCGGCCGCTTTGCTAGGGGATGCACTAACACTTGCTGAACCCGAACTCCGCTTGATCTGTATTCCCGCAATAAAGTTGCAGGCATCATTATTTGAAGCATATTGAAAGTTTTGTTCACATTTGCCAGCTGCTTGATAGAGATTTCCACACATTTCCTTGACTTGATCTGAATCAGTGGCGTCTGCATTATCACCGCCATCATTCGCTTCGGCGCAAGATAAGCAGTCGAGGCCAACAATCGACGACGATGAATATGGAAGGCTTGCTCCATTATTATACTTTTCGTAAGCTGATGTGCTCACTGACACACTACATGTATCATCAGTGAAAACTCCGAGAAGAATCTTTGAGCCATCACTTGAGCAGTACGGCCCAACGTAGTATTGTACATCATCCTGATTGTCATCGCCGTTGCCACCTTGATAAATTGCTTGGCATTCAAGATATCGTTGGACCTCGAACTCCTCCTCGTCATCTTTATCCTGCTGACAATATTGCATACCTGCGTTTGCGAAGCATTGATATTGACACGCATCTGCGTCATCGGCTTGATCACAATCACAAGAGGTTTCCCGATACTTTTCGCAATAATATTGCTGCGCCTCCATTTTAGCTTCTGTGAAAGCTTCTGTGAAAGTTATCAGGTCTACCACGTACTCAGCACCGGATGAACAACCGTCGGCATTGTCGCTATTGCATGCGTCGCTTGGACAAAGTCTGAACCGTGCGAGCTTCTTATTAATAATCATTGCATCACCATTATCATTACCATTTGCGTTGAATTGAAGTTGGGTGTGACATCCTTGAAATTTTATAGAGTAATTCGCAATCCACTGATTATTCTCTTCCGCATCATAGTAGTTATTTTCAATACGTCGCGCTTGTGACATGATCTTGCGCCCTAAGTGGCTTGAGAGCTGAACTGAGGAGACGGTCACTTGGCAAAAGGCCATGGCGATTGCTGACCAAAAGAAAATCATGTTCTACTTTTCAAGTTGCAAATCTAAGGTCCTGATGTTGGACACGTTTAAGTCATAGGACGAAGCGAGAAACACCAAGAAGTTCAAACTCGTAAGTAGTCGTGATATCGCCAAGCAAAAGTGGTCTTCGGAAGCGAGATGAGTTGTGTTCGATGAGATAGATTAGAGTGGAGAATCTACAGTAGGCTTGATTGTCGAAAAGCTCGATGAAACCAGAGAGAACCACAGTAACACAAGAACTGAAGAAAACGCATATATACCCCAGGTTGCAAACAGCCGGTAAAAACGCTCGTTATGCATGTTCTCCAATGACGGCTTGTGTTTAGATCACGAAAGTTAGAAACGCAACAAAAAAACCATTATTCCCAATTGTACTCATACAAGCCACGCAGCGATTAATCTACCGTAAGTAGTTTACGAGATCGATTATTTCAAAACTTGTTTGAGTTTTAAAATTTCTACCGTTGACTCATCCCGGATCTTAGTAGCGATTCTGTATTGGATTTCCGATACATTTGAAATCATCATTTTCACATGTACACACAATTTGAAATATTTATTTCGCAGCCTTTAAGATCGTGTAGAGGAGAGAGCACACGTTTTGAAAATCTTTCTCGACTAAACTTAATGCGAGATAATTGATAATTGATAATTGATTCCATACGTGCAACAGATTGATATAGCGCTGTAAAACATTTTAGAGAAACGTTTACAGTTATGTATGTGTGGAGAGATTGAAGACAAATCAAGAAATTTAGCTTACAGGTTCCACAAAATAAAGTGTTATTTTTATCTGATACGATCCAGTCCCGTCAGGAGTCTTTGTTCACTGCAATATTTATATGGATACTTTAGTTTAATAATTCACTCTTTTTAAAGTGTTTTGGCGGATTTTGTAAATTGCCAGCTCTTGCGGCGCGATCCTATGATATGTGATCTGTACTCTTTTGCTCATTTGCTGTCACACGCAAACACGATTCTTCTCAAAAAGTGAACCCCTTTGCCGTTGGCACGCGCCGAGCAGTTAATTGAGTTGGTACAAACATTTTCAAGTTCATCATTTGAATTCTAAACTAAACAACAATGCAGGATTGGATCTCCGTCGGTTCTCATTTAAGTCCCTCCTATCTTTAATGCAGTTCACCAAGGTAGGCGCGTATATACTGAGACCAAACAAATCTACTGAATTGAATAATGTAAATACGGTAGTTGATCTTCTTGGTCCGATCTATTTCACCCTCAGCGAATTAACCTCACTTAGGAACCGAAACATGTTGGCTTCCTCAATGGCGCTTGCCCTTCTCATTATTAATGTCATTGGAGTCAATGCTTCGGCCTTCAAGCCTTGGAGTCCTAACAATGCCAAGGAAAGATACTTGAGCGGTATAATGTCAAAGGCTCGCCGGCTCGAGAACAACGACAACAATAACAACAACCAGAATCAATACATGCCAGACCTTAAGCAATACAATCTTGTGTTTGAGAAATGTCAATTCATGAGATACTACGCAGATCAATGCGAAGAAAGCAGTGGTACTTGTTTGAGTACAGGAAGTTTTGCTCTTTTTAGGCTGTGTCCTAGCTGTGACAGTTGCAGCTATAATTACGGCGAATACATGGTGGGCTTGGATGATTATCTTCAATATACCACTGCATATTTTCAAGAAAAACAGGAAGAGGAGTGTCAATATTGTGCCGCAAACTGCTACTATCAAAACAATTATGGCTATGTAGCCCAGGGCGATGATGCAGGCCAGCAAGAAAACGATGGAAATAACGAGGAGGTTAACCAAGACGGCGACCAGGAGCAAAATCAGGCCGAAGCTAACGGAGACGCAGATAATGTCGAGAATGAGCAAAATCAGGTTAATCAAGACCGTCGCCTAGAATATTATGACACCTCTGCATACGACTGTGAAACTTGCCAAAGCAAT
>Ga0075154_10001174_pt1 | contig 19344 bp, 20 predicted proteins | sample JI71714BDNA_FD_70965 | JGI IMG/M metagenome (GOLD analysis project Ga0075154, IMG submission 70965) | Wastewater effluent complex algal communities from Wisconsin, to seasonally profile nutrient transformation and Carbon sequestration -... | ecosystem: Engineered > WWTP > Effluent > Algae...
GCAATGGTTGCGCCATGATGAATATCGCTGTCCTACAGCGGCGCCCTCTGTCATCATCTGCTGTTCGGTTTTTGAGGCCGCGCGGTCAAAAAAGGCGGGAAAACAAGGCTCAAACCCGCCGTATGCGTCAAAAGCGTCAAAACTGGCGAACAAAAAAGGGCGGGGAAGCCCCGCCCTTTTCCGTTCGTCAGCCGGCTTGGGCCGCGATCAGCGCGGTGCCATCCGGATGCCCCCATCCAACCGCACATCCTCGCCGTTGAAATAGGAATTCCGGCACATCTCCACTGCCAGCGATGCATATTCCTCCGGCATGCCCAGCCGCTTCGGGAACAGCACCGTGGCGCCCAGCGCCGCCTTCACATTGTCCGGCGCGCCCTGCAGCAGCGGGGTGTTGAAGATGCCGGGCAGGATGGTGTTGACGCGGATGCCTTCGCTGGACAGATCGCGGGCGATCGGCAGGGTCATGCCGACAACACCGCCCTTTGACGCCGAATAGGCGGCCTGGCCGATCTGGCCGTCTTCGGCGGCGACCGAGGCGGTGTTGACGATGGCGCCGCGCTCGCCATTCTCCAGCGGCGGCAGGCTGAGCATGCCGGCGGCCGACTTGGCGATGCAGCGGAAGGTGCCAACCAGGTTGATCTGGATGATGCGGTCGAAGGCATCGATCGGGAAATGCTTGATGCTGCCATCTTCCTTGGAGCGGCTGGCGGTCTTGATCGCGTTGCCGGTGCCGGCGCAGTTGATCAGGATACGCTCCTGGCCGATGGCGGCGCGGGCCTTGGCAAAACCGGCATCCACGGATTCTTCGTTGGTGACGTTCACATTGCAGAACACGCCGCCGATTTCAGCGGCCACGGCCTCGCCCTTTTCGGCGTTCATGTCGAAAATCGCGACCTTGACGCCGTGGCTGGCCAGCAGCCGTGCCGTCGCCGCGCCCAAACCCGATGCGCCGCCCGTAACAACGGCGGACATGCCTTCCAGATTCATATGATCCTCCTGTGGAAATGATGGTCGCTTATGGGCAGACGGCCGCCGCCCCGCAACCTTTCGAAAGCGTCAGTCCGGCGGGCGTTGCCGCTTCAGCTGCGCCTCACGCACCGCCAGATAGACGGTCGAGCCCAGGATCAGCGCGCCACCGGCCAGCGTCATCGCATCATAATGTTCATCAAACAGCAGCACGCCCGCGGCCGTGACCAGACCGAAGCGCACGAAATCCAGCGGCAGCACTGCGGAGGCTTCGGAAAAGGAAAAGGCCTGGGTCAGGCTGAACTGGCCGATGGCAGCGGCCACGCCAATGCCAGCCAGCAGCGGCCACACCGCGACCGGCGGCGTCTGCCAGACAAAGGCCGCCGCCGCCAGGCTGGGCAGGGTGGTGAGGATGAAGGTCCAGGCGGCCACCGCGCGCGGATCATCCACCCCCACCAGACTGCGCATGGCGACAATGGAATAGCCGGTGGTGACGGCCGAGACGATGGCGGCGATGATACCGGGCGTGAGCGGCACGGCACCCGGCCGCAGCACCAGCAACATGCCGGCAAAGCCCACCGCCAGCGCCGCGATGCGCCGCGCCCTGATGCGTTCGCCCAGCATCAGCACCGCGCCCAGCGTGCCGAACAGCGGCGCGGTGTAGTTGATGGCCAGGGCATCGGCGAGCGGCGCGTTGGCCACCGCATAAAATGTGCCCATGGTGGCGATGAAGCCCGATGTGGCGCGCGCCAGATGCAGCCGCAGCCGCGAAAATTTGATCAGCCCCGGATTGCCCACCATCATCGGCATCAGCACCAGCAAGCCGATCAGATTGCGGAAGAAGGTGATTTCGAAACTGTGCAGATGGCGCGCGGCATAGCGGATCATCACCCACATCGACGCAAAGGCGCAGCAGGAGATGATGAACCAGAAGGGGCCGGAGCGGGTAAGACGGCGCACCACAGCCGGTTACGCGCCTTGGCCGCCGCTGGAAAGGCTCAACCGTCGAGCAGACGGGCCAGCGTGGCGACGTCGCTGTCGATCTCGCGATCCTGGCCGCGCAGTTCCTCCACCTTCTTCACCGCGTGCATCACCGTGGTGTGATCGCGATTGCCAAAGCGGCGGCCGATTTCGGGCAGCGAGCGCGGCGTCATCTTCTTGGCCAGATACATGGCGATCTGGCGCGGGCGGGCGACTTCGCGGGCGCGGCGTTCCGACAACAGGTCGGACAGGCGCAGGCCGTAATAATCCGCCACCTTGCGCTGGATCTCGTCGATGGTCAGCTTCTTCTCGTGGGCGCGCAGCAGATCGGCCAGGGTTTCACGGGTGAATTCCAGGCTGATCGGTTTGCCCACCAGCAAGGCAAAGGCGGTGACGCGGTTCAGCGCACCTTCCAGTTCGCGCACATTGGCGGTGATCTTGCGGGCCAGAAACTCCACCACATCATCGGGCACAGCCACACGATTGCTGAGCGCAGTGACCTTGGCGTGCAGGATGTTGAGCCGCAGTTCATAATCAGCCGGATTGATATCGGCGACCAGGCCCCAGGCCATGCGCGACAGGATCCGCTCCTGAATGCCTTCCAGATTCTGCGGGCTGCGATCCGCCGTGATCACCAGCCGCTTACCGGCCCCGATGATTTCGTTCATCGTGTGGAAAAATTCTTCCTGGGTCGATTCCTTGCCGGCGATGAACTGCACATCATCGATCATCAAGAGATCAACCGAGCGCAGCCGCTGCTTGAAGCTGATCGTGTCCTTGGCGCGCATGGCGGCCATGAACTCCACCATGAACTTCTCGGCCGACAGATAGGCGACGCGGGCCTGCGGATGCCGGGCGAGGAAACCATTGCCGATGGCATGCATCAAATGGGTTTTGCCCAGCCCGGTGGCCCCGTGCAGGAACAGCGGATTGAAGCCGGGGGCACCCGGCTCCGCCATGGTCAACGCGGCGTTGTAGGCCAGTTCATTGGCTTTACCGACGATGAAATTTTCGAAGCTGTAACGGGCATCAACCGGCAGGGCCGGCACCGCACCGGCTGGCGCGGCGGCAGCGCGCGGCACCGCCGCCGGCGCCGTGCCGGACATGATGGTCAGCACGATGCGGCGGATGCTGGCATCCAGATTGGCAAACTGGCGGCGCAGCGGTTCGGCATAATGATTCTGCACCCAATCGGCGACAAAGGCCGACGGGGCGGCCAACCGCACGGCATCGCCATCGCGGCCCAGCAGGGACAACGGCGCCAGCCAAGCATCGAAATTATGGTCACCAGCCTCCTGGCGCAACGCCGATTGCACCCGGGACCACAGATCCCGGTCGGCAAAATCGGCCAGGCCCGGAACCGGGGCAAACGGCGACGTGCCAGACAATGCAGATGCAACCGCGCTCGACACGCAAATATTTCCTTCCGCCGCCCCCAGCAACAGCCCCCGTGTTCCCACGCAGGACGAATGCTTTCGAACCCCCGCACCTGCACGCCCTCATCGTGGCCGCAAGAAAGCGGTCACGCCCGATGCAGGCGCGGCAGGCATCATGAATATTTCGACTGGAACCGGTTGGCGCAGTGCGCGCCGGTTGGTCCAAACCGGAGGCCAGATAAGCAAGCCCACAGGCAACCGGCAAGCAGACAATTTTCATCCACAGAGAAATTTTTCGATTGACAGGCCCGCGCCGCGGTGTCCTTCGATGGCCGTTCAAATTATTGATAAATATCGTCTTTTTCAGGTATTGGCGATGATTCTCCAAATCGTCAAATTCGCCAAGTGCTTGGATTTTTGTGTCAAAGCCGTGACAGGCTGATGACAATTCAGCCATGCGGACATGCCGCCTTTTTTCCTTGCTGCGCGGCTCAATCGATCGGCCTGGCAGGGCTGTGGTGCCCTCCAGACCGCATGGTCACGCCGAATCGCGAATCGGTTGGCCAAAACGGCTGCGAATCGGGCGCGCACGAAAAAGGCCCGGCCTGGCGGCCGAGCCCTCATCATGATCCAAATGCCGGCCGAAGCCGACGAATCAGGCGGTCAGCGCCTTCAGGCGACCAGCCAGACGGCTGATCTTGCGGGCGACCGTGTTCTTGTGCAGCACGCCCTTGGACACGCCGCGCATCATCTCCGGCTGAGCAGCCTTCAGCGCTTCGGCGGCCCCGGCGGCGTCACCGGCAGCAAGACTGGATTCGACCTTCTTCACGAAGGTGCGGATGCGGCTGACGCGCGCCTTGTTGACGGCGGCGCGGCGAGCGTTGCGGCGGATGCGCTTTTCAGCCTGGGGCGTATTGGCCATGTGGTTCCTGCAAATCGGTCAAAAGAGCTGCAGCCCGCGCCCTGAGGGGCCGGTGCCGGAAGACGAGCGCCTTAATGGAGGCGTGCGCCCCGGTCAAGCCTTTGGCTGGCAAGCGGGGCAGAAGAAACTGGAGCGGCCGGATTGCACCACGCGTTCCACCGGGGTGCCGCAGATGAAACAGGCCTGACCCTCACGGCCATAGACCGCGAACTGTTTCTGGAAATAGCCCAGCGTACCGTCGGGCGCTGCATGATCGCGCAGGCTGGAGCCGCCGGCCGTGATGGCTTCGTTGAGCACCGCCGGTATCGCCGGCAGCAGGCGTTTGAGCGCTGCAGACTTTACCTGCCCGCCCGGCGTTTCCGGGTGTATGCCGGCGCGAAACAGCGCCTCGCATACATAGATATTGCCCAGGCCGGCAATGAGCCGCTGATCGAGCAATATCGCCTTGGCCGGCGCCAGGCGATCGGCAAACATGCGTTTGAGCAGCGGCAGGCCATAGTCCGGCCCCAATGGTTCCGGACCGATGCCAGCGATCAGGGGATGAGACGCCAGATCGGCTGTGGCCACCAGATCCAGGCTGCCAAAGCGCCGCGCATCGTTGAACGCCACCACCCGGCCATTGCCGGTTTCGAACACGACATGATCATGCTTGAGCAGTTCGCCCGGATCCACCCGCATCCGGCCCGACATCCCGAGATGGATGATCAACGTGTCACCCCGATCGGTCTCCACCAGACCATATTTGGCGCGCCGGCCCAGGCGCACCACGGTTGCCCCCGTAAGCCGCTGGCCCAGGGCATCGGGCAACGGACGGCGCAGATCGGGCCGGTTGGCGACCACACGGGTGAAGCGCTGGCCTGCCCAGACGGGCGCCAGACCGCGCATCACGGTTTCGACTTCGGGAAGCTCAGGCATCCCCGCGACATAGGCGGCGTTTGCATGGCCGCCAAGCCTCGGCTAAGCCGCAGCCGGAAAAGGAAAGGCGCGATGAGCGAGACCGTCAGCTTCGGCTACGAAGATGTGGCCCCCGAGGAAAAGACCCGCCGTGTCGGCGAGGTGTTTCGTTCGGTGGCCAAGCGATACGATATCATGAACGACCTGATGTCGGCGGGCATGCACCGGGTGTGGAAGGATGATTTCGTCCGTCTGGTGAACCCGCGCCCGGGCGAAGACATTCTCGACATGGCCGGCGGCACGGGCGACATCGCCTTTCGCATGGAAAAGGCCGGCGCCAACGTGACGGTGGCCGATATCAACCCGGCGATGCTGGAAGTGGGCATGGAGCGGGCGGCCGAACGCGGTCTAACCAGCCTGATCTGGCGCGAGGAAAATGCCGAACAGCTCGGGCTGCCGGATCGCAGCTTCGATGCCTATACCATCGCCTTTGGCATCAGGAACGTCACCGATATCCCCGCCGCCTTGCGCGAAGCGCACCGCGTGCTGCGCTTTGGCGGGCGCTTCTATTGCCTGGAGTTTTCCACCACGACCTGGCCAGGCTTTGCTGAAGTCTATGATATCTACTCGGAAAAGCTGGTGCCGCGGATTGGCGAGATGGTTGCCAAGGATGGTGACAGCTATCGTTATCTGATCGAATCGATCCGCCGCTTTCCCAAGATGCCGGAATTTGCCGCGATGATCAGCGCGGCTGGCTTCAAACAGGTCCGCCACCGCCCGATCCTGGGCGGCGCGGTGGCCATTCATTCGGGCTGGAAGATCTGAACTTGTTTGCCCTCGTGCATTTGTGGCGGCTGCTGGTGTGGGGCAGGCGCATGGCGCGCCATGGTGCTCTGCGCCCGTTTGAAGACAAGAGACTGCCGCTGGCCATCCGGCTGGTGGCGCGTGTCGCCCGGCTGGGCAGCGGCGCGCCCAAGACCCCGGATTTCGCCGGCGGACTGGGCGCGGTCGGCCCGGCGGCGATCAAACTGGGCCAGGCGCTGGCGACCCGCCCCGATCTGATCGGCGTGGCTGCCGCCACCGATCTGGCCCGGCTGCAGGATCAACTGCCGCCGGTCCCTTTCAGTGCCATCGAGGCCCAATTGAACGCAGCCTTTGGCGGGGACTGGAAGCGCAAATTCCAGTCCATCCAGCCCGAAGCCATTGGCGCGGCATCGATTGCACAAGTGCACAAGGCCGTGACCAGCGACGGCCGCACGGTTGCCATCAAGCTGCTGCGCCCCGGCATCGAGGCCGATGTCGCGTCGGCGCTGGCCACCTATGAATGGGGCGCTGGCCATCTGGAAACATTGGGTGGCGAATTTGCCCGCCTGCGCCCGCGCGCCGTTATTGCCACCTTTCGCAGCTGGATCGAAACCGAGCTGGACCTGCGCCGGGAGGCTGCAAACGCCTCGGAACTGGCCGAAATATTGGCCGGGGAGCCGGATTTCGTCGTGCCGAACGTGGATTGGCAACGGTCCAGCCGGCGCGTGCTGGTGATCGACTGGATCGACGGGGTGAAATTGTCGGACACGGCGGCAATTGCCGCCCTGCCCATCGACCGGGCGCATCTGGCCAAGGTGCTGGTCAATGGCTTTCTGGCCCAGGCCATCGCCAAGGGCTTTTTCCATGCCGACATGCACCAGGGTAATTTGTTCATCATTCCAGCCAGCGACGCCTGCGATCATGCCCGCATCGGCGTGATCGATTTTGGCATCATGGGCCGTATCAACCGCCGCGCCCGGCTCTATCTTGCTGAAATTCTTCATGGTCTTGTCACCGGCAACTATGCCCGCGTCGCCGAGATCCACTTTGAGGCCGGCTATGTGCCGCCGCATCACAATCCGGCCGCCTTTGCCACCGCCCTGCGTGCCGTGGGCGAACCCATCAGGGGCCGCAAAGCCCGCGACATTTCCATAACCGACATGCTGGAAGGCCTGTTCGGCATCACCCGCAGTTTCGACATGCCGGTGCAGCCGCATCTTTTGCTGCTGCAAAAGACCATGGTGATGGTGGAAGGCGTGGCGCTGACCATCGATCCCCATGTCAACATGTGGGAAGTGGCGGAACCCTATGTGCGCGATTGGGTGCGCGATGAAATGGGCCCGGAAGCGGTGATAGCCGATCAATTGGTGTTGAACGCCAGGGCCTTGGCGCAGTTGCCGCGCATTTTCCGTCAATGGATTGCGGACAATCCGATGCCGGGCGCCGCGCCGCCGCAGCCGCCATTGCCGCCGCTGCCGGAACGCCAGGGGAGCGGCTGGTCCACCCCGTGGCTGCTGCTGGCAGCGGGCCTGGGCGCCGCGGTTGTGGTGCTGTTGGGCTGAACGCTTGCGCCGTGGGCCGGTTCGGCTTATGGCCGCGCCCATGAAAGTCACCGTCACCGTCACCCTGAAAAATGGCGTGCTCGACCCCCAGGGCCGGGCCATCGAGGCGGCCCTGCACGGGCTTGGGTTTGACGGCGTGTCCGGTGCCCGGGTCGGCAAGCTGATCGAGCTGGAAGTGGCCAAAGGGACCACTCGCGAAACCATTGAAAACATGGCAAAACAATTGCTGGCCAACATGGTGATCGAGAATTTCCGGATTGAAATGCCGTGAAGGCCGCCGTCATCGTCTTTCCCGGTTCCAACTGCGATCGCGATCTGCACGATGGCATCGCCAAAGTGACCGGCCGGGCCCCGGCGATGATCTGGCACCGGGAAACCGAGCTGCCCCATGGCCTTGATTTCATTGGCGTACCCGGCGGTTTTTCCTATGGCGACTATCTGCGGTCTGGCGCCATGGCAGCGCGGTCGCCGGTGATGCAGGCGGTGATCAAGGCCGCCGGCGAAGGCCGCGCGGTTTTCGGGGTTTGCAACGGATTTCAAGTACTTACCGAAGCCGGCTTGCTGCCCGGCGCCCTGATGCGCAACGCCGGCCTGAATTTCGTGTGCCGCAATGTGCGCCTTTCGGTGGCCAACAGCCAGTCGATCTTCACCAGCCTTTATGCCGCGGGCGAGGAAATCACCATCCCGGTTGCGCACCATGATGGCAACTATGTCGCTGATAATGCTACACTTGATCGGCTGGAAGGCGAAGGCCGGGTGGCGTTCCGCTATGCCGAACCGGTCAATGGTTCGGCCCGGGATATCGCCGGAATCCTCAATGATGAAGGCAATGTGCTGGGCATGATGCCCCATCCGGAACGGCTGATCGAATCCGAACAGGGCGGCACCGATGGCCGCCGCCTGTTCGAAGCGGCGATGATGGCGCTGGCCTGACGAGCAAGCTGCGCCGATATGGGGCAAAGCCAGTTCGGTTTGAACAAAATTATCGTTTTTATCCAATGATTTGCTGGCCACGTGCGGTTTGTTTCAAAGCTGTGACAATCCGGCAGATTGAGCATTGTCGCGCCGGGGATTAGCGGCAGATCAGCCCGTCCCTTCGCAAAGGCAACGCCTGTGCACAGCCCCGATTTCCCGGTTCCGGCATCCATCGCAGCCCGTTGTTTTACCAGCATTTTTCTGCTGGCAGTCACGGTCATGGTCTTGCAACTGGTGCTGCATTTCAACCAGCAGGCGCTGGTGGCCGGTGCCGGGCGCGATCTGGCCCAGATCAAGACCCACGGCTTTGCCGTGGTGCTGGGTGTGATGGCCATGTTGAACATCGCCTGGTTCAGTGCGCTGATCCGCATGGCCGCAGCCGAAGCCCAGATCAAGGCCCGGGCGGTGGCCAAAGCCGGGCGCCGCGTGGCCGAATAAGCGCGCGCCGTGGCAGCAAAGGCGCGCTGCGTGGCAGCATAAGCCGCGCCGGTGACCGCAACCCAGGCCCCTTGTGACCGCATAACCGACACCGGTGACAGCAGCCATTTTTGCCCGCTTGCCAGCCGGTTTCCGGCGGCGCACGCTGCCGGCACCATGCTCTCCCGCCGCCACATCCTCGCCCTCCCCGCCGCGCTCGGCCTTGCCAGCCGGCTCCCCGCGCAATCACCAGTTCCGCACCAGGCCGCTCTGGCCGACCGCCTGGTCCTGCTCGGCACCGGCGGCGGGCCCACGCCAAAGGCCCTGCGTGCCGCGCCGGCCGCCGCGCTGATGATCGGCGGACGGCTGCACATGCTGGATGCCGGCAACGGCGCCGCCCGCCAGGCGGTGCTGGCCGGCCTGCCGCTCAAAAACCTCGCCCACATCTGGATCAGCCATCTGCACAATGATCATGTCGCCGATGCCTTCACCCTGCCCTGGCTGGCGTGGAGCGGCGCGCTGACCACGCCGGTCACCGTCCACGGCCCCGCCGGCCTCAACCAGATGCGCGCCGGCTGGGAGGCATTCGCCCGCACCGATATCGAAACCCGCATGGCCGATGAAGGCCGCCCCGATCTGCGCCGCCTGCTCTCCGTCCACGAAATCAGCCCCGGCGTTCTGATGGACAGCGACGGCCTGAAGGTCACCGCCGCCCGCGTGGAACACCCACCGCTCACCAACAGCTTCGCCTTCCGCTTTGATTGGACCCAAAACGGCGTCGCCAAATCCCTCGTCTATTCCGGCGACACCGCCCCCTGCCCCGCCCTGATCGCACTCGCCAAAGGCGCCGACACGCTGGTGCAGGAAGCCATGTACCTGCCCGCGCTCGACCGCCTGATCGCATCCGAATCCAACGCCCCCACCCTGCGCGCCCACCTGCTCGCCAGCCACACCACCGCCGAACAAGCCGGCGAAATCGCCGCAGCCGCCGGCGTCAAAACCCTCGTCCTCACCCACTTCGTCCCCGGCGGCGACCCCTCCCTGCGCGACGAAGACTGGGCTGGGGCGGCGGCCCGCGCGTTTTCCGGGCGGATCGTGGTGGGGCGGGATTTGCTGGCGGTGGATTTGTAAGGGGGGGTGGAAAGAAGGCCTCCGGCGGCAAGGGTCGCAGACCCTTGACCCGTGGGTTTTGGGGCGGCCCTTCACTCTCGAGCACTGTTCATGCTGGTCAGTGCTTTGATGGGGTTAGACGTGATGCGCCGGGCCTATGCCCACGTCATCGACACGGAATATCGCTTCTATTCCTATGGCGACGGCTCGCTGCTGATACCCTGATATTGGCCAGCATATCCAACGCGGCTCTAGTTTCGCTGCCCGCAGCTGATTCCATGATCTGGCTTGTGGACCTCTCGCAAAGGAAATTTCGAGGTCCCATGCAAACGTCTATCCGGCTTTGCATTGAAAACTAACGTCAATTTGGACCGTGAACTTTCGGTCAAATCAGGTCTGAGTAGGGCGTGCCTGCGGCGCCTCCGCCATTCGTGCAATCCCTGACAAAGACATTTGTCGCTGTGGCGTCATATCCGAAAGACCTTCCGGCAAATTATTTCTCATTATATTCGTCAGAAAATGACCACGTAGCTGTTGACTCTTGGTACCATACCTCCCATTTTTTTGGATAAATATGCAAAGGAATGCTTGCCATGGCAGAACGCGAGAAGCACCAGAAATTTCGCAGGCTTGCCGAAAACCGAACTAACAAAGCCCTTGATGCTATCGGCCGACTTGCCAACCTTTCTAACCGGACACTCTATGAGTGGGAGGAGGAGGAGGTGAGAAGCATCATCAAGGCGCTCAGGGCGGAGGTAAGTGAAGTTGAAGGGCGCTTTGCCTCTCCGCGAACGAAGTCCGGTCAAAAATTCAAATTCTAGGACGAGGCTGTATGGCGAGGAAAACTCGTATCGTGCCAAACGAAGCAGCTTGGCTTTCGAATGCGCAGATTGCTGTCCTCGCCGCGTATCTCGCGGGTGCGTCCAAAGGGCCCGCCGACACAGAAGATGTAGCAAAAAAGGCGGATTTGCTAGCTCCTGGTCGCTTTAGCTGGCGCAAGTATCCTGACCAGATCAACATCGAAACCGTTCGAAAGCGGCTCTGGGATGCTTCGTCTGAAAAGATGGGACGGCTATTGACCGGCTCTGAGCGCGATGGCTGGTTACTCACAGAGGCAGGCTTAAAGTTCTGCCATGACCATTCCGAAGAACTCGGTAAAACTGGGGAAGGGGCGGTCCGACTTTCGCAGAAGGAGCAGGCTTGGGCGACTCGCGAGCGTGTCCGGATGCAATCAGAAGCGGCCTTCAGGAAATGGCAGGATGGCATCACTGACGAGATACAACCCGTCGAAGCTGAGAGATTCTTCCGAATCGATGACTATATTGTCGGAGATTTGCGACATTCACGAATAAGCCGAGCGCGAGCAGTTTTCGCCGCTGACCCCGCAATGTCGAAAGCAATTGACGAAATTGCAAGAAAGGTACGAGTCCGTGACTAAGCAAACCCCTTCTCTAAAGGTGAAGTCACATATTGGCAGAGACTTGCTCCAGAGCTCCGCGCTATTCAAATATGAATGGCAGGTTGTCTGGGAATATGTTTCCAATGGGCTTCAGTATATCGATTCAAACGTTTCACCCATTGTAACTGTAAACATTGATCAAAGCCGCAAACAAATTACTATCAAAGATAACGGACGAGGTATGAACCTTTCCGATCTTGAGAACTATTTCACAATGCATGGTGAAAATATTGACACAAAGGCTGGACGTCCGGGGCGCGGCATGTTCGGGACAGGAAAATCGGCTGCCCTAGGCATTGCAAATCTATTGCGCGTAACAACAGTAAAAAACGGCAAGCGTTCGAAAGTCGAACTTCATAGATCAGATATTGATGCCCCAGAGGCGGCTCAATCGGTTCCTATCCGAGTTATAGAGAGTGAGCTTTCCACCAATGAACCGAACGGCACGGTTGTGGATGTCTGTGACATTAACCTTAGGACCATTGATTCCAACGCCATCATACGAGAGATTGAAAAACACATTGCGTTCTGGAAGGGGGTTACTGTTTTTGTCGGCACACATCAGTGTGAATATGTGGAACCTTCTGTTAGAATTCAAAGGGAATTCAAGGCATCCGATTCACCGTTTGCCAAACAATTGGCTGATGTAACGCTAAGAGTGGCCGTCGCCAAAGCGCCCCTTGCAAGGGAGCAGCAAGGCATCGCAGTCACCTCGAACGGCGTGCTTCACGAGTCAACCTTGGCAGGCCAGGACAAGCGGCAGTTTACCAATTACGTGTTCGGTAACATCGATGTTCCCGCCCTAGCACATGACAAATCGCCAATCCCACCGTTCGACATGTCCCGCTCAGGGCAATTGAATCCAAAGAACGAACTGGTCCGAGCCATTATGGCGTTCGTCGGTATGAAGCTGGAACTGGTGTTGCAGGAGCTAGAGGAAGAAGAGCGTCAGCGGAAACAGAATGAAGAGGCCAAGCGGCTCCAGAAGGAAGCCGACGCCATCGCCGATATAATTAACAAGGACTTCCAACAGTGGAAGGTCCAAATTCAAAGTGTTATCGCGCATACTGTTGGCGCTAAAGACTATAAGCCGTCTATCATCTCCGACGATGACGACTTTGAAATCCTAGCTGGAAAGGGACAAGAATCGGCGACTAAGACCTCCGATGAAGGAGGCCCCTCAGACATCCATGACGAATTCCCACGCCCCCCTAATCCCGATCCGAAGCCCGATAACTCATCTGCTACTTTCGAGGTTGACGAAGATGGCGCTGACAAAGCGGGAAAGCGCAAGATGGACCCAAGGAAGAAGTCGCGTGGAGGCGGCTTCAGTGTCGAATTTAAGGAAATGGGAGAGCATGAACCGCGCGCAAAGTACGAGGCGATAGAGCGAAGTATTTTGGTCAATGTTGAACACCCGCAACTTGCTGCGGCGTTGCGGGTTGGTGGGATACACGATATTGCATTCCGCAGACTGGCATATGAAGTGGCTTTTGCTGAGTATTCAATTGCACTCTCAGTTGAGATGGCAAAAGATGGTCATTTCATGGACCCGCAAGATGCAATCACTGCAGTTCGGGACGGCATGAACCGCATGGCTTCATTGGCAGCGACCGTTCTGTACTCTTGAGACGGAGCAACGTACCTTGTTCGACGTAATTGGGCCAGGTGGTAACGAGGTTCTCTTGGCGACCCTCGCTGAGGTTGGGATGCCAAACCGGCTTGTCACGTCGATGAAGAATGCTGGTGTTGAATTGGTTGGGACGTTCGTTCAGTTAACCGCCGGTGATATCCTACGCGAGCAAGGCCTAGGTCGAAGGTCCTACGGGGAAGCAAATGCAATTCTTGAGGCATACGGGTTGTCGCTCGGTATGGTTTTACCGGGCTGGGATGAAAAGCTTGCCTTTGAGGCTCGCAAGGCCATGGGACGCAGATTGCACAGGCGCCTATTTGAACTACGTCCGACAGTATGGCATCCCCACGGCGCACTGGAAGATGAACTACGCGCTTTGCTACTCGAAGTAGAAGATGAACGGAATGCCGAGATGCTAACGGCGTTCTTTGGTTTCAATGAACTTGGCCCTACTACGCTTGAGTTCACAGGACAGCAGTATGGATTGACGCGTGAGCGGGTTCGCCAAATTGCTGCACGTGCAGAGGCAAAGATCCGAAATATGTGGCGGCCTATGCCATGCCTGGAAGCAATAAAGGAAATCATTACATCTCAACTCGGTTCGTTGTTCACAAATGATGACTTTATCCAAGCCGCGCGCCAGCGCGAAATAACTAATATTAATTTCCATATTGAAGGAGCTTTGGGTGCGCTTGAACTTGTTGGTGACAAGCAATCTATAAGTAAGATACGTATTGGTCATTTACAATTGTTTGGAACTGCAGATAAAATTTCCATTCCGAGCAGACTTATTGCGTCGCTTAGAAAGGAAACGTCTTCGAATGGGTGTACAAACGTTCAGCGACTTGCGCTATTGATTGGCTTAGACCATGAAGACGTTGAAAGAGTTCGGAGTCTGTTGACCATTTTCGATGAAGTTTATTGGCTCGATTCGGGTCGGACATGGCTGCTTTCGAATCGTCCTGCTAGGAATCGTTTGGCAAACATAGCATCAAAGGTTTTGTCAGTTGCTCCCTCTGTAGAAATAAATGAACTTCGTGCAGCTTTGCGGCGACATGTTCGAGTTAATTTTGTTCCACCCGCCGATGCACTAGGAGGGTTACTTCAATATTTTGAATTTGCTGACGTGATAGATGGCATGGTTACAGTTAAACCGAGTTTTGAGAAGACTGAAATTGGCGTAAATGATCAGGGCTTTGTGAATGCATTTAATTCGATTGGAAGTCCTGCGACTCGCGAACAACTCGAAGATTTCTGCATCGACAAGCTTGGAATGAATATAAATAGTTTCTATCTTTATTTGAGCTATTGTCCATTTGTGATAAAACTCGCAACTGGAGTATTTTCATTGGTGGGTCAAAATGTTACGCCAGGGGCAATCAGGCAGCTCAGAAATGATATTAAGGAAAACAGATTTGAGGACACTTATGGCTGGTCAAAGGCCGGTACTTTGTGGTGGCACTTTCAGGCGGACAGGCCCACCGCAAATGCTGGCACTCGGCCACTTCCAACTTTTGTTTTCAATCTCACCTCTGGAGAATGGGATGTAAGGTCATTTGATGGGTTGAAGCTAGGTACGGCAAGCATCGAAAATGGCTTCGTCTCTGGCTTTCGAACTGCCTTTTTAGCCCTGGGTGTTACCAATAAGGACTATATTCAATTCGACTTCGACATTGCAGAGAGAGAGGTATTTGTAAGAATTGCTGGCGACGATCCCGAGGAGTTCCGCCAAATAGTCGAAAAGGACGAGTTCGATGATTATCACGATATAGAGGCTTAGAATCTAAAGTCGCGGGCCTTATTTAAAAAGGCTGATGGCGTGCACCCCTGATTGGTACCGTTCAGAAGTAGATTCCTGTGCTTTGATGGTTAATAGTTGATGTGAAAGCAGCGGAGTTGCGCGGAGGACGGCGAAGGTGGGTCCCTCGACAAGCTCGGGATGAGCGAGGTGGCGGCGTTCCTCGGCAGGCTCGGGATGAGCGGGTGGGAGGGAAGCAGCCAAACCCCGGATCAAGTCCGGGGTGACGAAACAGGGGGCGGCCCGAAAACGCACGGGTCAAGGGTCTGCGACCCTTGCCGCCGGAGGCTGTTTTTCTGCTGGCTTTTGTGGTGCGCGTGCGCCCCCTCCGCCCTTTGGGCACCTCCCCCAGAGGGGGAGGAGTTCAGACGCGGGTTTTGAAGGGGGTGAAGTCAGTCCCGGTGTCGAACACGTCGAGGCCTTCGACGCGTTTGAACCAGCCGACGACGGCGTAGGTGACGGGGGTGAGGAGGACTTCCCAGAGGACTTTCAGGCCATAGTTGGTGGCGGCGATGAGGGCGACGCGTTCGGGGGGCCAATCGGGTTGGCCGAGGAAGGCGAGTGGGTAGAAGATGAGGCTGTCCACGCCCTGGCCGACGATGGTGGAGCCGATGGTGCGGGTCCACAGCATTTTGCCTTTGGTGAGGAGTTTGAGGCGGGCGAGGACGAAGCTGTTGGCGAATTCGCCGGCCCAGAAGGCGGTGATGGAGGCGATGAAGATGCGCGGGGTTTGGCCGAAGACGGCGCTGAGGGTTTCCTGGCCGCTCCAGCCCGGTGCGGGGGGCATGGCGACGACGACGGCGCACATGAGGGCGGTGAAGGCCGAGGCGGCAAAGCCGACCCAGACGACGCGGCGGGCGCGGGCATAGCCATAGACTTCGGTGAGCACGTCCCCCAGCACATAGCCCAGGGGGAAGAAGAGGATGCCGGCGCCGAAGATGATGGGATCGCTGATGCCTGGCAGGGTGATGGCGGCTTGTTTGCCGGCGCCGATCAGGTTGGAGCAGATGAGGATGACGGCGAAGGCCGCCATGCAATAATCATAATAGCGCAGCTGGCGGCCGGCGAGGCTGGTGGCGGAGACGGCGCGGATGCCATCGCCGGGCGTGTCGGCGGCGGCGAGCAGGGCTTGATCATCGGGGGAGAGGCTCATGGCGCAAAGCATAATGGCTTTGGCGCGGGGGGAAAGGGTGGCGAATGGCGCAGGGGCCTGTTCCGTTTTTGTTCTGGGTGTGCTATGGCAGGGCCATGGGCGAGTCGCTTCCGCTTCGTTGGCTGTATCTGGACCTCAACAGCTATTTCGCCAGTGTTGAGCAGCAGTTGAACCCTGCGTTGCGCGGGCGGCCGGTGGTGGTGGCGCCGGTGATGACGGACAGCACCAGCGCGATTGCGGCGAGTTATGAGGCCAAGGCCTTTGGCATTCGCACCGGCACCAAGATCTGGGAAGCCAAGGCCAAGTGCCGCGATGTGGTGATCGTGCCGGGGCGGCATGAGGAGTATGTGCGGTTTCACCACCGGATCATTGCCGAGGTGGAGCGGCATGTGCCGGTGGCGGCGGTGTGCTCCATCGACGAAGTTGCGTGCCGGTTGCTGGACAATGAGAACAGCGTTGAGCGTGTGACGGCGCTGGCGGGACGGATCAAGGCCGGGCTGGCGGCGCATGTGGGCGTGTGTTTGACGGCGAGCATCGGGGTGGCGAGCAACCGCCTGCTGGCCAAGATGGCGGCGGACATGATGAAGCCCGATGGCCTGACCATATTGACCGAGGATGTGCGCCGCGCCCGGCTGGAGCAGTTGAAGCTGAGCGATATTCCAGGGGTGGGCCGGGCGATGGAGCGGCGGCTGGCGGCGGCGGGGCTGGTGACGATGGCACAGTTGCTGGCGATGGAGGCGGCCCAGGCGCGGCAGATCTGGGGCAATGTGTGGGGGGAACGGCTGCACCGGCAGTTGCAGGGCCATGAGGTGGCCGAGGCGGCGCATGATCAGAAGAGCATTGGCCACAGCCATGTGCTGGGGCCGGACAAGCGGCCAGTGGCGGTGGCGCGGCTGGTGGCGCGGCGGCTGGTGATGAAGGCGGGCACGCGGCTCAGGCGGGCGGAACTGCGCGCCGGGTGGCTGGGACTGAGCGTGAAGGGGGAGGTGCGGGGCACCAAGTGGAAAGGCGGCGTGAAATTGCCCCAGGTGATGGACAGTGTGAGCCTGGTGGAGGCGCTGGACCGGTTGTGGGCGCAGATGGCGGGGGAATTTGCGCATCGCCGGCTGTTGCAGGTGGGGGTGGTGCTGGGCGATCTGACGCCGGCCGATGGCGCGCAGGCCGATCTGTTTGATGGCGCGGCCTTGTTGTGTGCACGCACCGATGCACGGCGGCTGGCCTTGTCTCGCGCGATGGACAAGGTGAACGACCGCTTTGGCCGCGATGCGGTGACCCTGGGCCATGATGAACATGGCGCCGCCCGGTCGCGCGGGCCGGCGATTGCCTTCACACGCATCCCGCAGCTGGCGGAGTTCAAGGCGTGATCAAACGGCGGCGCTGTGGCGTTGCGGCGCCTGCAGATGGGCATCAAAGGCGGACGCAATCAGGCGGGCATAGGGCCAGCCATCGGCGGTGAGTTCGACATGGCGGCCGTGCAGGCGCACCAGCCCGCGCGCGGCGTGGGGGGCCAGGGCGGCGAGCGCGCCGGCGAGATGATCGGGCACATCGGCGCTGCCGTCGCAGAGCAGGCGCTCGATAAGGGCGGCGCGGGTGGCATCATCGGCGCTCACGGTCACACCACGGGTGCCGGCCAATTGCCCGGCGTTCACGCGGCCCTCCCAATTGCCGAGATGTTTTTCATTCTGGACGATCAGGCCGGGAAACTGGCTGATGGCGGTGGCGCCCAGGCCGATCAGCGCGGTGCCGGCCCCATTGCCATAGCTTGTGGCATAGCCCTGGAAATTGCGGATCAACGTGCCGGATGCGGCGGCGCGGGCCAGGCTGTCATCGGGCCGGGCGAAATGGTCGAAGCCGATCACGCTGTATCCGGCTTGGGCGAACAGGCGGTTGGCCGCCGTGCTCATGGCAAAGCGCGCGGCGGCACCGGGCAGATCCAGATCGCCGATCATGCGCTGGCGCGGGATGGCCGACGGCATATGGGCATAGCCGAACACCGCAACCCGCGACGGTTGCAGGGCGATGGCCTGATCAATGGTTTCAGTGAGATCGATCACGATCTGGCCGGGCAGGCCATACATGAGATCGAAATTGATCGCGGTGATGCCGGCGGCGCGGAACTGGGCCACGGCATCCGCGATCATTTCAAACGGCTGGATACGGTTGATCTTTTTCTGCACGTGCGGCGCAAAGGTCTGCACGCCCAGGCTGATGCGGGTGACGCCGGCGGCGGCCAGCACCTCGGCATCGCCGGGGCGAATGGCGCGGGGATCAAGCTCCATGGCGATTTCGACATCGTCGGCCACGGCGAACTGGCGGCGCAATTCGGCGAAGATGCGGGCCAGCACGGGGGCGGCCAGGGCATTGGGGCTGCCGCCGCCAAAGTTGATCGCCGTCACCCGGCCGGCGCACAGGCCGGCCACCGTGGCAATCTCGGCCAGCAACGCCTTTTCATAACGCCGCAGCCGATCACTCGCCGCCACCCCGGTGTTGCACCCGCAATACCAGCAGATCTGCCGGCAAAACGGAATGTGAAGATACAGCGCAATCGGATCATCAGGCTGGATGGCCGCCAGCGCGCGGGCCTGATCGGCGGCGGCGACGCCAGGGTGGAACTGCGCCGCCGTGGGGTAGCTGGTGTAACGCGGAACGGTGCGCGCGGCGAGATCGGGATGGAAGATAGCCATGGGGCGGTTTTAGCGGCAGGCCGGGCGGGCTGGCGTTGATCTGGATCAATTTGGTGGCGGATTTGGAAGCAAGAAGGAGGCATCGGGCGGGCAGGGGCGAGGCCCCTGCACCCGTTGGTTTTTTGGGCGGCCCTTCCCACACGTCACGCCGGGCTTGACCCGGGGTTCCGCTGAACTTCGACGGGAGAGCGCCAAACAAATTAAGAATGCTGCCCAGATTTTATAGTACGATTTCGATCAACACCTAGTACAGTATAATAGTACGAATACGCGATACCTCGTGATCCCCATCGCATAAGAAGGGGGACATCAGCGCGGTTAGGTTGGTAGCGCAGTCAGCGGTCGCTCAAAACACTGACAGATCGGAAGCGGGTTTACCTTGCCTGCACGACCGATCCCCCGACGTCGGGTTCGACGTGACGCCTCGGAGAGACGAGCATGTCAGGAGCAGAAAATGCACGCCATTCACCCCGATATTGTCTCTGCCTTTCATCGCACCATAAGCCTTCGCCGCGACGAAGTGTTCGAGGACGACCGCTTGATGCCGCAGTGCTCTGTCGCCGATGCCAATACCGCTGCCACAGGCTGGGTTGGGCGGGGCTGGCAACCA
>Ga0075154_10001176_pt1 | contig 19315 bp, 7 predicted proteins | sample JI71714BDNA_FD_70965 | JGI IMG/M metagenome (GOLD analysis project Ga0075154, IMG submission 70965) | Wastewater effluent complex algal communities from Wisconsin, to seasonally profile nutrient transformation and Carbon sequestration -... | ecosystem: Engineered > WWTP > Effluent > Algae...
AAAATCATCTCTCTGATTTATTTGACGATTTTTAGTGATGTTGCTGGGTCATTTGGATGGCCGCCGACTGGCGAACCCGCCACCAGCCTCCCGCAAAATGACCTGGCTGGGTCATTTTGACCGCCGCCGCCGCAAACGCTTGCTGCCACCCCCATCCGCCGCTCTCCAAAAGACCCCGCAACATCATGAAAAATCGTCAAATAAATCAGAGAGATGATTTTGGCGGAGTTGGATCGATCTGAGTGGGCGGGTTATGGTGCGGGAAATTGATTTATTTCACCACAGTCCGCTTCGCTCTTTTCCGGGCGACGTTTCTCAACGTCGACATGTTAATTTGAAGTGGCAAAGACTGAGAGCGAATGGAGAATTCCTCGTGTAGTTTCGAGTGAGCGGAAATGCGACGCGAGTCGTCGCTGTCCTTCAAGGACGGCCGGGCCACAAAGCCATCGTTTGACTGCACTGCAAGCCGTGTGTATTGCGTCGTCTCGGCGAACCTCGCGGCGGAATTAAATGCATTCACGACGGCGTTGTCGGTTATCTCCATTCTGATCTCCTCCTCGATCGCTTCGAGGAATTTACGTTCGGTAATGTCGCACGGGCATGCTCCGCTTGTGAGCTCGCGTGAGATGAAGCACGACGCCGCATCGCCGTCTTCAATCGACTCTGGCGGCGGATTCGGCGACGACCTTGCGAGGACGTTGTAAATGCTGCGCCATCTTTCTTTGTACCTTTCAAACGAGTAAACTTCGCAATTCAGGCGTATTTGTTCAAATCGACCGCTTGGAACCAGCGCGGTCACTGGATGCGACACGCGATCGAAAAGCTCCAAGTGCCCTTCGTCAGATATCCCGCGGGTGACGCCGGTGATGCGAATGGCCCCGGCCCGGTTGTACGCCGAATCCGACTGGCGATACGAGAGTTCCCTGCCAGCGCCGCGCGTGCAGTCTGAATTCGACTCGGCCGTTGTAGTTGAAATGAAAAAGTACGGCAGACATACTCGCAACGTACTCGCGAGCTCTTCGATTCCATCGTAGGGCCCCCCTATCTCCGCGCGCTCGAAGAAGTGTGTCCGCAGAAGCCGATCAATCGAAGCTGGAACGAACGACGACGCAGAATGAAAAATAACCGTCTCGTGAAACTGCGCGTTCAGTGAAAAAGACGCCCACGGGCCGTATCGATATAAGTGCGCGTTCGCCCGCTGCAACAGTCGACGCACTTGCTCTGCGAAAAATGCACGGATCATATGTCTATCCCGCGGAGACCCGCTCACAGAAGACATGCGCACGCAAGTGGCAGCGTGAATAACCACGCTGATTGGCACATGCGGTTGCATAATTTCTTCGAATTCGCTCGTCTGCAGGTATTCAAGCAACTCCGACTCAATTTTGCGCAAATGACGATCGATAAAAAACGCGGCCAGTGAGATAGGCCAGTACTCGCAATTGTCCATCAAGACCATGCGCCGCGAGGAGTTTTCGCCGATGGAATCGAATCGCGAGTCTACGCACACGAAAACGCCACATGGATCAAAAAGGTCGAACGAGGCAATCTCGCAATCCCAGAGAACGACTTGAGGCAACTTTGTCTCGCACATTCCAATGTCCATCGCACTGGGCCCATCTCCAAGCGAAATAAGTGCGACGTTATTGTCGGGGGCTGCGGTTCTCGTCACCGAGTCCAATAGCACCATCTCTGTCTCCAGCAGCCTTTCTTGAGCGAACGATGTCGTCCAGTGCAGCGCGACGTGTTGCATCGGCGTCGGCATCAATTCGAGTGCAATGAGCGGGTGCAAATTCTTGTTCCAACGAAGCTTCGCCATGTCTGCGGCGTAACACAGCGTGCATTCTGGTTGGAAGAACAAAAGCCCCTGTGAAAGTGCCAAGGCTCTCAAGGTCTGCAAGTGATGTTCACTTACGTCGACGTCTCCGCGCAGAGCTGCGATGACAGATCCCTCTCCAACCGTCGAGGGCATCACACGGACAATGCTCGTCTCGCCGATGAACGGATGCACTCTTCCAAGTCCATCCTTCATGCAGTTCACGGAGTCTTTTGTGAAGCGGAGTCTTGCTCGTTTTCTCTTGCTCACGGCTTGGGCGTGCGGCTCGGTCGGCTCGTGCTTCAAGGGCGGTATGTTCCACTCGTATTCTGGGTCAAATTTTAACAAACAGCGAAAATAGTAACCCTCGCGCACAACTCTCCACAACTCGGGTTGCGCGCGTTTCTCGATCGCTTCTCGTCTCATGGTGCCATTCCGCGACAAGCGGCAAATGAATTTCGCCACCCCAAATGGCTGATGTGCAATCTCCGCAATGTCATCCATGTCGTTCGGTTGAGTCTCGCACACGTGGCGATAAAACGTCCCGTGACGATCTGCGCGGTTCAAGTCGCGCAGATCTCGCAGACTCTGCATTTCCCGTCGCGCAGCGTACCAAACGGATTCGGAAATATCCTCGATGTACAAGAAAAAGGCCTTGCACACCAGGACTTTCTCGCAGTGTGTCAGATTGAGTCTGTACTCAAAGAATGAATAGCCCCTGTCCGTCTTGGACAGCCGCCCGTTGCGGTTCCTCCGCTTCCTTGCGGCTTGCCCTTTCACGGCGTACGTGTACAATTCGGACGTGTAAAGCTCCTGGGCCAACGCGTGAAAATTCGTTCTATCACAATGACTGAAGATCGTGTAAAATACGTCGCGCTGGCGGTATTTTGCGCAGCACCGATTCTCACAGCAAGGTTCTTCCAAAAACGGGTTGATTTTTCTTCTCACCGGCTCCACCGCCGCCGCCGCCGCCGCCGCCGCCTCACTCGCGTCTGAAAAGGACTGCTCGGATTCGTCGTCTTCGTTGGACATGTAGAACCGATAAAAATAAATTATTTAAATTTTCCCAGTGGGCGCAATTCGCGTGCTGCCCGCGATTTTTTTCCGCGCGCACCTTCGTGTGCGGCACGTCGCGGCGTGTGCAATAGGAACGCGAATAAGTCGCCCGAGATGAAACGCCGCTTAGATGATACAGATAACACCATGTGCAATGCAAAGGCAGCAGAGTCAATGTCCGTGGAAAAGATGCGATCGTATACGCACTTTGAACGCCTCGAAGTGACGCGAGCGTCGTCGGTGGACGAAATCAAGACGTCGTTTCGACGATTTGCGTTGTACTACCACCCCGACAAAAATGTGAAGAACGAAAACGCCAAAGAGTTGTTCAACATGATCACCGAAGCACGCGATGTGCTGCTTGACCCGTCGGAGCGGCAGCGCTACGTGGAGGAACTGCGCACCCGCCGCGTCGTGAACCCCTTTGCCTCCACTGGCGCCTCGCGCGGTGGGTTTGGCTCGGCGAACCTTGAGTCGCGCGCGGCCGAAATACTCCGCGACGTGCTAAGTGCCCGTGGCACTCATATATGGGGCACCAGAAACGCGCAGGCGCCAACGGAACGGGTGATTCACGTGTCGCTTACGTTGGAGCAAATGGACAAGGGGTGCAAATTTACGCAGACATATCAACGACTGGTTCATCGGGCCGTCGAAGGCGCGACGCTGCCGCGCACGGAAACCACGACCGTCGTCGTGCCGCCGGGCGCAGTTGACGGCGAGCGAATCGTCATACCGAGCATGGGCGATCACTATTTTGGCAGCCCTCCGGGAGACCTCGTATTTTGTGTGAGGAAGCTGCCTCACGAGACATTCGTGCGCAGCATTGGCGCCAATTTGGTCATGGAGCGCAAAATTACGCCCCTCGAAATGATCACCGGCACGACGCTGAAATTCAAGACGGTGTACGGCGACGAGCACGTGATGAAGCTCGAGGCGCCGCTGAAAAATGGACAAATGGTGGTAATTTCTGGCGTCGGGCTGCGACTGCGTGAATTGGCGCGCGGCGAGCCAGACGACGAGCGAGGCACTGTGTCCGTGAAGCTGGTGTTGGACAACGCCGCGCCGCCGCCCACTGCCGAGCAGCTGCGCGTGGCAAGCATGGTCGCCGTTTCATAAATTCCGACGTTTGCATTGATTTATTTTATTTTTTCCTTGCACATGTCCGTCATTCCTCTCCCCGAGATCGCCGAGGAGACGATGAAGCCGATGATTGAGAAGGACGGCAACTCGCCGACGGCGCCGGAGAATGCATCGCGGCGCGTAATGGACGAAAAGGCGATGAAGCGACACGTGGACATTACGGTGAACGCCGCGAAGAGTGCATTCACCTTGATGATGCACACGGTGTTTAGAAACCCACCGGCACTTGCAGTGCTCCAAGAAACGTACAACTTGTTTCATCTGCGACCAAACGATCGCGGTGCGTGGGTGGTTAATATGACAGCCGACGAGGCGCTGCGTCTGCACTACACGCTCAGCAAGTTCTTCAACGAGCGCAACATTGCCGATGCGATTGCCGAGGATGTCGCGGAGCATCGCATCTTTGATTGGAGCAAAAATGTGTCGTTCTTGTCCGTGGACACTGTTCTGATGTACCACCAAGCCCGAATGCGACTCGAGTTACTCGACAAGGCGAATCAACTGGAGACTCCGGAGGCCAACAGACTGGCGAATTTCTGCGCGGGGAACCTAGAGAAACTGATTTCGGTTCCTCAGACCGAGTTGCGAAATTGCATGATGCATGCAACGAATTACGAGCGACAGACGCAAATCACAATCACCGTCGTCATCGTGGACACCGTGTACAACGTGTGCTGCGCGCAGACGTTCATTCTCGACGTGCAGAAATTGCTGGCCGATCAGACGTACTTGTTGAAAGATTTGATGTTGCGGTATTTCATTGAAAATCGCAACGCCGAACTCAGGCTTGCTTTCATGTCAGGCGAGCGAAAACCGCTTCCGAAGCGAGACGTAGCAGCGTTGCGACGCAATTTCGCCGTGTATGCTCGATGCACGTTGTATGCAAATGGAATGGGCGAGGAACTGAAAAAGGCCGACGAAGCGGGCTCGGGGCCTTTGGAGTATCGTCTTCACGCTGGTCTGTACTCGAAATTTCTCACGGCCACCGCGGCGTCAATTTGCGGCTACTGTGGAAAAGACTGCGAGTACACCGTACGCTGCAAGGGGTGCAATTTATTCCGCTATTGCGATGAAAAATGCCGCGCCCTGCACGCAACAGAGGGCATCATTGGCGCCAAGGAAGAGGCGGAAGAAATGGACGCCCTGCTCGTCACGCATTCGGACATGTGTTTGACGGCCTCGGCGGTAACGCGCATGTGGGCGCAATTCACGCCGGGCATGAACTCTGCCGACTACGCCGCCGTATTGGCAGGTGCGCTGGAAACGTTTGAAAAGCTCAACGCGGACAAAGACGCAACCACAGTGGAAATAGTTGAAATTCCCGCCGATGTGGCAACGACGACGACAACCGTCGAGGCTGTAGCCAAAACTGAGACAACGTCTACCGATTAAACTGCTCATCCTCCGATTCCTCGTTGGCGACCTCGTTGTCAAAGCCTTCAGTCAGTGGCTTCTCTTCACTCGCATTCCGAGTGGAGCGCCTGCGCAACACATTGCTAAGCTTCCGCTCGTCTTGTGCCATGGCTTCGTCGGACGTGTCTTGTTTCTCGGTTTCGCTGATTGTTTTCAGTGTGTTGCGATAGAAGAAGAACGACAGCACAATGTGGACGATCAGCAGCGCCCACATTACGGGCACGAGTATGCGCAAGAGCCAGAATTCCGTCGAGACGCCAATGTCAGACGGGGCGCTGATGTTGGGTTCTTTGTACAGACACTGCTTGTCGCACCCGGAGACGGCCTTGAATGAACTGCACCGAGTCTCCGTAATGATGAATGCCACAATCGACATGCCCAAGGCAATCGACGCGATGACGACGTGCACCGCTACCGCCAACATGGACTTGATGCACACGAGCAGGATGAAGCACAGCGGGAATGAGACGAAGCCAATGCCCAGCAAGTGGTGTGCGTTGATCATGAACCAGTGCACCGTGAAGCGATTGAAATCGTCCTTGTGGCACGCCGCCGGGTAGTTGGCCAAGACCACGGCGGCTTCGTCCGAGTCGCGCGGCGAGTAAAACGCGGGGGAAACGCCAGCCGCATAGAATATGTACAAAAGGCAGGAAACAGACGAAAGCAAGAAGGCGAAGATGAACAGCCCGATGCTGAAATTGTAGCGCATCGTGGACTCGGTCGCTATTAAATGCCGCTTGTTTTTACTCGTCTCGCAAATGCGCCCGCACGCAATAAAATCTAAATTTCCTCCTGATCAAACACACCTCCGCCGAGTCGCCGTCTCAGCGACGCATTCGTTGTAACCACGGCACCCTCGTCTTCCTCGGCCATGATGGCATCGACGAACCGCGAGCTGGCAGGCGTCGTCGTCGCCGGAACCTTGGCAGCACGTCGCAGCTGCTCCATTTCTTGCTCAATGTTCGCTTCGCGCTCAAGCGTGTACTTTTCGATGGCGCGGGTTTCCGCCTTTTCTCGCGCCATTTCTCGCTCGACTTCGCCGACCCTGGAATCGACGCGCGTACTGCCGCCGAAACGATCCAGTGCGACCAGCGTAAACAGCAGCGACACGAACAGCACCGCGCCGTAGCCGAAGAACGTCAGCACCAGCAACGCGAGGGCTAGCGCGAGTGCCACCAGTGACACGGCGAGCGAGCCGAACACAAAGATGGCGAATGCAACCACCACCAGTGCGGCAAAGAGCGCAATCACTGTCCAGATGCCAAACGCCGAGCACATCTGCTCGAATTGCGTCGGCGAGCCGCCGTTGGCAAACAGCGAAAACTCGTCGGCCAGCGTATTGAGCCACGGCGCAAAATACGACAATGGCTGATTCGTGAGGGAAAACCACGGAATGGGAATCTCGCCGATCAAGCGAATCAGCTTTCCAATGCCAATCATGACGTCGGGATACGGAATCGCAAACGGGTCGCTGCTCAGAGACGACAGGAAGATCGAATTGAACAGCGCCGTGTTGTGGTACCACAGATAGCGGAACAGCATGTACGCGTAAAAAACGATGCCGAATACGGGCAAAAATACCACGGACAGGAACGAAGCGAAAAGCGCCGTGTATAGCCACGACTGCGACGCGAAAATCGCCCCGTACAGCGTCATCAGAATCAGCGGGATGCCCGTGACAAGCCCAAATGGCCCTCCATCTACGGTGCCATTGAAGAGTAGGAAGTACACGAGCACCGCGAAGAGATTATTCGTCACGTCCAATATCTCGTCCCACACGACGCCGAGTTGGTGCGTGTACACTTGCAGCACGCGAATTGGGTCGACTCCGTAGCCAGCGTCCACGCAGCTGCTGTATTCCTTCACGCAGTACTCGCACGCTGGACACAACGGGAACACCGAAGAGCCAGACGTACTGAGTCCTGCGCTTAGACACATCCGCGCTTTGCCGTCGTTGTCGCGAGTCGCAATGCACATGTCGGCTTGTTTCCAGTCGTCGTACAGTGGTGTGTAATTCACACCAAGCGTGCAGTATGCATCCGGCCTGAACCGATTCGACACGATGTCCAGCGCGGTGCCGTCGCAATACACGGGCACTCCGCCGACGTACGCCTCGTCCGGCCACTGAATGTCGCCGTTGTTCGCGTTCGACGGCCACACGGAGAAAATGGCAAACAGCCGTTCGGGCAAAAATCGCGAAAATAGGCACGACCATTTGTACGTCCCTGTGCCATCTTTGACGTAGTCGTCCGGCACGACGCACGAGACGCCGACGATCCAGTCCCAAAACGCGCCAGGAACCGTGTCTATTCCGTCGACGATCAAGTCAAACAGATTTTCCACGCCAACCTTGAGGGTAAGCCACGCGTTTCGCAACACGCTGCCCTTGCCAAATAGATACTCGATAATTCGGTCGAAGAAGTCGCCGATTTCCTCCAGCGAAGGCATGATGGTGTCACTTGAGACGAGCACCAGCGAACGGCGCAGCAACACGCGCTCGCCGTCGGTTCGCGTGCTCTCCGTCGTCTCGTCCATGATTCGACGCAGCTCGTTCACATCGAGGCCGTTTTGCACCCACATTTCGTAAATGTGCGGAGCCAGCGCGCGGTGCTTGTCGAATGTGTGTCCGTCGCCAGTCATAATGTCCGTCTCAAAGTGGCCGCTCTTGATCAGCGTCGCGGAGCGCAACTCTTGTTGCCGGCGCACGTGGGCGTTTTCAAAGCGCGCCACGAACCGAGCGTGGCGAGCCGCCTGTTTGGTGGCGCGTTTGTCTGCCTCGCGCAGCTGGGTGTCATATGGGCGCGCGAAGAATGGCGTCATTACTCGCGACACAGACGTCGAGCCAGTTGGGCGCTTTCCGTTTGCACCGAGGAATGACGCGAACGGCGTCAGGTAGTTTTCTCGGTCGGATTGCAAATCTTGCATGTATTGCTCGTAGTACGATCGCGGTACGAACCCGACGCCATTGACGTAGCCAAGCCGTCCGCTCAGCCAGTCGCCAATCAAATCCGCACGGCCAGATGCCAGAGCACTCACGTACATGCCCATGGCTTGCGTCTGCGGGAGGTCGGCGAGGCGCGTGCGACGGTCGATGATGTTCATCACCGACGTCATCGCCGAGCCGAGAAGCGCCTTGGAAACTGGCGTAAACCGAGCCTGGCGGGCCTCGTGAATCTCCCACGCCGTGGGCATTTCGGCCCGGCCCTCTTGCAGTGCAATTGCAAATTGCTCCGGGTCTTGTTTGTACAGCGCTGGAAGTCCGTCGTTTTCCACGGTGCTGCCGCTCAATTCGGCGAGTATGTCGCGCGCCTGCATCGCCTCGTTCACGTCGTGTGAGAGTGACTCGTTCACCGCCGCGCCGTCGATGAAATTCTGCAACGACTCCGAGAGCACATTCAAGTCGATGCGCTGAAACGCCGAGAATGTCCACGCGGCGCTTAGGTTTTGCTCCAATGCTTCCGTCTGGGCGTCCTTCACAATGCGCACGTCGATGCGCACCTCGCTCGCGTTGTATTGATTGCGAGACGGGAGAATTTCCAGCGAAACTGGCGTTGTCGAACCGCCGCTCGGACGCGGGCCAGATCGTGCAACCTTTTTCGCGCGCTGCGAAGTGACTGTTTTGTAATTTCCCTCCGAGTCCAACTTCATGCTCAGCCGCATGTACTGCGCGTCGGCAAAGTTGCGCACGACGTCGCCGAAACCCTCGTCGTCGTTGCGCTCGTACACCAACGGGGCGGTTTGGTACGGCTGCGGAATTTCCGCAAACTTTTCGTTGTGAATCAAAATGGTGTACGACTCCCACCCGTCGGCGTCGACGCCGTCGTAGGTCTCTTTGTAGCGTTTGCGAGAGTCGTTTGCCGCTCGCAGCGAATCGAGGCGCGCGCGGCTCACTCTGAGGCCAGTGTTGCGGAATTGATCGTACGTCAAATACGTGTGTATGTCGAGACCACGTCGGTCCTTCTTTCCCGCCTGCTCGGTCATTTCGCGGAGTAATTTGACGTCGGCTTGCATCGCCGCTTGCCAACGCAGTGCGACCGCCTCTCGATCGATCGGATGGACAAACACGCGATCGCTGCGTCCGCGCAGACGGTCGGCGAGATCAATTGGATCAATCAGCTCGTCGTACAAATCTGCCAGGTACGTCACGTAGCGAACGACGATTGCCGCTTGCGGATAACCTTCCGTGAGAAACCGCCGAAACACACGGATCGCCGTCGGCACGGCGTGTGCAAAAAACTCGCACATGGACACCAAAAAGCGACCCACTTGCTGCGTGTAATATTCGAGTGTGTCGAAAAGCAGCGTCGTTGTCATGAACTCAGTGGATCGCAGAATCGACATTGGCGCGCGCCACAGATTCAGATAGTTTCCAACACTTCGATCTGGCAACGGCGCCCACCAGTCCCCGCTGCGAGTCTCGTTCAGTCGAACATGACCGCCGACGACCTTTTCGGAGCCGTGCATTGTCGCGAGGCGAGTGGCAAGCGTCGCGCGAGTTCCAAGTGCGTGTAACATGGAGCAAAGCCGGTATGTCAGCTGCTCGCTTGAGCCAGACGACTTTTCGGCGTCTCGGTCAAACAACAGCCCCTGCCGCCGAAGCGTCTGGGCGCACGCGCCGTGCACGCGGCCGTTCACACCCTGTGAATCCAAGTAGGTTGCGAAAATTGATTGCAAATCGTCGTCCTCTCGAAGTGCGTCTGGTACGTTCCACTGAGCCGCGGGATCGACGTACGGAGCCTCGAGGCAGCGGACGTAGCGCTCGACGACGTCGGCGTTGCGCGGATGCGCCACCGCGCGAGCCCACTGTTCGGTTGAATCCAAGCAATCGTAGTACGCGTACGCGTAGTTTGTCGCGGCGTAGCGAGTTCGGCGCACAAAATCCCATGCAAATCCAAGCGTCGCAAAAACCATGCGCAGCGCGCCGTCGGAGTTGTCGTGCGCCGCCGTGCGAGCCAGCTCAGGCGACGCAACGGAGCAAGTTGTCGCCTCGGCGACCCAAACAGACGTGTCGACAAAGAAAAACGCCGCCTTTGAAATGTACGAGTCTTGGAAAATGTTCAGCGCGTCTGGATTCATCATCCGCCTGGCGTTCTTTTTGTTTCCACTCCGCAGACATTTCAATGCAACTCGCGCGCATCGCGAAGAGATGCACGCCGAATCTGCACTCGTCGCGTTGTCGCTGAGTAGCGCCAGCTCAATCTCGCGACACAGGGAATATTGAGACGGAATCGCGGGAGTGCCAATAAAGCACGTCTCGACGTTTTGATAGAACTTTCGCGCGTCGGTTGCAATGATTAACTTTCGCAGACTCGATATTATCTCCGGCTTCACATCTTCCCACGCCTTTTTCACTTCCTCATCGCGGGTCTCGTCGTCTACTGAATCAAATGCACTGCGTTTTCGTCCACTCGCGCCGCCGTAGTAAATTCTCATAAATTCATTCACATCGACCGTGTCGTCGTCTCTCAGCCACAAGGGGCCCTCGCGAATGCCTCGTTTGTCGATGGTGTCGTTCAGCGGGCCATGCACCGAGATATCATACGCATACTGAGCTGGGTCGCATGGCATGATGTAACTTATGTCCGGTATTGACACGGAAAAGTTCGGCGGTGCTAAGTTTAGCGTAGGTGGTGTTGCAACAGTTTCTGGCTCCCATGAGCAATCTAGACGTTTCCGGAATCCGAAGAAATTGGCGATGGAATCTCCAATGGAGCTCAGGCAATCGCCCACGTTGGTGACAAACGACGCAAGTCCGTTGATCACGGCCATGATTCCGTCAAGCAGGCCCTGCAGGATAAACTGCAAGCCATTGACGATGATGTAGACGGCTTTTGAGAGATAAAAGATGATCTGATTGATGATATGAACGGCTTCGTTGATCAAATCCGTCACGGTGCGTATAAACTGACAAAATCCGCGGAATAGTTGCGGCGAGTTGTCGTCCGTGATTGCCAACTGAGTGATGATGCACGTGAACAAATTCTGGCCGTGGACGCAATCGTAGCCAGTGAACGTGGAAATGATAATGGGAATCACTCGATTCATCATGTAGTCGATGAAAAACCACTTGAAGTACGCCCCGGCGATCGGAACTATTTGCAGCGGCGAGCAATTGATTGCCAGCCGCATGTACAGGAAGCGCATCGGCACGTCGGCGACGAAAATTCGCACCAATTGCAATATTCGCGGCATCAATTTCAGATACGAAGCGAGCACTGGCGGCGGCACGTATGTTCCACACTGGGTGATGTTATAAGCCGCCACCAAATCCGTCGGTATGTAGAATATCGACGTCACTGCATCGAAGAGTTCGTTCGTGTGTCGCACCTTGAAGTTTTGGCTGGCGTCGAAAAACTGCGTATACGATGTGCCGTCCCAAATCTTCTTGCAATCGCCGACGGTGTGCCCAATCATAAATGGGCAATTCATGATCAGGCCGAATGTATCGATGGCAAGAAAATTAGCGCCGTAGTACGTGTCGCAAAACAGTGCCTCGCGAGTGATCAAATTCACTGCAAGTGGATTTTGACCACTGAGCACGGTGAACAGGAAGTCGAAAACTGGCACCGAGCCGATGCGAGTCGTCGTCAAGTCATACAAGATCAGAGAGAACGCGCGCGGAATCATTAGCATTCGCCGAAATATGCGATAAACCGCGTGCTCGGCGGCAAAGCGGTAGTTAGAGAACTCGTCGTGCTTCGGAAGCCCAGGGCACTCGTTCGACGGTATTTGAACGGGCGTGAACGCCGCGATAAATATCGACACGAATGACGCGCTCGTATCTGCAAACTGTCTCCAAAGGCTCAATTCGGAGTCCGTTTTCACAATGAGACTGCCCCATAGATCTATAGACAACGCAGTTCTTTGCGACTTGATGATCAATAGAATGGTGCGTATTGCATTCGCGACAAACGTGTGAACTGCGACCAGCACTCTGCGTATATGATTGGCAATTCTGCCAAGCGTCGTCGTGGAAGACTGGAAGCCCCCGAAAAAGCCCGTGAACGCACCGTACCGCGGGTTGAATTCGTATGCGTGACTACTCCAAAACTCGTACTGTGAGCCAGGCGGCGGTGTTGGAGACGGCATTGGAGTAGGCGCTGGCGTGACGGGGGAATTTGTCGGAGATGCAACCAGGTGGTCGATGCGAAAAAACGCCGGGTGAAATGCCGTCGGCTCTTGCGTTGTAAACGTCGGCACAGCCCAATTGACGCGCGGTTTCGTCCAAAAGTGCGTCCCGCATTCGACGAGCGTGTAAAATATAAATGGCACGTCCCAGAAAACGGTGACAATATTCCCCACGTTCGTGAATATCTGCGGAATAACGGCTAGCGGCGAGAGATTGGCGTAGCTATTCGACGTGACGAGCGTGGCTATGCGATCCACAATGTTGTTGACCCAGTCGCGACCGTCGTAAAAGAAACACGTCAGGCACGCGTCATATAAATACAGCACGATGGTGTTCCAAAACGAGGAAAACGTCTCCCACAGAAACCGCAGTGTGTGAACACCGAACTTCAGCACAAACTCGGCCCCCGGGCGTATGATGCACGCATTCACCGCGTCGGCCGCGTTCAGTGCGATGTTGGTGAAGAACACGCCGCATATGCCGAAAATGCACAGCGCGGCCGCAGTGAACAACACCAACTGCAGTCGTCGATTCGCTAAGGCGTACGTGTACCCGGCGAAGAGAAGCGTAAAAAACGTCTTGATCGCATCGAACGCCGAATTTACGACGAGCGCAAATGCGACGAGCACCGCGTACAACTTGTCCACCAACAAGGCGACGGCGGAAAATATCAACACACCGGACATCTCTGCTATGATAACACGTGTATGATTTTTCTCGCCGGCGTGCACGAAATCGCGCGTCGATTCATCAAAAATCTGGGAAGGGAGCCTTTTACTAGCTTAACCACCGCGTCCGTGGTGATGCTTGTACGCGACCGCCTTTGCCGCCGCCGCCGCCGTTGCCTTCGCCGCCGCCGCCGTTTTCAGAGAGCCGCCTGCATGGTGCGAGACACGCGCACGACGAGCCATGTCTGTCTCATCAGAGGAACTGCCGTCCGAGATCACATCCGACGAAGAAACGTAGTCGTAGTCCTCCGTATCCGTGTCGTCGTCGCTCGCGTCGACATGCGCCACCTTGAAGGACGAGTCCTGGCAAACCGACGTAAAGTAGTCGCGGATCGTCGCATCCTCGCACGAGCCGCCGCCCATCGCCATCTCAATGTACACCAACGATGGATTGGCCAACAGCCGACGCGCATTGGTCGGGCTCAAGTGGAAGCACACGTCCACCTCGCCAGTCTCATTGGTGCTCGCGACGCCGTCGAACGAGCCAATCACATACGACGCGTCCAACGTCTCGTTCACATTAACAGGCCCGCGCACGTCAATCTCCAGCAATTCCGTGCAATTGACCGGGTCGCGAGTCCACAGGCCCTTCAAGCACAGCGTGTTGCTGTGCGTGTTTACGACGGCTCGCGCGTGCAACTGCGTCAGAACATCGCCACCGAGACGATCGTATGCATCGATGCAAAACACGTGGCGGTACTGCTCCTTGCTGTTGTCGGTCTTTGTGTTGCTCAAAGCAATCGATGCAACAACAATTCCAACGGCGCCTGCGATAATTCCAATCGCAACCGCAATGCACAAGGCGGTATTTTTCCAATTCTGGTCGCTCGTGTAAACGACCTTTTCATTCTTCGACATGATGTGATTTATTCACGGTGTTAATGCGCGTATGTTTTGTTAACAGATCGGTCGAGCGAGAGGCACTCCCGCGACAAACAATCGACGCACGTTTTACTAAAACTCGTCTTCGATAATGTCAGAGAATGCACGTCGCGAGATTGGAGCATTCTGCAGCACCGTCGCCTGCTGTTGCTGCTGAGACGGCGGAGTCTGGATAAACACGGGCCTTTCCTCTGGGCGCGCGACTTTTAGCTTCTTTGCCTTGACTCGGATCGCACAGAAAATTGCCAAGACACACGACGCGATGCAGCACAACCCAATGAGCCCCACAATGAGCCGAGTCGAGCCAGGTCGCGCGTGCGAAATCTTGCATCGCTGATTGCACGGTATGTCCAGCGACGCCGCGCCACAGCGGTCGTCCGCCGCGTGCGGCGAGTTGGCATCTGCGCACTGACTCTCGTCGCCAAGTGTCAGGTCGCTGCATTCAAATGTTGAAAACGGCGAAATGTCGGTGATGTTGAACGTGTACGAGTCTCGCGTGCGTGTCGCCGGCAGCGTGTCGCCATTTGAGCCGTCGCCGTCATTTTCTGCCTTGGCAGACACGTGCAACTGCAGCGGGTACGTGGAAAAGTCTGCATTGTCGCAGAGCAGCAGGTATACGTACACTCGAATAAAGTCGTTCGAGGGAATCTTGGCGTAATCGAATTTGATCTTGTTCTTGTCGTCCGACGCCGACACTTCCGTCGCGGTCACCGTGGCGCCCGTCGGCCGCTCGAATTTGTACAATGCATAGAAACGATCGCACGGCAGATGGTGCGACGGATCGTACGACTTGCGCGTAACTTCGAGCGAAAATTTGCCTGCGATTTTCTCCGCACCAGACGTGGGATTCACATTGTGAATGTCCACGGGGAATCTGATCACATTCACCAGATACGAAGAGTCTGCGCAGCTGCCGACGCGATTGGTGGCCTCGAAGTCGCCGCCATTCGGCGTCACGGAGCAAAGGAATCGGTTCGCTAGCTCTGGCTCAAGTCCAAGCGCCGCGTCTTCGTTGTTCACTGCACACGACGCGACACCTGAATCACTGAGGCGCTCCTTCACATCCTCCACAATTGCAACGACGACCCCGCGACTCGTATACGAGGATGCGTTGAATACTGCCAAATGCTGCGTCAGGACACCCGAGTTTCTCGCAGACAAAATCGTCGAAACAGTCGACGGAAATGTCGGCGCTGGCGTCGGCGGGCACTGCGTGCACTGGCCGTACGGCGAGTTGCCGCTGGTTCCAACGGTGTACAGAGCGAAGTAGCCATCGTCGCACTGCCGGTAGTCGTAAATGTACTCATCAGTCGTGTTCGGCGACGGGTACGGATTCGGGAAGCAATGCAACCATCGATCTACCAGCTCGTCGCAAGGGCCAGTGACGAGACGCGCCTCGACGCGCAAATACTGCTTTGCCGTCAGTGGCACGGCGCCACAGCCCTCGACACGTATTTGGAACTCGAATTTTGTCGGTACGCCTGATCCAACTGGCATGCGCGGTAGCACGGGCCCGCGGTACACGATGAACGAATGAACCTCGGTCGCCTCTCGATGAGCGGAAAACGACGGGCGGCGATTGGGGTGCGGAAACATTGCGTCCACGGAGGGTGGGCTGATCTCTGTCGAATTCGCAATCGGCGCAATCGTAATGCAGGTTGACGTCGGATCGTACTTCATGCTCCCGGCGAAGTCGACGTTTGTTACATTGACAAGCAACACGAACCCATCCAACATGCTTCCGTCGTCTCCAAGCGGGATCGAGCGAACCTTGTCGAAATTCTCGATTGTGATGTTGAAAGGAATCGAAAAGTGCATTCCGTTGCCCTTCATACAGAGATCGCGACAATGCGATCCGACGCCTCCGACGAAATCCTTTGCACAGCCAATGCACGGTTCTGCGATGGCTTCCACCGTAATCTTCGTGTTCACCACGTTGTCCGTGTAATTGGACAGCGAGGGAAGAACTGACTCTCCAATCCACGGCCCCACCCACGGAGAATCCTTGCAGCGATGTTTTTTCGTGTCCAGTGCACCGTTGATCACAGGCGTCGGCACGGGCGTGGGCGGCGGTGTGGGGAATGCCGTCGGTTGCTTTGTGGGCAAGTTCGTCGGGAATTTTGTGGGCGATAACGTCGGCGACGTCGGTGGTGCTGTGGGGGACGGAGTTCCAGCAAACGGAGTGACGATGCACGAAGTATAGCCGAGGCCAGAGCCAATGTCACACCCGCAGCATTCTCGAGATGCGCAATCTGCATTCGTGGTGCACGAATCCACGCCATCGGCGCCACAGCCGCCGTAACAAAGGCTCGAATTGCACGTAGAATTGCGATATTCGCAGGACGCAGAGCCGAAGCACGGTGACTGCGGAGTGCCGCATTGTGCGCCGTCACCGGCCACTGGACTTGGCGTCGGCGTCGAAGTTCCTGGCGGCGCCGCTGGCTGAAAAGTTGGCGCAAACGTCGGTGGAAAGGTGATCGTAAAAACGCTCGTCGGGGGGAGTCCCGTGTTCAGGGGGCCCGCGCGACATTCTGAAAAGTATTCGTTGCCTCCTGATTGTGTGACGGTGCATGCGCAATCGCACGTGCATGGCGTATTGTCGACGTGCACGTCGAGTAAATTCGCCGTCTTGCATTGGCCCGGTGCGGCGTAGCAAAACGATAAATTTGAAACGATCGGCGGATTGATCCCCAGTACATTTCTCTGTGCCGAGCCAGGGATGACGGGGGCGGAAAGGATCGGAGTCACGCCAACCGTGGTAGAAACGCAGATTCCGGGAAGTGTCACGATATTTGCACACTCGCCCACAATTGTCGGCGCGCAGCCAGCAAACAAGGCGTCACAGTGCATCGTTGTGATGGAGTGATTGCAAACGCCACTCGAAATGTGCGTCGGGGGGAACGTTGGAGCGGGGGTCGGTGCGAACGTTGGGGCGTTCGACGGTGCGAGCGTGGGCGCAAACGTTGGCGAGCCAGAAAGCGGCACCTCGATCCACTGAGGCTCACCGCCGCGTGTCTGGCGACTCACGAGTTGTGTGCCGTCAGCCTCGCCAAAGTCACAGCCGAGAGCGTCGAATCGGTTTGCAAAGCTGAGCGTCTTCAGAGATTTTGACACCTCTTCGTCGCCCCACTCCATTGTCACATTGCTGTCCGAAGCGCGCACGAAGATTTTCTGCGCATCCACCGGAAGTGCGCCAACCTTCTCCGTCGCGAGAAACAGCGTAAACGACAAATTCAACGCCTTGACTTGTTGCTGCGCGGTGTACAACGCCGAAGTGTCATACGAGACTCGATAAACCATTGCGCCGTTTTGCTGCGTCGCGTCTCGGAAAAGGCGGCGTGTGGGCAGAGGGAACATCTTCGCCTGAGGCATCGAGCGATCAATGACCGACACGACCTTGAACGCCGACGCCCACTCGGACGGCGTGACGACTCCGTAACCATCGAGGCCGATGTTGATCAAGACGCGCAACGGGAATTTCACGAAGCGGCTGAATTCCTCGTAAAACTGGAAGCGAACCGAAATCGGCAGTGTGCATTTACCCAACACAAACGCCGTTTCGAGGTCGCCATCGTCCTCACTCTCCGCTTGCTGCACATCGACGCCCGTCACGACGGGTGCAGTAGTTGTCACAACCGACGCGCCAACAGACGGACATTGGTCGTGGTACGTAGGCAAGCAGCGGTAATTGGCTGCGTCACAGTGCAACGTTACGCACGCGTCTTGATTCGGGTTGTTTTCCACCAGTCGTCGCGCCAGCGCACCGCTGTCGTCGACATTGCAATCGGCGTCGGTGAAGCAGCACGGCAGCGTGACGGCGTCGTCGCTGCGGGCGGACAAACCGCCGTTGGGCAACGACGAAGACCAGCCAAACGCGTAGCCGTCGGCATTCAATTCGCAGCGATTCGAGTCGGAGCAGACTGGCTTGATGCAAGAATTCTCGGCGTGACGCGCGCAGTCTGCGTTGTTCGCACAGCACGTCGCCGTGTTGTTGCGACGCACGTAACGGCACTCGAATCGCGGCAGCAACGGGGTGTCACGCGGCGCCTCGCGGCTGTCGCTGTTAAACGAGCCGTGGAAATCCGTCACTGTCGAGCTGCACGAAACGGGCACCATGCACGGGTCGCCCGGAAACGCGCACTGCTGCTGAAGAGCCTCGTCGCTGAGCGGCTGAGCGGAGTCTTCTTGGTTCCCCGCACAACATCCACCCGTTTTGTCTATCGTTCGGAATCGCGACAGCGAAACGCAGACGCCAGCGAGACATTTGCTCACCGCACACTGCCCCGACGCAAATTCGCAGTCGGCATCCGAGTCACATCCGCAGGATTCTCGCAGACGTTCCTCGCAGCGCGTCGGTGTCTCGCCGATGCCGCGGTACGTTCGCAGAGAATTTGGAGTGCCTCCTGGGCGAGTGGCTTGTTCTTGAGACGCCGCCGACGCCTTTTGAAACGAGGATTCGCCCGAATACGGATTGATATCCACTGCGTCGGCGAGCAGAGGGTCAAACACGCACTGGCGAAACGTGCACTTTGCAAGACCGTCGACGGTGCAGTCGTCGTCGCCCAAACAGCATCCGCGAGCCTTGGAGTACGCGCACGATCGCGTCGCCTTGTCGCAGCGAACCACTGTGCACATGCGCATGCCAGGTGGCACCGTGTCGACGTCCCAAAAATGCGGCGCGGGGTACGGCGGGCAGTCCGCGTCGACGTTGCAGCAATCTCGCGTGCGTCCCTGGCGCGGATTTTCCGTGTTGTACTCGCACACGCCGCCCATGGTGCAGTTTGTGGCAATGCGGCACGACCGCCGCTCGCATTGTTTCAGACGCGTGCTGAGCGGGCCTGGCGTGTGCGGCTCGCAGCACTCTACGTCGAGAGAGGTGCGACACGTCTCTGCCATTTCTTGGTACTCGGGCGACAGGACGTAGTCCGCGTCGAGTTTACATTTTCCCGGCGTCGGCTCCTTGCGGAGGTGCGGCATCGCGCCTACGCACGAATACAACGCCGACGCGTACAGATAATGTCCATTGGCGCCGCACGTCGAACAATCGGCACTCGTAAAACAGTCGGCTTCGCAGCGAGCACTCGCGGAGCCAGCGAATGCGGCGAGCGCGAAAAATGCAACGCGCAACATGGAAATGTAAAATATTCACAC
>Ga0075154_10001178_pt1 | contig 19296 bp, 19 predicted proteins | sample JI71714BDNA_FD_70965 | JGI IMG/M metagenome (GOLD analysis project Ga0075154, IMG submission 70965) | Wastewater effluent complex algal communities from Wisconsin, to seasonally profile nutrient transformation and Carbon sequestration -... | ecosystem: Engineered > WWTP > Effluent > Algae...
AATATGCTCGAAAATAAACAATAATTATTTAACTTTGTCAAATCAAATCACTTTTTCAACCATATGTATATGAAATCAATATTGAATTTTGCATTATTTGTATTAGTATTTAGTCTTGTATTTGTTTCTTGTAAAAAAGACCCAGAAAACACCACAGGGTGTAATGATAGTACAGCTGATAATTACAATGCATCTGCTACTGTAGATGATGGTACTTGTACATACCAGAAAAGGTATATAGGTGAGTACGTTGGTGATATAAAATGTCCGGGTACTTTTTCTGCTGTATTTTCTATGGCTGACCTTAGTATTATCGAAACTATTGATAAAAAAACAGTAAATATCATAATTCAGACCACTATTGGACCAATTCCAGTATTAGGAAACATAACAAAATCTGAATTAAATGTAGATCAACCAATTCCTGACTTATCAATCAAACCAAGTGACATTTTGGCTGGAGCTAGTGAAACTCCCATAAAAGCAGATGCTGAAATAAAGTCAATATTAACGCTAAGTGAAGATGGAAAAATTTTGACTGGAATCCTAAAGATTAAACTTACAACCAAAGAAGCAACAACTGTAAATGGATTTCCTATACCTGTTGGATTTACCTTAAGTGATGAATGCCCTTTCACTGGCACAAAAAAATAAAAATTGCTTTCAATGACAAAACGAATGTCTTACATTTGTTTTGTCATTGAAGCACATATCCACCCTTCTCTTTCTAAACAAATGTTGAGGTTAAGACCTGCTTGAGTGTAAGTATTTATAACCAATTCTTTGTCGTCTGCTAAAACACCTGAAAGTAAAAGTATACCACCATCTGTCAGTCTTTCTACTAGTGGTGTGACATATCTCACAAGTATATTTCTATTAATATTCGCAAGGATAACTTCATACTTACTTTCAGGAGCTTCTGACAAATCTCCACAAATGGAAGTAAAATTCTCCACTTGATTGATTTGGCTATTTTCGATGGTATTTAAGTAAGATTCTTGTTCTATGTCTATGGCATCTATATGATTAGCTCCAAGTTTTGAAGCCAAAATAGCCAAAATTCCTGTACCACAACCGAAGTCAAATACATTTTTTCCCATAAAATCAATGCCATCCATTTGTTTTATCATCATGTACGTCGTCGCATGATGGCCTGTACCGAATGCCATTTTAGGGTTGATGACCAAATCATGTTTAATGTTGGGGTCAGCAGGATGGAATTCTGCCCTGATTTGACAAAAATCATCTACTATGACAGGCTGAAAGGATGCTTCCCATATTTCATTCCAATTTTGCGGTTGAATTTCATCCACTTGAAAATTTTCCGTAAACAAACTTATAGTTTGAGCTATTTGTTCTTTTACATCATCATGTAGTTCTTTACTATGAATGTACCCAACAATATGATCTTCGTTTTCTTCAAAAGACTCAAATTCAAATTGTGTCAAAAGCCCTAAAAGTGCTTCGTCCGTGGCATATATAGTGTAAGAAAAATAAATATCCATATATAAAATTCAATTATTTAATTTGGCAAAAGACTCACTTTTTTACATGTTTGCCTTTTGTAAAAATATCAATCTGAAAAGCATTTTAATTTTAATGCATTTTAAGGATAAATTTCCTTGGTCGCTGATTTAAATGTATTTAGCATTAGACCTACCACAGTCATTGGACCTACACCACCTGGTACGGGTGTAATGTAACTCGCTTTACCTTTCACTCTATCAAAATCGACATCTCCTACTAAGCTGCTTCCCGACGCTATTGCATCATTCTCTACCCTATTGATACCTACATCAATAATGACTGCATCTTGACGTACCATTTCTTCTTTAATAAAACCTGGGATACCAATAGCTGCAATGATAATATCAGCTTGAAGAAGAATTTCTTTTAGATTTTTAGTTTTGCTGTGGGTTAATGTGACCGTTGCATCTCCTACTTTGGACTTCCTGGACAATAATATGCTGATAGGTGTACCTACAATATTGCTTCTACCTACAACTACCACATGTTTTCCCGCAGTTTCTATATTATATCTCTCTAACAAAATAGTTATACCATAAGGCGTTGCTGGTAAAAAACAAGGTAATCCTTGCGCCATTCTACCAAAATTGACAGGATGAAAACCATCTACGTCTTTTCTGAAATCGATAGCCAGGGTGACTTTTACTTCATCTATATGTTTAGGTAAGGGTAATTGGACAATAAATCCGTCAATATCAGGATCATTATTTAGAAGTTCTATCTGATGCAACACTTCCGATTCTGTCACTTCAGTGGGCAATTTTATCAATGTAGATCTAAATCCGACCTGATCACAAGACTTTACTTTATTACCTACATAAACTTTGCTTGCGGGATTATCACCAACTAATATTGCAGCCAAATGGGGAACACGACCTGCTTTGGCTTTATACTCTATCACATCTTGTTTCAGCGCATTTTTTATCTCTTCTGCTACTGCTTTGCCATCTATTAGTTTCATAAGGGGGATTATATTTCAGACCACAAGATAGGGCAAAACATAGATTTTTTTGATGTTTTAAACCAAAACTTTTTAACTATACATGAAAATTATGTGATATTTAAATCACCTTTTTTAATGCAAGGTCAATGAAGTTTATTGCTTCTTCCATAGTAAAGCCATCTTTCACATTAAAGTCACCAATCTTTTCTCTTCTTAACGACCCTAAATGACCACCCGATTGACAGGCCTTGCCGAAATCGTGGGCCAAAGAACGAATGTATGTCCCTTTACTACATCCTACTACAAAACTTAAAATTGGAAAATCATTGGAATTAAGATCAAAATGATTGATAGTAATAGCTCTAGATTTCATTTCTACATCAGTCCCGCGACGGGCTAGATTATAGGCTTTTTGACCATCAATCTTAATGGCAGAATATATGGGTGGAATTTGATTTATAGGACCAATAAAACTCTTTCGAGCCGATTCCATTATTTCTTCAGTAATGTGTTCAGTTGGATAATGGTGGTCAGGTGGGACTTCACTATCATAAGTAGCTGTGGATGCGCCTAGCACAATGGTCCCGGAGTAGACCTTATCCATAGCTTGGAGCGAATCGATATCTTTGGTGAGTTTTCCAGTACAAATAAGTAGTAAACCCGTTGCTAATGGATCTAATGTACCTGCGTGTCCAACTTTTATTTTTTTGACGCCAAGTCCGTGTTTTATCTTAAATCGTAGTTTATTAACCACATCAAAAGATGTCCAGTCCAATGGTTTATCTATGAGTAAAACTTGCCCTAACTGAAAATCTACGTCTTCTGGTTTGGTAGATTTTGTGATGATTTGATTAGTGGAGATAGACATAAGCAATACCGGCTATCCCGACGATTAAACAGTAATAAGCAAAATATTTTAGTTGGCTATTTCTCACAATTTTAATCATCCATGTACAAGCAAAAACACCTGTAATCAATGAAACTATAAAACCTACCGATAGCGCTGAAAGTGACGTAGTATCTGATGAAAGATCTCCATCCAATAAGTCTTTTGCCATTTTACCAAAAATAAGCGGAACTACCATTAGAAAGGAAAATCTAGCTGCTTTAGCTCTATCAATACCTAAAAGTACACTTGTAGCAATCGTTGCTCCCGATCTACTAATACCTGGGAGTATTGCTATGGCTTGTGCAATTCCAACTTTGACAGCACTTGTATAAGTAATATCATCGGATGAAGGTTTAGCACGATCGGCTACAAAAAGTAATAATGCCGTCAATAATAGCATGCAACAAACCAACAGGATATTCTGACTAAAAAGTGCTTCTAGTTGTTTTTCAAGGAGCAGGCCTACAGCAGCAGCAGGGATCATAGAGAATATTATTTTGTACACAAATGACTTTTCTTCATTATGTCCTTTGCTAAAAAACTTAGTTATGATCTCCAAAATATCTTTTCTAAATACAAATACTGTTGCTAAGGCAGTTCCAAAATGAAGGACAACGGTCATTAGAAAACTATCTTGTGGCAAAGCATCATCACCCAATATATACTTGGCTAATTCTAGATGACCACTACTACTTACAGGCAAAAACTCCGTAAGGCCTTGGACGATCCCAAGTATTATGGCATTAATGATATCACTCATAAATGATGTGCTAATTTTATCTTGTGAATCCTTCTAAAGAAAAAAGAAGAATAAGTAAAAACAAATTATTTCTTAGCGAAAATGGCATAAACATTCACCAATAATCCTAGTATAATAACTATTGGTGCTAATGTAATCCTTCTTGGACTGTAGATAAGCGATTCGTCCCATTCATTAGGATCTGGCTGATGACCACCTGACATTAGCGCCAAGCCTAAGAACATCAATCCCAAACCTATTAATATCAAAATATAGTTTTTCTTACCAAAGAGCAAATTGTCTCCGTAGGTCTGTTTTACAGAAATGCTTCCATCCGCAATACCTTCAGAAACGGTATCTACTCTCCTACTATAACCTTTATCCTTTGCCATTATTTAAATTTTAATTGCAAAAATACAACATAAAAAATTATATATGTTAATTTGTGACGATATTATCTACAAAAAAGGCAATTTTATTGATACATCAAATTTTAAACATTATATTTGTCTATCATTAAAGTTTTTGAAATGAAGTGGATATATATTATAGAACACAAACTTAAAGCATCTCTTTGTTTAGGTATAATTCTTTTTGTGGTGCTGTGGAATAACATTTGCGAAAGCAACAAAATGACTAAACTAGGCGAATCATTTAATACTATTTATGATGATAGGCTAATGGCGGAGAACTACATTTATCAAATGTCTGAGTTATTACATCAAGGTCAATTATTACTACCAGAAAATATTGATAACATTCAAAAACCACAATTTGCAATACAATTTTCACAAATATTAAATCAACTGAAACCAATCATAAGTTTATACGAGAACACAGTGCTTACACATAAAGAATCTGTCCTTTTTGTTAGTTTAAAAAATGATATTTCACGTTTAGAAGAAGAAATGGTCACTATTTCTATTCTAAAAAATGTTCAAAAACAGAAATATCCACACCAAATAAATTCTACTATCGAAAACTCATTAAGAACATTGTCAAGCATGTCAGAAATACAAGTTGTCGTGGGGAAGGAACTTAGAGAACAGTCAGAAGCAAGTATAAAAAGTAGTGTCATAAGTGCGCAATTTGAAGTAGCTTTGTTAGTTGTTATATCTTTAATTATCCAAGCTTTGATATTTGCATCCAAGTCTGTTCAAACAAAGTTTCAGCAACAAAGCCATTTAAATTAACAATAAAGACAATTCAATAGATTGATTTTCATATAGTTAAAATTTCAATTACAACTGTAATTACCTACCTTCCTTTTGTAAAAATTGGTTAATTATGGAATTTGTAGTGAAAAACTGAATGATAAAAGCTGCCAAAAAACTGATGCCTATGGTAAGCAAAACATATTGCCATTGAATGATCTCTGCAAAAATACTTTGACTTTGAATCAAATATCCACAAAGTAAGCCAACAAATATAATTACTGCTACAACTGCTTTAGATGACATACTGAATGCTGCTCTGAGATAAGGTTTTTTGATAAATGAATTTTCAGCGCCTACCATTTGCATGGTTTTGATCTGTTTAATATCGCTGTATAATGTCAATTTTACCGTATTAAAAATAATGGCAAGCGCTAAAACTACAAAACATAACGCTAAGATCAGAATCCCAAAAGACACCTTCTGAAGATTAGTTTTGACTAAGTCTACGCTATCATTTTCGTAATAAAGGCCTACCACGCCTTTTTCGAGTTCGACTTTAGATTTGATTTCTTTGATTAAGTCTTCACTGTAAAATTGATTACTTAAATTGAACTTTATCAAATCTTTAAATGGATTGTCTTCCGCCACTTGTGAGATATTCAACTCTTGCGACATCATTGCCAAAGCATCTTCTTTAGGTACAAAACTGACCGAAGATGAAATGACACCTTCATATCCAGCAATTATTTTTTTTATACTTTCGATTTCACCAGAAGGAAGTTTATTTTCTAGTTCTACTAGAATGTTAATATTTTCCTTTACGATGTCTGTAATATTATTGGAATGAAAAAATATCAACAAAAACAATGCGATCAATATCAGCACTATTGAAGTGGACATTGTGGCATAAAACTGAGTTGGTTTTTGATTTCTTGACATATTCCTTTACAATTCAGCTACAAAGATACATATTAATTTTGATATATTTATAAAATTAATATATGAATACCTTTTGAATTGTTGATTTGTGGATTTGTTGATTTGCCGAATTGTGGAATTGTTGATTTGCCGAATTGTTTATTTGTTGAATTGTGGAATTGTGTAATTGCTTACGCCGTTGAGCTTTGCATAATGAAAGATATCTACTCATCCCCTAGCCCCTTCTCTTAAAAAAGAAGGGGAACTGTTTACGATGAGCTTCGCATTATGAAGAAGTGTTGTTTTTATTGGATTCCAAATTTATTTGGAAGTATCGTAAAGAATTTCAATCAGAGATTGCAATGCCAATAAAGATTCAGTCGCTGTATTTATATATCGAAAAAGACTCAGTAAATTGCATTATGAACTGAGCCATTCATATAAGAGACAATATTCTCTGCGATACCATCAAGCAGCTTTTTTCGAGCATTTCTACTTGCCCAAGCGATGTGTGGTGTCATGAGACAAAGTTGATGATTGACTAGTGGATTGGTAAAATGTGGTGGTTCTTTATCCAAAACATCCAATGCTGCGGCTGCTATCACGCCATGGTCTAAAGCATAAAACAAGTCATTCTCCACGACCAAGCCGCCCCTACTTGTATTTATTAATATGGCATCAGGTTTCATCAATTTTAAGTTGGTCTTGTTAACGATGCCTTTAGTTTCATCTGTTAATGGACTGTGTAATGACAAGATATCTGACTTTTCAAAAAGCTCTTCTTTAGCTACTTTTTTGATATAATCTGGTAAATCCTTTTGCTCTGTCCTAGAGGTAGCAATCACTTCCGCTCCAAATGCATTTGCAACTTTGGCTACTTGTGTTCCTATAGTACCCAATCCGAAAATACCAAATGTCAGCCCTGAAATATCTCTGATGGAATGGTCGTAAAAACAAAAATCTTGTGACTTTGACCAACGGGCTGTTTTAACTTCTTGATTGTAATAATCGATTCGATTGAATAATGCAAAAATACTGGCGAACACATGCTGAGTTACAGATTCAGTACTATATCCGCGTACATTGCTGACAGGAATATTCCTATTTTTAACAGCGACGAGATCTATATTATTATATCCTGTGGCCGCTACTGCAATGTATTTGACCTTAGGCATAAGTGCGAGAGATGCTTCGTTGATGACAAACTTATTGACAATTATGATCTCTGCATCCTTCGCTCTAGACTCTAGTTCATTCAAATTCGTTCTATCATAAACAGTGAATTCACCTAATTTCTCTAATACTTCCCAAGAAATATCACCAGGATTATTGGTAAATCCGTCTAAAAAAACAATTCCCATATTATTCATTTAATGCCCAATTATAATTCTTATAAGTGATTTTAGCGTTCGGATTGGGTTTGGTTGTCGAATACCTCCCAATAAATGATATCAAGTCATCAAAATCACTTCCATACCAATCAAATATACTTGAAATCTCCAACTTATCTTTTGTAATGGTATTTTCAGGTCCATTGATAAAATTCTTTGTATTAGATTCTAATAAAGAGTTCAGATTTTCTTTAGTATAAGCTTTATTGACCAAAATGGGACAAGATTTTGCTGCACAATTTAAAGCAAAGTGTATCCTTGGTTCGCCAAATTTTTTCCTTATTATTTCATTCTCAATGTCATTTAAAGAATAGAAAGTGGATACTATTTGTATAAATCGTTTGTCCCACGGTTTGCCACCATTAATGTCTTTGATGCTTTTTATCGGATAATTATCTAAGATAAGTTTTACAGTAAATGCATTGTAAGTATTGATCCAAAAGACTAGTTTCTCTTCATAAGTCCATTTTTCTATATTTTTAGCAGCTGAGAGTTCATCGAGATATTTTTGTAAACCAGTCATGTCTTTTTTCCAAGCTTTATAATTCACCTTCCCAGCATTGACATACTTTTTCAGCTGAGCGTCAAATAATTGGTGATTTATCAAAATAACTTCTGCGTCTTTTGGAGATTCTTTTGGTATATCTTTCGTAGTTATGGTCGGAACTTCCTTGACTTGTTCAGTAACAGGCTTAATGGATGGTTTTTCAGTAATGGGCTCTGCAATATTTGTAGGCTTCTGAAATGTAGTAGGTGTTGCTTTTGATGGCACTTGCTTAGGTTCTGATTTGGACTTTTCAGCCAAAACTTCTGTTGATTTTTCTATGGCATTTTCATTAGGTTTATTAATTCCTATAGTATCGTTTTTGGTTTTATCAATATCATCAGCATTCATTGAAGCAATCGAGTCTAAAACATCAAGTTTGATCGTAGCTGTTTGTTCTTTTTGTTTGCAAGAGCACACCAAGATCATGATAAGGATAATAAAACCATGTTTTCTAATTACCATTTTATTGCGACATTTTGTACGATAATTATAACGTCAGAATATCCATAAAGATATAAGAATGTATAAAAATATTGCATGCCTAGCCAACTTTTATGATGCATAAACATTTATAAATCTAATTTACCTTCTTTAAAGTTAATAGATTTTATAGAATTAGCTCTTCCTAATTAGCAGATTTACAACTAAAATAAAATTTTACTTACCTTTGGACTTTAAATAATCACCAAACCAAATATCATGCAATATACGTTGACAGAAAGATTCTTGAAATATGTACAAATCGACACACAGGCAGACCCAATGAGTGGCACATTTCCATCTTCTGAAAAACAAAAAAATCTGACCAACTATATTTGTGAAGAACTCAAAGAAATGGGAGTTTCATTCACGACTAACGAAGCTGGCTACATTTATGCATCCATTCCTTCCAATATAGATAAATCTGTACCGAAAGTTTTCTTCTGTGCCCATTTAGATACAGCACCTGACTGTAGTGGTACAGATGTAAAACCCATCATTCATCCCAATTATCAAGGTCAAGACATCACACTTCCTGATGATGAAACACAAGTAATTAGTCCTAGCCAACATCCTAATTTACTAACAAAAATCGGTCATGACATCATCACAGCTAGTGGTCTGACTTTATTAGGTAGTGATGATAAATCAGGTGTGGCGATTATCGTAGACGCGCTCTATCAATTGGTCAATAATCCAGATATTCCACATGGTGAAATCAAAGCATTGCTAACAACAGATGAAGAAATAGGAAAAGGTGTGGCAAAAGTAGATTTAACATTACTTGATGCTGACTTCGGATATACGTTGGATTCTGGTGATTTGGGCTGCTTTGAAGACGAAAACTTCTCTGCCAATGCTTTTAAATTGACTATACATGGTGTGAGTGCGCATCCAGGATATGCAAAGGGAAGCATGGAAAATGCCATTAAAATTGCTTCAGAAATCGTAGCTGCTTTACCTAAATTGACCTTATCTCCCGAAACCACAGAAGGTAAAGAAGGTTTCATTCATCCAACCAAAATCCAAGGTGGACTAGAATCAGCTACTATCGATTTTATACTTAGAGATTTCGAAACGGCAAAACTTGACGAATATGTGAATTTGATAAGAAATACAGCGGAAGACGTGCTATTGTCTTATCCAAACTCGACTTATGAATCAGAAATGAAAGTGCAATATAGAAATATGAAAGATGTATTGGTCAAACATCCGCATGTGAGCAAAATGGCATTACAAGCTATGGAAAATGTAGGTGTCAAACCTGTGTATGGTAGCATCAGAGGAGGAACAGATGGAGCAGCTTTGTCACATTTAGGATTGCCTTGTCCCAATCTTTTTGCTGGAGAACAAGCGATTCACTCAAAACACGAATGGGTTTCTATCCAAGATATGCAAAAAGGTGTAGATACGGTCTTAGAAATATGTAGGTTGGTCGCAAAAATGTAAGTTAAAAAATTGGGTATATCTCAAAATTGCATAGCTTAAAATTCCTTTTTTTTACCCTGACCCTAAAGGGGACAAAATGAATTTTAAGTTAATTTCGGTGCAAACATGCGATACACCCAAAAAAATCATATTCTGCATGGATAAGATAGCATTATTTCCATTATCATTGGTTGTTTTTCCAGGTGAAGAGCTTAGACTTCACATTTTCGAACCTAGGTACAAACAATTAATTCATGACTGTACGACAGAAAATATTACTTTTGGTATTCCTCCTTATTTTGAAGGTAAAGACTTAAGATATGGTACTGAGCTAGAAGTCACCGAAATTGTCAAAAAATATGATGATGGCAAAATGGATATCAAAGCTAAGGGAATAGGTTGGTTTGAAATAGATGAATTTTATAAGGTCTTATTTGGAAAATTATATCCAGGTGGAACTATCAAAAGAATGCCGTGGGACGATTATTCTGACATTGTTTATGCAAAAAAACTGGTAGCATTGATTCACGAATTGTACAAAACTATGAATATTACAAATGTTCCTGTGGCGAGCGAAGAAAAATTCAGATCTTATCAGCTTGGTCATAAACTAGGATTGAGTGTAGAGCAAGAACTAGCAATGCTAATGATTCCAGAAGAATCCGAGCGACAGTTGTTTTTAACAGCACATTTAGAAAATTTGCTACCACTCGTAAAACAATCAGAAACACTGAGAAAGAGAGCAGAGTTAAACGGTCATTTTCAGAATATTATTCCGCCGAAGATGTGAAAAGAGAATATGGATATAAATTAATTAAAATTTTAATTGCCTATTCAGTTTAATCAAACTATCTTTTGATTTTGAGAAAAACAATCTTAATAACAACCATTAACCTAATATCCTATCAATAAAATTCCTTTTAAAGGTAAATGGAGTCGATTTGAAATATACAGGGTCTCTAAAAATGAATAAACTTTCAAAAAATCATTAGAACCTCTATAATCATTTCTTACAGCAATTACTAGATACTCAACTTCAAACATCATGCAAGCTTGAAAAATATCTTTCAAAAATTGATTATTATCAACAGCTCTCCCTGCTTCAATTTCAATTACTATTTTTCCATCCAAACTAACTGCGTCAGCGTTAAACGATTTATCAATTCGATTGTTATTTCCGAATAAAACTGGAACACTTATTTTTTTATCCTTTGTTTTTCCCGTTTCACAAATAAAGTTATTTTTTTCAAGGTGAGGCCTTATTATCTCTAATACTTCATTGCTAGGAAGATTATTTTCAGGCGATTTAATCTTATTTGTTTCAATTTCAAAGCACGTGATTATACTTTTAATTTGTTGATTAATACCTTGTGATCTTGGGAAAAACTGAACTCTAATCATAACACTTCAATAGCCAAGATATTTAATAACTCATCATCCGTAAGATCAATTTGATTATCTTCAACAAAAAAATAAATACTTTCATCTATTATTGAAGCAGTCTCTGAAATATAATCACCACTATTGTTTAATAATAATCGATTTAAAGTTGATGTTGAAATTTTAACATTTCCCAAATCAGGTACTTCGATTTCTTTAACTAAAAATAATTGGTTTTCAAATTCTATTTGGTTCACTTTGAGTCTTATTTAAATAATTGAGAACTTCTTTAAACTTTTATTGATATTTCAAAGTCGAAAGGATTCTTCTCTAAATAATACTTCCCTAAGACCTAGGTACAAAATCTAATCCCAAAGAAAAAATGTGAGAAACCAGAACACCACTCACACTACCTATATTTGCTAAGGCATAATCTACTTTAAGTCTTCCCAATTTAAGACCAAGACCTACATTGGGTTGGATTTCAAAATCTCTTTGATCAGTGTTAACAGAGTTTATAACAGATTGAATATTGCCTAATCCTGCTCTTACAAATACTTTTTGCGCATAGCCTACTTCGAAACCTAAACTTGGATTTACTGCAAAGTTTTTGCCTGATAGTATACCTGCTTTCGTTCCATCACGTGATATATTTAAATCAAGTTCACCAAGGTAAGACATTTGCCCTCTTGTAAAATGATAAGCACCACCTACAATCAATCTTGGCAATGTAATTTCAGTACTTGATACAGGTATTTCATTGTCAGTCTGAGTGAAAACCTGCTTTTGACTTTCATCAAGGTTGAATGACCACGCATTAAATGTAGTTGTGATGTCTCTTGCTAAAGCGCCAAACGAAAAATTTTCACCTTTCCATTTTACAGCTACATCTGCTCCAAATCCCCATGCTTTACCGAAAGTGCCTATAGATCTATGGATCACCTTTATATTACCACCTACAGAAAGTCGCTCATCTCTACCCACAGTCCTTGCATAAGAAATGATACCCGCATAATCAGATGCAGAAAAATTTGTAACCCTAGTAATATCAACTGTTCCATCAGGACCAATAAGATTAAGTGTATTTGGAATATTGTCAATTCCTAGCCTAATAAATGTAAAAGCAGCTACAGATTTGTGTTTAGCATTAAGCTTCTTTGCAATGGATACATAATCATAATTTGCGATACCTCCAAACCATTTTGCATGCATAACATTAAGCTGTAGTGGACTCTCTATTTCTGTTAGACCCGCAGTATTCCAATAAGCTGCAGTACCATCATCTACATTGGCTACCACAGAACCGAACATACCATGAGCACGTGCGCCAACTCCAATATTTAAAAATTCATTGACAAATTTCTGACCTTTGGCAGTAAAATTAATGGTAACCAAAATAAAAAGTGTAATCGATAGATGTTTCATTCAGAATATTATTTATCTCTTTTAAAATTATTTACAAAGCAAAACCAAAATGGTAAACCACACAGATAAACTTCCAAATGTATCGATTTGCCTGCATCAGTCATGCCATAATTAAATCTAAGTTCAATACTTGACGTCGATAGAACGGTCATTTGAATAAAATATTTTACCTTTAACCGTAAATTTAACTCAGACGATGCAAATATCTAAACTCTTTGGCACAAAGCATAATATATTATTGATTTTTAGTATATTGTTACTTTTGTCTTGTAAGCAAAATAAAGAAAACAAGACGTTATACCCCATCACAAAATCTGCAGTAGGCGATAGTGCTATGGTGGTAACTGCCCATCCACTTGCCACGGCAGCGGGTCTTGAAATTTTAAGACAAGGAGGAAATGCTGTTGATGCGGCCATAACTGTTCAATTTGTATTGGCTGTCTGTTATCCTGGGGCTGGTAATATTGGAGGTGGTGGTTTTATGGTTTACAGACAGGCTAATGGTGAGGTTGCAGCTTTGGATTATAGAGAGAAAGCGCCAGCAGCTGCCACAGCAGATATGTACCTAGACAGTCTTGGAAATCCGATTGATGAAAAAAGTCAAATGGGTCACTTAGCAGCAGGTGTGCCAGGGGCCGTAGATGGTATGATCGAAGCTTTTGAAAAATATAGTAAACTCAAAGATTGGAAAAGACTAATCGAGCCGGCTATAAAATTAGCGAAAGATGGATTTAAAATCACAGATAATGAAGCCTATAATCTAAACGAAGAACAGCCAAACTTTCAGAAATATAATGCTACTCAAACCGCTTTTCATAAAGTCAACTGGAAAGAAGGAGATCTCTTAATCCAACCAGAGCTAGCACTCACACTTGAGTTTATCAGAGATCAAGGAAGGGCAGGTTTTTATGAAGGTAGTGTCGCTGAACTCATAGTAGCTGAAATGAAAACTGCAAACGGAATCATCACCATGGAAGATTTAAAAAATTACAAATCTACATGGAGGACTCCAATCACTTTTGATTATCGTGGTCATAAGATCATTTCTATGCCTCCACCTTCAAGTGGTGGAATAGCTTTATTTCAATTATTAAAAATGATTGAGCCTTACGATGTAGGTGCGCTATCTTTTCAGAGTGCGGCGGCTGTCCACCTTATGACAGAAGCTGAACGAAGGGTTTATGCAGATAGAGCGCATTATCTTGGTGATCCAGATTTTATACCTGTACCCATTGAAGCAATCACGGATAGCAATTATATTCAGAATAGGATGAAAGATTTTAATCCACGATTAGCGTCAGTAAGTAGTGACATCAAACATGGTGTGATCGAAAGTGAAGAAACAACCCACTATTCTATTGTAGACCCTATGGGAAATGCAGTAGCTATGACGACGACACTGAATGGTGGATATGGATCATTTACTGTGGTAAAGGGTGCTGGATTTTTACTAAATAATGAAATGGATGATTTCTCAGTCAAACCGGGAACAGCAAATATGTATGGACTTATAGGTGCCGAAGCAAATAAAATCGAACCTGGCAAACGAATGTTGAGCTCCATGACACCAACTATTATCGAAAAAGATGGAAAGCTAAAAATGGTGGTAGGTACTCCAGGAGGAAGCACGATCATTACATCCGTTTTTCAAACTATCGTAAATGTTATAGATTTCGGTATGAACGTCGACCAAGCTGTTCAATCACCTAGATTTCATCACCAATGGCTACCAGATGTCATATCTATAGAGGAAGATGCTGTGGACATAAAAGAAAGGAAAATCTTGGAAAGTATTGGACATACATTTAAAGTTAGAAGTCCTATTGGTAGAGTAGAAGCTATATTGGTAGATAAAGATCAAAGGTTGAAAGGTGCGGCAGACAAAAGAGGAGATGATGATGCCAAAGGTTATTGATTTTTAGATGATGTCAAACCCTTTTTGGAAAAAGTTTGTTTATGCCTTTGAAATAGTTTAAAGTAGTATTATAAAATCCCAAAGTACATTGAGACAGATATTCGGAATACTCACAGCATTAATTACAGCCTTATTAATAATATTTATGGCGCAGATGATCCGTGAAGGTTTGTACCCACAGCCATCTGGACTAGATTTTGCAGATAAAGACGCTGTAACATCATGGATGAATTCGTTGCCAAATAAAGCATTTATCATCATTGCTATCAGTCACGGTTTAGCTGCATTTGCCGCAGGACTGATTAGTAGTCTCACGTCAGGATTTGGTAGGATGACTTTCGGCATGATATCAGCAAGTATCATTTTTATACCTGTCATGATATATTTATTTACTTATCATTTTCCTGTATGGTTTGTTATCACAGATACATGTGTCACAGCTGTATTAGGATTTATAGGTGCTATGATAGGTAGTACTAGATATGTGAGTTGATGATTGGAGTTGATTTTAACAATATTGTCAAGAACATTTTAAATGACTAACGGTTGTGCATTGGAACGGTTTTTTGAGATAGCCCAAGCTGGCGTCAAAGCGCTAGTTGTCATGAGTTATAATTTTATACTTTTCAGGACTTTTTCATTCATTCATTATATTTTCTTTTCTAAAATGTCCATTTTATACCTGTTGTTATATTGCCAGGAAACCTAAGGTAGTTTTGAAATTCAAAATAGTTTTCACGAAATACTGTATTAATAATCTCTCTTTGCTTAAGATTTAATATATCTCGTCCTTGGACAATGAAGGTAAAATTTGACTTTATTTTATATTGAAATGATGCATCCCATTTTATAAATCTGACAGATTGTGTCGCAAGGTTTGTCTTGAGCAAATTTAAAGATAAATCATTTTCGAATCTGATTTTGGATTTATTTACTGTTGTAGCCAATTTAATTTCATCAATTGCCCCATTATTATTTAGTTTTCTGATTTTTTGCTCACTGATCTGCCGTTTGTAGCGTAGATCAATATTAATTAATTTTTTCCATGATGATGTCAAACTAAATTCTGCACCAATAGTTCGAAATTGAATCAAGGATTCATCAATCAGTTTATTTTTATGTATTGAATAGTCCAATTTTAGTTTTACTGAAATATATTTTGATATTGGCTGATCGCTCATACCTGCGATTTTAAAAAGCTCAGCGCTTTTACCGATATAAGGTGAAAATTGAATAAAACTACCTTTTGATTCTGCTCCCATTATAAGTGGATTTGTTGTTTCATTTATATCAGCCTGTACATGGTATCTCCTTTTAGTGGTTAAATTGAAATTAAGGTAACTCAGCATAAATCCTTTTGTTCTTATTTCATGAAAAGGGTTTTCGTACCCCCTGTTGGTGGTTCGTGTGTCTAATACTTCATCCAATGTCCAGCTTTGATACTTTGAAACAAAATCTTTATTAGCATTGGCTTTTAAAAGGAAAAAATGCAATTTAGAAAAACTATATTTTAGTAATAAAGAAGTCACTGGATGTACAAATTTTTTATGTTCAAATTCATCCAGAGTTCTGCTGTAAGATTTAATCTTGATGCTTGACTTTATTAAAACCTTTTTGTTATCAAAATTAAAGTATGCTTCCGACTCATGAGCATTGTCAATTATATTTTGCTTACCTTGATCCAATTTTTCAATCGATAGATTATTTTGTAATGAATATTCTGTAAAATCATGTGTATATGTATGGGACAATCCTGCTATAATGTTTTTTAAACTGCACTCGATATAGGTCCTACTACTCCAGGATTGTGTTCTTAAATTAGAGTTTTGTTTCATCTGCATTATATTAGAATTAAACAATTCAAACGGGTCAGACAGCTCTAATATACCATTGCTGGTTTCATCTGCAAAAAATGATGACAAGCCAAAATTCCATTGCGCACCTATTTTACCTTGGCAATACAGCTGGGGAGAGAATTTTGTTCCTTTTCTTTGGAAATGATTCTCACTCATAAAAGGTAATTGATCCCAAAATCCGACATTTATCACATCTGAGTTTGGTTGTTTATACTCAAATGGGATGTCAATTTCAAGATTCAAATTTTGATTCAATTTTATCTTAAGGTTTGATGATAAGTTTATATAATATAGTTTTATATGTCCCATATTGGTTCCGTTCATACTGCTTTCTGTGGGTAGTAGAAATACCCTAGAATATGTATTTCTACTTTTCCTATTGGCATTGGAACCCAAAGCTGAAAGTTTTAAGTCAACTTTGTTAGATACTTTCATATCTGTAGTTGTAGTCAAAAAGTGTTCAGTATTGTCAGTGGCATCTTGAGGTCTGACAAACTCAGTTGGTACTAAATTATTGATATTTCCTCCTGCTTTTTCAAGTGCCCGTCCAAGAGATGGCTGGAGACTCAGATAATCAACAGCAGTAAATGTAGGTTCACCTGCATTATTTGATCTGGCAAATGTAGCATTAGACGCTTTATTACTAACTTTATAAACTGTGCCTTTGACCAAATATTTATTTTCAATACCTATCTGCGATTCTATTTCTCCATTAATTTTAGATTTTGCCGATTCAGTGAGTATTAAGTTCAAAGCAACCTTTTCACTGTGGTCTTTTGAAAAAAGCTCTCGAAATGATCTATATCTTTCGATAATTTCAATTTTATAAACATCTTCAGCCCTCAAACTTTCTCCCACTAATCGATGCTGATCTTGCAATATGTCTTTGCCCTCAATGAGCAGTTTATCTATTTTTTTTCCATTATATTTTATTTGTCCATTTTGGTCGATTTCTACTCCGGGAAGTTTTGCCATCACATGTCGCAACTCAGTATCGCCATCTGTTTTGAATGTTCTGAGATCATACACGATTGTATCACCTTTGTTTACTATGCCAATACGCGTATCTGAAATCACTACATCAGGCAGTATGCTTTTTTCTGATTCTAAATTGATGATTATTGATGCATCAATATCTTCAATATCAGATGTATATATATATATGTCTTTGCATCCCAGATAACTTATTTTCAAAATTTTATCCTTAATATTTTCTTCTGTTATTGACCAATTGCCTTTATCATCCGTGATATCATATGTTAGGAGTGTTGTAGTGTCAAGTTCAGTAAGGACAATATTTGCACCAATAAGAGCCTTCTTTTCAAAAGTTACAATACCTGTAATATTTTGTCCAATAATTTCTGAATTTAAAGCGATTACAGTTAAATAAAAGTAAATAATTAATAGTTTAGAACTTGAATTTAGAGATTTTATATTACTTGAAGTTAATTGTTCTGACACTTAATTTAATTTTTAGATATCATGAAATATTGAATATGATCAAATTTTATAATATTTGTTAATATATAACTGATTAGTTTTAAATATACTACCTGCTCAAATACTAGTACATTCTTAGAATATGCAAATAATCAATAAATCGGTTAAAAACAAAGGTCATAAGTCTATGGATAATAATAATGAACTCATTATTCTTTGATTTTGCTACAAAATCAAAGCTTTATTACATATAAAAACCTAATTTTTTATTAACAAAAGTCGAAAATGTTTTTTTAATTTATTATTAAAATGATTTGGCAGATGCAATTTTACCTGATTTATAAGTTTCAAAATCAGTCTCAGATAAAATAATTAATGGTTTAGGCGAAAGGCAATTAAATTTGTCGTTCTTTAAACTTTTGAAACTATTTAATTTATAATTTAAATTCTCTAAATTTAATTCTATGATAAGTCCTGGTAATCCACAATATTCCCAAGGACCTTCAGATATGGCTATAGAAGGTGCAAAATAAGCAGTTACTTTATTCTTCTTATTTTTTAAAACAGCTTCGTAGGCTAAAAAGTCTCCAATCTTCTTTTTTTTACCTGTTACTAACCAATCTGATGCTGTTAATTTATTTTTGATAGTTGCTGTATTAATTTCATTCATAACATCAATTATAGCAACATTTTTGAGTACTGAATTTTTATAAACAACTAATTTCATTACATTTTTTATACTTGTTTTATATTTATCATTTATATAAATAATGGTGTCATAAGCAAATTTAGAATTTCCATTGTTGTCTATATTTAGTGAATAAATTCTCTTCGTTGAAAAAAAATTTTGAATTCTTTCTTCTGTCATAGTTTTTAATAGCTTGCTTTTTAATTCATCAGTTATCACCTTTTCTTCAGCATATGAAATTAAATAAGATTGAGATGATAATGTATTTTGGAAGATGATACAAATAATTGCGATATATAAACTTTTCATGGAAATAAATTTATTGTTTATTAATGAGATAGACTGTGATGATAAAATTAAAATAAACTGCCAATCAAAATGAAATAATTAAAAAAAAATAATAAATTAAATAATTTTGATTGGACAGTTTAAAAGGGTTTTAGTTAATTTGATTTGGACTGACCCCCTAAATATTAGACTATTTTTTAATTATAAAAGTTATTCTTTGATCTACGTTTTCAACAATTTCAACACTCTGAAAAATTCCCTTTACGTGGGAATTTTTGAGCATTG
>Ga0075154_10001179_pt1 | contig 19293 bp, 16 predicted proteins | sample JI71714BDNA_FD_70965 | JGI IMG/M metagenome (GOLD analysis project Ga0075154, IMG submission 70965) | Wastewater effluent complex algal communities from Wisconsin, to seasonally profile nutrient transformation and Carbon sequestration -... | ecosystem: Engineered > WWTP > Effluent > Algae...
AATTCTTGCCAACACTGGAAATGCGGTAATGCTCATGGCAATACCCAGAAACAATGAAAATGATATGAAATTTACATTGTCGGGTGCAAAATTTGTATAAATAAAATACGCCAGACCCATTCCCATGGCAAAGGGAATGATGATACTGGCATGGCTGATCACTAAAGATTCATGAGCTTTGTTTTTCAGTACTTTAAGATCAAGTTCCATTCCGATCACAAACATGAACAATATCAATCCAATCTGGCTTAGGAACTGCAAATTACCAAGTGATTGTTCCGGAAATAAAAAATGGGAGAATTCGGGAAAATAATACCCTACAAATGAGGGACCTAGAAAAATACCCGCTAAAATTTCGCCTATTACGGTGGGTTGTCCTATTTTTTTACAAATGAATCCGAAAAACCGTGCAACCGAAATAATGGTAATAATCTGTAAAAGCAGAATGGCAAGCGGATGTGTGATGTTATGACTGTATGTTTCTTTAAATTGATCCCAATTACTGAGGCTCAACTTGGGTAATACATGTGTAATTTTTTGAACCTCAAGTAATTCACCCTTTTGAACAATAAAATACATCAAAACAGAAAACAAACCGATTGTTCCTACATAGAAGACTAAATTCTTGTATTTTTTCATGTTACCCCTATTAACTTTCGCAAATCTATGCAGCAAAAATCGAGGCGTATCAACGCCGAATGGTATTTTGTAACAAGCGGTATAAAAAATGTAACGAAGTCTTTTAAACCTCACCTAAGCAAGCCAGAAAAGCGTTTCTGTAGCTAGTTCCCAATTGAAATATTTTATTTTTTCCATCTTCTGATAGGATGGAAGTAGTAATTTGGTCAAATACAAAATGGTTAACCGTTTTTATGGCAATAATCTCTTTTTTATTAACCTGACAAAACATATCAGACGGTAAAATTTTCAGGAGTTTTTGGAAAGATATATTCTTGATAATAATACTGTTGCCATCATTCAAAAGAGCAATTTTATCGCGTTTATCGATATCGGATGTTGTAACAGAGAGAATGGTATCAAAATAAAGGATGGATTTTCCTCTGTGGGTGTTTACGGTTATGTGCATTTTATTGCGCTCCTGTATTGAACCCAAATAATTTTGTGCCTTGTGGATTGCTTTTTTTAAGCGATCTGCCGATATTGGTTTTCGGATATAATCGATTGCTTCCATATCAAAAGCATCGGCTGCATATTGCTGATATGCCGTACAAAAAATAACCGGCTTATTTTGCAGGTGAAGGGCTATTTCAAGCCCGTTGAGCCCCGGCATTTCAATGTCTAAAATGGCTATATCAAACTCAAGATGCTCTATCTGGCTAACAAACTCAAACGGATTATTGAAAACTTTAATAATTTCAACCCCCTCTATCTGCTCACAAAGCATCTTCAGATACGCCAATCCAGGCAGCTCATCATCCAACAATATTATTTTCAGGGTATTGCTCACTTAGTTTTATTTTAAGAATGGCTGTATAAATATCATCCTCCACAAAGCGTTCAATGGAAAATTGATTGCCATAGAGAATCATCAGTCTTTTTTCAAGGTTTTCATTTCCAAACCCGGAATTATTTTTTTTCATTCTTTGAACTGCACCAATTTTGTTCGAAACATTCAAAATAAACATTCCATTTTTAAACTCATAAATGATGGAGATGAAAGAGTCTTGATGCTGTATATCAACATGTTTAAATGCATTTTCAATTAAATCAACTGTTACTAATGGTGCTATGCCCAGATTTAAAATGTAATTCTCAGCATCATTAATTTTATTTTTGACTTTTAAATTAAATAGCGGACTTAACTTAAGTCTATTAATTTCAATTAAGCTAAGCGAAAAGTCAATCTCCTCTTTTAAACTTACCGTGCTCCTGTCGCTTTCATACAAAATAAAATCCAATACGTTGGCTAATTTATCTAAGGAATAATAGGTTTGATATGCGTGCGACTGAATAGAATTTAGTGCATTTTTAAACAAGTGCGGATTAAGTTTATACTTAATACTGTCAAGTTCCAGGTTCTGGATTTTCAATTCCAGCAATCTGTTTTTATCTTCAATTGCCTTCTTCTCTTTCTTAATTCGTTTTATGTACTGATAAATGATTAAAAGTATCGTCCAAAAAATTATAATGAAAGTAAACAGTGCCAATTCGGCGCCTACTGCCAATAATATGCCTTCAATAAACATAATCAAGCTATTATCTTAATTTGCCCTAATTAAATTAAAATAAGTGCCTGTTCCATATCCCCGATTAAATCATCAATATGTTCCAGACCTACCGATACGCGGAGTAAATTCTGTGGTGTTTTGGTATCGGGTCCTTCTACCGAAGCCCTCCGTTCTATCAGGCTTTCCACTCCGCCCAAGCTAGTGGCATGTGTAAAATACTGAAGCGAATTCACCAGCTTATCGGCCTCTACTGCGCCGCCTTTTACCAAAAATGATAGCAAGGCTCCGTAGCCGTTCATTTGCTTTTGGGCCACGGCATGACCCGGATGCGTGGGCAGTCCGGGGTAAAATACCTGCTCAACTTTCGGATGGGAAGCCAGGTAAGCACTCAACTTTCCAGCATTTTCCAAATGACCGCGCATGCGATAAAAAAGGGATTTTATGCTTCGTACCAACAAATAACAATCAAATGGAGAAGGTACTGCCCCGCCCATGCGTTGCACAGTTCTTATTTTTTCCCAAAAAGCATCTTTTTCTTTTGTGATGAGTGCTCCGCCCAAAATATCACTGTGTCCGCCCAACCATTTGGTACTGGAATGCATGACCAAATCGGCTCCAAGTTTCAGCGGATTCTGGCAAACGGGTGAAGCCAGGGTATTGTCGCACACCACTTTAATGCCTTGTTTATGGGCTATTTCACAAATAGCCTGAATATCGGTAACGGTGAGCATGGGGTTGGATGGTGTTTCTACCCAAATGAGCGCAGTATCGGGCCGTATTGCGTTAGAGAAGGTCTGCAAATCGGTCATATCTACGTATTCAATGTTCAGAATTTCATTGAAAAGTGCATTCAACTGCCAACGGAAACCATGATACATATTAGCCGGCATCAATACATGTGATCCGGGAGACAGGGCCTGCATCACACTCATCCCGGCGGCATTTCCCGAACTGAAGGCGGCGGCTTCAACTCCAAACTCAAGCTGGGCCAGTACATTTTCCAATGCATCGCGGTTGGGATTGGATGCGCGGGTGTATAAATGCGGCCCCGGTGCAGAGCGGTCAAACGTTGTAGCAGTGGTAATAGATTGAATGGCCGGATGATTAGTTTCGTCAGGAAAATTACCGGCATGTATGGCTGCTGTTTCAGGCTTCATATGGCTTGTATGAAATTAAAAAGTGAACGAAGAATCGTGTTCATAAGAAACAAAGGTAAGAATGGTATCCTTTATAGTGTGATAGGCCCTTATTTTTATACATTTTTGCGTCGCCAGGCACTTGAAGAGTCCATTTTAATGGATTTAGCCACCTTTTATAATTTTTTAGGCAAGAATAAAGTCATTCACAAATTAAACACGCTAATTTACAAATAAAGGCATGGTATTTGGCATTGTTATCATACATTTATACCAAAGTAAAATCATGAAAAAGCTATTATCCGTACTTTCTTTTATCTTTTTAGGCATAGGAAGTTTGATTGCCCAAACCAATGTGGATGAACCGTTTAAACCCGGCAAAGGAATGATTTCGGTAGGACCTTTCAGTGATGCCCTTGAGTTAAAAACGGGAGATGTATTCTATTCACAGGGCAGGCAGCACGGATCGGTTGGCTTTACATATGTTTATAAAATGAAAAATGATTCCGTGCTTGAGTTTAGCCAAAAGTATTTAGCGTTTAATAATCCAGATCGGAAAGAGATGGCTGGCGGAGATAATTCTACCGTTACTTATGTTTTTAAGGCTATTAAAAAAGGACAGACCCAGATTATTTTCCAGAGTATGTTCCGCGGGAAAGTGGAGAATGAACAAGTGATTACGGTTACCGTAAAATAAACATAAGCATCTTCTTTTCCGTTTCGCCGGTGAATCTGTCCGTTTCGCCGGAATACATTTTTTATACCCTGTTTGGATACCCAACTTTGTATCTAAATTCAACAGAGCAGTATGAAATATGTGTTTATTCTGGCATTGAGTCTGAGTGCATACCGGGTTTCTTTTTCCCAAACCCATCTCTTGCATGTGAAGGACGCCATCAGCCTGGCGGAAACATCGAACCCGGAATTGGCCGGCGCACGTGCACAACCCCAATTAAAAAAAGCCGATAAATACCTGAGCGAAGCGGCCATGATGCCTCAAATCAGCGGTTTTGCGGCAGGCGATTACAATGCCCGTTTGCCCGTGCAGCCCATTCCTGCCGAAATTTTTGGCGGCCCAGCCGGTACGTATCAGGAATTACGCTTTGGATTACCTTACAACCTGAGTACGGGATTTGATTTCAATATTCCGGTTATCAAAGCGAATCAATGGTTTGACCAGTTAGCGGCTAAGACCGAATGGAAACGTTCGGAATCAGAAGCCGACCAAGCGGCCGAAACCATCCGCCTGCGCACGGCACAAGCCTATTTTTCCTATTTGGCAGCCAAGCAAGCACTCGGACTGAGCGAATCCCGATTAAGCACGGCAAAAGAAGTAAGCCGTATTTCGGAGCGAAATTTCGCTGAGGGCCGCAGTACCGAAGCCGATAACATACGGGCCCAAAATTTAAGCCGTGCCGCCGAAATAGCCCTCAATAATGCCCAAATGGAACTTGGCAATGCCCTACGGAATTTATCTGTTTTACTCAATACGCAGCAGCTCAGCGTTCAAGATTCACTTGATGTTTATATTACCGGTTCCGCCGGAATTATGCCATCCATTCAGGAAAGGCCTTCCTTTGTGGTAAACCAGTTGCGCATGGAAAGTTTGGGACGGCAATCCCAATCCAGGATGGCTGACTTTTTTCCCAGTCTTTCCCTTTCGGGCCGCTACGCATATTATCTTCAATCCGATAATCCTTTCAAAAATTCAGATGGAAATGTTACGTACGACCAAGCCATCATTGGTGCCCGGTTGAGTATTCCAATATTTGGAGGAGCTAAAAACTATGCCCGGTTAAAACAGGCCAACACACTTTTAAAAATTGCTTCCTGGCAAGCCGATGCAGAAAAACTGCGGCTTGAAAAAGAACATGCCGATATAACAGCCGAACAACAAACCCTATACGAAAACTACCGCTTGGCCGAGGAACGCCGCATACAGGCCAAACGGGCAGAACAGCTCATGCTGAAACGCTATGAGGAGGGATTAAGCGGATTTTCGGCCTATGCCGAAACTTTTTACGAACACATACAAACCGAACAGGAAGCCCTGCAAACTTCGGCACGCCTGGCTTATATAAACTATTTACCCACACTTTTAAAATTTAAATAACGTGAAACAGTTTAATTGGATCGTATTTTTTGGATTTCTATTTTTAGTTTCCTGCGGAAATAATGAAGAAGCCGTAAGTCCCGAAAAAAGAAAAATCACCGAAACGGTATATGCCTCGGGCATACTGGTTCCTGAAAATGAGTACATTTTAAGGGCACAAACCGAAGGGTCGGTAAGTCGTATATTTTATGCGGAAGGTGATTCCATACTAGCCGGAAAAACCCTGCTCGAAATAAATAATGAGCGCATTGATGCCGATTTTATGGCGGCCTCCGAAATATATAACACCACGGTTAAATCTACCGGAAACACCTCTCCTGCCCTTGCCGAGCTTGAAGCCAGACTCGCTGCTTCGGAACTGAAATTTAAAACTGACAGTCTGAATTTTGGCCGGTTTAAACGTCTGCTGGCCGAAAATGCGGTATCCCAATCAGAATTTGAACAGGCCGAATTGCGATATAAACAAAGCCTGTCTGAAGTCAGAGGCCTTCGGCTTCAGGCCGAATCTCTTCGCTATGCCCAACGCAATGAACTCAGCCGCGCCAAAGGAACCTACTTGCAAACCGGTAGCCTGGGTGAATACCGAAAACCCAAAGCCGCCTACGATGCCCTCATATACGAAATAAACAAAAAGACCGGGGATTATGTAAGGCCAGGTGAAGCTTTAGCCCTGCTTGGTTCGGGTGATTTAATTGCCAGACTTAAAATTGATGAAAGCGATTTTGCCAAAATAAAACCGGGACAAAAGGTGCTGATTTCGGGTGATGTATTTGAAGACCGGATTATAGAAGGAAAAGTAATCCGGGTTTTGCCCAAAATGAACGAACGGGAACAAAGTTTTACCGTTGAAGTTTCATTACCCGAATTGAGTCTGGCCTCCGTTTATGGCTTGAATGTAGAGGCAGACATCATCATCACCGAAAATCGGGAAGCCCTGCTCATTTCAAAATCCTACCTGCTTCCGGGCGACAGTGTGATTGTGCAACAAGGGAATGAAACCAAAAAAGTAAAAGTACGCACGGGAATGCTTTCCGGCGAATATGTGGAAATATTGGAAGGCTTAAATACGGAATCTAAAATCCTGAAAAAATGAATCTGAAACTTGCTTTTCAAATTGCCCAAACGCACTTACTGGCCAAAAAGAAACAAACCATCGTGGCCATGCTGGGCGTTACCTTCGGGATATCCATGTACATCGTAATGATTTCATTCATGAGCGGGGTAAACCAATTCCTGTTTGATATTGCTATTGATGGCTCTCCGCATGTTCGAATGTATAATCCGGTTGAAAATAAACAGGCCAGTCCGGCCGAAACCCATTACCGTGGTTCGGATAATTTAGTGATGATAAACGGGAAACGCCCTAAAAATGAGCCTCCGCGCATCAAAAACGGATTGAAAATTGCAAAAGAAATAGAAAAAATGCCCGGCGTAACCGGTGTGATGGCTCAGGCTACGTCGCAAGTGTTTTTCAATAACGGAACCGTGCAGATGCCCGTAACCGTGGTTGGAACCGATGCCGACAAAGAGATCAGCATGTACCGGCTGGATAAAAAATTAGAATCCGGCAGCATCAAAGACCTTAAAACTCAAGAAGACGCTATTCTCATCGGTTCAGGTCTGGCTGAAAAAATGAACTTACGGGCCGGTCAGAGTTTTTCGCTTACCACGCCCGAAGGCGGCGTATTCCGGCTCAAAACGGCGGGTACTTTTTCAACCGGTGTGGCCGCCATCGACAACAGCCGGGCTTATGCCGAACTCAAAACAGTTCAGAAATTATTGGATAAAGGACCCGATTACGTAACCGATATACAGGTGAGAATGGCCGATAAAGACGATGCCATTGACTTTAAAAAACAGCTGTTTACGTATTACGGTTACAAAACCGAAGACTGGCAGGAAGCCAATGCGGGTATTTTGGCCGGTGAATCCATCCGTTATGTTATGACCATTGTCATTTCGGCTACATTACTTATTGTAGCGGGCTTTGGGATATATAACATCATGAATATGAATATCATTAACAAAATGAGGGATATAGCCATTTTAAAGGCCACCGGATTCCAAGGAAAAGACATTGTAGCTATTTTCCTTATTCAGGCATTAATCATCGGTTTTCTGGGTGGATTACTGGGTTTGGGGATTGGTTTTGTGCTTAGTTGGCTCATATCAATGACACCTTTCCCTGCCGGTGATTTTTTTAAGATAGACACCATTCCGGTAAGTTTTGCCGCCAAATATTATATTGCCGGACTGGGATTTGGAATGCTTACCACGCTCATTGCCGGATACATGCCATCAAAAAAAGCAGCCAAAGTAGACCCCGTAGAAATTATCCGGGGGTAATAAACTAATTTGACCTATCAAATGAATACGATATTAAAAGCAACGAACATCGTTAAAACCTTCACCGATCCTGAACCCTTTCAGGTATTGAAAGGGCTTGATTTCAGTGTAGACAGAGGTGAATTTCTTTCCATTGTCGGTAAATCGGGTTGCGGTAAATCAACCTTGTTATATATTTTATCAACCATGGATACCGAATACCAAGGCCTGTTGGAAATGGCGGGTGAAAAGCTGACCGGATTGAGCCAGAATAAACTTTCGGCATTCCGGAATGAACATTTGGGATTTGTATTCCAGTTCCATTACCTGCTTCCTGAATTTTCGGCTTTACAGAACGTGATGATGCCTGCATTGAAACTGGGTAAGTACAGTAAATCGGAAATTGAAGACCGGGCCATGGAAAAACTGCGCCGGGTAGACATTGCCGAACAGGCACTGAAGCCTGCATCTAAACTTTCGGGCGGCCAGCAGCAGCGGGTGGCCATTGCCCGTGCACTCATCAATGATCCGGCCATCATCATGGGCGACGAACCCACCGGAAACCTCGATAAGGCCAATACGCAACGGGTGATTGAAATTTTCAAGGAACTGACCATTGAGAATAAACAAACCATCATAGCCGTAACCCACGATATGGATTTTGCTGATTCCGGCAACCGGATTATCGAAATGACCGACGGACTTATCACCGGAGAACGTATCTTGCAGGCATGAATCCAACCTGGATCAAATACAGGAAGCGTATACTGATTACCTTTTTGGTGACCAGTATTCCAACAATCATCCGAATGAGCGGTCTGGTTGGATTTACCGTAGGTAATGATCTCCTTTGGATGTTGGTCAGTTTCCTTACATTCCTGACTTTATGGGAAATATTTGACCGTATCCATAAATTTCTGGACAAGAAGGCTCCATTTAGTGCCAATATAACAAAACGGCTCATCCTTCAATTTTTAGGAAATTGGCTTGTATTGGTTATATTACGCTGGACAGGTATTTATTTTTTAGAAGATTTTATAACCGTTAAGCTCAATCAGCTCAATTATCTGATGATAATCATGATTGACATTATCATATCCGGAGCGCTTACCCTGGCCATTGCGGCCTCTTTTTTCTTCAAACGCTGGAAAGAAAGTTTAATCCGGAACGAACGCCTGGAAAAAGAAAAAAGCCAGATTCAGATTCATAACCTGATGAACCGTATGAATCCCCATTTTTTGTTCAATTCCCTTTCTGCACTCGACGGGCTAATTAAAACACAACCCGAACTGGCTTCGGACTTCCTTCAGCATTTATCAAAAGTATATCGTTACAGCCTGCAAAACGAAAACAAAGAGTTCGTTTCTCTTGAAAGAGAGTATGAAGTTTTCAAACATTTTGTGGCATTATTGGAAATACGGTACGAAAAAACGCTTTCCATTCAAATTGAACTTGATGCGGCCAGTATGGAAAAAGGAATCGTTCCACTAAGCTTGGAATTGTTAACCGAAAACGCACTTAAACACAATGAGATAAGTGAAGCCCATCCCCTGCGGATCCACATATTTACGAAAGGAAACTTTTTATGTGTTGAAAATTCCATCCGCCGCAAAAAATCCATGGAAACATCAAATAAAAAGGGCTTGGAACAATTACGCAATTTATATGCCTACCTCTCCACAGAAAAGTTCAGCATAAGCGATTCGGATGATTTATTCACGGTACAAATTCCCTTGTTATGAATATTTTGCTGATTGAAGATGAACCTTTTGCCGCCAAAAGTTTGCAGATAGCCCTGCAAAAATTAGAACCGGCTGCACAGATAGAAGGCCCCGTTTCCAGTGTTGAAGAGGCGCGTAAACGCCTGTCGGGAACCCATCTGCCTGATTTGATTTTATGTGATATTCAATTGGCAGACGGTATTGCCTTCGATATTTTTAAAGAAGATATACCACCCATACCCGTTATTTTCACCACGGCTTTTAATGAGTTTGCCCTACGTGCCTTCAAACTAAACAGCATTGATTACTTGCTCAAGCCCATCAATGCCCAAGAATTAGCCGATGCCTTAACCAAATTCAAAAAAATACATGCCAAGTTCGATAATCCGGAATTTATGGCCCGGTTCCGTTCGTTTTTCGGCAAATACCCCGATATTGAAAAATACAAGGAACGACTTCCTGTTCACGAAGGAAAAGCGGTGGTGTTGGTAAACACGGATGATATTCTGTATTTTCAGAAAACGGGAGAACTCATCAGCCTGGTATGCACGAAGCATAACGAATACCTCACCGATTACCGCTCATTGGAAGAAGTTTCTGAACTGTTGGATCCGGCCATTTTTTACCGTGCCAACCGACAATTTTTAATCCATACAAGACATCTGGAACGTTATCAAAGCGATGCCCAAGGACGGATTCTCTTATATTTTGCGCAATCGGGTCAGCCCGAAATTACCGTATCAAAAGATCGGGCGGCCGATTTTAAGAAGCATATTTTATAAGAAACCTTATTCACAAACTCCGTCAACAGAGCAAGAAGCACCCGCATCGGCAGAAAGATCGGTGGGCGTATGGGTCTGTTTCCATTCTGCAAACGCTTTGTTTAGTGCCCCCAGAAAAGTATCCGGATGCTGGGCTCCCGAAACCGAATAGCGGTCATTAAACACAAAATGCGGTACGCCCCTTAAGCCAATCTGCCGGGCTTCATAAATATCCTGCTGCACCTCCGAAGCAAATGCATCTGATTCCAGAACCTGCCGAATTTCATGCTCAACCAAACCTATTTTTATTCCTATCTGAACTAAGGTTTCGTGGTCGGCCGTGTTTTTTCCCTCGCTGAAATAAGCTTTGAAAAGCGATTCTTCGGCGGCATCGCCCAAGCCTTGGGTTTTAGCCAATTGGATAAACCGGTGCGCATCAAAGGAGTTAGCCACCACGGCGCGGTCAAAATCAAAATCCAATCCCACTTCGGCGGCCATGTTTACAACCTGTGACTGAATTTGCCTTGTTTGCTCTATTGACCAGCCTTTGGATGCTGCCAAATGTTCGGTAACCGAAAGGCTCAAATCGGTTTGTATGGAAGGGTCGAGCTGGAAACTTTTCCATACCACTTCTACCCTGTCTTTATCGAGAAAACGGCTCAAAGCATCTTCAAATTTGCGTTTGCCTATATAACAAAACGGACACATTACATCACTCCAAATTTCTACTTTCATTTCGTATATTTTGGTTACAAATTTATCAGAAACCATGCCGGCAAAGGCTTCGGTAACATCAAGGAAAGCAGGCTATGGCATCAACAATTCAAAGGCTTTCTGAAGTTGTACGTCCCTTTTTAGTTTTTTATCTTCAAAACTGGGTATTACGGGATATTCGGGTTTTACTCCGGACCCGTCGGCTTTGGCATCGGTAACGGCGTAAATTCTAAAATGCGGAAAGAAAACCCGGATTTGTGTATTGGGTAAAATAAGCCTTGAAATTCGTCCGCCGCTGCAACCCACGGCTGCCCCGCCCGTTTCTTCGCCCACATGGTAAATTTTGCGTTGCGATTTCAAGCTGCTTACCAAAAGCGAAGCCGCCGAAAAGACCCATCCGTCGGTTATAACGGCTACTTTTCCCCTGAAGCGGTGTTTGGGTGCCGGCTCAATGTATTTCTGTTTAGAAAGTTTCATTTCATAACTCATGGGGCCGGTCTGTTTCACAATTTTCATGTCAAAGCCCCGTCCTTTGGGCCTTGGCTCAAAATAGGCCTGTAACAGCTTCAGGTACTGGGTACTTTCCAATTGAAGTTCGGTACGGTCTACCACCTTAAAGGGCTTGTCAACCAGATAACTCATTAAATTTTCGGCTAAATTGAGGTTCCCGCCCGAATTCCCGCGCAGGTCAATAATAATAGCCTCCGGATTCAGGCTGTCAATCCGGCTGAACAATTGGGCATGCATTTTTTTATACCCAATGATGGAATAATCATCGTAGCTGAAACCCTTGATTTTAATGTAAGCCATTCCCGTATCCGCAGCCGTAAAACGATAGGAAAACTGTTCGGCGGTTTTCTTTTCGTTCTCCATCCGGATTTTAGCTTTTAGCTGTTTTTTGGTATATCGGCGTTTATCGGGCCCCGGAGGGCTGTACGGAAATGCATATACCTCAGATTCCCGTAAATGTCCGGCTTCATTTTTAAGTACAAACCGGTACGGCGGACTCACCCCAAAATAGTTGGAAGCAACTTCATCCAACAGATACCAACGGATAAACAAATCCTTCCAATGCGGATTATCGCCGTCGGCCGATTGAATGCTGCGGGCCTTTTCGTATATGGTTCGGATGGAAATATCGTTCACCGAGATAAGTTCATCACCCGCAATGATGCTGGAATCGCTGCTCAGATTTTCGAGCACATATACCCGTTCATTTTCAATAAACAGTTCCAGTGGCCAATACGAAGGACTCGAAGCCCTGTTTTGATAAAATGATTTGGAGAGTTCGGCATAGGTATGCCCGCATTGCACCTTAGCCAGCAGGGGCATCAACAGGCGGTAAAACTCCTGTTCGGTCATGTTTTCACTAATCTGAAGGTAAGTCCGGGCAAAGTACAAATCCATACTGTCTTTGGGTGTATACCAATACGTAGCGGGATGCGCTTCTTCCAGTGCGGTTTTCAGCAACATGAAATCATCCTGAAGGGCTTCTTTTGAAAACTGCTTCTCGGCATGCGTTAACTGAGGAAAGCCCGCCGGTATGAGGCAAAAGCTTAGGAGCATGAAAAATGGTAGACGGTAGAACAGTTTCATCCATTCAAATTAACGAATCCGAAACTAAACAACCTAAGCCTGTTTATGTTTTTAGGCATAAATTAACGGAAAAGGGTCATTTTATTAGCCCTAAGGCTTAGGGAAAGGCTGTATCTTTGACCCGATGGAAAACAGCAAAGAAGCGGAATCGATAGCCTTACAGGCGCCCATCCGGGAACTGGAAATCATTTACAGGGATGAATACCTCTGCGCCGTAAATAAACCGCACGGTCTCCTGGTACACCGCTCTAAAATCGCCGCCGATGCTTCGGAATTTGCCATCCAGATTTTGCGCAACCAGCTGGGCATGCGTGTATATCCCGGACACCGCATCGATCGTAAAACAGGCGGAGTGCTCATTTTCGGACTGGTAAAGGAAATGGATTCCGCCTTGCAGAAACTGTTTATGGAACAAGACGTAAAAAAGGTTTACAGAGCCGTGGTGCGGGGCTACACTGGTGATTCGGGAACAATTGATTATGCCCTCCGCAAAGAAAACGGAACCCTACAGGAAGCCCTGACCCATTACAAAACCCTCAGCCGTGCCGAAATTGATATTCCTTCGGATAAACATGCTACCTCGCGCTATTCGCTGGTTGAAGTATATCCCGAAACGGGAAGGATGCATCAGATACGGAAACATTTTAAACACATCTTTCATCCCATTATCGGCGACAGGCCGCACGGCTGCAATAAACAGAACAGGCTCTTTGCCGAACACTTCAATATGCATACCATGCTCTTGCATGCCGCCGAGTTGGAATTTGAGCACCCAATAACTAAACAAAAACTTCAAATTAAAGCCGATATACAATCTGAATTTAAACGCGTTATAGAATTATTAAATTTGGAAAGCAGAACCTAAATTTACGGTTTGGAAACTCTAAAAAGCGGTTCCATTCGTGCAGAAAATAAAATATAGCAATGCCCATTACCAGTAAAGCCAGTGCCGAAACCAAGCAATTTTTGCGGAGCCAGTCATTCAGCGACGGCCTGAAAATTACCTTCGGTATTTTGCTTCCCTCCGTTCTGCTGTATCAGTTTGATTTGATTGAAACCGGCATAGCCTTTTCATTAGGTGCCCTCTGTGTTTCCATAACCGACAATCCAGGTCCGCTCATTCATAAGCGGAATGCGATGTTGTTTACCATTCCGCTAATTTTCATTATTTCTTTTCTTACCGGACTTTTAAACCGCAGCAGTTGGCTGTTAGCCATTGAAATTGGTATATTAAGCTTCCTGTTTTCGATGTTCAACGTATACGGAGCCAGAGCCGGAACCATCGGAACGGCCGCACTGATCATAATGGTTTTGGGCATAGATCACCCATTAAGCATTGAAGAAAACCTGATTCACAGTGCCTACATTGCCGGGGGTGGAATTTGGTATATGCTGCTCAGTCTCTCGCTTAACCGCATTTTTCCTTACCGTGCCGCACAACAAACCTTGAGCGAAGCAGCCAATGAATTGGCCGAATACCTGGAGATTAAAGCCTTGTACTATGATTCGGATGAGGAAATCAGTGCCATACAGGCGAAGCTGATTGCCAAACAGATAAAGGTACATGAACATTTTGAGCATGTCCGCGAAATCATGTTCAAAACCCGTAAATTATTCAAAGATGCCAGCCCTACCAGCCGGAAACTGATTCTGAGCTTTGTGGATATTGTAGAACTCTTTGAGCAGGCCACAGCCACGCATTACGATTATGCCGAATTAAGGCAGAATTTCAGGGGTACACTGATTTTACCGGAAATCGGACAAAGCATACGTTCCACGGCCATAGAACTGCGCCATATTTCACATGGATTTCGGGATAATTCAAAAATACAACCTATTGATAATCTTGAAATAAAACTCAATCAACTTAAAGTAAAAGTTGACACCTTGGATGATGCTGGTCTTCATGTAATGCAGCTCCGAAAAATTACCCTGAATTTGCTGAACATGGGCAAACGCCTGCAACAGATTTACAGCTATGCCGAATATCCCGAAAAACTTCCCGGCCCCGGAAATGCCGATTTCTCAAAATTTGTAACCCATCAGAAATTTGATTTCCGCTTATTCAGTGATAACCTGAACACAGGTTCGGCTCATTTCCGTCACGCGCTCCGGATGGCTATAGTTTGCCTTTTTACCTTTTTGGTAGCCCTTCCTTTGCACGAAAGTGAATACGGATATTGGATTTTGCTTACCGTTGTGGTTATCCTGAAACCGGGCTTCAGCCTTACCAAGCAGCTCAATTACGAGCGGGTGCTGGGCACACTTATCGGCGGATTGGCGGGAGCGGCCATTTTGTATTTTATTCAGGACAAAACCATTTTATTTATCTGCATGATGTTGTTTATGATATTGTCATACAGCTTCATACGCCTGAAATATTTTGTGGGCGTGCTTTTTATGACCCCTTTCATCCTCATCATGTTTAGTTTCATTTCAGTTAGTTCACCCTTGGATATGGCTCAGGAACGTATTTTGGATACGGTGATCGGGGCTTTGATTGCCGGGGTGGCCAGTTATTTTATTTTTCCCGCATGGGAAAGTTTCCAGATTCAAAAGATGATGGCCGAAACAGTTCTTAAAAATGCGAATTACCTGAGCAAAATGTTCGAAATGAAGACCGGTGATTATGCATCAACCTCTGCCTACAGGCTTTCGCGAAAGCAAATGAACCTGAGTCAGGCCAATTTGGCAGCCGCCTTTCAGCGTATGCTGGAAGAACCCAAAAGCAAACAGAAAAACGCTCCGCTCATCCAACGTTTTATTATCCTGAATCATATTTTCTCGGGATACGTGGCCACCATTACCCAGCATAAGCACGAAACCGGACATATCCTGCTCAGTGAAGAACAGGTGCGTACCATTCGTAAATCGCTGGCCCTGCTTCGCGAAGCCTATGAATTGCTGGGCGGAAAACCCGCAGAATGGCCTGAGTTTAAACCCTGGACAGGTAAACTACCGGAAGCAAACGGCACCCATAATGACCCTGTTTATGCCCTTATTTTGAAAACGGCAGGGGACATTTGTAGAGAATCAAAACCTTAAAAGTTAAACGAATCTAAAGAAATATTAAAAACTACCTTTTTCATACGAAAAGTAAACTATTCTCGTTGTAAGCACGTATATTTATCGAAGTTTTCTTTTTGTTGGTCGGAATTGCCCCAAGCACATCGGTTTTCGGAAAGGAATACTTTGTTTTTTATTATTAAATTCCATTTCGAATGGCTACATTCCAGCCTCTGCGGTTTTCGCCGGGAAAACCCGATTTTGCTTCTGCACTCAACAAAAGGGTGAACGAATACTTCGCCCAAAACAAAATCAGTAAACATGCCAATTTGACCATGAAGCTTAAAACGGCTTTCATGCTCACGCTTTACATTGCGCCCTATGCGGTAATGATGAGCGGTTTGGTAAGCAACACCTGGGGTATGCTCGGGCTTTGCGTGCTGATGGGCCTGGGCCTTGCCGGAATTGGCCTGAGTGTTATGCACGATGCCAACCACGGCGCCTATTCATCCAATCCCAATGTAAACAAATGGCTCGGTTACACCCTGAATATGATGGGTGCCACGGCCTTCAACTGGAAAGTACAACACAATGTACTCCACCATACGTATACCAATGTACATGAAGCCGACGAGGACGTAAGCCAGCGTGGTCTATTCCGACTCAATCCGCATGCCGACTGGAAACCCATTCACCGGTTTCAGTTTTTGTATGCCTGGTTATTTTATGGTTTGATGACCTTTGTATGGGTTTTCTTTAAAGACATCGTACGGTTGAAAAAATACCAGGAAAACGGCATGGTTGAACGCGTAAATGCCTCGGCCAAAGAAGAATGGTTCGTACTTTTGGTTACCAAACTGCTTTATTTTACGTATGCGTTGGTATTACCGGCTATTTTTCTGCCATACAATTTTGCGCAGATTTTCCTCGGATTTTTCATTATCCATTACATTGCCGGTTTTATTCTGGCCATTATTTTTCAGCCCGCGCACGTTACTTCCGAAACCGAATTTCCGATGCCGGACGGTGATAATAAACTGGAGAATAATTTCTTCATTCACCAGATGCTCACCACCAAGAATTTTGCCCGTAAAAACAAGTTGTTTTCATGGTACGTGGGTGGTTTGAATTACCAGGTGGAACACCATTTATTTCCAACGGTTTGCCACGTACATTACGAAAAACTGGCCCCCATCGTAAAAGCCACGGCCGAAGAATATGGCATTCCATACCTTGAGGAAGAAACTTTCTCGGAAGCCATTCTGGAACATGCCCGATCCTTGTACGAGTTTGGCAAAAAACCGCTTCCAAGCGCCGAAACGCCCAAAGTGGCCGAACCGCTGATGGAAGAAGCCGCCTAGATTTCCTACTTTTGGGCACATGATTCCGTTGCCCCAAATTTCTATTTTGCTTCCTGTACATAATGCAGAAAACAGCTTGGAAAGGGCTGTGGAATCTATCCTAAAACAAGATTACAGGGATTGGGAACTCATTCTTATTGAAAACGCTTCTACGGACAACAGTGCTAAAATCTGCCGAACATTTCAATCCTCCGATTCCCGCATCCACCATCTTTCTTACAAAGAAAAAGGCGTTGCTTTTGCATTAAACATGGGATTGGCCCATGCCCGCGGACGCTACATTGCACGCATGGATGCCGATGATTATTCCTTTCCTCAACGCCTAGGGCTGCAGGCCGCTTTTCTGGATGAAAATCCTGAAATTGGATTGGTTTCGGGGCAAGTCATTTACCAAACAGATATGGACCGGAGCGAAGGATATGCCGCTTACGTAGAGCAGGTTAATTCATGGAATACGGTGGATGAAATCAGGCGATACCGATTTGTGGAATCTCCCCTGGCCCACCCCAGCGTGGTATTCCGAAAAGAACTGATTGACCGATACGGGCTTTATTCACAGGAACCCATTCCCGAAGATTATGAATTGTGGCTCCGCTGGCTCCAAGCAGGCGTAAACATGGCCAAAATTCCCCATTCCGTGCTGATTTGGCAGGATTCACCCAAACGTTTATCCCGAACAGGCGTACATTGTCAACCCGAAGCTTTTGACCAAGTAAGATATGCCTATCTGGCCCAATGGCTTAAACCCCGTTTGCATGCGCTTCCTCCCATTTATGTTTGGGGAAGCGGAAAAATGGCCAAACGAAAACTACAGGTCTTGCAAAATTTGATACCTTTTGAAGTGGCCGGATTCATTGACCTAAGTGAAAAGAAAGGCAATCCCATTCCGCAGATTCATTTTGAAAACGTGCCCGGGCCAGGAAACCTATTCATCATTTCGCTGGTATCAAACCGCGGTAAATACAAAGAAATTGAGGCCTTTTTGGAAGGACGTGGCTACCGCAACGAAAAAGATTTCATTTTGGCGGGCTGATTTATTTGCTTTTGCAGATTGTGTTTGGTTATTTCGAAGCACAAACACATTCCTTTGGAAAATCAAACGCATTCAGGTTTAAAACGTACGCTTGGACCGCTCATGTTGTGGGGGCTTGGCGTAGGTTATGTAATTTCCGGCAACTATTTCGGCTGGAACCTTGGACTTGAAAAAGGTGGAACCCTGGGCATGCTGTTGGCTTTGCTGCCGGTGATTGTGATGTATGTATTTTTTACTTTTTGTTATACAGAGATGGCCTGCGCCATTCCTAAATCGGGCGGCGCTTTTGATTACGGCACAAGGGCTTATGGAAATAACTTTGGTTTACTCTGCGGAACAGCACAGCTGGTAGAATTTGTATTTGCGCCTCCGGCCATTGCCCTCGGACTCGGCTCTTACCTTTCGGGATTTTTTCCGGGACTTTCGCCCGTTTTGGCAGCCATTGTGGCCTATGTGCTTTTTACCCTGCTTAATATTACCGGCGTAAAAATGGCCGCCAGTTTCGAACTCTTCGTAACCGCAGTGGCTGTTACCGGGCTGCTCCTGTTTGCGGGAAATACCCTTCCGCAGTTTAAACTTGAAAATTTGCAGTTGAGCAAACTCCACTTCGGTTGGACGGGCGTGGCGGCAGCGGTTCCGTTTGCCATCTGGTTTTTTCTGGCCATTGAGGGCGTGGCCAATGTGGCCGAAGAAACCGTAAATCCCCAGAAAAATATTTTGATTGGTTTTGGTGCGGCTTTGCTTACGCTTGTCATTTTATGTGGATTGACTTTTTTCTCGGCAGTTGGCGTAAACGGCTGGGAAACGGCCGTATTCCCGCCCGGCTCCGATACAAGCTCCGATTCTCCCCTGCCCATGGTATTTCAGGCTGCCGGTATTTCGCAGGGCTGGCAAACGGCCATTTTGGTTTTTGGCTTGTTTGGAATTGTAGCTTCACTGAACGGCATTATTCTGGCTGCCGGCCGTGCCCTGTTTGAAATGGCCCGTTCCGGATTTGCACCACCGGCTTTGGCTGCGCTGAACAAAAAATTCAACAGTCCATACGGAGCTTTACTGGCTAATTTGTTGGTGGGCATTGGCGCACTGCTCACCGGCCGTACGGGCGATTTGATTACCATTGCCTGTTTTGGGGCCTTGGCCTTGTATATCTTGTCAATGCTGGCTTTTATCCGCCTGCGGCGACGCGAACCACACATGGAACGGCCTTTCCGCGCTCCGCTTTATCCCCTGGCGCCGGTACTGACCATTTTGCTGGCTGCGGTTTGTTTTGTGGCCATGGCCTGGTTTAATCCTTACCATGCCTTGATTTTTATGGCATTTTTATTCACTTTTACGGGC
>Ga0075154_10001180_pt1 | contig 19277 bp, 21 predicted proteins | sample JI71714BDNA_FD_70965 | JGI IMG/M metagenome (GOLD analysis project Ga0075154, IMG submission 70965) | Wastewater effluent complex algal communities from Wisconsin, to seasonally profile nutrient transformation and Carbon sequestration -... | ecosystem: Engineered > WWTP > Effluent > Algae...
TAGAACAGTCAAACAAGTCTCATCAGCTGATCTTAAGGAACTTGCACAAATTCTCGATCTCGATCCATTTGATCCCAAGCAAGAACTCAGAAATCAACTCTCACAACAAGGCATCACCTCCACTTCTCAACTTCTCAGTTTTGGTCCTACAAAATTCCAACAAACTTTTGGTCTAATGCTTATCTGAAAAATATTAGGTAGAACAGTCAAACAAGTCTCATCAGCTGATCTTAAGGAACTTGCACAAATTCTCGATCTCGATCCATTTGATCCCAAGCAAGAACTCAGAAATCAACTCTCACAACAAGGTATCACCTCCACTTCCCAACTTCTCAGTTTTGGTCCTACAAAATTCAAACAAACTTTTGGTAAAATACTTATCTGACAAATATTGGGTAGAAAAATCAGATGATCAGTCTTATTAGCTGATCTTGAAGAACTTGGAAAAGTATTATATGATGAGTAATTCTAACTTGCATTTCCAAAATTTCCCGTTATACTAGCAGTAGTCTCAAAACTACTGTTTTTCTTTAGTCACGAGCGTTCAGATACTTGTATCTCTTGTATCATATCAAGCATTATGATTAGTAAAACACTTACGATTGCGCAGACTCTGTGAGATCACATTGCCGAAGGGAAACTTCCATCTCGGGATAAGCTTGCTCCTCAGTCTGATTATACATATATTCAGCTCAAACCTCTCAAGGATATTGAGCAAGCTTTAGCTCTGTGGCAGTGACTACTGAGAAATTTTGTCAGTGTCAAACAGCATATTGACTTGATTGTGAGTGGTAATAGACAGTCGATTAGGCTCATCATCGGTGTGCCAGCGTGACTCCAGCAGTATGTGGAGAACATCTACTTTGCCAACTTTGCGACATCAGATCTCCAGGTGATCACATATACTCCTCCAACCAACAAAACCTATCTCAACTTTGGTGATGAAGAGATTGCGATGGATGCTGATTTTGTCAAAAATGGGCAATATATGGATCCGTTCAAAGATGTGTTATCGCTGTATGATATGATCTGACCTGATGAGAGTATGGATCTTGTCTATCGTTGTAGATTCAAAAAATCAAGCTCAATCTTGGGTAAAGCACGAAGAGTAGTTAAGAAAATCGCACGAGATAGTTGATCTCCACAAACTCCTCCGCCTTCGGCACCTCCCCTTATCAGGGGAGATCAGGATTGAGACGCCAACCAACAAGTTGAAATGAAGCTATGCTATAGCTACTTGACCAATAACGCGATCAATAAAGATAAGCTTGCAGACACGATCAAATCTGTCTATCTCAAATATCTCAAATGATGATCCATTAAGCTCAAATCATCAGTGGATTATAGATCCATGTGACTCAATCAGTTTGTCAATTTTTATCATTTTATGAGTAAGGAGTTTGTGGTTCCGAACTTGGAATATGCGACCTATCGCAAGCTCCCAGCTCCGACTAATGTCCCATCGTTTGATAATACATCAGACAAAAATGACCTCACAATCCTGTGATATACCGACTATAAGTCAGACTCCAAGATCTTCGGTATCCGCCGTGAAGATAAGCTCAGACATATGTATGTGATCGGGCAGACTGGTACTGGTAAATCCAAATTTATCGCCAATATGGTGAGGTCTGACATGATCTCGAATAAGTGAGTCTGTGTGATTGATCCTCATGGAGATCTGGTGGATGACATCCTCTCACAAGTCCCAAGCTACCGTACTAATGATGTAGTGCTCTTTGATGTTGCAGATCGTGAGTTTCCTGTATGATTCAATGTTTTCCAATATGAAAGACCAGAGGAGAAGCCACTCATTGCATCAGGTATCGTGGGTATCTTCAAAAAAATGTTCGGTAACTCATGGGGACCGAGACTTGAATATATCTTGCGTAACGTAATCTTATCACTGTTGGAATATCCAAACGCAACATTCTTGGACCTGGTGCGTATGTTGACCGATGATAACTACAAAGAAGAAGTCCTCGAATATGTCAAAGATCCCATTATCCTCAGATTTTGGCGTGATGAATTTGATAAGTTTCAGCCTAAGCAGCGTGAAGAAGCGATTGCTCCGATTACCAATAAAGTAGGACAGTTTACGAGTTCCACGATTGTGCGTAATATCTTTGGTCAGAGTAAAACCAAGATGAACTTCCGTCAGATGATGGACTCAGGTAAGATCGTACTTGTTAACTTGAGTAAGGGTAAAGTAGGTGAAGATAATATGGCCATGATTGGTAGTTTCATTGCATCCAAGATCCAGATCGACGCGATGAGTAGGGCAGATATCGACGAGAGTCAGCGTAGAGATTTCTACCTCTATATCGATGAGTTCCAGAACTTTGCTACTGAGTCGTTTGCAACCATCTTGTCTGAAGCTCGTAAGTATAAGCTTGCACTGATTATGGCCAATCAGTATATCTCGCAGATTGATGAGACTGTGCGCAATGCGATCTTCGGTAATGTGGGTACGATCATCTGTAATCGTATTGGTAAGGACGATGCTGAGATCATGTCGCAACAATTCAAAGGTATGGCAAGTATCAACGACTTCCTCTCACTCCCAAACCGTAGATGCTATGTCAAGCTCATGATCAACGGGATGGTGTCAGATCCTTTTAGCATGAAGACGGCTGACTTCGTCAAGTATGAAGACTTCGAGGTTATTAAGGCTAAAGTTCGTGAGCAGTCACGTCAGCGTTATGCGATGCCACGTCTCGAACTTGAGGCCCTCATGAAAGCTTGGGCAGAAAAAAAGTTTACCATGGCAGAGAAAGTCATGGAAAAAGCCAAAGCAGAAGCCAAAGCAGCAAAAGGAAAGTTAATACAGGACAAGGATAAAGGACAAAAACAAGTAGTAGAAAAATATCCGGAAAAATCAGAAAATACCCAACACCTCGTCATTGCGAGTGAAACGCAGTGAAGCGCGGCAATCCAGTGAGTTGAGGACATTGTTAATGCACCAGAGTTTGCAGGAATCGAAATTCCTCCGACTGTCGTCATTGCACCGACTATGTCGGCATGAACGAGCGATAATGTAGCAATCCAGTGAGGAATTGATAATATTGTAGACGTAGATTCGTCTCCCCTCTCTGAAGGAGAGGGGTCGGGGGTGAGGTCTAAACCTCGAGAACAAATACCCACAGATTACCAGACGAGCCGGACCCCAGACCTATCAGGAATTTGAGGAAATAAGAATACAGAAGAAGCTATTGAGCAAAAAATAGATAGCAATATTGAAGAAGTTATTCCTGAAATAACTAATTCGCAAGAATGAGAAACTATATGAGCGAGCGATACTGATAGTGATGATTTCACTGTCAATGATCTTGTAATTGGTCAAGAATATAGCTGATATGTGAAGCTCAAGTATAATTACGGATTATTTGTCACAGTATATGGTGTCGAGTGACTCCTACACAAAAACTTCATCCTCGCATCCGAGTGAGTGAGCTGGAAGAAGTTGTATGAGATTGGTGACCCAATCATGGTCAAGGCCATGGAGTTTAAGGAGATTGAGGGAGAGAAAAGGGTGGTGTGGACGCAGATTTAGTTTATAAAAATTTCCTTAATATTTTTTCTTCTAATTCTAATAATATATTTCTGAATTCTATTTCTTTTCACTCATCACTAGCCATTGAGCACAATTTCTTTAGATTTCTTACAGAGCCACTGACAATGATTGCTGTCCCTTTACATGCAGGATGTATTAAATTTATTGCCTCAAGATAATTTTTATCATTTTGGGGTATTTGTATTTTTTTATACTCTTGTTGAATTGAGTTCATTACATTCTCAAATAGCGGAAGTAGAGTTTTCTCCAGCACAACATATGGTGGATTATTTTGAATAGTAGTTCTTGCCTCAGTTATCCTAGAAAGATGTATTAAATCTCTCTGACTATTAAATTCATTCTCAACAGAAGTACTTAATCATGATATTAGTATATTGAGAAAAAACATATGCTCAGTTGATTGATGATTGTATTTTTTTAAAATTTCAAACATTTCCATATTTGTTTTATTTCATATATTAAGATAGCTCATAAAGCCACCTATTGATTTCATATTTTTAAAATCTATATCAATATTATCTAAACTTCATAAATTTGATCATAACTTTGCAATTTGATTATGAAATATGATTGGAATTCATCCAACTCAGCATAAACTTATGCTGAACTTTTTAATAAACATATTATCGCTATCGTGAAAGCTTACTCATGATAGAGTTAAAAAATCTCTAATTTTATCTTCTTTTTTTGTATTTTTAAGCTCATTAAATAATCAATTTAAATCAGTGTATGGATATCATTCTATCTCTGTATAAAACATTTTAGATATATAAAAATTAAAGAAAAGATTTAATTTCTCAATTACACAATTTTACTATAGTATCTGAATAGTATAAGTGTTCCATTTTTTTTAAACGCTCATGTAACGCTTCAGGGTTAAGTGAGTCTGTTTTTTGAATTAAAATCTTTTCTGATTGTGATATGATTTTACCTGTATCTACAGGATAATCGACATAACAACAACTACAACATATACTAGTTTGTCAACCATTGATAGTATTTTCAATGGCTCACATTCAAATATATTTGGGTTCTCAATATCAGTCTTTTATTAGGAGATCTGCAGGATGTGAGTTGATTCAAGGGAACTCTTTGAGAAAAGAGTGGGGCACTATTTTCATGAATCAAGCGTATATAAGTATATTTACTTTAAGCTCCCTAAATAAAATAGAAACTTCATTAAAATATTGTTCTCTTTCAGACATATTATTAAATTTTACTGAGTCTTTAATTATACAGTTTAAATTAAAGTCAGTAGAAATTTGTTGTGTGCTAGAATTTTTATTATCAGAAAATAAGCCAATAATTTCTAACCCACTAAATCTTGTCTTATTGTTTAATATTTGTCTCGCATTGCTTCATGTTCCAGACATCATAATGATGGCACGTCATTGATTTGTAGAACATTTTTCATGTCGGTATTCTAAAATATTATTTTTCATCAATCTATTTATTAATGAGTTTTAAATAGTGTGCTTGTTTTTGCATAGAAACGCTTTTAATATATGTTTCTCAGCGAATTATGTACTTTCATAGTAGTCTATCTCATATAGAGGATAGTGTTTCATATTTAGCTTCATGATGATCATATCATACGTATAAAGGTTTAAAATGAGTAAAATGCATTTTATATATTTTTCATTGATGAGGCAATATTATATTTTTTTCTTCTAGATAGTTAATTATGGTATGTATTGTGCTATTAATATTTTGAAATTCCTGATGGATTTTATCGGAGTCTTCTAGGTTTTTAATTTGGCTCATTGAATTGCTAACCGTTTTATTGAGTTGATCTAAATCAAAATTAGCAGAAAGCTCAGTACTATATTTATGAAATATTGGGGCCTGTCAACAAAGATACTTAATAGTAGATATTTTTTGATTTTCAATAGGATTGAAATCTTGATTATATAGAAGCATTTCTTCAAATTGAGACCAGAATATTTCAAACAAAGCATTAAATGAAAATGTACTACTATTATTGATAGCTATTTTTTTAGCTAATTCACTTGTACGAATATATCAATCAGGAACGTGCTCGATCTTGTGATTTTATTGAAAGAATGACTTAACATTATTTTCGTTTCGACGAAAATCCCCACTAAAAAATTTTTTATATTTACTATCATATTCTCATATCGCATCTTCAGATGCTATTTCTTGTAATAATGATAGGTCTCAATATAGACAATAAACAGAGTTTGCATAAGCAATCTTTTTAATAAAATTTAACTCGGATAGTAGATGTTTATGATTCTCTACTAGTGGAAATATTTTTCTTTTTTTAGTATCATATCAACTTCACTGTATTCAAGAATGTTGAATTGCTAAAATATCTGCAAAAACGAGAGACATTGCTTCACCAAGCATTCTAGATGCTATATATAGTGCCTTTTCTCATTCTGATTCATTTCATGACAATATTGGATCCATGAATAAGAAGTGATAAACATCATGAAGCATAAATGTTCCTTCATGAAATTCATCTGCTTTTTTAACGATGGGCAGCCCTCAATTAAGTGATGTATTAAAATAGTTTTTCTCTGGAGGAATTTCTCGCTTCTTAAGAAATACTCATCTTTTATTGGCTGTAAAGTTGATAAGATTCTTATAATATGGTTTTTCTAGAAGACATTTTATAAAAGAATTGTTTCTTAGTCGTTTAGTTGGATCTGATAATCTCTCTCTTTCTTCTAGTAGGTGTATATCATTTCTACATGATAAGTATTTTAAGTCTCAATGCGAAAATTTACTAACCGCATATGAATATGAATATCTTATAGCATCATCAATGGTATCAAATTCTTTGACATGAACAGGATTGCTGTTTTCTGAAATTGATCATATGGAATTATGAAAATTTAATCAAAAAACCGATTGAATTTGAGTTCAAAAGCTATTTTTTAATTGAAAAAATACATTATATCATATTTCATCCTTATTCTCCATTAATACTACAGGTTCGATTTGACATTCCTTACGGATTGATTTTGAAATATGAGAAAAATAATCCATATTAAAATTTATTGATTTTTAGATAAAAAATCAGAGAATTGTCAGTATAATTTACTTGTGAGCGCATATGATTGTTTTTCTTCAGGAGACATTTCTGCAAAAGTTCTATTTTCTCATATTGGCATAAAAATTGTATCTCGATCGTATCAATTGTTTCCACGGGGTTCAGATGCTATTACTCCAAATAGAGATTCTTTGAAATAATGTTCACGTGATCAATCATAGTATCATAACATTGATGTCCATAAGCATTTAGTATCATTTGTGATGTTGACTAATCTAGTAATATTTAAGTCTCACATTCATTGAAAGACATCTTTTATTAGTGCTCATGGAAATGTTTTAATGTCGGATTCTTGATTACATAATCAGTTAATAACTAAAGATGCATCCATTACAAAACATGGATTTCATGTTTGCTGAAAAGCAGAATATAACTTAGATTTTATGACTTTTGTAACATCGACACTTTGAATTTCAGGCACTTCCACTCACGCTTTGTTGATTGTATATCCTGGTAAGTATGTACTGGCTTCATTGACTTTGTTTTGATTTCATGTAACAAATAATAACTCTTTTGGTGAAGTCTGATTCATATTAGTAACTTATTATATAGATAAAATAGTTATTTGATTTTTGCCTCTCTAAGAAATTCCATTAATACCATGTTTTGTGTTTGGTTTGTATTAATTAGGTTATCAAAGATTTCTTTGTTATATTTTTTATTTATTTCTGAATTCATGTTTCATGGATCATGAGAGAGGCGCTTCAGTGCATCTTCTTTACTAATTCAATCACGTTTCATTAGTCTTTCTACAAGTAATTCCTGATCGGTTTCTAGGTAAATACACTGGATCATATGTCAGTAATCTACCTTTAATTTTTCAATAACTGTTGGGGCTGTGTGTCGTAGATATAGAATATCATCTTTTAAAAAAAAGCGAATCGACGAGTGATTTAGTTATCCAATAGTTTACTCACACGATCCCAGTTCTATTATTTATACTAGGAACAGTTATTCAATCAAAAATCTCGGTTTCACTAGGCTTATTAGCTTCGTAGTAATAACTGTAACCTGGTATTTCTCATGGTCTAGGTAGACGATCAGTAGATGAAACAACTTTTTTAGTGTTTCCAATTAAATTTATAGCATTTGATATTAATGTATCTTTTCATGATCAATGAGGTCATGTAATTGTGATAACTTTTTTGTTCATAAGAAAATAGTTATAAATAAAAAATATCATAACTAATATGAAAATTAAATCAATACTATTTTATGAAATAAAATTAATAAGTGATTTTAGTGTATTATGAAACGGACTAAGCTGATCTCTGGTCTGTGTATCTTGTGCAAAAGTGAGGTCGTATCACTCAGGAACAAAGATAGGATCAAAACCAAATCCATCCGATCATAGCTCAGCCTCGGATATTGTTCCCAATAGTTCCCCATCAAACGATATCGGATCCTGCCCAGGCTCACAGTATCCTAATGAAAAAATCCAGCTGCAGGTTCTATTTGTAACTCACTGCATGAGTTTGATGATTCATTGATTACCAATTCTGTTAAGAGTAAACTTGGTATTTACTCATGGAAACCCATTGAGTGCATTGATAAACAATCCAGAATCTTGAACTAGGACTGGTTTTTGATATTTTTCTGCACATACTTTGGCTCCATCGAGGACTACTCATTGCGTGGTTCATAGATCCTTATTTTCCGTATATTCAGCATTGAGCATCTCAATACTAATTGGGAGGTCATATTGTGCTAAAATATTATTAAATGATTCAACTTTTCAAGGATTACTAGTTATTAGATAGATAGTTTTTTTCATTATTAGTTGATTTAAAAATTAAAATTTATACTGGTTAAGTTTTGTCATTCATGTGCAAAAGTGATATGATGATAAACTCATTGGTTTATAAGAGAGTCGATAGTAGTCTTGTATCTTTGATATAATTGTTCAATATCAAAAGCACCAGAAACTTCATTTTCCATTTCCATATTAGCGTATGCATTGTATAAGAACTGATACACAAATAACCTTTGTTGAGCTGAGATATTTCACATATTTTGAGAAAATTAATAAACAATTAATACTATTCTAATATATAAATTCAAGAGTTTTGCGAAATAACTACATTAGGTGCTGTTATTTTGCCAATAATAACTACATTAGATGTGCTTACCCACCCCTGCCTTCAATCCACTCCTGCAACTTAACCTTCGTCTCCAGTGGGAACTCTCAGCCCATGACCCACTGACAATAGCTCAGATCCTCATGAACAGGTCTGCCTTTGTATTTACCAAAAGACCAATACACCATATCGTCGAGGAGGTACATTTTGCCTGCAATATCATAACGCTTACGATCTGATTGAGTCCAGTTGTCGACTGCTTCGACAGAGTCGAGCTCTGGGAGGCGGTCCATCTGCTTCATCCAGATATCCAGCGTTGCTTGAGTATCAGCGAGCGCATCATGAGCATCAGTTAGTTCTAGTCAGGTGTAGCGTTGATAGGTAGCAGAGAGCTTATGACTATTGATATGACGCTCAATCGTGAGGACATCGATGAGACGAGCATTGGCACTAGGCCACTTGATCTCACAGCGACCAAATTCTTCACACAACATCGGCACATCAAAGGTATTGCTATTATATCCCGCAAGGTCAGAGCCGTCCATCCACTCATGTAGCTTGTGAGCTATCTCACTGAATTTGGGTTGATGAGCTACCATCTCGTTGGTAATACCATGGACTGCTGTCGCATCCGCAGGGATCATGACACCAGGATTGACAAGATAGGTTAGACTCTCACGCGTTCAGTCAGGCATCAGCTTGATACATCCGATCTGGACAATCCTATCGGTACTGATTTTGGTGCCAGTAGTCTCGAGATCAAAGAACACAAGAGGACGAAGTAGCTTCATTGCTGATAATAGAAAAATAACAAAGGATATACTCTAGTGTGGTTTAGTTTGACTGAACTGTTCCTGATGATGTACTTTGTGTACGTATGTCTTCAATAGTGTATGTTTGTGTATATCTATCGGTGATGTCTGTATTGGTGGGATTGCGATCATATAGTACTGCCAACTTATCTCCTATCCATGTGAGTGCAATGGGAGAGTCTTGTATATCATAGAGTACGGTAGCATTTGGAAATCATTTTGGTGCGACAACATACACATAGGTATCACGACCACTACTAGCAATAAATGCAAAATCATCATTCTTGCTCCATGCATAAGAAGCCATAGGATCCACAAAACTGAGTGCTGACCAATACATCATTGTTACGCCGTTAGTTAGCGATATTACTCTAAACGATGACTGGAAACTACGAGGTTGTGTGGTCTCAAGAACAACATATTTATTGAGCGGGTCTATCGTTCTGATTGCTTGTACTGTAGGACAGTTAGTGGTACAGTTTTTGATAAAATCAGGTACGATAGTGCGAGCATTTACTTGTATAGCTCATCAGCTAACTGTACTATCATAACTTATTGTTTGATTGTTGGTTGTGAGTGTGAGGAAGTTCTGTGGTGTTGGTGTACTTCCGTTACAATATCCTAGTCACACAGAGTCATTGAGTGCTTGACTAATGTCAGATTCGCTTAGTTCTCACAGTGACACGATACGATCCACTAGTGCTTGATAGCTTGTGACACATTTGCTTACTGTAGATCAAGTTAGCGCTACTGCTACAGGTGAATCACTGGTAGTTCATGTTGATGATTCAGTAGTGGGAGTTGGAGAAGTGATAGAATCACTTGATTTTATGAGCTGCTCTTGTCTGAGTGATCTCATACGGTTGGATTCGGCGCGTAGTATATATTGTTGGTATGCAACGATTCAGATGAGAAGGCATGTGACACATGCGAGTCACCAAATCACTTGTTGTTTACGAGACATGAGATAATACAATGATAAAATATTATAAACAATACAAACAATACTCTAGATTTCAAGTCAAAATAAATATGTATGGATTTTGAGGATATAAACATTAAACATGATGCTATTTATTTAGTATATTTTATGTATATCATGATAACAAAATCAATGTTGCAGCATCTGTGAATCTTTCTGGTTGTGGAGATAGTATTTGTATTACTTGTGTTTCGCGAACTACCTGTAGTATCGTTTTATGGATTGATGTGAATACTGCATCTGACATATTGGTGATTGGTTGTTGTTGCTGGATGGTTGAGAGAGCGTTCATCTATAGTGCGACACAGATTTTTGTGTACTTATGTGCCAGTAGTCTATCATTTACTTATTCATCTATGAGCTTGAGTTGCTGCATTTGAGATGCATCATGATCATCATGATGAACACAGTCTGACTTGGATGATTATATCAGTCATATTACTGGGTGGATTGATTTGGGCGGGTGAGTGGTATTTGCATCGTGTATTACATTGTAAGACTCACCATGCTTCTGCACATGCACATTGTCAGGATGATTGTGAGCGTGAACATAGTGAATAATTTAGAGTATAGACTATTTGATTTTTTGTATGTATTTACATATACCATATTATTTAGTAATTTATGTATATTAATGATGGAAAGTAATAATTTTGATTTCTATAATCAAGATCAAGAAAATGAGGGGGGGGGTATAATATACAAAGAATTAAATCCTGAACAATGCATGCATTAGCAAAAAATAATGTTGATTGGTCTCAATATAAAATATGGTTATCTAGTCTTAAGTGTCTTGCTAATAAGATTGACTTTATAGATATTGAAAAATCATATTTTATTAGATCTTGATTGATAAATATTATTGATGCAGTTGAACAAGATTGATATCCTTATGTGATTGATAGATATGGCTATTATATGCGAATTAAGTTGCCAACAGGCGTTAGTAGGGTAGTATTTGATTGTGATTATTGAATCAATAAAAACGCTGTAATTCATAGAATGTTTGATGATAAAATTATTTGTTGAGATGTGTTGAGATCAAACCAAATACCCACTCCTAGATCGTTTTTATGGGTAAAGGAGAATACATTGTTTAGTGATTGAAAAAATAATATACAATCTGCCATAAAGTTTGTAGAAAAGGTATGATATCCATTAATTATGAAACCAATTAATTGATCACAATGAAGATGAGTTAAAAAAATTATCAATCAAGAGCACCTGATTGATGAAATCAATAAATTTGATAGTTTATGAAATTGAGTAACAAATTTAATGTTACAGGAATTTGTCGCCTGAAACGATATTAGGGTTATATATCTTGATGGTAATATTGAGCTAGCTTATCAAAGAATTCCAGCAACGGTTGTTGGAGATTGATGTAGTACTATTATAGAACTGATTGGCAACGATAAATTCTTAAAGCATAAAAATAGTATTGAAGAATATCTTTTGAGGGAATGAAGGTCAATAGAGGATATTTTGGAAAATTGAGAGATTTTACAATATGTTCCTACAGCTAATGTTTCAACCTGATGAAGTGTAGTAAAATATGATTTTGATGAAGAAGATGTTAGTTTTATAAAAAGTATTTGAGATAAGTTATGAGCAAGATATTTTGGTGCTGATATTTTGACTCAGTGAAAGATATCTCAAGGAACTGTGCTTGAACTAAATAAGATGCCTGGAACAGTATGAGCTAATAGTGTAGAGCTAGGATTTAGTAAAAAATTATGATCTAAAATCTGGAAAATTATTAAGAAAGATGAGTGAATTAGCTAACTAATTACATTGATGCAAGATACTCTTACATGGTTACATAGTTTCATTGATAAAAAGGATCTTACATTTGATCCCAATTTTGGCTTGATCAAAATTAAACATGTTTTAGAAAAGTTAGGTAATCCTCACCTATCTTATAAAATTATCCATATAGCAGGGACATCAGGCAAGGGAACGACGGCTTGGATGATTTCTCACTTATTACAGTTGTGTGGGCAAAAAGTAGGATTAACTGTCTCACCACATATTATTGATATTAGGGAGAGATGTATGATCAACAACTCACTTATTAGCTCAAGTGACTTTAATCAGTGAGTAAATTTTGTACGTTCAATTGTAAACGAACTTCATGAATCATTTTCATTTTTTGAAATCATGATCCTCGTGGCACTAGTAGTCTTTAAGCAGCAATGAGTAGACTATGCAGTTATTGAGACATGACTTTGAGGTAGATTGGATACGACTAATGTTTTGACTGATAAAGTTTGTATTATAACAAGTATTGGTCTTGATCATATTCATATATTAGGATCTACGCTTGATAAGATTGCTTACGAAAAGACAATGATTGTTCATAATGGTAATGTATGTTTTACCTATAGACAATGAGAAGAAGTTGATAATACTATTTATGACACGGTACGACATCAGTGATGAGTATTACAATTGGTTGATATCGATCAAAGTATCGATATGGATCATTTCATATGAAATCATAACGTAATTAATGCATCTTTATCCCTTGCAGTAGTGCAATTTATTCAGCAAAGAGACTGAATTAATTGTTGAGAGATAAGCATTAAAGATTGTCCACCATTCTTAGGAAGATATACAAAAAGAAAATTTGGAGACAAGAATGTTATTTATGACTGAGCTCACAATGTTCAGAAAATCAAAGCCTTTGTGAATTCTATCAAAGAAGAATTTCCGTATGATCAATTTACGACAATATTTGCTTGTAAAGAAGATAAAGATCTAGAAGCTATGCTTCACATTTTGAATAAAATTTCATCAGATATCATTGTTACATCATTTGGTCAGTGATGTGGCGTGAGTTCTGTGTCAAAAGAACAAATAGAAGACACCCTATCTTCTTCTTGAATTGGGTATGTGTATATAGAGAATAATCAAGAAGCATTCCAATATGCATTATCATTGACTACGAATCACATCTGTATCACTGGTAGTTTTTTTCTTGTGTCAGAGCTATTGCCTAGATAGTTATGAGTACTACTTCAATAATGCCTTCACACTTTCCAACGCCACAGCAGAGATAGAGTTCTTAGGTGAGCCGTCAATCAGTTTGTCGCTATACACGAGGTAAATCAGACTATTGGATTGATCATCATAGAATCTGACGATCCTGAGTTTCTTGAAGAAGAAGCTCGAGCTTTCGTTTCGGATTTCTTCGGTCTTACCGATGGCTTGAGTAAACGAGATCGGACCAGTCTGACGACATGCGACTGATGCGTCACTGGTATCTTCGGCAATACCCAAGCTTCACCTGATGCCTCATGTTCTCGCGCGAGAATAAAAGCAGGTCACTCCTGCAACTTTGGGATCTGGGACTGCACCGACTTCGATCTTGTGATCTGCTCCAATCAGCTGAAATGCGGTATCCACGGAGCCGATTTTGTATGGATCGCTTGGTTGAGCGGTGACAGTTGGAGTGGTGTTTGTTTTTTGTTGATTAAAGTTAATAGTGCATCAAGAGAGCAGTAGTACGATTCATAGCACTAAGATTGTATTTATTGGTTTGGTGTTCATTAAGATTTATTTAAGTAATAGATATCAACCAAATCCTTCGAGTGTGTTGACTCAGCTATCCTTCTGACCATTTACATTGGTGAGGATGAGCTTATAATTATTTCAAGTGATGACGTATGGAGTTGACTGCTCTTTTCACTGAGTATTGCTAAAATTATTGATATAGAGGTCAAAATCAATCGTTGTGCTAACTCATCATGTCGTGATAGTGAATTTATTTTTATCAACTGAGAGACCGTCGCTCGTGTTAGATACAATAGAGTAATTATCAATCTGCATGAGTATTTTGTATCATGCAATATCGAAGATTCACTGATTATTACTATAGAATGAAAAGTAATTATTACTACTTCCATCATATGGATTGACAGTGTCGTAGTTAGTGATCTTGAGCATTGTCATGATATTTCTAGCCAGATCCCAGCTGCTGGATCATGATAATTGGCTGACTTGTTCTGAGTTGAAGATGTGTCCGACTCGGCCTGTACCATAGGTCTGTGAGAGATAATCGAGTGATCCATACAGTGCGCTCGCATCACCAGTGTTCAGAGTTGCTGTTGAGGTTAGTAATCACTGCGTCTTGCTGAGTTGATGACTGAAGATCATACTTGGGAGACTATAGATTGCAAGTGCTCATACGACAACCAAACTACCAAGTCCAATGATCCATTTTTTGCTTGTCCAGATTAGTGACCCAACTCACATCACGATAATCCATGCAATGAGCGCTACTACGATACCTCTATCAATCGTCCATCCATACTGCTGTACTCTCATGATAAGTGCTCCGATCATCAGTCCACTTGTCACGACAAAGCTGATAAATAAAGCGCGATACGATTTGCTCAGCCACGAATTATTCTTCTCCAGCGGAAGTAAGAAGAACCATGTCAGAAGTCAGAATCCTACATATCAAGCGACCATGTAGACAAGCTGTCCCTGAGGCCATGTACCAGTAGCAAGAATCTTGATGCCATAAGCTATTAGAATCAGACCATAAATCACGCATAGTGGCAGGAAGATATATTGTCAGAAGATACGCATCCAACGAGGATACCTCACCCCGACCCTCTCCTGCGAGGAGAGGAAGCTAAACCCACCACCCTGCGGGTCCCCCTCCCTTATCAGGGAGGATTCAAGATTGATCAACCAGATCCATGTACCAACACACAAGACACTGATGACCCCGATATGTTGGTAGACATTGCTATTGATGACAACATCAAACAGAAACTCAATACTTGCCAAGCTGGCTGAGATACCTCCCCACAAGATGAGACCTCCGATCACTCACTGTGCGAGTGACATCCATCGGTGAGTAAACTGTGACCAAGTCAGGTCTTGAGAATCACGATGATCCCAAGCAAGCACGACTGATGGGGTGACCCAAGCAATGATGATGCTTCCGATGATCCATAATTGCTGACTATAGACGATGTTTTCGATCTGACTTGGTAAGAGTAGCCAATAGCCTAATCAGAGCACTACTGCTCATAGCGGTAGATATTTGTTACGATCTGATTGGATGAGAGTAAGTGGTAGGGTGAGCGCGCCAGTAGCCAAAATCTTGAGGAGCGTGTCCATGATGGCACTGTTGTAGTCCTGCTCGATGGCAATCATCCATGTGACTGTCATGATAAGGACGATAAGATGGGTTAGCGGGTAGGTTTGGAGCGAGAGGATTCGTTGATGAAGAAATGAGCGGAGACGGGAGAGCATGATGATGAAGGTAAGAAAAGTAAGAAGGATAATAAAAATAATAAGAAAAAAACTCACTAGTTCAAGTGAGTTATTATTTGTATACGTCTCATCTGGGTCATATCTTTTTGATGATTCATTTGCCATCAATCATGGTATAGATAATCCTATATTTTCCAACTCTGCATCTGTATTCACCATTACCAAAATCTTTAATATCAAGATGATCTGTATCTCATAATTGTATCTTGCGGATTGTCTCAATAAAGAGAGATTTGTATTGATTTGGTAATTTATCAAACTGTTTTTGTCGTTCTTTCATGAGATTGTTGCATATATGCTAAAACATCATCAAATGATTCGTTGATATCTATATCCCTAGAAAAGGGATCACTATTGGTGATGACTCCGATTTTTAATTGGTTATCAAGATATGCATTAATACAAGACATAAAAAATCCCTTTGTCGTAATTCATTGATTTTTGAGGCGACGAGTGAGTTTTAATTTTGTTTCTTGATCAATTGCGACTGCTATTTGTGTCATTAGCAATAATTATGTAATAAATCTTTTATTAAATCATAACTAATTCATAATAAATTGCAAATATTTTATTATAACGACTGAAACGCCTGTATCATCTGTCATACAAACTCTTCGAGTGGGATATTGAGATAGATCTCACAGTTCCTGACATGTTCACGGTCTACTCCTGCTGCAAATGATTTGTCCTTGATCTTCTTGATGACTCACTTGACCTCCATGCCATCAAATCCTCATCTCATGCGTGAGTATGCATACATTAGCCCACTGAGCTCATCAATACTGATGAGATATTTTTGGATCAAGGTACTTGGTTCAAGCTGTGTTTTACTCGGATAGTGAGTGCGGATGTCTGCCACTAAATCCTCCGTCAGCTTCGCTGCCACCTCCTTTCACAAGGAGGGACTCATTGCTATGGTGAGTTGGTCCATGATTTGAGCAAATTCGTCTCACAGGTGTTTGTCGGCATCTTTGCCGATGTGGTCTCGGTCGATGTCGTGGAGGAGTCAGGTGATATACCAGCGGTCAATATCCTCACCCAAGCTCTGAGCAAACCAACGCATGAGTCAGCCTACTTGTTGATTATGAAGGAGTGTATCGCTAGCATATGTTGCGAGGAGTTCGTGGGCGTGTTGTGGATTCATGATGATTATCATAAAAGTGATAAAATGATTATTCAAGTGATATGTTGGTGATATATGCTCATCGTGTTCCTCATCAGTTTTTCATATTTCTTGTCCAGAGTAGTCATGATCCTAGTGGTTCATATGTTCCTCAGTCTCCAAAGCATGGGGTCAAGAGATTAGAATAGATGGCTTGTTCTTGAGTTGTGAGCGATTGTTGTCCTTGTGATTCTACTTTCTGTACAATGGCATCGATTTGTTGTTGATATGTATTGTTGGGTTGTACATACTTTGTGTCTTCTCAGCTAAGCTCGCATCATGATGATTGGATATAGTTGAGAAGCTGACTGGTTGTTTGTTGATTTGGATATCGAATTGCGAGTGGAGATAAGGTTTCAGTTCCTGAATTATTGAGTACATGATTGATGACAGTAAGTGTTGCTCAAGACCATCATTCATATCATGTAGCATAGGAGAGGTATTCATTGGCTTCAGTGCCAGGACAGTGGTTTCGCTCTACTGATAATCATCACATTGTCATGCTTGTCGCTATGTTACAAATCGGATCATTGATATCAAATAGTTCACTCCATCGGTGTCATTCTTGTCACTTATTCATGTAGTAAAAGATGTCTGATCTATTTCGAATCGTTCAAAAATGTGTATAGTTTGCATCCCTAATATATTCTTTATTACATCATGTTCCTGAGGATGGAATTGGATTTCATGTTCTTACATCTTGCTGATATTGTGGCTTATAGATTATGCTAATTTCTGACCCATTTGTTGTAACTTCACAGATGTCAGAATCTCCTACAAATCTCTGATTGATTTCTTCTTCGAGAGTAAGGTCAGGATATTGTCTCTGGAAGACTTGGATGTACTGATAATGAGGTTGTTGTCTATCAGAACCAGTCTGTAATTTGATATATTTATTATCACTTGTTTTGATAATTTGGTCACGATTAGGCTTAGTGTATGCTGACACATAGAAATGCAGACCTAGATCATGATCTTCAACGAGATAAGTATCGTAGTCATAGACTTCATTAGACGATAGACCTGGTATGATAAATCAGGAATTCATGAGTTGTTTTTTGTCTACTTTAGAGACACAAAATCACTGAGTACATGGTGTTTGTTCTACTACTTGAGAAATAGTAGGATGAGTAGTAGTTTGCTGAGTGCATCATGATAAGATGATGATCGCCAAAAGTCCAATAAGGTGTTTCATGATAATATAGTCAATAAAAATATATCACAACAATACAAAAATACAACTCATAAGCAAGTACTTGCATCTACATTCTGTTGACCAAATAATGAACAAAAAACACCGTGAGGTGTTATGGTGTTTTGTGATTTAATTAAGATGGGCAATGACTGTATTTTTGTGTTTTAATTTTCTTCAAATCATTGCATCTTTTCATAAAATTCTTTCATAGAAATTATTTCATTTCACTCTTGAAAGCTTGATGTTTCGTTACTAAATATGGTAAATACATAATTAGCATTATTTCAAACAAGTTCTACTTTTCACTGGTATCACATTCATCATTCATACCATTGTAGTCCTTGCAGTCATGCAAACGACACAGATTGAATTTGTGAAACAGTAACATTAGATCATATTTCGGTACGTATTTCATTAGTACTTCTTTTGGGCATAATTTCCAGTGTGTACTGATGATTTGACATCGGGTGTACTATGTTATTAATTCCCAAGTAATTATCATTGTATGTAAATATGCTGATTTCATCAAATGGCAAATTTATACTACCATAACTCGTTGATATGCTTGTTTTTCCTGCTTTAGGAATTGAATTGATAGTAGTTTCTTTGAGCCATCTTCCAATATCAACTCTATTGATGATATTGTTGAATCAGTTGATATTTCATAGTGTGAGCTTGAGTGTTTCTGCTTTGTTATAATACATTGAGTACCATGGATCAATACCTTGTTCAATTTGCATCCCATACCTCGTCCTCATCACTACAGCAATTGCTTCTCACTTAGTGATATTATTATTTGGGAAGTATCTACCATTTGATCACTTGAAGATACCATATTCACAAGCCTGTACAATATACGGCCTGAGCGTACTATCATAGTTTGCAATATCGCTAAACTGACACTCCTGTGCTGATTTGACTTTGGGCATCTGTTGCATCTGAGCATATTCTACCATAAATTTGGCAGCTTCACCCCTGGTGATAGAATCATAGGGTCTAAAACTACTTGCTGATGAATATTTGGTCAATCAGTTGGAGTATAACCAAGATACGACATCTTGATTTGAATCTTGAGCAAATGTGAGTCATAGACTAGTACATCA
>Ga0075154_10001181_pt1 | contig 19272 bp, 12 predicted proteins | sample JI71714BDNA_FD_70965 | JGI IMG/M metagenome (GOLD analysis project Ga0075154, IMG submission 70965) | Wastewater effluent complex algal communities from Wisconsin, to seasonally profile nutrient transformation and Carbon sequestration -... | ecosystem: Engineered > WWTP > Effluent > Algae...
CGCGCGTGGTCCGTATCTGCAGATAATGCAGATCGGCCTGAATCGAAATCAGATCCTCGCCAATGGCGGGGGGCAGCAGGGCCAGAAAGGTCTGGAGCGTCTGCTCCGCGGTCGATTCCACGGACTCCGCGGATTCCTCGGATTCCGCCGGCGCGTCGGCAAATGCCGCGGACGCCGTATCGATGGCTGGGAATGGCATGCCGTCATCCACGGGTCGGTCTGCCGCGCGCAGGACGGTGGGCTCCGCCGGCTGGGCCGGGTCGATCGGCGCCGCAGGTGATCGCTCGATATCTACCGGCGATGCGGCCACGCTGGCGAGTGGAACGGCATTGACCAGCAACCAGCTGGTCAAATAAGGCGGTAGCAGCGAAAGCCATTCCGCCAGCAGGGCCCAGGCGCCACCGCGGGCTTCCCACAAATCGAGCAGGTCATCCGCATCCGCGGCCTCGGCTTGAACCGGCCAGACGTGGTCCACCGCCAGCGCGAACGGCGCAAACAGCAGGCTGCCGATCAGTCCGCCGGCGGCGATGCGCACCGCGGGGCGCCGCAGGATCGGCATGGCCCATCGCGTCAATGCGGCAGTGGCAGCCACGGCCATCAACATGCCGGCTCCGATATGCAGGAACCAGAACACACCGCTGGCGGCGAGCGACAGTCCTGTCGACGCCGGCGGATCCAGAATCGTGAACAGGGTGGTCAAGCCGACGACGACCGTCAGCAGCCAGCGGTCGAAGCGCAGGAAAGGCATCGTCCGGTGCGGAGTGGCAGGGAGGCAAGATGGTCGCCTTTTCGCGCATCAACGGCGTGAAGCCGCGTGGTCGGGGCCCGTTCGCGCCATTGGTGCAGGCGTTCCGCCGTTCGTGCAGGCCGGCGGCAACGGCTCGGCGAGCGCTGACAGGATCGGCGTCGAGCCCGGGAAACGCCGGCTCGATCCCCTCCCTGCACGAGTCACCTCCATGTCCGACACCCCTCGATTCCCCGCGGCCCCGGTGCTGTTCGCCGGCCTTGCCCTGCTGGCCAGCACCGCCCTGCCGGCGTCCGAACGCGGTGCCTACGCCACGGCGCTGCTGGGATTGGCGAATCAATCCGACCAGACCTTCGCGTTCACGACCCCGGCGTCGAGTCAGCGCCGTCAATCCGCGCTGGACAGCGGTTTGTTCACGGGTGGCGCGCTGGGCTGGGATTTCGGCAATGGCTGGCGTGTGGAAGGCGAATTCGCCTATCAGAGCGTCGACAGTGAAGTGCCGGGATTCCTGCCGCCCGCGCCGCAGGGCTCCGGAAACTTCGCGTCGACGTCGCTGGCAGTGAATGCCATTTACAGCGTGGATTTATTCGGCTCGCCGCGCGCCCGGACCTATGTCGGACTGGGCGCGGTGCGTTTGACCGAGGTCGACGTGGATTTTGAAACCGCTGCGGGCGAGCGCTCGTTCAGCGGCAGCGGCAGCGGATTTCAAGCGCTGTTCGGCGCGCGTTATCAGCTCGGGGAACGCTGGTTTCTGGATGCGGGCGTGCGCTGGTTGCGCGCCTCCAGTCTGGATCTGGACGGGGAGGGCAGTTCTGCAGGCCGGATCACGACCGATTACGCGCCGTGGGCGGTGACGGTCGGCGTGGGCTGGCGCTTCTGAACCGCCTTGCCCTGAAACCTCACCAGACCAGATCGTCCGGCACCTGGAAGCGCTGGTAGTAGGCCTCGTCGGAGTCCGGGTCGGCCGGTGCGTTCGACGGCGGCGCAGCAGCGGTCGAGCCGTGATCCACGCAGATCACCGCCGGGTCGATGGCGCGCAGGCGGGCGGCGGTGTCGGCGCTGACCAGCGTGTGGCCGGCGCCGTCGCGGACGATGGCAAGCACGCCGCGGGCCAGCAGCGGCCGCTGCTTGTCGGCGATCCGCAGCGACAGGATCCGCTCGCCGTCCTGGAAGCGGTAGTCGCTGTCATCGCCACCGCGGACGCGGTGGCTCTCGACGATCTGCCGCACCCGATCGGCGCGCTCGGCCGCCTCTTTCGCTGCCCGGCGCTCGGCTTCGAGTTGCCGATCGCGCTCGGCCTTCTCGGCGCGCAGCCGCTCGGCGTCCACCGCCGGCAGCTCCGGCGGCGGCGCCTTGCCGTCGCGGGCCTTCTGCTGCTGACGCACGACCTGGGCGAGCTGCTGCTTCTTGACCAGTCCGGCCTTCAGCAGCTGATCCTGCAGCGGGTTGCGGGCCATCGGAGCCTCCGTCGAGCGTGATCGAAGGTGGCGGATCATGCCTTGCGCGGTGCGAGGCGGCGGTCATGGCGTCCCTCGTCGTTTTCGCGAGCGAGCCCGTCCGCCCGATGTCGACGCAGCACCGACGCCCGACCGATCGGCCGCGAGCCGGGCCGACCCGCTTCAGGCGTCGTCGACCGCCACGACCCCCCGTCCGTCGACGAGCCGTAGCCGCAGCCGCCGATCGCGCGCCTGCGGATGCGCCAGCCGCCAGGCGGACAGCGCGCTGACCACGTGCTGGTCGACGGCGCGCTGCAGCGGGCGGGCGCCGTAGCGCGGGTCGAAGCCGACCGCGGCGAGCAGCTCGACGACGTCCTCGTCCCAGTCCAGCGTCAGGCCGCGCTCGACCAGGCCCTCGCGACGGGCGAGGTCGGCGAGTTCCTTGCGGGCGATGGCGCGGATGCTGTCGGGGTCGAGGGCGCCGTAGCGGATCACCGCGTCGAGGCGGTTGTAGAACTCCGGCCGGAAGTAGTCGCGGGCGGCGCGGTCGGGGACGTCGCCGGCGGATTCCGCGTAGCCGATCGGCGCGCTGCGGCGGGCGCCGAGGTTCGAGGTCAGGATCACGATCGTGCTGGTGAAGTCGTAGCGGCGGCCGAAGCGGTCGCCGAGCCGGCCCTCGTCCAGCAGGCCGAGCAGCGCGTCGTAGACCTCGGCCGCGGCCTTCTCGATCTCGTCGAACAGCAGCACCGCGAAGGGCTGCTGCTCGATGCGCTGCAGCCAGCGCGGCGCGCGGCCGTCGTGGCCGCCGATCAGCCGGGCGAGCGCATCGACGCCGGCGTACTCGCTCATGTCGAGGCGGATCAGCCGCTCCTCGGCGTCGCCGAAACAGTAGGCCGCCAGCGCGCGGGCCAGCGCGGTCTTGCCGGTTCCGGTCGGGCCGGTCAGGAGCAGCACCGCCAGCGGCCGCTGCGGATCGTTCAAACCGGCCTTCAGCGTCAGCACGCACTGCGCCGCCGCGGCGACCGCCTGCGGCTGGCCGATCACCCGCGCCGCCAACGCCTCCTGCACCGCCGCCGCGGTGAGCGGCTGCTCGTCGCGCAGCAGCGCCTCCGGCAGCCCGCTGCGGCGGGCGTAGGCGCGGATCGCGACGTCAGCATCGACCGGCGCGCGCCGTGCCTGCCGGGCCAGCTCGCGGACCATGCGGATCGCCGGGCCGGGCACGCAGGCCGCCGGCTGGAAGCGCTGATGCAGCGCCAGCACCTGATCGGCGACCTCGGGCGCCAGCGTGCCCTGCCCGCTGCTGCCGAGGCTGCGCGCCACCTCGCGGACCAGCGACTGCGCGGCGGCGCCGACGAAGGGCTCGACGCGCAGCACCTCGAAGGCATCGACCAGTCCGGGCAGCAGTCGGCGGCAGGCCTCGTACTCGGCCTCGGTGGCCTCGGCGACCAGACGCAGCTCGCCGCGCGCCAGATACGGCGCGAGGAAGGCGGCGACGCTGCTCTCCGGGTTCTCGCCGCCGACGCGGATCAGCTCGGCGAGGTTGTCCACCGCCAGCACGCCCTTCAGCGCGCCGAGCGCGGCCACCAGCGCCTCGCAGCGCGCCTGCCACTGCCCGAGGTACTGCATGCCGGCGATGATCCGCGCGCCGCTGATCCGCCACAGCCGGTAGTCCTTCCGTTCCTTCGTGCCCTCCTGATCGCGCAGCCAGCGCCGTGCCGCTTCCAGCAGCAGGGTGGTCTTGCCGACGCCGCGCGGCCCGACCAGCAGCACCTGGCCGCGCCCGGTGGCGAGTCGCTCGGCCAGCGCGGCGCTCTCGCGCTCGCGGCCGAGCGCTGCGCCCAGCAGCCGCCGATCCTTGAGCAGCGGCTCGGCGCTCTCGAACAGCGGCCGGTAGGCCGGGCGATCCTCGAAGCGGCTCTCGCCGCGGCGTGGCCGCAGCGGCACGCTGAGCCACTCGATCTCGCAGTCCTCCGGCGGCCGCCGCTGCGCCAGCGCGTCGGGGGCGGCGTCGCGCAGCGCCTCCTGCGCGTAGTGGCGGGCCAGCGTGCGGAATTCGCCGGCGTGGTCGACATCGAAGCGCAGGCCCAGCTGCGGCTGCAGGCACCACAGCTGGCCGTCGGCGTCGGCGGCGCGCACGCAGGGGATGCTGAGCTTCAGCGCATCGACCGGGTAGGCGCGACGCCCGCGCACAAAGCGCGCGCGGGCTTCCACCGTGACCGGGACCAGCTCGGCAGCTTCCGTCTGATTGAGTCGGAAGGGGTCGTGCTGGGCAATCCAGGCATACAGATCGCGCAGCTCCTCGTGCAGCGCGCGCCGGTCCGCGCTCCAGGCGGTGGCGTAGGCGTCATCCGCCAGCAGCGTGCCGTGCCAGCCACCCTGCGGGTCGCGCCATTGCAGGATCGGGGTGCGGGTGCTCATCGGGCGTCCTCCGGTGAGGGTTGCTCGGCCAGCAGGCCCTGCAGCATGAAGCGGCGCAGCGCTTCGGCGTCCTTCAGCTGGTCGATTTCCAGACCGCTGCGCAGGTCGAGGTGCCGGTGCGCGCGGCTCAGCCGCAGGATCCGCTGCGCCGGCCGCGGGCCGCTGACCTCGATCAAGGCCAGCCCGTCATCGCGTCGCAGCCAGTAGCCGCATTCGGCGGCGAGCAGCGCGCCGAGGCTGTGGCCCTCGGCGATCAGGTCAGCGCCGTCGACGCGGACCGCGAGGCAGCCGGTCAGCGTGGCGAGCGCCGCTGCCAGCGCCTCGGCGAGCGCCTGCGCTTCCGCCGGCGGCGCCGCACCCAGCGGCCGCAGCCTCAGGCGATGCGTATCCGGCTGCGGCGCGCGCAGCAGCACCTCCAGCCAGGCCAGCTCGCGCAGCAGGCCGGCGGCGGCCGGTGGCGGCTCGGCGTGGGCCTCGTCCCACCAGGCCAGCTGCTGGCGCTCGAGATCGGCGCGCGAGGCCTGCACCGCCTTGGCGTATAGCGGGCGGCCGTAGAACTTCAGCTGGCCCCGCGCCCGCGGCAGCCGCTGCAAGCCGCCGCGCACCGGCCGCGCCTCGGACTGCTGATTCAACGCCAGCACCACCCGCAGCTGCTCGCGACACAGCCCGTAATGCGTCTGCGCGGCGTCGATGCCGTCCAGCCGCAGCGGCCCGCGGCCCGGATGCGCGTCCAGCTCGGCCTCGATGGCGGCCAGTCGGGCGTCGACGCGCGCCTGCGCGGCCGCGTCCCACACCGGCAGCGGCACGACGTCGGCGTACTCCAGCGCGGTGGTCTCGACGCGCAGCTCGCCGGCCTCGAGGCCGAGCCGGATCCGGCTCAACGCGTCCAGCCGGGTCGCGGCCAGCGCGCGGGCCAGCGGCTGCACCAGCGCCCGCTCGATGCCGCGCTTCAGCGCCCGCGCGCCGAGCGCGTCGTCGCGGCCGATCGCCATCAGCGCGTCGATCGCCGCCGGATCGAGGTCGATCAGGCAGGGCCGGGTCTTCAGCCCGCTGCGGGTCAGCACCGCGGCCACCGCCTGCGCGGTGATCGCGCGCAGCTCGGCATCGCCCAGCGGCGTGAAGGGCAGCACGTGGTCGATGCGGTTGACGAACTCCGGCCGGAAAAAGCGCCGCGCCGCATCGAGGTAGGTCGCGCGGTCCTGCGCCGGCGCGGCGAAGCCCAGCTGCCGGGAGGCCTCGCGGGCGCCCAGGTTCGAGGTCATCACGATCACCGCCTGCTGGAAGTGCGCGACTCGCCCGTGCGCGTCGGTCAGCCGACCCTCGTCGAGCAGCGAGAGCAGCAGGTCGAACACGTCCGGCGCGGCCTTCTCGATCTCGTCGAGCAGCACCACGCTGCTGGGCTGCCGCCGGATCGCCGCGGTCAGCACGCCGTCCGGCGCGGCGAAGGTGCCGACCAGTCGGCTGGCGTCGCCGGCCTCGGCGTACTCGTTGAGGTCGATGCGGATCAGCGCGCGGCTGCCGCCGAGGTAGCGCGCCAGCGCCTTGGCGCAGGCGGTCTTGCCGACGCCGGTGGGGCCGAGCAGCAGCAGCGTGGCCAGCGGGCGGCCCGGGTCGTTCAGCCCGGCCTTGGCGCGCAGCAGCACATCGGCCAGCACGCGGATCGCCTGCGGCTGCCCCTTCAGCTCGGCGCCGAGCGCGGTCTCGATCTCCACGCGGGTCAGCGGCTGGTCGAGGTCGACCAGGCTGGCGGCGCTGCCGGTGCGGCGGATGAACTCGCCGATCACCTCATTGCGGCCCAGCGTCTGGCCGACCGCGCGGGCGCTCAGCGTTTCCAGCACCTCGGCGATCCGGCCCGGAAAATCGCGCTGCCCGTAGTAGCGCTCGGCCAGTGCCAGCGCGGTCGGCACCGCGTCCAGCGTGTAGCGCACCCGGTGGCGGCCCTCCAGCTCGCGCAACATGTGCGACAGGATCCGCCACTGCGCCTGCGGGTCCGGCGGCGGCACCGTGACGATCTGGAATTGGTCGGCAAAGGCGCGGCGGCGCTCGCGCAGCACCCGCCAGGCCTCCGGCGTGATCTCGCCCAGCACCCGCACGCGCTGGTCGACCAGCCACGGCAGCAGCAGATCGCCCAGCGTCAGCGAGCTGCCGGAGCTGCGGCCGGCGCTGAACAGGCCGAGCAGGTCATCGAAGTACAGCACCAGCTTGCGCGTCGCGGCGTGGCGCAGGATCGCGATCCAGCGCGCCTCCCACTGGCCGAGGTAACTCATGCCGCTGATCACTCGCGCCGGGGCGACGTGCCAGACCCGGATCGGCACTCCGCCCGTGCTCGGCTGGGTGGCCAGAAACTCGGTCAGCACCCGGGTCTTGCCGACGCCGCTGGCGCCGAGCAGCAGGACCGCGCCCGGCGGCTCGGCGCCGAGCCCGGCGGCCAGCGCGGCGACCTCGGCCTCGCGGGCCAGCGCCCGCTCGCGGCCGGTCAGCAGCACGCCGACCTTGGCCAGCTCGGTGCCGCCATCGAAGTCCTCGGTGTCACCGCCGAGCTTGGCGGCATCCGCGCGGCCGACCTTGGTCCCGCCGGTGGGCTCCCAGTCCAGCTCCAGCACGCGCACCCGCGCGCGCAGCCGTTCGCAGAGCAGCTCCTCGACCAGCGGGCCGTCGTCCTCGGCCAGCCACTGCTGGAACACCTGAGCGATCCGCTCGGCCAGCGCCACGCCCGGCTCCACCTCGAAATGCCGGTGCGGCCAGCGCGGCGCGAAGGCCAGCGTGCGGCCCAGCGCGGTGTAGCGCACCACCATCACCTGCCCGGCCTGCGGCTGGCCGGCGTGGCGCAGACGCACGGTCAGCACCTCGTGCTCGAAGGCCGGCGTCGACAGCCAAGCCGCGAGCCCGCGCTGATCCGGTTCCACCGCCAGCAACTGGAAGGCCATCAGCAGCTGCGGCTGCAAGCGCTGCAGCGCCCGGTCGAGGTTCGGCGCGGTGACGCGCAGCGCGTGGTCGAACAGCGGATGCGCCAGCACCTCGCCGTCCCGCTCCTCCAGATAGATCGGCACGCTGGTCTTCATGACTCCTCGTCCTCGCCGATCCGGTCGATCGCCGCCTGCAGACGCTCGCGCATCCGCCGGGCCATCACGAGCTGCGGCAGCAACAGATCCCAGGGCTGCCGCGCCTTGCCCTCGCGCAGCTCGCCGCGCTCGTGGTCGAACTCGCGCACCCGCGGCAGCGGGCTCTCGGCGAGGTTGCGCCACAGCGCCGGATCGAGGTCGGCGTGGGCGTCGATCGCGCGCAGCAGGCCGTAGCGCGCGCCGCCGTCGTCGCGCAGCGGTCGCCAGACGTGGATGCCACACTCGGCGGCGAACAGCGGCGCGCACAGCTCGCCGGTGGCGATCACCGTGCAGCCGATCACGCTGGCCGGCGGCGCGGCCCACAGCCGCCGGGCCTCGGGCGTGTCGGCCAGCGTCCGGATCGTCAGCTGGCTGCCGTGCCGCTCGATCAGCTGCACCGGCTGCAGCGTCGCCACCGCCTTGCAGGCCGCCAGCAGCTCCAGCAGCCAGGGATGCACCTCGGCGATCAGCAGCAGCTCGATCCGATCCGGCACGCGCTGGCCGGCCGCGAAGATGCGCCGCTTCAGCGCCAACTGCTGCTGCACCCACGGTGCGGTCGACGGCAGCTCGGTCGCCACCCCCGACCACAGCGCCTCCAGCACCGCGTCCTCGTGCGCCGCCGCCGCATGGCTCAGCGTCGCGACGTCGGCCTTGAGCGCGTTCAGCAGCCGCAGCCGGCGCACGTCCGCCTCCGGCGGCTCGCGCTTGCGCTTGGCCAGCCGCCGGGCGTTGAGTGCGAGCAGCTCGGCCTCGTCGACCAGTCGGCTCAGCGCCGGCGCCGCCGCCAACGCGGTGCACTGCCGGCGGAACGCCCGGGCGGCCTCGGCCTGCGCCGCGACCGTGCCGGGGCTGCGCGGCGCCACCGCCGCCACCGGTACCGCCTGCGACCACACCAGCCGATACGCGGTCGGCGCCGCCGCCAGCGCCTCGGCCATCGGCACCACCAGCTGCGCCTCGATCTGCCGCTTCAGCGCGCGGGCGCCGAAAGCCGCGTCGAAGCCCGATTCGGCGAGCGCATCGACGAGCGTGTCGGGCAAGGCCACCTCGACCCCGCGCTGGCGCAGCCCGTCGCGCGCCAGCACGCGGCCGACCTCGCGCGCGGTGATCGCCCGGCACTCGGTCGGACCCAGCGGCGCGAAGGGCAGGATCGCGTCGAAGCGGTTGTACAGCTCCGGCCGCACGAAGCGCTGCACCGCCGCCTGATACGGATCGGTGCCGCTGCGCTCGGCAAAGCCCACGGTCGCCCGCCCGGCCTCGGTGGCGCCGAGGTTCGAGGTCAGCAGCACCACCGCATTGCTGAAATCCGCCACCCGGCCGCTGCCATCGGTGAGCCGACCATCGCCCAGCATCTGCAGCAGCAGATCGAAGAAGCTGGGGTCGGCCTTCTCGAACTCGTCCAGCAACAGCACCGAGAACGGCTGCTCGCGAATCCGCGCGGTCAACAGACCCTCCGGCGCGCCGTAGGCGCTGCTGCCGATCAGCCGCTGCACCGACAGCGGGTCGGTGCACTGCGACAGGTCGAAGCGGGTCAGCCGCTGGGCGCTGCCGAACAGGAAGGCCGCCAGCGTCTTCGCCAGCTCGGTCTTGCCGGTGCCGGTCGGCCCGATCAACAGGAAGCTGCCCAGCGGCCGCCCCTCGCGGTGCAAGTCGGCCTTGATCTCGGCGATGCGCTGCAGCAGCGTGCGGATCGCCGGCTGCTGGCCCAGCACCCGTTGCTGGAAAAAGGCCTCGGCGGCGTCCGCGTCGTAGCGCTCGGCCTCGTCCAGCAGCCACACCGGCAGCCCGGTCTGCGTCGCGAAGCGGCGGGTCAGCTGCGCGGCATCGATAGTCTCGCCCGGCGGCAGCTCGCGCAGGAACTTCAGCACCCGCGCCGGCCGCGCCGAATAGCCGGCATAACGCCGGTGCAGCCGCTCCAGCCAGCCGATCTCCGCCTCCGCCAGCCGGACACCGAGCGCCTGCGCCTCGGCGCGCAGGATCTCGCGGGTCCGCGTCGGGTCCGGCGCGGTCATCGTCACGGTCTGGAAGGCCGCGATCAGCCCCGGCTCATCGCGCTCGATCGCCGCCAGCTCCTCCGGCGTGCACTCGGCGATCACCCGCAGATTGCCGCGCGCGATATCCCCTCGGAGGAAGCCCGCCATCGACTGCTCGCCGGCCCGACAGCGGCCCACCTCCATCAGCTCGCTCAGCGCGCCCAGATGCAGCACCGTCTTGCCCGGCGCCAGCTCGCGGATCAGGTCGCGCAGCCGCTGCTGCCACTGGCCGTAGCCGCTCTGCCCGGCAATCAGCCGCGCCCCGCTGGTGCGCAGCAGCCCCAGGCTCGGATGCCGCCGTGCCAGCTCCGCCACCGCCGTGGTCTTCCCGCAGCCCGGCGGCCCGACCAGCAGCACCGAATGCGCCGACTCCCCGCTCAGCGCCTCCTTCAGCCGCAGCACCGTGTCCTCCAGCGCAAACGCCCGCCGCGGCAGGAAGGCCTCCGCCACTGCCGACAGCACCGTCTCCGCCACCGGCGCCTGCCGCGCCGCCCGCGTCCGCGCGCTCGGCAGCACCAGCGACAGACTCCCGCTGCTCAACGTCGCCCCGCCGAAGCGCTCCAGCGTCGCCAACTCGCGCAACCGCGCCCGCTCCACCTTCAGCAGCCGCACCTGCGCCTGCTGCACCACCGCCTCCTGCAGCGCGGCCTCGGAGTCCGCCAGCACGCTCAGCGGCAGCGCCGGCGCAAAACCCAGCCACTGCTCACCCCGCACCGCGCACAGCACCTCGACCGTCAGCTGCACCGGCTCCCGCCACTCCGTCGACCGCGCCGGCGGCCGGAACTCGATCGCCACCCGGCTCAAGCTCGCCTCCGTCGGCCACACCCGCCGATGCGCATGATCCGGCGCCTCCCGATCAAGGAGCCCCTCGATCCGCTTCCCCAACCGCCGCTCCGCCCCCTTCCGCGTCGCCGCAATCCGGTTCAAGTCGGGGAAACCGGCCGCATGCAGCCAGGTCTGCCCGTCATCCAGCGCAATGGCCAGCCAGTGCAGCGTGAGGTCGATCTGGGGCATGGCTCGGTTGGGGTGACGGGCGGAGGGGTGGATCTTGCCGGGGCGGCGGCGGATGGTGGGGGGCTTGTGTCATCGGAGGACACCAGAAAGCCGCAGACGACAACGTGGCGATCCGGTGCGCTCCGGCTCGCAGACCATGCCACGATTCACCGCAGCGACCACCCTTGGCTGGTGCCAGAGCCCTGCACTGGCCGTAGTTTTCAATCATGGGGGCCTAGAATGCCGACCTCTGCAAATCCAGCGACAACCCCACACGCAAGCGGCATCCGCATCGACATCGTGCGTATCGCGAATTTCCGTTCGCTGCGAAACATCGAGGTGGAACTCGGCGATATCGTACTGCTGGTTGGAATGAACAACGTCGGAAAGACCTCCTTTCTGAAAGCCGTGCATCTGGCATTGGGGGCTGATCGTCGCACGATCTCTGCCGATGACTTCCATGTCGATACATCCGGCACCGCAGTGGAAAAAATTGTGATCGATGTTCGGATCGTTCCAGTCGGAGAAAATGCCAAGCGCACCGAAAAGTTTGCTCAGCACTGGATCGACCATGACCTTGGCGGAAGCGGTCTCATTCAAGTCGATTCTGATGATCAGGAGTTCGTGGCTTTTCGAACCGTGATCACACGCGATGCGATCAAGAACGACTTCAGCCTCGAGCGTCGCGCATTGGCGGAATGGCCGGACTTTGTCAACTGGCAAGAATGCTCCGAGAAGTCCCGGGTGCCGCGCTTCGAACAGATCGCCTCCTTTTTCATCGATGCACAACGCGACGCCGTCAACGATCTGCGGACCCGTTCGTCCTATCTGGGGCGTCTGCTTTCCAAGATCGAGATTCCGGAGACTGCCATCGCCGAACTCGAAGAGCGCCTGCGTCATCTGAATGATGATATCGTTTCTCAAAGCGATGTCCTGAAGTACATCCGCGAGGTGCTTGCCGGACTCAACCGCACGGTATCGGCCTTCGGCGAAGGGGTGGAAATCAACCCGGTCAGCAAGAATCTGCGCGAACTGACCAAGGGCATGGGTGTGCAATTCACAGACCACGCCGGCTCGTCCTTTCCGCTGGAATCTCATGGCATGGGCACCCGGAGTTGGGCGTCCTTGCTCAGCTTCGACGCCTATGTTTCATGGACGGGAAAGCTCGCCGAGCGTGAAGGCCTTCCGTTTCATCCCGTGCTTTTTCTCGAAGAGCCCGAAGCCCATCTCCACCCGAATGCACAACGCGCCGTCCACGGACAACTCGCCCGCGGCATGGGCCAGCGCATTGTCAGCACGCACTCGCCCTACATCGCCGGGCAAGCGAATCTCGGTGAGATTCGCTACTTCGCCAAGCGTGGATCCGAAACCCGGGTGCAGCGCATTGCCATCGACGAACTTGATCCAAAAGATGAACGAAAGATTCGCCGCGAAATCATGCGATCACGCGGAGAGTTGCTGTTCGCCGCTGCCGTGGTGCTGTTTGAAGGCGAAACGGAAGAGCAAGCGTTACCCATGTTCGCGCGACGGCATTGGGGACAACATCCTTTTGAACTTGGCGTTGTGTTTGTCGGGGTTGGCGGCGAGGGAAATTATGGCCCCTTCCTGAGGATCTTCGAAACCCTGCAAATCCGATGGTTTATATTCAGTGACGGAGAGCCAAATGCTCGCAAAAGAGTTTCTGACGCATTGAGAACCATTGGCTCACAACCAGTAAATCCATATTTGGTGACCATTCCGAACGATCAATCAATTGAAGGGTATCTGATCGATGAGGGCTATCAGCAGGAAGTCAAAAAAGCCGTCATTGATTATCTCAAGCCATCATTTTACAACGACAGACATGAGGGTTCCAAACGCGCAGAGGTTGCCGCCTGGACCGACGCCCAATTGATTGATTTCATGAAGCAAAACAAGGTTGGCATGGCAACATGCTGGGCCACCAGAATTCTCGACTGTAACGACGAGCGCGCAATACCGGCTTCGATTCGCGATCTATTCGATCGCATCGATCAGACGCTGAACGGGGCATCTTCGCCATGAGCATGAATCTGTCCAAAGATCAGCGGAGCATCGTCGAAGCCGGCGACGGGCATTATCTGGTTGTCGCTGCAGCAGGCAGCGGCAAGACCCGCGTGCTTACCGAGCGAGCGCGCTACCTTCTGGAAAAACAGAAGACCCGATCGCGCATTCTGGCCCTCACGTTCACCAATAAAGCAGCGGTCGAAATGCGCGAACGCTTGAGATCGATTACCGACCTGGCGGATCGCACATTTATTGGCACCATCCACAGCTTCTGCCAGAGCATCATTGAGAATTATGGCTCTGCGATCGGTTATCTGCACACGCCTGCCATTCTGGAACGGGAGGCGGATCGCATGGCAATTCTCGAAGAAACCTTTCTGCAAAGCGCCGAACTCTCTGGCTATCTGCGTCGAAAGTCCTCGACACAGGAGCGGCGCAAGTTTCTTTATGGCGTCATGGAGATGATCAGCCTGTGCAAGCGTGACATCAGCAAATATGAAAAAATCCAGACCGGGGACTGGCATAGCACAGAAGAAGCACGGATCTTCCTCGAGTATCAACGCCAACTCGACAGCCAGGGCGCCGTCGATTTCGACGACATCCTGCTGCTGGCCTATCGCATTCTCTCCGAACGTCCGGCCATCGCTACCATTTTGCACCGGACCTACCGATACCTGTTCGTCGATGAAGCTCAGGACCTGAATTCTGTTCAATATGCGCTGGTCCGTGCTCTTGGCGAAAATGCAGCGTCCATCCTGCTGGTTGGTGACCCGAACCAGGCCATCTATGGTTTCAATGGATCGAGCAAGCACTTCATGCTGGAGGAGTTCCCGCGAGATTTTTCCGTCAGGACGGTAGAGTTGCGCGAGAACTTCCGCTCGTCCAGCGCGGTGATCGCAGCCGCCAATGCACTTTACCCGGACAGCATCGCCAATCGGAATGCTGCCTGCATCGGCGAACTGGAAATTGTGCCTTGCCCCAACGAGCCTGATGAAGCCCAATGGGTGACTCGCAAGATCACGAATCTGCTGCAAGAGGGCACTCATCCGGATATCGAAGGGCTTATCACACCCGAGCGAATTGCAGTCCTTGCCCGGAATCGCTATGTCTTTACCCATCTGCAGGGAGCTTTAGCCAGAGAAGGCATCGACTTTCACCTGAAACTCCCTGGCGGCGGCCCCGTTCTGGAGTCTGATTTCGTACAGCTCTTCGATCTGGGCATTCGAATACTTGCGAATCCCAAGAATCGCCTGCATCTGGAAGAACTGCAGAAGCGGCTAGGATCCACGGGCGCGCAAAGGACTCATACGAGCGATGCGGTCAACATCCTGAGCGATCTCTGCGAATCAACGCCGGATCGTGACCGAAGACGCGCCGACCTGCTCTTCGGCGCGTGGAAACAGTTACATGCAGATGCAGGTCGATTCCACTTTGTGTTGCAGTCGTTGGAGGCTGCGATTACCGAGTGGGACGCCGATGACCACGATTTTGCTCAAGACAGGCTGCTCGCAATTTCTGACCTGGGATTTCTGGCTTCAGCGTGGAGAACTTATTCGCAGAGGAGCAGCAAGGAGCGCCGATCACTCAGTCAGTTCCGCAATCAAATCGCCACCGGTGAGATTTCACCGAATCTGCCGGGCAAGGGGCTGACACTGGCGACGGTTCATGCCGTCAAGGGCCTGGAGTTCGACATCGTTTTTCTGATCGGTCTGGTTGAAGGCTGCTTCCCGGATTACCGAGCAGTCAAGGCTGGACGGCATGCATTGGCCGAAGAGAAAAACGACGCATTCGTGGCGATCACCCGCTCCAAACGCCTGATCTATTTGACCTGGCCGAAGTTCAAACTCATGCCATGGGATGAGGAGAATCCAGCCATCCAGAAAAAATCCAGATTTCTGCTGGAAATCGAGGAAGTCATCGGCTCTGACAAAGGAAAAATCGACACCCGGCTGAAGCCGCTGCTGGCATCTCGATAGGTAGTCCAGTTATCACGCATGGCTCTGCCATTGGCTCTCGTTGGGTGCGAAGGCCCGCGGTCAAAATTGGGCAGGTCACTCAATGCGTTTGATATCTTTCTGAGCTGTAACGACCCCTCGGGAGCACTGATGTCCAGCACCCAGAACACTCGCCTGCAACTCGGTCCTGGCGTCATTGGCGACGTTGAACTCATCAGCGTCACTGACCTCAAGAAGCGGTTGTCCAGCGTCCTCGATGGGGTCGTCCATCAGCCGGTTGTCATCTCGCGCCACGACCAGCCGACCGCGGTGCTGATCTCGCTCAAGGACTACACCCATCTGGTCGAGCAGATCCCCGATCCTATCGAGACGCTGCGGCAGCAGTTCTCCCACTTGTTGCAGTGCGCTTCGGCGCCGGGGGCCGAAGCGGCGTGCGATCAGGTCTACGCCGGGACGCCGGCGGATCTGGCTGCAGCGGCCGGAATCAACAAAGGTGTCTGAGGCGCCGGTTCCACGCATCCCGGCGCTCGGTGCTGGCGGTCTCCAGACCGGTCGAAGCCCACCTTATTCAAGAAAAGGCGCCAAAGCTTTAATAGCGCTTGACCTTATTCAAGGGTGGAGCACGCCCTGGCAGCACTCGACCTCGAATCTGACGCAGGTCTGTACCGGCGACGGCAGGTCCTTCCCGACCGAGGCGAGGGCCTAACCACCAGCCAGCCCCTCACGGACACCGCTGCGGTAGCGGCGGCCACAGCAGGGAATCCCGCGAGGGATGCAGGGTCTGCCCGACCCAGGTGCGGGTGCAGGGCTGGTCCGGGTCCTGCAGGCAGGCGAGCTCCCGGCGTGCGTCGGCGACGGACCCGTAGCCACTGTGCTCGGCTTCCGCCTGAGCGAGTCGGCGGCGGGCGGCGTCGTGGTCCTGCTGGGCGAGCATCGGGCAGGTCGCGAGGGTCCGGGCGGCTTCGACGTCGCGTTGGGGCGGGGTCTCGTACGTTTCGATCAGTTGCAGGGCGCGCGGGCAGTCGACGGCGGCGCCCGCCTCGGGCCGGGACAGGAGTTGCGCGAGGGCCAAGGCCGCACTGGCGTGATCGAGGCTGTACGCGGCCTCGTGCCATTCCAGCGCGTCGACGAAATCCCCCTGCGTCGCCGCGCGGTCGCCGGCCCAGCGGAGGGCGCGCGCCAGCGACGGGGCGGCGACGAGTTCGGGCATGGCGTCGCGCAGGTGGCGGCGGGCGTGGGCGAGGCGGCTACGGGCGTCGGCCTCGGCGAGGCCGGGCTGTTCGAGGCTGCGCAGCAGGACTTCGGCAAAGATCGCCTGCGCGGCGGCCGAGCGCGGCACGCGGATGCCTTCGGCATGGCGTCGCGCGACCAGACGCAGCACCTGGCTCTCGTCCGAGTCTGCGGCATTCGGGAAGTCGATCGCGTCCGACCAGTCCGGGTCGGGCTCGGGCGGCGGTGGCAGCGGCGGGCAGTCGGCTTCCGTCAGCACGCCGGGCTTTGCGCGCGGGTCCGACTCACGCCGGCCCAGCGTCTGCAGCAGTTCGGCGATCGGCCGTGTCACCACCCGGGCCGACAGCGCTTCTCCCTCGAAGCGCCAGCCGTGGGCCTCGCGGACGAAGTACAGGCCGCTGCCGAACCAGCTGCCGTCCTCGGCCAGCAGCGGCGCGTAGGCGGTGCTGCCGACGTGGTCCGACAGCCAGACCGGCTCACCCGGTCGCAGCTGCGCCAGCGCCTGGCGCCACGCGGGATCGTCGGCCTCGCAGACGGCGATCGCCGCACTCAACGGATCGCCGCTTCCCTCGCGCCGCAGCCGCGCCGTCGCCAGTTGATCGCGGGTGATCGCCATGGAAGCCCGATCGGCCAGGTCGGTGACAGGCTCATGCCGCGCCTGCAGCAGCCATTCCCGCCAAGCCTGGACCAAGCGCGCCGAAGCGAAGTGCTCGTAGTCCCGCAGCTCGCAGGCGTGCACGCTGCGCCAGGCGGCCGCCACCAGGTTGGCGTCTGGACCGGCACCCGGCGCGGCGCGGCCCGAGGCCGCGATCAGGACCAGCAGTGCTGCCCACAGCGCGTGCGCTCGCATGGTCAGCGGGAGGGCCGGTCGAGGTCGTCGAGGGCCGGGTCGGCCCCTTCCTCGAACATGAAAATCGGTGCCAACTCGGAGGCACCGCCGACCACGATGACCTCGTCGAGGGCTTCGGTGTCCTCGGAAGGCGGCGCGCCGTCGGTGTTCGGCGCCTCGGTCCCGGCAAAGGCCGCGCCAGCCAGTGCCAGCGCGGCCACCGCCGGCACCATGACGTAGCGGACGCAGGGATGCGCTTCGCGCTGCAGCAGCGATTGCTGCTCCTCGGCACTCATGGCCGAGAGGTTGTGGACCATGCGCTGGCAGCTGCCGCAATAGCTCTGTTTCTGGCCCGGCGCAAAGCTCAGCGCCTTCGCGCAGGGCTGCACGACGCGCGGACAGTGGCGCAACACGGCGCGACTCGACATTTCCAGTCTCCCGAGGTCGGTGCGCTGAGCGTAACGCCCCGATCGGTCCGTGGCTCGCCCGTTCCCTGGCCTTGCGCACAGCTGACCTCCAACGCCGCGCGCCTCGGCTTCCACGGGCCGTCTTGACACCGGCGCCGATCCGTACCTACTGTACTAGAACACACAGAACAGTCAGGAGGCGCCATGGCCCGCACCCAGGCACTGATGATCGAGATCAGCACCGGCAGTCCGCGACCGATCAGCCGGCAGATCGTCGATGGCGTCCGCATGAAGATCGCTACCGGCGAGCTGTCGTTGAATGCGCAGCTGCCCAGCGTGCGCGGTCTGGCGCAGCAGCTGGGCATCAACCCGAACACGGTCGCCAAGGCCTATGCCGAACTCACCGCCGAGGGCTGGCTGGAGTCGCGGCAGGGTCTGGGCCTGTTCGTGGCGCCGCCGCGGCAGCGGTTGAGTGAGGCCGAGCGCGACAAGCGCTTCGACGAGGCGGTAAGCAGTTTCGTGCACGAGGTCGTGGCGCTGGCGGTGCCGGCCGACGCGGTGCTGGGACGGATCGAGTCCGAATTGCAGGCCTTTGCACCGCGCAAGCGCGCCTGAGCGGGGGAGCCGTCATGTCCGATTTCGTGATCGAGACCCGCGCGCTGTCGAAGCGCTACGGCCGCAAGCTGGCGCTGAACCGGCTGGATCTGGCGGTGCCGCGCGGACACATCCACGCCATCGTCGGCGCCAACGGCGCCGGCAAGTCGACGCTATTCCGGATCCTGCTGGGCTTTCTGGCGCCCACCGACGGCGAGGCGCGGATCCTCGGCCGCGACAGCCAGCAGCTCACGCCGGAGGACCGCCGCCGGATCGGCTTCGTCAACGAGGAACACACGCTGCCCGGCTGGATGCGGGTGGACGAGATCGCCGCGGCGCAGCAGCGGCTGTATCCGCGCTGGGATCCGCGCCTGTATGCCGAGGTGCTGGGCCACTACCACGTGCTGCCGCGGCAGAAGGTGGCGGAGCTGTCGCGCGGCGAGCGCGCCGGCTTCAATCTGGCGCTCGCGCTGGCGCAGGGTCCGGAGCTGCTGGTGCTGGACGAACCGACGCTGGGGCTGGACGTGGTGGCCAAGCGCGCCTTTCTGGAGGCGCTGATGTACAGCAACACCGGCGACTGCACGGTCATCTACTGCTCGCACCAGATGGACGAGATCGAGCGGGTCGCCGACAACCTGATCATTCTCGAACGCGGCGAACTGCGGCACATGTCGCCGCCCGACGCCTTCGTCGAGCGCGTGTCGTACTGGGTCGCGCAGATCCCGTTCAAGAGCCCGGATCCGGCCACGGTGCCGGGGCTGTTGCAGGTGCAGCGCATCGACGGCCTGCACCACTACCTCGTGCTCGATCAGGACGAGGATTTCGCCGAGTACCTGAAGAGCGTCGGCGCCCGCGCGATCAACCGCATGCCGGTGGGGCTGGACCGCGCGGTCAACGGCTTTCTCGCCAAGAACCACGCCGCGCCCGCCGCGGCCTGACCCGGGACTCCGCCATGACTGATCTGTTCAAGGCCGAGTGCCGGCGCTTTCTGGGTGCGGCGCTGATCTACGCGCTGCTGCATCTGGGCGTGCTGATGTTCCTGACGCGACTGGTGGATCTGGCGCAGCAGCCGCCCGAGGTCTACTTCGTGTTCGGCGCGGTGTACGCGCTGACCGGCCTGCTGCTCGGCCTGTTCCAGATCGGCAGCTATCGCCGGCCGAATCCGTGGCTGAACCTGCTGCACCGGCCGCTGGCGCCGTGGCGGATCGCGCTGGCCCTGCTCGGCGCCGGCGCGTTGCTGCTGGCCATCGCGATCCTGCTGCCGCTGCTGGTGACCGCCTCCTGGCAGGCGCTGCTGACGCCACGGGTGCTCGACCTGCGCCACCTGCTGCTGTGTGTGGCCGGCTTCGATTACGCGCTGATCGGCTACCTGAGCGGCGCGGCAGTGATGTTGCTGCCGCGCCGCGCGGCCGCCGCACCACTGGTGTTCCTCGCACTGCTGCCGGCGGCCTACGCGACCGGCGCCGGCGCGCTGGCGGTGCAGGGCTTGGGGCTGGTCTGGCTGCTCGG
>Ga0075154_10001184_pt1 | contig 19254 bp, 5 predicted proteins | sample JI71714BDNA_FD_70965 | JGI IMG/M metagenome (GOLD analysis project Ga0075154, IMG submission 70965) | Wastewater effluent complex algal communities from Wisconsin, to seasonally profile nutrient transformation and Carbon sequestration -... | ecosystem: Engineered > WWTP > Effluent > Algae...
CCACACCAAAAGCTAGGCCCTTCCCGTATGCGGTTGACCATAATGGATCACTATTGCCTGGAACAACATTGACTAGTACAGGAAACCCTTTAATTGAATGTCGGGTTCTACCATTCTGAACATCGTTCACAGAAATTGCGATTCCGAGCTTTTCTGCCATTCCTGAAATTGCTCTCATGCTTCTTATGTCGCCTTCAAATCCTTTGAAAGTTACTTTCCAACTACAAACGTCAGTCTCACAGTCACCTTGCTTGGTTACAATAAAAGCATCCATATCACTTCTTATACATTGAACAAGAGCTAAATGAAATTCATCCGCGGTCGCATCCATTCCAAAAGGCCCACACAAATGTGTCTCAAGATCTGGCAGATCCAAGGCCAGTGAAAATCTTGTTGATAAATTCGAGCCAGGTTTAAGCCGCAATTGCACCCGTTGGACCTCGGGTTTAGCCTGGAGTTGCACATCAAGGATGTATTGGCCTCTAACCAAAGGTTTGTACGACACAGATGCAGTCCCTGTCGAACAGTCGGTTGATGCCTTGTAAACTGGTACAGTTTCTGCTGATGAACCCATGTACGGTCTCTCCAAAACAATCACATCTCTGCTTGATAGTTTTGGATCAAAGCGGAACATAAAGTCGTTAATAACAAGGGTTTCGTCAGTTTTTAATGAAAAACGTTCAAAATGATTTCCTGTGATTGATGTAATCCTCGAAGAACCATACTGAACAGATGCATATCCAACAAACTCCCATGAATTTTCTTCTAAAATAGGATTTATGAAGATTGGCGAGCTCTGTGATAACAATCCATCAACTCGGCCTTCTAGTGCCCAGTCTGAGAATCCTTTCATTGTTATCATTAAAGGAATGTCCAAGCCTTTGTTGTACCGGCTGTTGCCTCTATCATCTACAGACTGAATTTCAAAGAAACATTCTTGCATTGCGCTACATTTTGTCAGACCTGATCCTGAAGCAAAAGATTCTAATCCAGTGTCTCCTGGAACAACATTGACTTCAATGTTTCCGCTGCGTAACGCTTTATGAATATAATCGACTCTACCTGTGTTTGTAGAAACCCGGCGTGTATAAAAAAGTGAACTAGAAGGAATACTCTCCATTATATCTAGATTTGATCCCCATTTCAGAGCCATAAAGGCACGCCCTGACATATGAACGTATTCAATGCAAAGCTCATATAATCTTCCTGAAACCATTTTATAAAACCCTTTGCCTGTTGAGGTTGACCATTCCAAGAATTGGTCTATAATAACAATACCTTCAATGGATAATCGCACTTGACCATCACTTATTGCCATGAATATTACATCACCCGTAAAGTGAGATTTGAGATGACCATGCCATTTAACTGAAAAAAAATCGATCGGGAATGAAAAATGCTTTGGAAGTGGACTTCCAAAACCCCAATCGAATGACATAACGCTGTCAACTACTCGAGGATCGCATACCTTTGATTTAAGGATGAATTCAGTGCATTGCGGCAAGTCGTCAATGTTTCTATTTTCCAGTGTTGATGTATTGTTCAATAAATCAGTGTTATCGAAGTACGATCCAAGAAGTCCACCTTTGATCTGAAGATACACAAAGAGCTGATAATTACCAGCAGTTTCTGGAATGTATGTGCCCAAATATATTCCATCACTTTCTGATGGAGTTTCTGAATCAAAAGACAGTTCATAAGAGATTTCTGACGTATTCTTCATACTTCCACTGCATTTATGGGGTCTTCCTCTTAGTCGACCAAATAAAGTGGAATCAACAGGGATCTTTGAATTAACACGGTTCATAAACCTGTCCATAAGATAAACTTCAATTTCTTCTTTATTACCAGCAACAGCATACTGTGGGGCTGAAATCAGAGTGTGGGGCGCACTTGGAATGCCCGCTTCCACAAAAATGCCTTGAGATAAATCAACAAACAGATCCATACCATCAACTTGCAGATTGGCTGTGTACCACCCGCTCACTTTTGGAATGTAAGTAAATTCATACAAACCCATCCCCAAATGATTCACGCTGTTGATTTGTGTACTTATTTGGGACAAGTCAACAAAAATGCTACTTGAAGTGAATTTTCTTAATTGTAATAATGCAATTTCTCTTGGTATAGAAAACCTCGTAACTGACTTGATTTCATCTAACCCATCATAAATGCATATTGTGGCATGCGTGTTTTCTTCTACGACAATTGGGAATGATGAGTTAAATGCAAGAGCGTGCCTCAATTCCTCAATGCTTGTATTATAAGAAATCGAAAGAACGTTTGACTCAAAAACTAATTCAAACTGCGGGATAGCATCAAAACTGGCTAAAGCTGTATTGTCATATGAACATGATAATTCATACACTTCACGCATGCCAACGGATATCCCGTGATTTTTATTTTCAGCGGCGAAAGAGAATCGAGATTCCAATCCATCAATTTTGTCTTTGAGAATATTTCCATAAGTCCCTGTGGCTATTTCATGCATGAACACATCTAGATCATCAAGGGGATGTATCAAATCCTGGTGTCTTATTCGAAGAATGGGAACGTCACCAAATCCAAGAATAGAATTTTCTAGATCTCCGATTCCTGGAATGTAACCCCGGCTATTTCCACCAAAGGTTATGGTCCAAATGCTGAACAAGGATGTCCTTCCTGTTTCACCTGTAATCCATTTGTTTCCATCACTGTCCAGGTCTATGCCAACAACATCAACTGAAGTTATTACCTGACCAAGTTTTTCGAAGGCATTTAGTGCTTCTGTAACTTCATCTGATGTAGCATCCACATTCAAGCTAATAGTTTCTTCATCGCCTAGCTTGAGGGAAAATTTACCCATTACAGGGCGAATTCCGTTGACTGCTCCATAATCACTTTCCCCATCTCCAAGTATGAGGAGCACTCCCCCGATTAGTTTGGAGGTGATGGAAACAGGAGGGATGTCTCCTCGTCGATGATGAAATGATATAAGGAATTCTGATCTCGGACTAGAACATAAAGATTCACTTTCAAGAACGTCAACAACTGAGACAACTGCCCCAGTTAAATAGGCCAAAACACTCTCCAAATCTTGAGGAGAGATGTTGTAATTCACAGAGGCGCTTTTTCTGTTGAATTCTAGTTCAACTTTTCCACCTGTTGCACTACATACAAAGGATTGGACTTCAGCACGGAATGGGGCCGACCCCTTTATCTTTTGTAAGATTGTATTACTCCCAGTGCTTTTAATCAAATCGAGTTCGCCTAGTTCGGTAAGAAACACAATATCGAGATTGTTTCCTTTTCGCAAAACATCATCACCATCTGATACTACTGCGATGTTCGAAATTGTCGCTAAGCTTTCAAGGGCTTCCTCGAGCGTTGAAACTGTATCAGCGCCGACTAAGAACCATTTAGTTGTTTTCCCACGAAATGTGAGAGCGAATCTGTCTCCTTCATCTAAATTTATAGTCAAACTCTGAGTTTCATGAATAACTTGAAGCATAGGACTATAAATGACAAAAGCTTGAACCTCAAGTTGTCTTGTGTCACGTATTTGAACTCTAAAGTTAGCTGCCTGGCCAGCAACACTAGAGACTAGACCTAAACCAGTAACTGTAGATGATTTCTGGTCTATAGGGCCATTGGATACTTCCAATGTGTAGGTGCTACCTGTCACAAGTGATCCAGAAAACGTTGCGACTGATACTTCATAAATTCCTGTCTCCCATAGTGTGTATTTGATTTGGTAAACACAGTTTTTGATGGGCTTTGAAATCATGATAACATTAGATACAAGTGTCGATCCGTCCGATCCTGGTAAAACTGACAGTGGGTCATCAATCCAAGAATTAAATTTATCAGATGGTCCCATGAATGTTATTTTAAACAAAGAAATTCCAGAAACATCCGAATGTTTAGAAACGTTGATCATAATTTCTCTATTGTGCATCAAACAAAGAGAAATTTGCAAAGCGCTTGCAGATATATTATGAGGAAGGTCCAGTGATACTCTGTATCCAAATCTAAGGCGAAAAAATCCCTCTAGTAACGTGTTTGCATTTGAAATCGTTTGGACGGCTGATGATGATGTAACCACATTGTTGTTAGGTCCTTTAAAAGTAGCAATAAAAGCGTCTCCTTCAACACTCTCCCTGTTTTGGCTTGTTTCAATTTTTCTAAGATTTCCAAATTTATCACGAGCTTCCACAAAAAAAGCGTTCTCTGTTCCGACCATCGCCACTGAAAGTCCACTGTAACCATCTTTTTCGACTAGTGTGCTAGAGAAGGCATGTAGCATATTATGAAAAATGGAAAGCGTAAACTCGTCGTGAGTAATACAAGATTCTGGCGACACGTAAGGAGATATCCCATTATATTTCCTTTGAAATAGAGCAGAGCCATCACTATCAGCTAAAGTACAATATTTTATGTGTTCACCATTTAGGGTTATTGACACATAAAATTCTCCAGCCAGAGGAATTGAATATGAAATCAAGTAAGTTCCATCATTCATATCTAGTACGTTTCCTCTATATTGTACACGATTTGATTGTACAAGTGTGAATATGGCAACAAAGTTATCTCCTCCGGTCAACTGATTATTTCCATACAAATCTCTCGCCTGTAGGTGAATCTCTCCTGTTTCTCCTGCAATTGCCTCAAGTAAACTTTTCCTACCATTCAAACTTTCTGCCTCGCACATGAATGCGGATGTTGGTCCTGGAGATACAGCAAGCTCAAAAGGAGAACACTTATTAGCTTCTCCTTGGCCACAATAGATATCAGTTCCGCCAGTTCTGACAAAAACCTGGTATATGCCTGAGAGTAAAAGATTGTATTGTACAACATAGAGTCCTCTCTCGATATATGATGGAATTGCAGAAATTTTTATTCCAGAGCTCACTGCTAAAAAGTCAACAGAAAACTGGTTGGGTGAAGCACTCTTGTCATCTCTAGTATTTCCCTCTGCATCTTTTGACTGAATTATAAAGGATGATGCGATTCCTGCTGTCGCGATTCGCCTGTCTTTTCCGGGCTCATCAACAAATGTACTGTATGGATAATCAGCTGCACCAGGTTTAATCTCTACCGCAAAGGGGCTACCAGAAATATCTTCTCCAAAATATAAAGAATAAGGGGGGATTGGTTGCTTTTCCATGAAGTCTGAGCTCCAAAGAATTGAAGTAGTGTCTGCATATCCCTTGTATTCAATTTTGAAATCATGAAAAGTGTCAGCTTTTAGGACGACAACGGAATGAAATGAAGTGTATTCATTTTTTACTACGCTTTCTTCCCATGATTCAATCAGGAGGATGTGATCGACATAAAGCCGGACGCTTGCTGTTGATGTAATAAAAAGGGAATAGCTCCCACTTTTTTCAGGTTTCAGTTTACCTTTTAGTTGCATGCTCATGAAATCTCGATTTTCACGAGGTATTGGATGAATATCCAGATCAGTGATGATTCTCGTGAATGAAGGTTCGATCATCCATGGGTCGTTAAAGTATTGTGCCCACAGACCACCTTTCTGCAACCGTCGCACGTATAATGAGTAGAAACCAACTGAGTCCACATGATAATGCCCGACATAGCTTGGCAAACCAGCAACAGATTCAACCACTGACAAAATTGGAGATGATTCATCAACAGACATTAAGGAATTGGGCTGATAGGGTATTGAAATGGACACGGTTGCTCTCTCGAGACTTCCAGTTAAATTATGAGTAGAGATCTGAAGTTTTGTGGGATTTTCCGGTATCCTAAATGTCACACTCCATATTCGCTGCCCGTTTGATAAGGAGGTTGTTGTAACGTCTACTCTTTCAATCCCGCTGAGCGATTCCAGTGAATCTTTCAATTTGTCTGATGATGCATCAAAAAAAATAATCTCTGTTTTTTCTTCACCATAAAGCAAGATGAAATTGCCACCTAGAGGAGTTGGAAATCCCCCTTGTGTTACAATTGTTTGCACCTCAAAAACTTTTTTATGCCCAACTATTTCCTTTTGATTTCCACGCTGGGACATAAATGATACTATCCATTGAAACCCAGTTTGAGTGTTGATCCTATTAACATCGACTTGGCCTATGTTCGGAAGAACCTCCAATTTATTTTTAACATAACTAGAAGAAGCATTGAAAGGGATGCTTTCAGAATAATGATTTTCGAAAGAAAGTACATAAGAGCCAGTAAATGGGTATCTTCCTACTTGCACTCGCTGCACTATACCTCTATTGGACTCCAGAAGACTTACTGGTCCAACTGGCGACAGAAATGTGACTATGAAGACCCAGGGATCTGAATAATCACCAGATCCTAAAAAATTTGGGTCGACTGAAATGCTTACAGGTGCGATGGATTCAATTGAATCCTTGATAAGCTTTACTGCCGTTTGTGCTTGATGATTGTCCATGAAATTAGTGTCGAATGGAGGCGATTCCTCTCCACCATTATATGAAAATGTTAATACGTCACTAGAACGAATAATTGTGATAGACTGTACATCGCGGACAATATTGTTTGTAGCGGAAACATATATCGTCTGAACTTCTGTAACGCCAGCATTGCCTCGCGTGATAGCAACCTCATCGCCAGTCGCCTTCAGTAGCGGCAATTTACCAAGAACAGAGATAAAAGTTACAAGGAAAGTTGATCCGTACGGATCCGAATTATATGAGATCTGTATGTCTCCTGCATTCTTTAGTTTTGAGAGAGTATTGAATATATCCACTTCAGTTGTTAAGTATCCGGGCAACATTTCGGATATTTGAAAAAGACCATGCAGTCTTTCCTCAGATGTGTCAAGAGAAATCTGGAATGGTTCAGCATCAAAAGGAATAAATATATTTTGTATTTCTAACTGAGTAGGCATGCACCTAGCAATGCCACCATCTGAATGCCACAACTCTGCCGAATGCCACAATTCTACAAAGAAGAGTTCTTGACAATTGTAGTTGGGGAAGTCGTAAAATGGTCTCCCTGATAACTTTTTGGGTTCAATCATAAATTCATTGTTCCGTCCCTTTAAATATTCTAGCACATAAGTTGCATTTAATCCTGAGTCACCTGCGGCATCTTGGCCATCTCCTACGGCAGAATAGTCGACTCTAAGGAGTGGAATGTCGCCTTTAAGTGATTGAAAAGTTATCGTCCAAGCCCAGCCTGTCACGTCGGTTGTTTCATAATCATTTCGTGTAACATCTACATCGCTTACTAAGTCCAATGATTCTATGGCATTTTCGAATTCAAGAGCTGAGGAACCACACAAATTGTGCGTTGAATTAGATTCTACTAGGAAAAGAATCAATTTGTCATTGCTGCAGTCATTTGAGAAGAAATAAACAACCTGTTGTTCTCTTACTACCCCTGCCATACCTCGGGCAAGAGCTGAACCAGAGGCAGTAGTCTGCTCTGCACTAGCACCACCTTGCGCAACTACAGTTCTTGAGGATAAAGAGAGTGGGCCAATTCCAACGGCATTTAAAGATGCAACTTTGAATGCATATCTAGCGCCCATGCTAAGGCCGTCCACCGTAAACTCATGAGTGTTGAAGTTCCTCGATCCATCATAAACGAGTTTGCAATTGGTTCCTTTTCGAATCTCTCTTACATAGACAAATGCGTCATCCTGTCCTGTAAGAAGCCCAGATGTTGCTTCTAATAGCTCTCTATCACCTGGAGGAGACAAGAAAGTCACCTGCCATCCTTGATAAGTGGATGATACTGACACAAGGCCAACTCCTGGCAAATTCTGTAAGTGTCGTTTGAACGTCAACGCCGACACATTGAATGGTATTTCTTCTGTTTCGATTCCACGAAAAATACAAGTGAATGAACCACCTATGTTTAAGTGAGTCCCTGAGTAAGTACTTATCACAATCTCTTGAATTTCAGGCTGCACAGGATCTTCAGCAACATGTGAACTGAAATTTACACCTTCAAACATGTACAAAAGATAACCTGTTACAGGGGTACCACCATTTATTGATATTTGGGGTGCTTTCCATTTTACTGAAATTTCTGTGTTGGCTACTTTAGTGATAATAGGTCTATAAGATTCGTCTTGGGAATATATCATGTCGAGTGTATTAGGGTCCAATCCGGGTACAGAAGCTGCCACAATTGAAATAGTAGGGCTGTTTCCACTTCTGCCAAAGGCGTTTATGGCAACAATATGAAAACTGTATAGCTGGCCTGCAATCAAATCATCGATGCGCCAGGTATATACGTTTTTCGGAACACTGAAACTCGTGACTCTATCATCTGATGATCTCATGTAAATCATATATGAAGTGATGGGAGAGCCTCCATTATCATTTGGAGCATCCCAGTTGATAGAAATACACGCACTAGATGAACTAGTTATCCCAGATTCCGAATCTCTCCATGGTGCACCTGGTGGAAATGGCGATCTTGGGGCGCGAATTGTGAATTTCTGGGGCTCACTGAATGGCCCTATACACATTTCTGTAGGATTAGAGCTCTTGCATTTGTTCATGGCACGAACTTTAAAATAATACTGGTTTCCAGATTCGACAAACATATTTTCATCGACATTTACGCTGTGCATCATAATGTTTGGTTGTCCATATCCATCATAGATAAGGAAATATTCTCCTTTATCCCAGTGATGCATCCAAAGCTGATACCCTGTCACAGGCTTCCCTCCATTTTTTGATGGCTTTTTCCAACCAACAGTTAGGCTCGAACTGCTGCTCTCAATGAGAAAGACTTTAGGAGGAGAATTTGGCGCTGTGTCACTTAGAGTTACGTACATGGGGGAAGCATTTCTCGCTTCGCCAAGACCTGTGCTGCTTAGAATACGAACTTGAACATGGTAATTGTTGCCCGGAGTGAGTTCAGTGATTCGATGACTAATGGTAATGTTCGAGGTTCTTGCGACAATTTCTTGAGTGCATGAAGAGATAGAGTTCTCGCATTCACCTTTACCGCTGCCTCGTACCAATTCCAAGACTTCTATCACAGGACCTCCACAACCGCTAAGGTTGGAACTTGAAATCTGCATTTCTCTCAAGTTTCCCTCAGAACAAATATTGCGGCCTTCATTAAAAGAGCACCCTTCGAACGTGACAATCCACCTATATTCATTGTCATATACTTCACGTTCGACAGATACTTTTCCTAAATTGGGCAATTTCTCTAGCGCGGTTTGAACGTCAAGTCCAGTTGCATAGTTCACTAGCATATTTGTAGTCTTAACTGCGATTCCATCGTCAAATCCTAACGCGAAATAACCCATAAGTGTGTCGTCGCCTTCTCTCACGGTTGACACGGAGATCGAGGCAGAAGTGTCTCCTATAACCGAGGTTTGTAAAAAACTTATGGGGACCAGTGTGTCAACGTTTCGAGCAGTTTCCGGAAAATAGCCAGAACTCTTAACAAATGTTATCGTCCATGAGTAACCTTGTTCGTCACTCGCAGAGCTCATCTGGATATCAACCAACATAATACTATCCAAGGACTCAAGGCTTTCCTTGAGTGTCCTAGACGGTGCATCGAAGGGTATGTTTCCGGTTTCATGGCCCCTCAGCTTTAGGCGAAAATATCCGGATAAATAGTTTCCTGGTGAGGATCTGAAAGTATCTTGTCCATTCCGAGCTTTGTATTCTTGGCCATTATGCACAACAAAAACGTCGGCGTTTGTTCCTGTTACTTTGTTGTCTGCGATTTCTACGTTTTCAACGTCTCCTCCCAATCCGGATCCAACAAATTCAACTCTTAAAATTTTCTCCATGCCCCCATGTACGAGTGACTCATGTACTACAATTACGCCGTCCTTTTGTATGGAATCCAAATTCTCGAGTTCGTGTTGAACTAGATCAGCTAACTCTGTTCCAGGTATGGACGCATCAATCCATTTGGTCCCAGATCCACGGAATTTCAGACGAAAAACGCCGCTCAAAGGAGCGTCGCCATCCTGGACAGCAGTTACTTTTACCTGTCGTGCGCCCTTCAAATGAAGGCTACTACTCGCCATGAGGGGTAGATCACCTGCTTGATCGCTAAGCGAATGGAAAGTAACTACGAATTCCCCGGCACTGAAACCATCGAATGGAGAGCAAGCTGTGAGAGAACCACCGTGAAATGAAACTGTAACATTGTTAACCCGCGATAAGCTTTCCAGAACTGCTTTTACTTCTTCTTGACTAGCATCTGAATTGATGTAAGCAGTCTCACCCAAAATTCCAAGGGAGAAATATCCGCCAGTAGCGTCACATTCAACTCTTTGTTGCTCTGGAATCACATCAGATCCACCGTAGTCCGAGTCCAGTACAATATACTGTATTTCGTTGATCTTGGTGGCTGAAGTTGTGACTGTTTGTATCTCAGGCATCGGATTGCATTTTATTGATATTTGCTGCACTTCTTTGGTGAAAGGTTGTGAGCTAAAGTCGATGCGATAAATATCTCCTTCCTTGAGTCCAGGCGGACCTTCGATGGACAAATCCAATGAAGATCTGTCTTTAGAAGATATCGATACTGACTTTGGCTGATCGGGAGGCATCGGCATTGGTATTTGGAACGCAGGATCTGGGAAAGCGGAAGGTCCTGTTCCCAAGAGATTAGAAGCACGAACACGAAAGAAATAAGGGATTCCCTGTTCCAGCGGTTGTGCTATGACAACCATTTCTGAATCTTGAGAAAGCGTAACGAAGCGATAACTTGGGCTGTCAAATTCTGGCGGGATTCCAATGACTTCTTTTACTATCACAATTTGTGGGACTGATCCGTGAAGATCTAAGGCATCTCCTTCAAGCAGTGATAAGGCTCCCACATATGTAAGGAAAGTAACTCTCCATGAAAAACATCCGTTTACATCCGGTCCTTCACGGATTACCTCGACCTTCCCGAGTGATGAAATTTGTTCCAATGCTGTAGCTAAATCTGCGGCGGAAACGTCGTGTGACATATACCTAGTGCGTTTGTCGCGGAAGCTCAAAGCAAAATCTCCTGAAATAGGTATTGATGTACCTTGAACTGTGTTGTCTGAAATATACACAACATCTCCTGAGGCCAAGAATGCTGAACTCGAAAAGATGCCATCTCCGATGGCTGCAACCTCAATCGCTTCCACGTCTCCAGCTTTTGATTCAAATGTCACGAGCCATGTACATTGGCCATTAGCATCAGGTGTATCGCTTTCGGCTGCAACTTTTACAACACCTGCAGTCTTTAGAGCATTGAGTTCAGCTTGTATTATTCCAATGTTTCCTTCATATCCTGGAGGTTGAGTAACGATAATTGAATCTTGGACTATTGATGGCGGGGGACCTACTGTGATTGAAGTGGAAGGCCCGACCGACTTTGCATCGCGGTGATGGGCAGAGACCTGGAGCAGAGGAGGATTTCCATCAACACCCTTAAAAGTAACCATCCATTGACATCCGCCGTCATTCAAGATTGTGCTTGCACCCGAAACAACTACATCACTGAGCTCGGGCAAGAGTCTCAATTCATTTTCGATTACATCTGCGCTGATTTCGCAAGTGGAGCCTTCAGCGTTTGCATAAATAGTGAGGGTTGTATGCTCCTTGAAGTGCAGTTCAAAAGAAGTCAACGGTGAAACAGACGAGTCTCCTCTAGAAAGTGTTGTGTCTACAGTGGAAGTCGTGATAATCTGACGCGCAGCCGTAGACCCTAAACATGTTCCATCAAGCGCACCTGAAGCTGGAATGGCATTTGTGGATTTTCCCATGAATCGAAGCTGAAAGCTTGATAACGGATCTACCACTGGTCCTCCAGCTAAAACCGTAATAGTTTGTACCTCTTGGCAGGTCCCTTTACGCAACTCATAGACTTGTATGATTGGTGATTCGCCTGAAGTTCCACCAGACAAAGCAGAAATTGTTCGAAATGGTGACATGTCGCCTTGGTGGATACCAGACTCATCTTGTTGGAATGAAATGATCCAGTTATGGCCGCCTACTTTATCAGCTTCGTCGCGGGTGACCGAGACATACTTTATAGACGAAAGAGCGTCCAAGGCATCCTTTACCATATAGGCAGGTGCGTCAAATGGTATGTCACTGGTAATCTCACCTTCAAATTCAATAGCAAAAGTACCTTCAATGTAACTTCCGTCTATTCCGCCTGATGAAATCTCGATTTTAGCACCTCCCGCTACCATGTTGGTAGTGGATAAAAGAAAACCATGAGGGATTATGTCAATCAAGTTCCCTCCATTTTGATCGGATGTGAATTCGATCTCCCATGAAAATCCATTTTGATCGTCTGCGTTTCCCCGATATACAGCGACGGTGTCTATATTCGGCAGAGCTTCCAGTTGCTCCCTTAGCTCAGCGGCATCGGCATCATATGGGATGGCATCAGTCGTTGAACCGTCATATTCCAAGCGAAAGAAGCCACCCAACACATTTCCATCTTCCAGTGTTTGGATACGAACCGGAAAATCTGCAGCCTGAACAGTCATCTGGGGGACATTCTTCATAGATAGGGGGAAAATCACTGTATAACTAAAGCCGCCGTCTGGATTTGGATCGGATCGCATGACTGATGGGGGTGTATCGAAATTAGACATTGCACCAAGAATTGAGCTTACGGAGTCACGCCCGACCATGGGATCTGCAAGGGCGCTTATTTCACCCGAATATTGCACAGAACCTCCAAACGCTGTGGTGTCAAGTTCTAATGCATAGCGCCATGTTGCTTCGAGCGATGGATGTCCGGGATGAGGGGACAAAATAATGATTTGTATTTCACTTCTTGGTGTGGCCGATGTCGTGATAATTTGCACTTCATTTACGTCAGCTAGAGTTGTGGCTATCATTTGCACCTCGTTGGCACCCAAGTCGATAGCAGTTGTTATCGTTTGTACCTCTCGTACTCCAGGCCGTTTGTCCCACTCTACCTGCAGGTCACAAATAGCAAAAAAAACATATAAATGTTTTGAGTGGGTGTTGCGCATTGCATAGTCAGAAATTCGTCTCACTTACAGTGTACGAAGTCACAGGTGAACCACCATCGCTTTCTGAAGGGTCAAATGAAACTTTAATGGCTTCATTTCCTATGACAGTTAGCCTTGCATTCAAAGGGGGGCCAGGCACTAACATGTGAACAGATTTATGTGAACATTACTTTTGAGTGAGATTTATGCAATTGAGCACAACTATGGATTCTGCAATAGTACCTACCTGTGAGCTGCCCCATGCCCCTTGCAAGATGCAACAGTGGAGCCAAAAACATTATCCACGCAGGCTGGAAACTTTGGTGCAGAACACAGTCGTTCAGAAATCTTGCGACAGAGAAACTGAGACTATTATGAATCACGCGTAGTTACCTTGCAAGCCTACACATCTTGCCTCCCACACCTCAACCCAGACTATCACCTTCCTTCTCTTCTTTGTCTCAAGTATTGATTTGCAATACGTATGCTGGGTGATATGTGTTAGCCTACTTTCGTTCAAGCTTTCTCTTGATAACACTAATCTCTTAACTAACTTCTTCACTTTCACTTTATCAAGGACAGACTGCTTGAATTAGCATGCTGGTGTGATACTTATTCTTTGCTTTTGAGATTCTCAATGTTTGCAAACGGGAGAATTTCCTTTTTGCAATTACTTCAGAAAACGTATTGATTCCCCAACGCCAATTAAAGAATTAGGCGTTGACGCTTTGTCATTCTGCTGGTCTTTTCTGAGCACAGAGCCATGACGATGATGTGTGGCGTTATTAATTTCAAACAGCGACTGCAAAGTTGTCGTCACAGTTAGCGCCTGGAATTAGCCATTCTTTAACATAATCAGAGTAATTTCTAATTTCCTCATCATAGATCCATTCGCTCATGATTGAACCCCGCCAAAATATAGCCAAGACGGGAGCATTTTGGATGGGAAGAAATACTGGACTTCAAGTTAACTTTGTAGTAGAAATAGATTTTTAATTCATTTAAGTAAACTTGATGCTTCTCCATTTCTATTCCAGGCTTGGCCGGGGCCAATTCCGTATCTTTTGCGTTCTACACTCAAATTCATCACCATGAACTCAAAATAGCACGAGTGCCTGGGATAGACTAGATTTGCGATGTAATATGCAAACAAGAGGAGAAATTCTCACTGCTGCACTACGGATGCTTTTCACTGTTCAGTTTGTGTTTAGGACAAAGCTCTAGAATGATGATTAAAAGAAAATTTAGCGCCAAGTGACAATTCATCAGTCAGAAAGAATTGAGTATTCCATATCTGCAATTCTTAACGTAAGATCACATCAACAAATTTAATCCAAAAGTCACTGTCTACAAAAGGAATATTTTCTTTTGCTCTGTAGGAACTTGCATCGAAATCTAAATAGATATGTATTTGTTTCATGTTTACAAAAAAATACCAAGTAATTCTCCAGCCAGATGGGTACAATTAATTTTATAAGTAATCTTCTGCTTGAAATTACTTTGAAATAGCATGAAAATTTCTATACACTATCTTGATGTTATTTGTTCATCCACAATGTTGTGGTCTTCCTTAAAATCGTGTACTAAAGGATAAACCATTCAGAAGTTCTGATGTACAGTCACCACTTCAGCAATAAATGTGACGCTATTATGGGACGATGAACATTTGTCCATGTTCCAAATTTGTATTCTGGAAAGTTCCAACAGATGGGATAAGTCAATCATCCAACCATTCGAGTGAGCATTTTATCTATAAAAGACTGCTCCGCTAACACTTCCGCCTCTTCTATTTCATGGATTATAACTTCCCCCCATGGTTCTATTGTGACGGCGTCTTCTTCGTCATGTACAAGTTTCAAGTATGCTTTACTTCGGCTATTTTGGCTGTCCGATGATGCAGCCACCCATCGGCCCAAAACTTTCGCAACTGCTTGTGGTGCTTCATGGTTTGGACAATGACCAACATTATCCAGTTCGACGTAACGATGGACGAATTTCTTATCCTGATTACATTCTGCTTCTTGCGAACTAGCTTGCGGAGCAGACAACCTTGAGGCCAATTTGCGTGCCATTCTTCGACCAAAGGCCGGAGTGCACCATGGATCGTCACGTCCAAACAATATTAGCACGTCACACTCAAGGCTTTCCAGCATTGCACCAAAGTCTGTTGCCCCAAGGTCTGGAAATTTAGCGGGTGGGCTCCATAAAATCGATGAAAATGCGGCATGTCCTCCTTTACTCAGTTCTGTGCACTGACGTATTTCTTTGACTAAATTTTCGTCGAAGGCCTCCCTACGGCTGTATGCTACTTCCAAGTACTTTGAGATCGTGTTTTCATCTCGTATCCAGTCAAAAAGTTTACGTCCAATCCATCTTGGAACTCCTGGTGGAGGTAGATGACCACTCCAAAAAGGCAAGTTTAAGCCCCAGACCGGTGTTGCATTTAAAAGAGTTATGGTCGATATCAGATCCGGTCGTTGGAATGCAACTACCACTGACAAATGTCCACCGACGCTATTACCACATAAGTGCACTTTTTGGGCTTTGGGATGATTTGGTAATATCACATCTTGAATAAAATGAATTATTTGATCGGACCACGTATATATGCAATAACGCAAGCCCTGTTCTGTCTGGCCAAAGCCATCATCGCAATCGGAAGGCCAAGACTTTCCTTGTCCCAAGTAATCCATACAATAGATGCTTCTCTTAATAGAATTTCCTCGAGAACCTACGTTTTGATTATAAAGTAAATGAGGGATCAAGCGATGTTGGTGAAAGCTACCAACTCCAAATCCATTCAGAAGCAAGATTGGATCCTCTTCTTTGACTGCATAAATATCTATTTCACGATCATTGCTTTTAACAGAAGAACCACCGCGCGGTGCACTACTAAACGCCGTGTTTACCTCTCTGCTAGACTCATCGACAGAGCTCAAAGATTCTATAAACGGCTTTTTTTGCGCTACCTCGTATGCAATGGGATGTCCCCTGAAGACAAAGTTCGGCTATTAGACCAATTATTCTACAATATATCTTCTCTAAAAAGAAATTGCACCCACTCACCTGAAGTTAAAAGTGTTGGGTGAGATAGAATAATCGCATCCAAAGGCCCTGCTGCCCCTTGATGTAAAACATGTTAAGAGAAGGAAGCCAACCCAAACGAAGCAGCAAGTCATTTCCTTGATTAGATCCAATCAACGTCAATGAGTTGATTCAGGAAGCGTTGTAGTTCAATTTTACTCCGACAATGTCACGGCATGCAATAAGATCACTAAAATATTAAGTTCAAAAGTGCTCAAGTGTGTTTGATGGAATCCTTGAAGTTGATCGACGCGCTCGATCCTTGTATCGAGTTATATACTGTTTAGAACTAATCGTGAATTACTGTACAAAGAACAAACATACATGTTTTAGAGTTCTTAATAACATTGGGATCATTGTAGAGAATGTCTTCTACTTCGCGGTGGAATATCATCTAAGGTTGATCCTTGTGTTTCCTCCAAAGGCAAGGAATTTCGATTCCGGTTCCACCACCCATGTCTTCTTCGACTGACACTGCCATCAACACTCATTTCGTCCGGACGCAATTCGCTGTCATCAAGCCCGCTGTGTTGCGGCATAGAAGAACGTCTCCCAAAAACTCCAAGGCGACGAACGCTGGTTTGTCTTGTGATGGATACACTACCATCATCTGCAATAGTTCGTAGTCCATCTGCTACTTGACCTTGCGAGTTGTTAAATCTATCCCTTATAAGGGACATAAGCCGCAAAGAGGCATTGGATCTTCTTTCACGCTGAGGTCCCTGGTAAAAGCCGTCATCAGGAAATTTATCTTCTTCTTCGTTGATATTGAATGTGGATCTCGAGTCGCTCTGTGAATTGACGTCTCTTGATTTGCCTGAAGTAGCGTTGGTATCTGTGTTTGGTTGACAGGAGCATGATGCAATTTTGTCTGACAGTGCATTATTTCGTCGTTCCATCTTGACATTCTCCTCCATCAGGCCTCTTGAAAATTCCTTGAGATTTTCAAGTTCCTCTGTCATTTGATTCATCAACGACTCTGTTGCTTGCTTATCAGCATTGACTGCCTGATTAAATTGTTGAATTTCTTGTTGAATCTGCGCCAATTCTTCCTCGTGCTGCTGTTGTAACTGTATTAGTTTGTTGTCGTTGTCGTTGTCGTCGAAACTTGCTTGTTGTTGTTTCCAATAGACTATCTGAGCCTTCAGCTCCTTTTTATCGTTGATAAGTTTGTCCACTTGCTTGATTTTTTGTTGCATCATGCGTTCCAATTGCTCGTAGTCATCCTCAAGATCCTGCAATGCCAATTCCAATTGCTCAATTCGATGATCAGTTTTGCTGTCGTTCAAAGTAGCTGCATCTGCCTCCCTTAGGCGACGCTTTTCCGTTTCGGCCTTGGCAATCAACACTTCTTGTGTCATGCGCTCCACTTCCTTCTTAATTTCTTGTTTTTCCCTTACGGCCTCTTCAAGCATATGCTGCAACTCGTGCAAGTCTTCTTGCATCTCCTTTTGGATTTCGACAATGGCCCGTTGGGCTTCATCTTCTTGACGTTTTTGCTGTTGCTGAAGATTCACATTTTCTTGCAGGAGGCGCCTATTTTCATCCTCCAGCTGCTCAAATCTCTCCTGTAGATCCCTCTTTTGATCCGACAATTCGTTGATTCTTTTATCGCGTCTATCCATCTCGTCGGGCCTTCTCCTGGAAGATGACTTACTTGTTGTCGCCGCTAGGAGTTTCATCTTGTAGTCATAATTTTCGTCTCTCAATCGATCCACTTCTGACGCCAGCCGATCAATCCGACATTGAACATTGTGAAGCTCCGTTAACAACCGTTCGTTTTCGTCCATCACAGTTTCCACGTCCGCGATTAAATCCTGCACACTAATTTTCTTGATCCATTTTCGAAAAGCGTCAAACTCTTGACGAATTTTCTCTTCCTTGGTGCGACTTTCACCCAGTTCATGGATCAAATGCTGAACAATGTGGTAGGATTGATCATCCAATGCATTGGAAAGCGCGGACACCTCCTCGTCGTTTGCATCATCTAAATCTACTCCTAGATTACTGTCCAAAAAGGCCTTCATCGCCGACGCGGTCGTCGGTGGAGGCATTTTCTATTCAAATCTTTTCCTTACTAGCTTGACGTTAAGAATGACTTGGGGTCTGAAAAGTTGGCCGATGAATGGTCAGATCTTGTGTGTATAACGTTCGGGGGGCATCGAGCAGACTACTTCTTTTGTCTAAATGGAGAACAACTTCATGTGTGATTCATATCAGGGACAGGAAATTGCGATATTGACACGACAGTTGTGCGGATGCATGAACAGTATGTACTCCTTTATGGACCATTATAATACCAGGTGATGTACATGTGACTAAAATTTTTGTGAAGTATGCTTGTTCTAATCATATGTGTACCGAGTTGCATGAGAGTGTCCACACAGAACACTTTTTCAAGATTAAGATAGGTCAAGACCGTATTCAGCTTTAAATGTCGTAGAAAAAAATCAGCCTTTCACATGCTGATCGTTCTTATTATACTAGGCATAGCAGGTCGTCGTTCTATGTGATCTAGGAATCTCACACCGACTACGTATTTTGTAATCGAAAAAGATGAATTCGTCATGAATGTTGTTTCCTTTGTTCAGTAGAACTTTATCACAGATATTTCATGTATGAGGGGAAACATAAATTTCTTTATATTCTCACACATAAGGCTATAGTCTCTTCTATAAGAGGTACCAAAAATTACTTAATTTTTTACCATGTGATATCAGTGGCTATTACCATAACTACTTGATATGATTTTTTAATTCATAACACACGATGTCATAATTAATAAGTACACTTTTTGTCATTATGAACTTGACATACGTCAACATGTTGCACAGAGTTCACGAAATGAGATTTACGAGCATGTTGGTGGCTATAACAAATAACAATCTAGTTGGAAGCTACATCTGGAAGCTGTTTCAAATCTAAAGTATTTGATTGACTTAGTTGATTTCTAAAGGTGGAGAATAATTGGAAATTAAACTACAACCGACTGATTTTGAGGTGACCCATAATCTAATTTGGTGAATATAAGTCATGTTTGCTCTAAACAAGAACAATGGAGAATTTGTTGCAAATAGTAATACCATTGTATTTTCATTTTCAACTTGACAAATCGGAACGTTCTTTAGTGCAAGTTATGAAAGAAGTTGAATTACAAAAATAAGTAGAGGATTGGCTTTGAAATTATTAACCACTTGGAATCAGCCAAATCAATTAAAAATCTATTTAAAAAAGAAGCATCAGAAAAACTCAGTTTG